>Ga0308160_10003527_pt1 | contig 17533 bp, 24 predicted proteins | sample PhyFR1_FD_201036 | JGI IMG/M metagenome (GOLD analysis project Ga0308160, IMG submission 201036) | Phyllosphere microbial communities from UC Gill Tract Community Farm, Albany, California, United States - DLSLF.R1 | ecosystem: Host-associated > Plants > Phyllosphere > Unclassified | place: USA...
GCAGCATCCGCAGAGCCTCCTCGTGGTCCGGCGGCGTCTTGACGACATGGGCCGTCAAGATCGAGTCGACATACTTGAGCATATCGCGGTCGAGCTCGCGCATCATTGCGTCGCAGATCCGGTTGATCTTTCCTGGGACCTCAAAGGACGAGGTCGATGCGGCAGGCAGGCCGGGCGCCGGGTACATTGACTTGGAAACGTCCTCGTTCTTGAGGCCGCCAAGGATGAGATTGATGTGATCGACGTTGTCAATCTGCTCGACGATGATGGCCAGGTCGCGCATGAAGGCGGCCGGGTCATAGTCGTGCAGGATGTTCATGTCGATCCGATGCTTGCGGCAGGTGATGAAGGCCTCGCGGTAGCGGCCACTGCAAAGGTCGGCCGCGTCAGACCCTACTAGAAGCACAGGCGCGAGCTGGACGGAGTACGCACGCATCGAGGTCTCTTCTGACGCCGGCGAGGACGAGCGGTCGAGGGTAGATGGTCTCGAGATTGCCGCGCGGCATCTGCAGGATGAGGGCCATCGTCGTCGAGACGACCGTCACGATGATCGACCCGCGCTCGACGCGACGCGACTCCCACGTCCTCTCGTGCTCCGAGACGAGGTAGCCACCGTCGAGGATGCGGCCCAGGACCGAGAGTGGGGCGTACTTGGACTCGTGCGTCGTCGTCGTGTAGATGAGGAAGTCGGTCGACAACGTGAAGGACGTGCAGTCGGCCGCGACCTGGTAGGCTTCGTCCGAGGTCGCGGACAGCACGAAGAGCTTCCCGAGCGGGGAGAGGGCCACGATGATCGGCACACCCCCGACGTCGGCCGCCTTAACAGCGGGGCAGAAGGTCGGCAGTGCCGTGGGCAGCGGCTCGAAATCACCCTCCGGACTCGCGACTAGCGACAAGGGGTCAAACGGTGCAAGACGTTGCCGGGGGTCAGCGAAGGGAGCCTCACGGCCAAGTGGAGGATGCTTTGAGACAGGCACGCACAGTAGAGCAGGTCGCCGGCCTTCGACTGGAAGACGTAGCCGCCCAGCGCGGCCGTAACGTTGGCGCGGCCGCTGCTTGGCAGAGGGATCGATTCCCACACCGGCTTCTCGTCGCTCAGCTTGGCGAACCACAGTCTATCGCACAGGCCGTCGGCGTCCCAACCGAGGACGACGACCGAGCTGTCGCCGTTCTCGGCCGAGCGCAAGGCCACCTGACGGCCGCGGACAGCGGAGGGGAGCGACAGAACAACAGGCTCGTCGTATGTCTGGGTGCGTCCTGGCTGACTGCGGTCAAGCTTGGTGGCGACGTGCCGGACGTGCACCTCGTCCGCAAAGAGGAGGGCAAAGGCCTCATTTGTGAAGACGGTCGACGACGAGGCGGCCGGAGCGAGCGACGGCGCAAAGCCCACGTGAATCGGCGGCTGGAAAGGCCGGCTCGTGTGCGGGGTCACGAGCTTCGTCGACGACATGGGCGGAGGAACATTCTGCGTGCGGAATGGCGTCACGAGCAGCGAGGCTTGTTCAGGCGCGCGCGTCAGCTGGGAGATCTCAGACTGAGCAGCAGGTTGGTCGTCACTTACCTCCATCCGTAACGGCGACGACGCCGGTGTCGCGCGGTGCGCCGAGGCTGGGACCAAAGGTGTCCCAGCTGAAGGAGCGCATCTCGAGCGCGCCTGCGGTCAGGATTGCCAATTCCATTGCCTTCTCTGGGTGCCAGGCGACGGCCAGAAAGGCGCTCCGGGCATCTGAAAGCGGCTTGATCTCCTGCTTAAGGTACCAGTGGTAGTTGTTCCGCGTCCAGATTTGGACTGCAAGCGATGTGAGGCGGAAGCGTTTATAACTGTCAGCTGACGGTCGCAAGAGAAGGGGAGCGAGGCAGGGACGCACCGACATCGCCAGCGTCCTGGTCCCTGCGCAGCCAAACGGCGAGCAGCGCCGAGTCTGCGTTCCAGCAAAGCTCCTGGACGCGATACTCCCATCCCCAGCTGAGGCGGCCGTGCGCGTCCTCCTTACCGGCGTCGGCGTAGATCTTCCCGGCGCCCTCACGGAGCTCAAACTCGCCATGTCGGAGGCCGTTGCGCTCGAAGAATACAACGTCGTGCCGGCCTTCACGACCCTCTCCTGCGCCCTCAAACGTGCCGAAGCGCTGGGTGGAGGCAATGAGCTCGCCCGACGGCCGCCATGCGAGTGCGTGCTCGAGGCCGACGACCGGCTCCGATGTCGACTGGAGCTCAGCCTGGCGCGAGTACGTCCGGACGACGCGCCGGGTGGCGTTACTGCTGCCCTTTGTCGACAGGTCGAGCGACGAAACGGCAAAATGGGCCCCGTCGCCGCGCCACGAGATGCGCGGCGCGTGGTCATCATCCGGCGTCGACGATGTCTGGTCGGCAGGAATGGCTTGGGTCGTCGGTGTCTGCGCTGCCATCTTGCCGGCCGAGCCGTGAAACTGCGTCTGCTTCGACCCCCAGCCGACGTTGATGTATTTGTCTGCGAGACGATAGCGTCATGAAGCTGGTCAGCGAACTGAGTTTGACGTGCACTTAATACGTGTGCTGGCACTGACCCTCTCCGAAGTCATCGCTGCGCAGTCGACTGTCCTTGAGCACCTCGAAGTCCTTTGTCATCTCAAGCAGCATATCGTTGCCTGTAAAAGAAGGGTATCAGTCTCTTCGCCGAGACGAGCGCTCGCGTTCTGAAACAACAGCACGCACCAGTAATGAGGATGAGCAGCTCCTCGTCCGGGCTCCATTCAGCGGCCTTGATGCCTGCGTCGACCTTACCGACAAGCTCGACCTGCTCGGGAAAGCCAGGCATTGAGCGATGCGCTAGATAGCAGACAATATCTCGTAGGACTCACAGAGGCCTCCGTGGCATTGTCAAGATTAAGGGTGACCGTCGTGATGTCGCCGCCAGCGAGGATGACGCAGAGCGCCCGGCTCTCGGAGAGGAAGCGCAGGCTGAGGACATGCCGCCTCGCCGTCGAGTAGCGCGGGAGGAAGGTCGGGCCGTCAGACGCAGTGAAAGATGCGATCTATTAAGAGGAGAGCGAGCGACCAGGCAGGCGGGAAGCAGAGGCAGGAGCGAAGGGAAGCCGTCAGCTTGGCTCGCTCATAGGCACCAGGCGGAGTCTTAGACGAGCGGGTTGCGCGCCAACCTCGAGCCGACCACCGGCCCCTATGGACGGCCAAGACAGTTTGGTAGGACCTACCAGCTGAATATGATCCGTCTTGATGCCGGCGATCTCGAAGATGTCGATCGTCTCGCCCCGCTCGGTGGCGACGTAGACGGCGCCCGACTCTGGGTTGAAGGCGAGAGCCGACGCCGCGCGGTCGACGGCGCCGGTGCTACTGCCGCTTGCGCCCTCGGCCGGCGGGAGGACGGCGTTGATGGACGAGAGGCAGATCAGGGAGCGCATCTGCGATGCGACGGGACAGCAAGCCTGGGCTGCTTGCGACTGCGAATAGGACTGGGGTCAGGCTGGGAAGGAGACCTCGAGACTCTTGAGGTCGGAGGCGACGCCGAGGGGCGGGCGTGGGCTGCCGCGCTGCCGGGTCAAGTTGCATGTGCGAGCCGACAAAAGTGAAGCTGGCCGTGCGCGCAGGCGGCCTACGCCTCCCTCGACCACAGCAGCCTCGCCGGTCCGCGCCTGTGTCCTCGCCAGAACCTCGCTCCTCCTCCTCCTCCCCCGCAGTACCCCGAGCACCTTCACCAGACGCGACCACGATGGCCGGGAAGCAGGCCAAGCTCCGCGCAAAGGAGCGCCGCAAAACCAAGCCGTACGACAAGAAGACGGCCGCGCCCGCCGCCGCGCTCGGCGAGCGCACCGCAGACGGCAGCGCCGTCGACGATGCCGACAAGGCCGACGACGAGCTCGAGCTCGAGGCGTCCCTCTTTGGACGCAAGAAGAAGTCGGCTCGCAAGGCGCCGGTCACTCTGCCTGGTGCCGACTCGGTTCCGGAGGTCGAGGAGACTGCTCTCGGGCACCTCGCCGATCAGGAGGTACGCCGCCGCCTCGGCCTGGCGAGTCGCTCCGCCGGTACAAAGGCTGATCCTCATGTCTGCCTCGTTCGTTCTAGCTCTTCTTCATGGATGCGCCTGAAGCTGGCCCGTCTGGTACGACCTATACCGCCCTCGATGACGACTTTGAGTTGTCTGACGGCGAGGAGGACCAGCTGGCCGTCGAACACTTGGAAGACGAATCGGACGACGACTCTGCGTCGTCGTCGGGCAGCAGCAGCGGCAGCAGCAGTGCCTCTTCGACGCACCTGGACGAGTATGCTGCTGGAGGTGGATCGAGCAGCATAGCTCAGGGCAAGAAGCCGGCGTGGACGGACCCGGACGACGGAGGCATGGAGATCGACATCGCTGCCGACTCGCGGCTGCGCAAGCTGCGCCGGACGGCCGACGAGGAGGTCGTCGGCGGGCGCGACTATGAGGTTCGGCTCCGCGCACAGTACGTCTAGCTCTCGGATGGAAGCAAAGACCGTGCCCAAGCTGAATGTCCATCTGATCCCTCAGGTTCGAGGCGCTGAACCCCCGGCCGGCATGGGCATCGGCCGTGCGCGAGGCACCGACTGCGTTGGAGGCGCTCCTGTCATCCTCGACCCCCTTCCTTTCGCGCAAGGGTCGTGCGGGCGTCATCCCGAGCGGTCAGATCGACATCGAGCGTGTGCGCGACGTCAACGGAGGCGAGGCCGGTGTCAAGGCACTCGCCTGGGCGCCCCGCGTCGGCGAGGCTGAGGGCCAGCGCGACATCCTTGCCGTCGCCGGTGGCGACCGTCGCGTCCGGATCTTCAACGTCAGTCGTCGCGCGGACTCTGTGACTTGCATGGCTCACGAGGTGGTATGCTGACGTTCACCCTCATCGCCCGCTCCAGATCGACGGGCCGACCAACTCGCTCTTGCTCACGATGCACCTCCCGTCGCTGCCGATCTCGACCCTGACCTTCCACCCGTCACGGACTCACATCCTTCTCACCGGATCCCGGCCGTACCTCCAAATCTTATCGCTCACGACCTCCACCTCGGCCCGGTTCCCCATCTTGCCGCCGAGCTCGCCCGTGCCTGCGCCCAAGTCGCTCGCGGCCGTGGCATTCTCGCCTCTGGGTGACATCCTCGCCTGCGCGGGCGGTGGTGGCATGGTCTACCTTCTCGCATGGTCCGAGGGCGGTCCCCAGGGCCTGATCGGCACCCTCAAGAGGCCCGGCGGTAGTGGCAAGGGTGGCAACGGCGTCGAAGGCCTCTACTGGGCCAAGGGCGGCGAGGAACTCTGGACGATGGGGGGGGACGGCGGCGAGGTAACCGTCTGGAATGTCAGCCAGCGGCGTTGCGTCGCTCGTTGGCGCGACCAGAGCAACGGAGGCCCTGTCGGATGGGGCGAATGGGGTGCCCGCATCCTCGCGGGTAGCGAGGTCAAGGGAACCACCGCTATCGGGTGCGTGCCGCTGCCTGCGTCGTCGCATCTGTCAAACGTCACTGATTCCTTCCCGCTACAGATCCTCGACCGGCATCATCTCGATGTACGCCCGGTCGCAGGCGACCTCGCTCGCGGGCGAGTCGCTTGCCGACAGCGCGAAGCCTCCCGCCCACCTCAAGTCGTTCGACACCATCACGACGCCGATCACGACGCTTGCCTTCAACCCGGACGGCCAGATCCTCCTCGCGGCGTCCAAAGACAAGCGCGACTGCCTCAAGCTCGTGCGTGCTCGCCTCGACGCTCCCCATTGACCTGGACTAACGCCCACCCTCTTCGCCTGCAGTACCACACCGAGAGCCTGACGACCTTCCAGAACTGGCCGACGCAGCACACGCCGCTCGGCCACGTCACGTCTGCCGGTTGGAGCCCGACGAGCGAGTACCTGGCAATGGGCAACTCGAAGGGCCGCGTCCTGCTATACCGCGTCAAGCCATACGCCGGCCTGTGATGGATGTCTCTATCAACTTACGACTCGCGGCAGCCCGGTCAGAGTCATGACCTCATCAACCCTGTTTGTTCGATGCAAAAGGGGGCGCCTCAGTCCCACTTGACCCACTCGTTTACGACCTCCCATCCGCTTCCCTCCTGCTCCTTCATCAGCGCGAGCATCTCCTCGTAGCGGTCCCACCAGAGGCCGTGGAGGTACTGCGTGCTCGGGTCGGCCGACGACGCAGACGGCTTGTTGCGCGGCGCCTGCCAGGGCTTGTCGAGACTGCGAGCGAGGAACGTGTGTCAGCTAGTTGAGCGGCGGCCAAATCGACGCCGCTCCAAGAGGCGTCGGCCGACGGACGGACATGTAGTGGATGTTGCGGACGTCCTCGTCTCGCCAGAGGTCAGGGTGGATGATGCGCAGCGTCTTGAGCGCGTTGTAGATGTAAGGGACGGGCGTCCAGCGGCCCTTGAAAAAGCTGCGCGGACGCGGCGAGCATGAGCGATGTCAGTGTTTACTCTCGAGTTCGAAGCCACCCGGCGAATCCAACGGTCGAGAGAAACGCACGCGGCGTAGAGGTCCTGGTCGGCAAACGAGAAGGTTGAGATGAGCGGGCTCGTCCGGAGGAAGACGACGAGGTCATCAAACAGGCTCTTTGACGGCGTCAGGATGATAAGGCCGCCGTTGATGAGACCGTGCCCGCGCGGGGCGTCGGGCCTGATTTCAAGCGGCGGGTGCGAGAGGACCGAGGGGTGCGACATGGAGGTGTAGGCGCAATTCTCCGGCGTCCTGCGCAGATTTGACAAGCAGTCGTCAGATGCCGCCGGCGAAGCTACGCATCCAGACGTTGACTGACCAGTCCTTGGGGTAGTGCGAGAGCTTGCGCGGGTTGCATGTGCAGGCGTGCGTGCCAGCGACCCAGTCGGCTCCCGGAAGCGGCAGCGTGAAGAGGTCGTCCATGTTTCTGCGAGAGCAGGGGTGGGAACAGCCAGAGTCAGTACAAAGCAGGCAAGTTAGCAGTGAGACGGCTGTCCGCACTTTTGGACGAGCATGTCGCAGTCGAGCGTGATGATGCGCTGTCGTCGCACGTGCAGGATCGGAGATGAGGTCAGCCTCAGCTGTAGGACAGGCGGCGACGGCTGCTGGGAAGTCGCCCGCGGCTATGCACCTCGTACTCGGTCCACTCGAAAGCCCTGATCAAAGTCGGTGAACAGGCTTCAGCAGAGCCGCACGAGAAAAGCGGACGGGACCATCAAGTGCTCGTGCGCACCTGAACTTCGTCCAGGCTGAGGTCCGGCAGCAAAGGCAGCTGGCACGCGTCAGCAGCTGCGGGCGGGAAGCGGGGGCTTCGAAGACGGCGACTGACTGTCCATGAATCGCAGGTCGTGCTCGTTGAGCTCGTGCGTACCCTCGGTCGGTAGCAGGCTGTCGACTTCCTTCATCAGGATGCCGGCTTTGGCGCACGCATTGCGAGCCTCGGCCGGGAAGGGCTTGGTGATCATGGCAACCAGCGGGTAGCGCGATGGCGGCGACGTCGTCCGCAACGCATGGTTAAGAACGAGCAGGCCCTGCCTAGATTTTGCGACACGGCGGACACGGGCGTTGCCAGCATCACACGTCAGTCACGAGCTGGCCAGTTAGGCTGGCAAGTCCTGGGATCCTGCGGACGAGCGTCGGGGGTCCGGCACACCTCGAGAGACGCGACGCGCGCGCCTCGGCCTCGACCGAGAGAGCTCAGACTCGAGCAGAGAGCCGACGCACAGGTAGGACGACTTGGTGCACAAGGCGACCCAGGCGCACGTGGCTTCAGGCGAGGGAGCGACAGACATGGCGCAGGCGTGAGAAGGGAAGTGGGAGGCGGGAGCTGGAGAGGGTTGCGAGCTGTCGGGCTGAACGAAGAGGCAGCTCGGCTCGATCTCCGCCGGCGACGGTCGATCGCAAAGAGCATGCTTCACTGGGGGCCCGCAAATGACATTCTCCCCGGCTCGGCCGAGGTTGCACGCACGCCGAGCTGAAGCGGCGATGATGGTGCGCATGCCATAGGTAGATTGCGCTGTAGATGACCAAAGCTTCGATCTGACGCGTCGAAGCAGGCCGAGCGCGAGTGTGGATCCTGGCCGGCCCACTAGCTAAAGGGCTGGCGCCGGCAGCGTCGCCTGGGGCTCACACTCGGTCGCACGGGCGGCCAAAGCCCGCCGCAGCCGTCTAGCAGGGCACGTTGACAGCCGCTTTGCGAGCTCGGATGAATGTCTGCATGTAGGGCTGTCGCCACACAGCTGAGGCTAAGCGATGCGATTGCTGAGGTTGACGGTTAGCAATTCCGTCGCATCGGGTCAGACTCCAGGTCGGGGGCGACGCTGACCTTAGGACCCAGTCGTCGTAGGCCAGAAGCCAGGACGAAGTGGAGCGAGCCATGTCACGGGCTCGGCTCGTCGCGTTTCCGTCTTGCCTCGCGCTCGGCTTTGGCCAGCCGCCGGCGGACGCGCTCCTCCTCCCAGCCCGGCCGGTCGCCTTCGCCGAGGCCGCCTTCCGCGCCAAAGCCAGCGCCAGCGCTGCCAGCTAGACGTGCCATCACCGGCTGGTGGATGAGGTCGAGCTGGGGCGCCGCTCCGCCAGTGACGCGACGCGAGTGCCGAAGCCGCGAGTTTGAGGCGCTGTTGCTGCTCGCGGGATCGGGCGGTGGTGCAGGCTCGAGCACAGCCTGTCGGCTGAGGGGAAAAAGGATGCGCGACACGCGCGAATGAAGAAGTGTGATCGGTAGCTGAGCGCGAGAGAGTAGCAGGAGGTATCGGGCGTCAGATCGGGGTCACTGTCGGTTGGCTCGGCACCCCCGATCGAGCATGTGCAAGACGTACCGGCCCATACATGCGCGAGTCTTTCGACTCCTTCTCGTTGTCGCCCTCGACCCAGACTTGGCCCTTTTCGAGCTTGACGTATCGCTGCGGGTAAGGCGCCGCAGCCTGGATGACGTCGCCCTGAAGACAGCGAGCGGTCGGGTCGGGTCTCGTTAGCGAGAGACGCCCAGCGGCCGCGCAGACCCGGTCAAGACACCTACCTCGACGCCAATGATGCGTTTGACCGTCAGCCGACGCTGGTTGGACGTCGGTGACCTGAGCAAACGTCGGCACGAGCGCAGGCGTCAGCGAGGGGCGTTCTGGTCAGCCGCCTCGTCGCACGGCCTGATCGGTGTCACCGCCAAAGGGCCACGCACCAGAGTGTCACGACATCCCCTCGATCCCAAGGCTTGCCCCAGGTCCTATGCCATTTGTCTAGCAGGATCCAGTCGCGCGCTCGAGCTTGCGCCCAGTCGGGGTTGAGCGTCGGCTACGGGCGGTGTGCAGAGAAGTTGACGCTCGGATCAGCCCGAGCTCGGAGGCGAAGCACCAGAGCCTTCCGGGTCCGGGCTGGCACGCACCGTCATGCTCGCGCCTTCGACAGAGACGATCTCGAAGCTGACGTCGGTCGCGAAGAGTGCGACGGGTACCCTGAGCGTCGGAAAGGGGGGGGGGGGGCAATCGCGAGGCGGGGTGTGCTCGTCAGCCCTAGCGGCTCGCGCGTGCTGGCTTGATCCTGGGAAGGCCGCACCATAGCAGCACACGTCTGCGAGCAATGGAGTCGAACGCAGGACGTCAGCGCTGAAAGTCTGAGCAGCCCAGAACGCCTCACCCTTGTGCCTTCAGGCGGGCGGCTAGACTGGAGCTCACAGGAGGTCGCGGCGGCGGGGCAACGGCAGCCGGCGGGGGACGGCGGCAGCTCGCTCCATCCTCTCAGCCTCGGGAGCCTTGCTGATCGTGCGCCTTTGGAGGGGCAAGAGTAAGTGAAGCTGGCGATGGAGCGCTCGGTGCCGCTTAACTGCAGGCTCTGGGACGAGGACTTGAGGTAGAGATGACGGACGACAGGGTGGTCCGCGGCAGGGGACGCGGGAAGACCGACTGTGCCGCCGACAGCCCGGCCGATTACGCGTACGTGATGCACATCCGAGCAACGCCACTTCGAGCGCCTAGATTCTCGCAAGAATGGCAGCGAGCTCGGGGCCAAGGTAGTCATGAGAGCAGCGGCATCAATATCGTAAGAGTACAGTGAGAGGACGAAAAAAAGGCCGCGTCGAGTTGTGCAAAGAGTGCACGCCCGCAACGGAGGGAGAAGCGGAAACGGTCCGGGAGTTGCAGAGGGAGAAAAAGAGAGAGAGAGAGAGAGTGAGAGAGAGATCCTCAGAGAGCAGGCGGAGTTGAGGCATTGGGACTGTTGTCGTTGATGTGGCTTGGCCCGCCAAGCTTGGCCTCTTTGTCCATGCGCGAGCGGCCGTCGAACCCGTCCTCGCGCTCCAGGAGCTCGCGTCGGTAGCTGTTGGACTTGATGATCGAGCTCTCGCGGTAGAGCAGGTCGATCTGCTCGAGCGAAAGACCTTTTGTCTCCGGCACGCAGAAGAAGGCGAACAAAACGCAGCCGACGCAGGTCGAACCCTGCAGGCAGGTCGGAGCATTTCATCGTGGCGCGTCAGTCTCTACGGGGGTGAGCCTTAGTAGATGACAGAGCGGCTCACCCAGATGAAGAAGACCTTGACGCCCAGGTTGGCCGTCTTGACGCCGTTGACGCCCTCGGTCGATGGGTCCACAAGGTACGGAGTCGCAAAGCCGATGGCAAAGCTGTACGAATGGCAAGGAGGTCAACGCGCGGTAGTTGCCGACAGATCAGAACGAGGCCGACACTCACTTCCAGAGCCAGTTGGAGGCGACCGACATCGACATGGCCTTCGAACGGATCGACAAGGGGAAGATCTCGCCGGTGATGACCCAGGCGACGGGTCCCCAGGTCGAGGCAAAGGCGGCGATGTAGATGCAAACAAAGGCGATGAGGACGCGCTGCGCGGTCCCGTTAATGGACCCGTCCGCGGCCGGCTGGCCAACGGTGACGCCGACGATGGCGACAATGAACTCGCAGATGGCCATGACGGCCGCTCCGTAGATCAGCCTGTACGATGCGAATCGCGGGACAGCGCGTCAACTACGTAAAATCGAGGAGGGGGCGAACGACAGTCCACAAGACGTACAGCGATCGACGACCCGCCCGGTCGATCAAGAGGCTGCAAGATAGTCTCACTCGTCAGTGAGACGAAATGCAAGGCGAAGCAAGCACAAAGAGGGAGGCTCGACGAACATGCCCGGGATGGTCGAGCCGACGTTGACGACGGAAGTGATGACGCTGATGACAAACTGCCGGGGCGACAGGCCTCGCTAGTCAACGTCCCGGTCGACGACCGAGTTCACGGTAGAGGTGAGAGACCACGAACGGGGTTCGAGAATCCGGATCGCTCGAAGAAGGTGGTGCCGTAGTAGAAGATGAAATTGATACCGGTAAGCTGCTGCCAAGCTTGGATTAAGATTCCGGTCATGGTCCGGAAGCCGTTGCGGCTCGCATTGTTGCGGAAGCAGTCGAGGTACGAGGCCTTGCCGAGGGCCAGCTCGGCGTCGAGAGCGGTCTGGATCTCGAGCATCTCCTGCTCGATTGCGACGTCGTTGACGTGCCGGCGGGTCAAGACCGAGATGCTTTTCTTAGCGCGGTCGGGTCGGCCTTTGAGCATAAGGAAGCGAGGCGACTCCGGTAGGCAAAACATGCCGACGGCGAGGACGCCGGCCCAGACGAACTGGATGTTGATGACGGTGCGCCAGCCGGTATTGTCCTCGCGGTCCTTGACCGCCTGGTTGACGATCGACGCTGACGAAGGCAAAGCAGTGAGAAGAGGGGCGTCAGTGAGGCGAGTGCGGCTCGGCATCGAGAATTCGGAGGCGCCTACCGAGGAAGATCCCGATCGTGATCGCCCATTGATACTGGAGCGGGAAGGAGCGGGTCAGCAGGCGCTTTTCTTCGCATGCTCAGGCCGGAGAGGTAGCACAAACCAGGCCGACAACGAAGCCGCGGACGGCTTTGGGTGAGCACTCCGATTGGTACATGGGGACGCAGCACGAGACCATGCCGACACCCATACCAGCGATGAAGCGGCCAGCGATGAAGGCGCCCCAGACGAGGGCGTTCTGCATGGCGACGCCGACAGAGAAGACGGCGCAGGCGGTGATGATGCCCCACCTGCGACCGAGGTGGTCGGCCATCGGCGAGGCAAACAGGGCACCGAAGCTACTCCAGGGGCCAAAAAGAAATCAGGATGAAGAATCCGCGGCGCTCAAGGGGTCGGTCGACGCACAAGGTTCCGGCCGAGAGGATCGAGACGACGAGCGATTTGTCCGCGGTCGGTAGATAGACGCCGACAGCCGACGGGTCGTTGCCTGGCAGCTGGCCGAAGGTGCCAAAGACGTCGAGCCACGGCTTCATGACGATGACGCCCGCGATGTAGCCGCTGTCGAAGCCGACTGTGAGATTTGAGAGCAAGGTCAATGGAGCGCATCAGTCGAGGGCGAAGGACGCAGACGCACACAAGATTCCTCCAAAGGCTGCGAAGCTGGCGATGACGATCGGGATGAGCCCGCCACCGGCGCCGCCTGGTCTCCCGGGCATATCGTTGGAGCGGGGAAGGGTGGGTGAGTGCGGGAGGAGGGGCCGAGGAGCTCTGAGGGAGGTGATGGCTTGGAGGGAGGAGGCCTGCAGCCACCTCACCTCACCTCTTGAGGGAAAGGTAGCTTAAGAGACCCGTGTGCTGTTATTACTGTCCTCAACTCGGTTCCGCCCTTCCAAGTCTTGACTGCCGGCCACGAAGGTCAGCGGAATGCCGAGCATCTCGAGTCATCGCCGAATGAGGGAGGCTGCGGTGCTGGACGTCACAGGGCCCGTCTTTGCCTCGCTTGCCTGTCAGCGTCGACCAGCAACGCCAGGGTCGGTCGAGCTTGGCCTCGAGGCGGACGGTGCGGACGGAGCGTGTCGAGGCAGAGGCGGTCGGATGCGCCGAGGCTTGTTTTGCCTGGGCGCTGCGCGCGGCGTTCCCCTGGCAGCGATGGGACTGGCGCCAGGAAGACCAAGCCGAGCCTGGCATTTCGCATCGCCACCGCCGGCGACGATCTCGGCCAGCCGTCTGGAGCAGGAACGAGTCGTTAGATAGGCAGCAGCAGCGTCGCAAGCCGCGCGCTGGAGATGAAGAGGGGTCGTAGAGGGTTCGTGTGCGGGAGGACGGGCAGGGGTGGGTTGGACGCTCAGGCAGAGAGGCCCATCTTGAGCAGGGCGCCTGATTGCGCGGCAGCGTAGTCAATCGACCTGGGTCAGCAAGCGGTACTGCCGAGCGATCTCAGCTGCCGGGCACAATGGGACTCACCGACAATGTCGACTGTGTCCCAGGCCGGGCTTGGCGCAGCATCTCCGCCGTCGCCATCGGCACTGGCGGCACCTCCCTCGACCGAGTGGGCCGCTTTTCGCGCTGGACGAGCGACGGGAGGACGAGCGGGGGCATCAGCTCGGCGGCCTAGTAAAACAGGCGGGCATTTCAGCGAGAGCAAAGACTAACACTGGATGTAGATCAGCGTGTTCTTGAAGTGCTGGTGGATCATCTCCGGCGAGTGGACGCCGTCGATCAAGCCCGGCGACGACTTAGACGAAGGGTGCATATCGCTTCCGTGAATCGAGTCAATCTCGGACGTGATGACGCCGACAAGCGAGTTGACAAAGCGGACGGTGACCGTCTCGACGCCCTGCTCGAAGTAGTAAAGGAACTTGGGGAGCGCGGTCGTTGAGGGAGGTCAGCCGCAGTTCGAAGGGTCAACCTACCGAGCGTAGGGCGCGCACCTGGTCGAGCGCGATGCAGTAGAGGTGGACGCTCATGACCTCTTCGATGCACGAGCCGGCAATTTTTATCGACTTTTGCAGGCACTCGAGCACCCGCTTCGGGTCCCGGAACAGCTCCTGAAGGGGGATGCGGTCCTCGTCAGCGGCGACAACTCACGCTCCAGCCTGCTAGCCACTAACGCACGTTGTCCTTCCGGCCCTTGCGACCAGGGATCTCGTTCTGCCACCAGAGGTGGCTGGCCGAGAGGACGGCGGTTGCCTGCTGAGGCTTTTTGAGCAGCCGGTTGCCGTGCAGAGCCGCCTTCGTGATGAGCGTGTCGTAGTTGTCGGGGCCGAACGCCCGTGCGGCCTGCAGCGTGCGGATGATGATGGTGATGGCCTGCAGTTGCGCTCGGCTCTCCGAGATCGACTCCTCGTAGATGACGAAGGCCTGGACGTAGAACTCGTACGCGAGCTCCTCGAGGCCGGCGTCGTCGGCAACCTGAGCCGCGAGCAGGAACAGACGCAGGCACGTCTCGGACGACTCCACCCGGTGGTAAAGCATCGAGATGAGCTGGTGGACAAACTTGAAGATGGCCGACACCTTGGCCTCCCACTCCTCGTCCTGTCAAGTGGGGACAGTCCGGGCGAGATTTCAGCTCGGTCAACTGCCTCTTCCGAGAAGCAAAGAAGCAAAGAAAAGGCCACACGTCATCATCCGGCAGCGCGCGATGCCGGTGGGCAAGCTGGATGGCCGCCGTAATCAACGGCGGGAAGGTGTAGCGAATGCGATCACCGCCCTCGCTCAGCGCTCTGCGAGCCGTTTGCAGCAGCTAGGTGATCGTCCAAACGTCTGAGGTCAGCTCGCTGTCGTTTGAAGGGGTCTCATTCGCTTTGGCTGACCTGAAACTGGATCTCGAGGTCGTCCGATCGGAAGAGGTGGACCATGCGTGCGACCCAGCCCTGCTCTTCGGCGAGGTCCTCGGCGTCATACTCGCGGACGTGACCGCGCCGGCTGCCGCTGGTCGCATAGCCGCCGCCGTTACTGGAGCCGACGCCGGCGTGAGCGCCTTGCCCGCCGCCCTCCTTCTGATCCTTGATGAGGACACTGCACATCCCGAGGACGCCTTCGACATCCTCGGCCGAGTCGATGATCGTCTCATTCTTGAGGACCGACGAGACCACGGCGTGCGCGATCGACCGCCGCGAGCCAAACGGCTGCGAGAGCAGCAGCGGCAGGTAGGAAGGGATCGCGAGTAGCGTGAGGACCGACGAGTACGAGTTGATGGGCGACAGCAGGAGTGCGAGCAGATTGGACGTCGTCGTCGGCGTGTAGAGGTCGGCCGAGTTGCCGTACTCGGCCACCTTGGTCTGCGCAAAGGCCAGCACTTGATCGACGTATTCGAGCTGGTCCGGGTAGCACGACAGCGAGAGGTTGATGAGCGAGACCAAGAGGGCGGTGATGTCCTGGATCGGCAGGTCTGGCCGAGCCTTGATGAGCTCGACAACCTGCTGCCAGAAGACCTCGAAGAGCCGGACGTTCTCCGGGATGCCGCGGAACTTGCGGACGCCGCTCGACGCCTCGCCCTGCTCCTTCTCGCCGCCGGCGTCGGCCCCGTCCGCGGGTGCCACCGCCGAGTCGCCCTCTGCCGATGCGGGAGTGCCCTCGCCGCCGGTCCACATGTCGGCGCCCTCTTGCGGGCTGGCCTTCTTGGCCTCGATCGCGCCGCCGCGCTTGCGCTCCTTGATCTTATCCGACAGCCGCCTGGCCGCCTCCTCCTCGCCGCGCTTCTTGTCCTCGGGAGACTCGTTCTCTGCCTCGCGAGCTGCATAGCTCGCGAGGCGGTCGATCAGCGCGATGACGATCGACTTGATGTTGACGCGCGGATGCAGAGCTGCTGTCGCGGAGAGGAACGGGGAGAGGGTGAAGAGATGAAATTCGTCGGTGAAGACCTACATTTCGGCAGAGTGTCAGCACTTGTCTGCTCGCTGCAGCAGATAGGAGGCAGCACGCACCTGGATGACGACCTCCATCAGGTACTCCTGCGCGATGACGTCCTTGCAGCCGACGACCTGCTCGAGGATGCTCGGGAGGATGATGCCCGTGTACATGCCGAGGTCGACGCCCTCCAGCTGGCTCAGGCGGACGAGGTTGGTGCCGACGAGGATGCGCAGCTCCTTGCGCTCCATCTCACGCTTTTCGCGCTCGCGCGAGTGGCCGGCGTGCTGGAGCCGGACCCACAGCTTGTTCATCTCGATGAAGTTGGTCAGGACGAACGAGATCGAGTCCTGGAGGTTGCCGCCGGGTCTGTTGGAAGCAAGTACGGGAAGCTGAAGGTCAGGCAGATGCCAGCACCATCGAGACGACACACGCGAGGCTCGCATACCCGTCGTCCTCGCCTATCGGCAGCCAGTCACGCGTCTGGCCACTGAGGTAGTGCCGGAGGAAGAGGCCGCGGGTCGCATGCTGGACGCCGCGCGTCATCTCCATCATGTCCTTCATGATCTCCTTGACCGGCGCGTCGGGGACCGACATGTAGACCGAGCCGACAGTGATCATGAGGTAGAGCCGCTGCGGGGCGAGTACGAAAGCGCGAGTCGCGCGCGGGCAACGTCAGGCTTCGCCGGGCTGCTCCTGTCTCGCGTGGCGCAGACGTACAGGAAGGATGTTGCCGGCGTACTGGACGATCTCGTACAGATCGGCGAGATGGTGCTTGCCGGCGACGTGGGCCTCGGAGAGGTACGTCGACAGGTGTCGCAGGGCGTCGAAGACAGCCATATCTGTCATGGGAGCGCGTGAGGACAGAGGCTCGTAAGCCAGCCAGTCGCGTTGCGCCAGCTGCAGGACGCTACCTACATAGCTCATAGTACTGCTTTGGTGAGAGGCTCGACGTTCGGAGCTCGGCCAGCATCGTCGACGCTGACTTGAGCGCGTCCATCAGGAGGTCGGCGTCCTGCGGAGCGATGGGCGCCGCCAACGGTCAGCTGCGTGCTCACTCACAGCGGGCTGTTCTCAGTATAGCTGCTCAGACGCACAAGACACCGCTTCATCTGGACGCTCTCGATCTTGACCGTGCTGAAGGTCGAAGGGGTCATCGTCGGGCGTCCGATCAGCCGGCTGCGTGCGATGAACGAGGGAGGGAAGAGCTGGGCTGATGGGCGCGCGTGCGCGTGCTCGCTCCCACGGCCGGGGGGACGCACCTCAGGGCTTGGGTGAGGAGCTTACCCTCCTCCTGGGCCGACGAGGCTACGGACGAGGCCATGGCGGATAGGCTGCAGAGAAGCGAGGGAGTCGAGCAAGAGCGAGGGTCGGGTAGGGCTCGAGTCGAAGGGGGCGTCGGCGGCGAGGTGATGGCAGCAGGCTCAGCAGCGGCGGCGACCCGGGCGCGGCCGGCCGACTTGAGCCTGTCGTCTTGCATGCCTGCGAGGCCGACTCATGGACGGAAGCGTACTACCTAGTCGGAACGAAGGGCAATCGAACAGTCCGACGCAGGCTGACGGATTGCTCAGGAGATCAAGGAGACATCGTCATCGGGGAGCAGAGAACTGAGAAGGGGGACCCCCCGGGAGAGAGAGAGGGAAAGTACAGGAGGGGGGGGCGGAGCGTCGAGAGGAACAAGAGAGAAGGGGAGAGACCGCCGTCTGGCTCAGGACGACTTGACCTTGGCCTTGCCCGAGAGGTCGCCGACGGGGAGGACAAAGTAGGACGTCTCGGGCGTGAGGATGCCGGCGATGCCGGTGTAGAAGGCGACAAAGGCCGTCGCGAGGCCCATGCCGCCGCCGGCCCGCTTCAGCGTCGAGCTCATCTGGAGGTCGCCGCACGCCAGGAGGAGGAAGGTGATCCAGCTGTGCGAAAGGGGAGGGCGGGATGGGAGGAAATCAGGAGTGGGGTGGGGATTAGCATGTGCACGAGTCGTTTCTAGCGCGGGAGAGGGGTCGAGA
>Ga0308160_10003528_pt1 | contig 17532 bp, 20 predicted proteins | sample PhyFR1_FD_201036 | JGI IMG/M metagenome (GOLD analysis project Ga0308160, IMG submission 201036) | Phyllosphere microbial communities from UC Gill Tract Community Farm, Albany, California, United States - DLSLF.R1 | ecosystem: Host-associated > Plants > Phyllosphere > Unclassified | place: USA...
ACCCACTCTTTCGCCCGTGCCCTGCTGCCTGCAGGAATTCCGCAAGCGCCGCAAGAATGAGACCGAGAAGGACTATGTCAAGAAGCTCACGTCCGAGTTTTGCATCTCGTCGACGCTCCACCACCTCAACATCGTCGAGACGGTCGACCTCGTCCAGGACGAGTCGCGCCACTGGTGCGAGGTTATGGAGTACTGTCCCGGCGGCGACCTCTACGCGGCCATCAAGAAGGGCTCGATGAGCCCGTTCGATATGGACTCGTACTTCCGCCAGGTGCTCGAGGGCATCAACTACCTCCACTCGATGGGCGTCGCCCACCGCGACATCAAGCCCGAGAACCTCCTGCTCGACGGCCGGGGCCACATCAAGATCACCGTCAGTCGCCGCGCGCGAGCTCGCGGCGGGCCGTGCTGTCGGCTGACGCTCACGACTCCCCTTCCTGCCGCTCCCTCATCCTCCTTCCTCAGGACTTCGGCGTCTCGGACGTCTTCCGCATGTGCTGGGAGAAGAAGACGCACCTGAGTAAGGGCCTTTGTGGCAGCGAGCCCTACATCGCGCCCGAGCAGTTTGAGTCGCGGGGTGCGTCCAGTCGTGTCATGCCCGCGTCTGCTGTCGCTTGCTGACCCGCTGCCGCCGCCGCCGCTGGACTCTTTCTCCTGCAGAGTACGACGCCCGGCTCGTCGACGTCTGGGCCTGCGCCATCGTCTTCTACTGCATGCAGCTACAGGAGCTACCCTGGGGGCTCGCCCGCAAAACCGACCGGACGTTCATGACGTACGTCGGCGCGTACCTCGACGCCGAGCACTCGCACACGATCCCGGCGCCCATCAATCAGCTGCCAAAGGAGACGCGACACGTCATCAAGCACATGCTCGACCCGGACCCGGCGACGCGCTGGTCAGTCGAAGAGTGCCTCAAAGACAAGTGGGTCCAGACGATTGCTCAGCCGGACGGTACGAACGCCGCGCCGTCGATCCGCGAGAAGCCGCTAGCCAAGTCGCCGGCCGTCACGCCCGCATAGAAGCCTCTCGCCCGCGCACTTTCCTGAAGCGACGAGGCTGTGGGCCGGCTCGTCCTATCTCTGTCTGCCCGTCCCTCACCCGCGTTCAACCCACTCGCTCGCTCCTTCGCTGTCGCTGCTCGCCTGTCTCGCACCGACTGGGCCCACCCTCCTTTCTCGCGCCCGTACCTCCTGCTGCTGCGCAGTCTCCTCTCCGACCCCTACCCTGTTCAAATCACGCCCGACGCGCATACACTCCCGGCCCCTGCCTCTTACCTGGCCTCTCCCATCCTCTTGCCTTCCGCCGCCGCTGTCCTCTAACGATTTATGCACCTTGATTCTGTATCTGCTCTGGCTTCGTCTCTGGTCTCTGGCAAGAGCTCCCCGGCGACGCGACGCCGTCGGTGACGTCCCGGCCTTCGGGCTAGCAAGCAGGGAATGAGCATGGTCGTGAGGTGAAAGGGACAAGGCCGTACGGTGATGGCAGCAGAAGGCCGCGCGCACAGGAAGAGGTGGTGCGCGCGAGAGGGAAGCGTGGGCGGAGCCGGTGAGCAGGGCCGACGAAGAGCGGAGCGCACAGAGCGAAGGGGGGAGAGAAAGGCGGGTGCCCGTCATTTTTTTTAGATGTCGTCGATGTCCGAGTCGCCGCCGAACTCGACGCCGTCGTCGTCGCCGTCCTCGCCGAAGGCATCCGTCTCGTTGATCTTGGCCGTGTCGGGCAGCTCGCCGTACGACTTCAGGTTCCGCGCCTGCGAGATGAGCCAGCCAGCGACCCAATCAGCATGCCTTTCGCCCGGCAGCCGCCCACCCAAGGAGACGAAAAACGCACCTCGTCCGACGTGTACTTGACGATGACGTCGGCCTTCTCGTCCTGGAACTCGCGGAGCGAAATGAGAACGATGTCGCCCTGGTTGATCCAGACCTAAAGCGAGCAAGCCAACGGGCGTCAGCGCCTACGCGCTCTCTCTCCCTACGGCTGCGGCACGCCGGCACGGCGTCGTGAAGACGTACCTTCTTGCGCATCTTGCCACGGATGTGGGCAATCCGCTTCTCGCCGTCGAAGCACGCGCACTCGACCCGACCGTTACCGAGCATCTTCTGGACCTGGGCGTACTCTGCCGGCGCCGGTACGAGAAGAGTCACAGGAGGTCAGCATGAGCACGCTGATGCCTCGCGTGACTTCCTTTGTGGGTCGGTCGCCACCGCAAGTCAAAGGGGCCAGAAGCGAGGTGCAGAGGAGCGAGCTCGAGCACGCACCCTGACCGTCCTCTTTGAAGACGAGCTCGCGCTTGTCGTCGTCTCCCTCGTTCTTTCCACGACGGCGGTTCTTTCCTCCCTGTTGACGTAGCGAAAGAAGCGCTGTGGTCAGCCAGGAGGTACAATCGGCGAGGCTCGCCGGACCCAAGCTGGCCCGCTCAAAAGCGCGAGCTGCGAGAGGGTGACCGGCGAAGGCGGCGACAGCGAGCGGCGTGGCGTACCTTTCCCTTGGCCTGGAGTAAGCAAGCGACAGCGTGTTAGCTCAAATCCTTGCGCCCAGACAGCCAGCTACGTTCGACTCAGGCGCACCTTGGGCATTTTGTGGTAGTGGGTTTGAGGTAGAGTTGAGTGGTGTCGGTGGGCTGCTGTGGCGGTGAGGTCAGTCGTCGTCGTCCCTTCTCGCCGCCGCCTTGTCCCGCCGGGCGGAGTTTGATTTTCAAGCCGACGCCCAGGGGCGCATGGCCGACCTCACAACTCAGACCCGACCATCTCCATCCTCGGCCACGGCGACAGCGACCTCCGGATCAGGGCCCGGAGCTTCTCAAAGCCAGCATGTGTGGTCGCTTCGGTAACGCCGTACAGGTGCGTCAATCCCAGTCTGCAATCCGCCGAGCGCCTGATGCTGTAACGGCGCGCGCGAGCTCGTCGACGCCACCTGCAAGGAGCCGCGACGGACGGCTGACCGGATCGAACCTCCTGATCCCAGTCGCGCGAGTACGTGCCCTACATCCAGCGACACTACTCAGGTCTAGAGCTCCAGGGCTGGGCGAACGAGGCCGAGCAGGAGCAGTGGCGTCCACGGTGCGTCCGACCAGGCCGTGTGCGAACCGTCCTCGATGACGGGGGTTGCTGCGCCTCCTCTCCCGGGCTAGGACACGGCGAGCGAGCCTTCGAGATGCTGACCGCTGCCCTACGACTTCGGTTGTCCAGGCACAACATCTGTCCGCGGTCTAATGTGCCTGTGATTCGGCGCGAAGGCGGCCAGAACGTCGTTCGGGTCATGGTGCGTCTCGCCGTCGGCCGGCGCCGAGATGTCCACCTTGCGGGCGCTGACTCCGACGGTCCCCCCCGCCGGGCTCGTCCGCAGAACTGGGCGCTCGTCCCGCACTGGACTAAGCATGAGAATCCAAACGAGCGGCTCAAGACGATCAACGCTCGGAGCGAGTCCCTAACGTACGTGGCCTTTGCAACGCTCTTTCGGCGACACCGCGCTAAAGCGCCTAGTCACCCTGCCTTCCCTCTCTCCTTAGCGGCGAGGAGGAGCGGTCGAGCCTGTGGGCCTCGCTCGCGCCGTCCAAACGGTGCATCATCCCGGTCGAAGGGTGCGAAGCTTCCAGTAGCGAGACAGCCCTCGCACTCCACCGCTGACGCCACCGCTATGATTCAGCTTCTACGAGTGGCTGACGAAAGGCAAGGGCAAGGCCGGCAAGACGCCGTTCTACATTCGCAACCCGGCCCCGTCCTCGTCGTCAGATGATTCACCCTCATCAGCTGCCAACGACGCGCATGCGACGAGCGGTCCGACGGATGGCCAAAGCCGCGACATCCCGCCGCTCATGTTTGCCGGGCTCTGGGACTCAGTCACGTACGAGGGTGCGCCGGCCAGCCTCTCCTGTCCCGGATCGTCGTGCTGACAAGCTTTCTCAACACCTTAGAGACCGACACGCCCCTCCTGACCTTCACCATCCTCACAACGTCTTCGTCCAAGCCGCTCCAATTCCTGCACACGCGCATGCCCTGCCTGCTCCGAACCGAGGCGGAGATGCAAGCCTGGCTCGACTGCGAGCCGGTTCCGAAGAGCCTGGCTGCGGCCGCGGCCAAGGAGGGCCGGAACCAGTGGACGAAGGAACTCGCAGGGCTGCTGAAGCCGTACGGAGAGTCAACCGAGGACATCGTCAGGTGAGCTGCGTCTCCGGTGATCTCATCGGACCCACCAAGTACCCCCTGACCGCTGCTCTGGTTGCTTCAATGCGGCAGCTATGCCGTACCGCAAGAGGTTGGAAAGGTCGGCACCGAGTCGGCTTCCTTCGTCCATCCTGTCGCCGAGCGCAAAGACGGCATCGACGCCTTCTTCAAGAAAGCCTTCGCCGGAGGGGCGAAGCCGCTCAACAGCTCGGGCACGGCCTCGACGTCGACGGCCAACGGCGACGCGCGCAAGATTAAGTCGGCGTCGCCCGAGAAGAAGCCGGACGTTAAGGTCCAGACGAGCCCGATCATTAAAAACGAGAAGGCGGCCGAGGCGGCCTTCGCCCGCGATCGGTCGGCGGCGGCGACTGTCAAGTCGGAGTCGGGCGCTGCCGAAGGTGACAAGGGCAAAGCCAGGGCCAAAAGCGAGGATGAGGAGAGTGGCCAGGTCGTATTGTCGGATGAGGACGACGAGGTTGTCGTCGTCGACTCCTCGCCGCCGCCGACCTCACACTCGCCGCCCATCATGGTTCATTCGTCGCCGGTCCACTCGACGATGGCCCTGCCCGGACCGGCCGAGGTACGTCTCCTGGCGTCATCTCTAAGGGCGTGGGTTCGCTCACTCCTGCGTTTGATGAATCGCCCCAGAGCGCCCGAACAAAGCCTCGCAAGAAGTCTGACTCGGTCCCGGCCAAGAAGCGCAAGTCGGACGAGCACACAAGCACCGCCGCCGAGAGGCGAAAGAAGAAGGGTAAGATCGACGGCTACTTCACGAAGGAGGAATGATGCTCCCACGACTGTTGTACGCGACGATGAACCATGCCTGTAACCCCACCCCTCATGCACGCCTCCTTTTTTTATGACTCTCACGCCCTTCCCGCTGCTTCTGATTATGTCGGAGCGGGTCATCGGGATAGGCAGGCGAGGCGCGAGTCTCCGCCAGGGAGAGCATGCGCACGGCCTGGGGCGACGACAGCGGTGGCTCGGAACGATGGGGAAGGAAGGGAAAAGCAAAGGGTGAGACGGCGCAGGAGACATGCGAGTGAGAGGACGGGAGGCGGGTACGGTAGACAAGCAAAGTGGCGTCGAGCGAGTGGAGGAGACCGGCAGATGCGGCAGGCTGGTGAATGAAAGAGAGAGGGAGTGTCCTTAAAGCGCGTCGGATCGGCGGCTTTTTAGTCTAGAGCTTTACAGCGGTCGGGAGGGGAAAGAAGGAGAGGATGGGTGTTTGTGATCGATCACGAGAAATTGCGGACGTGCACAGCCGGCGTCGGTCCCATCTCGATGTCCTCGTTCCGGTCGTCGCGGTGACGGCGGCGCGGGCCACCGAGAGCCTGAGCGGCGGTCGGCGTCGGAGCGCGGGTCGGCGGGGCGGTGGAGGGGTCGACGGGCTGCAAGTTAAAAAGAGAGGGAGCGATCAGCCGACGCTCCAGCAGAGCGTCAACGAAGAGGGAGCGGGACGCACGTCCTCGTTGTGAACATCCTGCGACGGGTCCTGCAGAATGTTCTCGCGGTCAACGAACGAGTAGGCCGGCGCAGGCGTTCGGATGGCAGAGCGGCCAAGGTCTAGCCGCTCCGAGGCCTGGGTCGCGAAGGACGAGTCGACGGCTGTCGCATGGTCCGACGAGGTCTGGCGGCTCAGGGGCGACGGCTCGGCGTGGTCTTCCTCGTAAGGGACGAGGGTGTACTTGATCGGGACGTCCGGGGGTGGCGTCGGGTCGCCGGCGGGGCCAAAGATGCCGACGTCCTTAAGCGCCTGCTTCATCTCGCAGACCCACTTGTTGTGGCGCTGGACCTTGAGCGCGCCCTGCTGCCAGTTGGTTTTGTAGGCGATGTCGGCCTGGGGTGAGAGTGGCATGGGCGTATCAGCAACAGTCGCGCCTGGACCGGTCGCGGCGCGCATTGTCTCGGACACACCTTGAGCGTCATCTTGGACTGCTCCGGGAAGTCAACGACGTTCACGTCAAAAGTACCGAGGTAGTCGCGCTTGTTGGCGGCGAGGAACTTGAGCATCCGCTCGCGCAGCGCTTGAATCTGCTCAAAATTGGTGTCGAACGAGACGTCGAACGAGAAACTCTCCGAGGTTGGGCCGGACCGGCGGACGTTTTCGATGAGCTTGGTGTTGAGGATGTTGTTCGGCAGGAAGACGTATTTGCCGTCGACGCGGCGGAAGACGGTGCTCATGAGGAACATCTCCTGGACGACATACGAGTTGCCGTCGATGTCGACCCGGTCTCCAACGTCGAAGGGGTGCTTGGCAAAGATGAAGATGGTCGCGCCGAGAACCTCTTGGGCAGTTGTGCCGATGAGCCACGAGAGACCGAGCAGGAACGTGCCGGCCGACGTCACGAGCGCGGTGAGCTTGGTCGTCTGTGAAGGGGGCAAAGGCGAGGGACAAGTGTCAGTCGCTTGAGCCGTTGTTTGGAAGACAGCCGTCGGCCAAAGAGCGCATACGAACGATCATGGCGGTCAGGATCAGAACGCAGATGAGGAAGACGATGACGACGAGGATCGAGTCGAGCCGGCGGACGGCGCCGTCGAGGTCACGCATGCTCGACTGGAGCGAGAGACGCTCGCGGTGAATGTCCCTGAGCGAGGTGAGCGCAGACGACGAGGGTCAGCGCGGGGCAGTCTCGACGTCAAGTTCTTAACGGACGTACATGAGCGACATCTCAATCTCGTCCCGAGTGGCACCGCCGTTGAGATCTTGGTCGAGCACGGCGAAAGCCTCACGAGCAACCTCGAGGTCGGGGAAGAAGCGCGCAATGTCTGCGAGCGTGACCTCGGTCTTTCCCTGGCGAAACGAGTAGTAAATGCGACGGGCGAGCTGACGCGTCTTGTTGGCGCTGCCGAGTGCCTGCGTTACCATCGACTGAGGCGCGTTCGGCTGCAGGACCGAGGAGCCCGTCATCTCGCTCGCCACGTTGCCGAGCGCGGTCGCCGTTGTAGCGGCGGCTGACCGGACGCCTTTCAGTGCCTTTTTGAGAACGATCTGGGGCATCTGCGAGCCCTTGGTCCGAACTGAGGCGTCAGACGGCTTGATGATGGTGTCGGAACGGCCCATCTGTGAGGAAGGAAAGGTCACAGGGTCAGATCGGCTGATTGATGCGACAACCAGGAGACAGTCCAAAGACGCACGTCGGACGAATTCTGGTAGAGCGCGGTAAGAGCCTTGATCTGGAACTTCTGCGTCGTCATGCGATCCTGGTACGTCTGCTGGTGGAAGTTGTCTGGCAGCGGGGCGCAGGAAAGAGGGGAGGGGCGTCGGCGTCAGCTGTATGACGATGGCGAAGAAGCCCGCAACTGAAACGACGCACATGCGATGAACTGGACGACGATCTTCTCGCCGCCGATGACGCAAGAGCAGAGGAAGATGCCGAACAAGATGTTGCTCATCGTGGCGAGGTTGCTTGAGCTGGCCGAGCTAGCGCTGCCGTTCTGCCGACGGAGGATGAGCGGCACAAAGGCGATCCACGAGACGAGCGACCAGGCAAAGAAGGTGAGCCACTTGCGGAGGGCGGCGACGATGTCGACCCACGAGCGGTCGCCGCCGATGACGACGGCAACGGTCGAGCGGAGGATGGGCGGAAGCATCATGAAGGACGCAGTCGCGCCCCACCACGAGCCCCAGAAGACGGAAAGCCAGATCGACCACTATTTAGGGAGACGGTAGGATGGATCAGTCAGCACGCAGCCGGCAGGCCACGATAGACTAGAAAGTGGATATCGCACCCATAGCAAGTTGACGCCCCATACGTTGGCCCGCGACTTGAGGTCGGCGTCGCCGGTCAGGTAGACAATGCCCGGAATCCAGAGCAGCTGTCGAGATGGGCCGGCCAGTCGCTGTCAGCAAGTAGGCCGGCCGGTCGAGCGAGCTCCAGAGAACCACCGGGTCAGACGTACAGCGAGGATGGGGACAATGAAGATGATCCAGCGCGAGACGATCGAGCGAGTGACGAGGTAGTAGTAGAGCCGGCTAAATTTGTTGGTACCTGCATCGCCCTCGGCAAATTCGAGATGCTTGATGCCATTGTTTCGGACGTCGAAATCGGCGCTGCCTGGCCCGGCGAGCATGTCCCAGGACGGCAGGCGGGGGTGGCCGGGCCGACGGCTCGGCGTCGTCACGCCGGAGGTCGGCGCTGGCGGCGGCGGATAGCCGGCTTTCTCATCGAGCGGGACCTGCTGCATGCCCTCTGGCGCCGGGTGCCGGAGGTCGGTCGTCGATGACATGCCTGCCTGATGGTAGCCGCCTGCGTTGGGACCTGAGGGAGCAGCATCAGCCACGTCAGCGGCAGGTCGCGTCCCCAGGCTGCGATGAGGCGCAGCGCTCCCTCCGAGCCTCCTCTTCGCCCAGCTCACACCCCTATAGGGGGCCAGCAGCAGGCTCTGTTTCTGCCTGCTGAACTCCCCGAGTCCTCTCAGAAGCTGCGGAAAGACAGCCCCTGCTTCGCCGCGGTGCATGTCCCGACCTCGCCGGGGACGGGAGAAAAAATCGAACAGGAGAGGGGAGGAGAGGGGGGGGGGGGAGGGCGAAAGGAGGACGCACCGAGCGGCTGATTCAGACGTGTGCGCGAGGCGCTCTTCTCGTTGTGACCGACGTCTTGGTAGCCCTCGTAGACCTCCTGTAGTCGAGTCGGGGCAGACGATCAGTCTCGGCTGGCGAGGTGACGAGGGCAGGCCAAGTGGGGCGTGGTCGGCGCAGCAGCAGCAGCAGCAGCAGTGCAGAAGGAGACAAGCGGGCGGCGAGGGACGCACGTCAAAGTCGGGCCGTGAGGGCGAGGGCTGGATGCTGGCGCCGATGGACGGTCCTGGCCTGTGACTTTGGCTAGACATGGTTCGGTAGAAGGGATGGTGGTTTGTCGGCAGGGCCGGGCTGAAAACACAAGGTCGACGAAGGTGGCGGGCTTGCCGGCCGGCCGTCACCGCGGCTCCAGCGCCGCCCACGGCGACAGGGCAGCCCGCGCGCGCCGGCAGCAGCCGTCCTCTGGCGCTAGATTAGGCCCGACTCGACCCCGTTTCACAGCGCAACGAGGTCAAAGGGGCGGGCCCCCGTCGGGCTCGACCAGCCACCCGCAACATCGTGCACGGCCGGTCTGCCCTCCGAGTCATCGTGCTGACGGCCACGGAGAAAGCAGCCACCCTGTCGACAGGTCAGCCTGCTGACGGCCGCCCAATCAGCCAGCCACTGGCAGAGAGAACGGGGGGTACAAGGAAGAGGGCATCGCATCGAAGGCCCAGGGGGGAGCCTCGCATCGTTTTGAGGAGGGCCGGCCGCGCAACACGCATGAGACGGCCAGGAAGAGGAAGACAGGGCTACAAAGGGTTGGAGACGAGAGAGAGCGAAAAGGCGGAGGGGGGCACGCCGCACAAGGGCGCGCGACAGTTTGGACGGAAAAGATGGAAGAGCGGGCCGACCGGCGATCCGCCATGCTTAGAGAAGCGACTTGGCCTCGCCGTTGGATGAGGCGGCGGCGACAGCGCAGGCATCCGACTCGGGTTTGTACTGGTGCTTGGCGACGCGGGCGGCGAGCTCGCCCTCGGGCAGGTTGCGGAGGGCCTCGTTCGAGTCAAGCCCCTGCTGCTGGGCCGTCTCGATGACGCGGACGGCGATGGCGGCTGAGATCTCGCGGATGCGCTCGATGCGCGGATAGAGGAGGTCGTCGGCCTTCTCGTCGGCGGTGAGCGAGTCGGCAAGCGCGAGCGAGGCCTCCTCGATCATCCGATCCGAGATGCGCGTCGCGCCCGACAGGCTCGCGCCGAGACCGATGCCGGGGAAGACGTACCTGCAAGGTGAAGGGGCCGCCCGGGTCAGCAAACGGATCCTGCTTCATGTTCGAAACTGGAGCCTAGGGACGCACATGTTGTTGCCCTGGCCGGCATAGTGCTTGCGGCCGGCGTACTCCTCAGGCGAGAACGGCGAGCCCGAGGCAAAGATGACCTTGCCGTCGGTCCACTCGAGGGCGTCCTCGAAGGTGAGCTCGCACTTGGAGAGCGGGTTCGAGAGCGGGAAGACGATCGGCCGCTCGTTGAGGCTCGCCATCTTGCGGACGACCGTCTCGTCAAACGCGCCCCGGGTCGTGCTCAGGCCGATGAGCGCCGTTGGCTCGACAAAGTCAACAACCTCCTGGAGCGTCTTGAGCTGCCGGCCGGCGTTGTCGTCCCGGCTGAAGAACTTCTTGTGCTCGGCCAGCCGGTCGCCCCGGTCGTCGGTGACGAGGCCCTTGGTGTCGACGAGCCAGAAGCGCCGCCGGGCCTCCTCCTCGGAGACGCCGGCACGGACGAAGAACGAGATGAGCTGCTTGGCAACACCGACGGCGGCCGATCCGGCGCCGAGGAAGACTGAGGGTAGGGCAGGCAAGTGCAAGAAGCGGAGGTCAGGAAGGGAGCGGGGGAGTCAGGTCGGAGATAGCCGCCGGCGGAGACGTACCAATCTTCTGGTCGGCGAGCGGCCGGCCGCTGGCCTCGGCGCTCTTGACGGCGGCGTTGATGAAGCCCGAGAGGATGACCGAGCCCGTGCCCTGTACGTCGTCGTTGAACATGCAGTAGTCGTCGCGGTACCGGTCGAGGTAAAAGAAGGCCGCCTCGGACGAGAAGTCCTCGAACTGAACGAGGGCCGAGGGGAAGACTTCGCGGAAGGCGACCATAAACTCGTCGAGGAAGGCGACGTTGTCGGCCAGTGGCCGGCGCTTCTGCCGGAGGCCGAGGTAGAGCGGGTCGGCGAGGAGCTTCTCGTTGTCGGTGCCCATGTCGAGGACGATCGGGAGCGTCTGCGACGGAGCGACGCCGCCGGCGGCGACGTAGAGGCTCAGCTTGCCGATTGAGATGCCGACGCCGCCGAGGCCGAGGTCGCCGAGACCGAGGCTGAGGCGGAGCGAGGCGGATCAGCAAGAGACGAGGTCGAGTGGGAAAGGTGAAGGACGGACATGCGCGAGCCGTCGGTGACGACAGCAATCTTGACGTCCTTCTCGCGCCAGTTCTCGAGGACGGCCCGGACGTTGCCGGCGTCGTTGATCGAGATGAAGAGACCCTCGGGCTCGGTGTAAAGCTCGCTGAAGCGCTCGCACGCCTCGCCGACGACGGGCGTGTAAATGCAGGGCGTGATCTCGAGGAGGTTGGCGTCGACGAGCGCGTAAAAGAGCCGGACGTTGTTGCGGCGGAGCTGGGCGAGGAACAGGTGCTTCTCGATGCCCGTCGCCTTGGACCGAAGCTGATGCAGGGCGCGAACCTTCTGCTGGTCGAGCGACTCGTGCGCGCTGCAGGAGAGATCGGGGTCGGGGTCAGCCAGAGGCGGGCGGGTATCGAGCGACGCGACGAGTGGGCGAAATGGTGACGCACGCAGGGACGAGGCCGTTGAGCCGGTGGAAAGCCCGGTTCTCGTGCGAGAAGCCGAGGTCTTAGTGGGCGGTAGGGTCGCAGAAGCGGGAGCGGGAGCGATGGGGAGGAGGGCGAGTCAGGACGAGAACCGCCTGTTGGGCGGTTGGGGAGGAAAAAGGGGAAGGAGCCCGACGGACCCTGATTCCTGAGCGGGTCGCGCTGGACGGCGAGCGAGCTGCTCGAGGGCTGCGACTGCTGGTGCTGGTGCTGCTGCTGCTGCTTGAGCTCGTTAACGGACGAGTTCCCGTTGAGACCTTGGGGAGGCGGGAGGCCGTGGGCTGTCAGTCTCGGGGGCTGGGGTGAGGGGAGCACCGGCGGCTGACAGGCGGGCGCACCGAGGGCGGACGTGAGCTGCTGCGGGAGGAGAGTCATCGAGGCGAGCTGACGGGTGGACAGGAGGCGAGGGCGAGAGGAGGAGGTGAGGGTGAGGGTGAGGCGGCCGAGCATTGCCTCTCTCGTTGCTACCCGCCTTTTGACGACTCTGGAGCTGATCGTCCTGGCTGCCAGCTGTGGGGGAGAGCGTTCACGAAACTCCGCGGTCGGCGCGTCGGCGGTATCGGCCCTGTCGCCGGCGGCTGAGAGGTCGGGGCGGCAGCTGCCATGGCGGCAACCGACTGCCCCAACCCTCCTTTCGTCCTCCCCAAGCGGTCGGTCGAGTCATGGCAATGCTAGGAGTGGGCCGACGTCCGGCTGACGCGTCGGACGACCTTCACTGCCAGGTCTCTCTGGACGACCTCTGGGGCAAGATCCATCGTCGTCGACAGGTCGCGCGCGCCATTAGACCCGACGGCCCCGCGAACGGCCCCCAAGGCGCTGCCGTCGGCTTGGCCCCTCCATCCCGGCCCTCGCGCCTCACGCGACGCCCTCGCCCTCCGTCGACCCCAACCCAGCCCAGCCCAGCAGCAGATTGGCAAGCCGCGCCGGCGGCCCGGTGATTCTCTCGGCCGACCCCTATTCGAAAAAGAAGGGCCCCCTCGCCCCCTCCCCAGACTCAGTTCTCCCCTCTCGCTCTCGCCCGCCCTCTCCCTAAGAGGCCGACCCCGCGTCGTCGTCGTGTGCGGTCCTGAGTGGTGCGTCGTCGCTCCGGCTCTTCGGCGCGATCCTCCTCGCCGCCGCCATCGTCCGGACGGCCTTCGTCGGACGAGTCTCGACCTCGCTCGACCACTCGCCCGTCGAAGGGCTCCCCGCCGCCATGCAACAACTCCCTGAGCTGTCGGTCCCCCGGCCGGTCGTCGCCTTCCCCGCCGTCGGACGCTCGTCGACGACGAGCTCGTGATTGGGCCTGCTTATGCTAATCCTCGACGACTGACGCCTGTCGTTGCCACGACCTCGGCGTCGCAGCTGACCTCCCCGCCAACGCAACAGGTCGACCTCGCCCTTGCGCTCCCTTTCGACAGTTCGCCGCCGTCCGTCCCGACCCTTGTCGACATGCTCGAGTCGCAACGGCGGTCTGTCGTCGATCAGCGCCCGACCTGCATGGTCGTCCTTGTCGACGACTGTCCCGACGGCTCTGCCTCCGTGTCGCCTGCCGTCATCAACGCCTGGTCATCGCTTACTCGTCGCGCGTGCTGACCGAGGGCTGCAGCTCGCACGAACTCAGTAGCGGTACGTCTGTAACCCCAGACACGTGATCCTCCGGCCTGTCCACCAACTCGGTAGCGACACTCGAAACGCTGCCTGGTCCCTCTGATGGACGTCTCGGGGAGCGCTGGCAACACGGCCGACTCGACGCGGGACGTCGTCCTGGAGCGGTCGAGGCGTTCTACTTCTTCGCCGACTGACGGCCGAGGAAGAGCTTTGCGCCTGCTACGCCGGCTGACCAGCACCATGGCCTCGCGAGCAGGCCGGCTGCACCACTGGATGGAGCGGACGACCCACCGTCGAGAGCGGCGCCTGAGGGGTCAGGAGGGCGGCCGACCGACGCGACGAGACGGGTGCAGCGACACCGTACCCTTGTCCCGCTCCCTCTTTCTCTGCTCTATCCATGACTCTCCCATCAGACACCTCTCGCCTCGCAAAGACCTTCCTGGAGTCGACTTTGCGGGCTGCTGCTGTCGGCCAGGGTGCTAGGGCGCAGACGGTCGCGCGCAGGCTCCGTCGGAGGCTTTCGACTTACGACCGCCGGCGACGACGAGGCAGCCGGCCGGGCCTGTCGTCGACCCCAGACGACGACGACGGCGACGCCCCGCAGCCCAGCAACCCCTTGCCAGCCCTCACAGAGAGTGCTAGATCCGAACCGAGCGCCCGGTCGACAGCTCGGATGGCCCTCACTCCTCCTGCAGGCGAGCCGGCGGACCTGTCCGACTCTCCTCCTACCTCTCCGACGGCCTCCGCCGACCCGCCGACGACGGCAGCGGCGGCCAAGAAGAAGCGCAAGAAGCGAAAGAAGAAGGCTGCCGCCGCCGATGCTGCCGACGACGACGACGACGATGCCGTCCTTGCAAAGGCTACCCTCGAGGCCAAGGCCGAGGCCGGTGCTCGGCCGGCCAAGGCGCCGCCTGTTCAGCCCGCTCGGCCGGCGAGCTCGCTCTGCATCAGCCGCAACAAGCACTGGCGGCACATTTCGGCCTACCACGTACGCGAGCTTCCCTGAGGCTGCCGGCTCGTCTTGATGGAAAGTACGAGGTTCTGACCGCGCTCCTCCGATCTCCTCTAAAAGGGACCCTGGCTGCAGCTGCCTGTCGAGGTCGGTCCGGCTCTGCCCTTTTTTCCCGGTCACCGTCGTCCGCCTCTAGCGGCACACGACCTGGTTGCATCCGTTCCCTCGTCACTTGCTAACCTCCTGCTCTCCTTCTGCCCAGCTACTCGAGTCGCTCCTCGCCCTTAACCTAGATCCGCTCTCGCTCGCCCCGTTGCCGTCGTCGCTCCGGCCCTCAAACTACTTCCCACAGGCCGCTCCGGCTGCCGGCGCGCTTCCTGCGCCCTCGCCCGTCCAGGCAATCACCGCCGGCCCGACTTCCTCAGAAACGGCTTCATCGTCGTCGTCCTCGGCGCTCGCCCTGTTGGCGCCGCATGCATCGTCTGCCGGAGCAGTTTCGTCGTCCAGCGCCTCCGCCTCGCCAGCGATGCCCCTCTCCAAATTGCTCGGCACGGGCAAAGAGCGCGCTTCTGCACCGACGCCTCCGCCGATAGACCCTGGCGTCTTCCGGTCAATCATCAACATCAGGCGGCTCGTCGACGAGGCGTCTGATCTCGCCATTCGCGCCTCCTCCGGCTTGACTGCCTTCAATCTCTCGGCCCTCTCGGCCCAGTCGCTCAACGCAATCGAGCCGCCCAAGGGCGAAAACGGCCGGCCGGCGAGCATGAACGCGACGCGAACGCATCGGCTGCGCGTCCTGGCCTGCCAGCGCCTTGCCGAGGCCTACAAATGGGACGAGGTCGCATGCAGCGTCATGGTCATGCAGGGCGCGACCGCGCTCGATGACCTGGCCGAGAAGGTCCTGCGTGTCGGTGCGTGCACAGAATCTTGTCGTGCCCTGTGTCGCCCGCAGCTGACCAAAACCTCTCGCCGGCCATGATGGTTCAGATCCGGAGAATATCGATGCGCTCTACGTCAATTTCTTCCACGAAAAGATCCCGTCGCGGATGGTGGCCGAGAACACGACGACCGCCGTGCTCGATCACCTGATCGCTTGCGCTCCGAACCGGCTGGAGTTCTTTCGCACGCGCGGCATCGTCCGCATGTTCCTCGATCAGTTCACGCTCGCCGCCAAGGATTTTACGCACGCTTTGCTCGAGAGCCGGGCCGAGCGTAAACGTCGAACCCCGGGCAAGAGCGGCAAGAAGAAGGCCAAGAGCAAGGGCAAAGGCAAAGCTCGGGCTGGCGGCAGCGGCGGCAGCGTGACGCCGCCCTACGCCGGAGGGGCGTCGTCAAACGGGCACGCTGCGTCTGTCGAGGATGATTGCACCGACATCGCGATCCACCGGCCGGCTGGCCCGCCTCCTTTCGCCCCGGCCGCAACCGACGATCGGCCGCAGCATCCGTCGGCCCGACCCGAGGCACCGCTGCCGATGGAGCCGCAGTGCCTGTTCCTCCGAGCGTCATCCTACTTCACGCATGCGGTCTGGCTCATTGAAGGTGCGGCGCTCGGAATCGAGGGCGTCCGCCGGAACGGAACGAACGACGGCGTCGAGGTCCGGCTCTGCAACATTCCAGGCGGCCGATTCGGCGGCGTCGAGGTACGATTACAGTAGTCTGAGCCTGCGGTCGGGGTAGCCTGCTGACCTCGTCCTCGCCCGTGACTGTCTGCGTCAGAACGGTCACACCGAGGGCCCCCTTGGTTCCAAGAAGGGGGAGAAATACCGCATTTACCGGACGGAGTACGCCCAGGACAAGTGGAAAACCGACGTGCATGTTCTTGCCCGCAAGGCGATCCGCGATCACGAGCGCTTCGTCGCCCACTTCGACCAGGTTGGCCTCGTTCTGCTCACCCGCGTGCTTTCTCCAGATCAGGTCACTGACCCTTGCCCCATCTCGCATGCAGATGGAGTCGACTTGCATCCACGCCGCTCCTGACGGCGCTGTTCCTGCCGGCACCGGCTCAACCAGTGAACATCAGCACGCGGCCGATGGCTCTTGCGGTGCCCCAGATGCCCACAAGGGCGGCCACTCGCATACGCAGACCTTCACCACGTACCACCCGCTGCTCGTCGAGTCGCACTACTGCATCCTCCTGTGCCATCTTTTGCTTGGCGACATCGCTGCCGCGAGTGAGGCCTACCTACGCACGACGCACCTCGTCGATGGTGTCGAAGGCTACCCGGTCTTTCTCCCTGCCCGGTCGATGGCCCAGGCCGAGTTTCTCGAGTCGGTCTTCCGACGTCCCTTGCAGGCTCGCGGACCCCAGCTGACCATGTTGCACTTACGTCTCCAGGGTGTTTGAGCGTCTCGCCACCTGGCGTTACGCCTTTGCGCTTCGGGGTAACACGGCAAGGACCAAGGCTATCCTTCCGCCGGCGGCGACAGCCCCTCCAATCATCGTCGAGCCTACGGCCTCTGGGAGCGACGGCAACGGAAGCAGGCACGACATCCTCAGTCAACCGGCGCCTCTCGTGTCCTCGGACATCTCGCTGTCTTTTTATCCGCCGGAACAGGGAGCAAGCGGCGGCAGCAGCAGCAGCAGCTTTGCCAGCCCGTCCTACGCCACGTCGTCGTCATCATCCTACGCCGGCGAGGCCGGGGGCAGCGGTTCCGGCCGCCAGACTCCCGTCTCGTACGCCGGCTCGAGCAACGGCGCCGGCCAGTCCTCGGCCTCGCCCATCAAGACCACCTTCGCCGGCATAGACACTCAGCAGCCGGATCCCGCCGAGCCGCCCAAGCCGCCTGCGCCGTTCGACGACCCTGCCAAGCACCTCGACGCCGCCCGGTCGATGGTGATCCGTGCACTGGCCAAGGCTAAAGAGCGCCGGCAGCGTCAAGCCGAGAAGGTCGCCGAGGCCAAGCGGCGCGGCAAGAACACGTCGTTCTCGGCCATCAACATCCCGCTTTCGGGACCTCGTGTCGAGGTATGTGCGACTCTGTCCTGCTCACAACATCTCGCTAGTCGTGACTGACCCGATCCGCTCCGCGTCCTAATAGGTGATCCTGATTTGGATGGCGGCAGTCGTCTTACCCGAGCTCGAAGCAGCCAACGGTCTGCCCTGATCGGCGCGGGCCCATCTTTGTTCTCTTACCGGCCGTGCCCGTGGTGCCGGTGGGTGACTCTTAAAATGCTGCTTACCAAGGACCTGGCCGAGGTGACGATCGGAACGCACGGCATCGGACTTGCTGCAGCGACTGAAGGCGGTCGAGCGACAGTACTCGAGATGGAGGGGGAAGCCGCTCAATCGTAGGATCATCACGGCCTTCAGCGATCGTCCACAGTCGCACGCAGATGGCTCTCAGCGGTCCTCTCTGACTGCGCCGGCCCCGGTCCTTCTACCTAGTCATGACGAGAGCAGAGCAGAGCGAGCGAGCGCAGTGTGGGGTGGTGCTACAGATGCGGGGATGGGGATGGGG
>Ga0308160_10003529_pt1 | contig 17532 bp, 14 predicted proteins | sample PhyFR1_FD_201036 | JGI IMG/M metagenome (GOLD analysis project Ga0308160, IMG submission 201036) | Phyllosphere microbial communities from UC Gill Tract Community Farm, Albany, California, United States - DLSLF.R1 | ecosystem: Host-associated > Plants > Phyllosphere > Unclassified | place: USA...
GACTGGCTAGATAGCGCAGATCCAACGGCTGCTGAGCCGGCGTTTCGGTCATCAATGCCCAGCGGCGAACGCTGGCTACCAACGTCTGGTCGGCACCCGCTTTGCGTAATTCGTAGCTGTCTTTGCCCGGAATATCGACATCCACATTGTGATGGGTATGCTTGATTAACCCGACTCTCACCTGTCGCTGCTTAAGCAATGGAATTAATTGTTTAAGTAGAGTTGTTTTCCCTGCTCCACTATAGGCACCAATGGCCAGTATAGGAGGGAGTGAATTATTCATTGTGCAGACCTCGCTCCATCTGCCAGTGCTGGAAATCTTCCGGGGTATTGAGGTTGTGGAAGGCCGACTGTTGTCCTTTGAAAATGACTTGTTGTGCGCCGATGCTTTCCAGGAACAGCATCAGCTTGCACTTACCCTGAGCTAAATAATCGGCCAACTTTGGTGCCAGACTGATATGTAGTAGTGCCAGTGTGGGGTGGTCACGTTCTCCGTCGCTGGCGTAGGTGGCCAAAGAGGTACTTTTTTGCAGCCAGAACTGTTCGATCAGCGTAGTTGGAAAATCGGGTACATCACAGGGTACAAATGCCACCCACTCGCTGGTAGCCTGTTCCAGCCCGGCGAGCATACCGGCTAGCGGGCCGGAGAAATCGGGCGTCAAATCGCCAATCACCGGCAGGCCACTTGCCTGATAGCGTGCCTGGTTGCGGTTAGCGCTGATGGCGATTGAACTCACCTGTGGTCGCAATCGGGCCAGTACATATTGATAAAGGGTGATGCCTCCTATCGGCATTAAGCCTTTATCTTCACCACCCATACGCATGCCCCTACCACCAGCCAGAATTACTCCGCTAATTCCTTGATGCATATTTATCATCCTATTTTGTTAATGTTCTGATTGTAACGCTAAAGTTGATGTAACATCAGTTTTTACCTTTATTGACAAGCTGCTTCTTTCACTGCATTGATAATGCCTGTTACTTTGTGTTTTTATTCAAACCACTGGACGATACTGATATGAAAACGCATGGTGCAAACGAGCTGATCGGGCTATTGCACCCCGCCCGGCAGGATGATTACGATCTCAATCTGATTCAACTTTTGCAAAAGTTGTCCAAGTTGAGTGATGATACCCTTATCTATCATCTTGAAAATGCGTGGTAGTGCTGGCACGGAATAAATTCCTGGCCTGAGAAAAGATTACGAAGAAGATTTTAAAACGACGCTGTTACGTGCTCGTGGGGTTATCAAAGATTAGTTTTTATGCGATGCGAAGAAGCATTACTTGTGGAACGTTATGAATAACTCTACTTTTAATTTTCAAACCCTATCGCCCGATCTGATTATGGATGCGCTCGAAGAGGTTGGGTTGCGTGTTGATTCCGGACTGACGGCGCTGAACAGCTATGAGAACCGCGTCTACCAGTTTATGGGCGAAGACCGTAAACGCTATGTGGTGAAGTTTTATCGCCCGGAGCGCTGGAGTGCTCAGCAAATTGGTGAAGAACATCAATTTGCCCTGGATCTGGTTCAGACGGAGATCCCGGCGGTAGCGCCACGGGTACTACAGGGCAATACGCTGCATAGCTATGGCGGTTTCTTCTTTACCGTATTCCCCAGCGTGGGCGGGCGGCAGTATGAGATCGACAATCTGGATCAATTGGAATGGGTAGGCCGCTTTCTAGGACGCATTCATCAGGTGGGTGGTGAGCGTCTGTTTGCCGAGCGCCTGACGATGGGCATTGAAGAGTATCTCACCGCACCGCGTCAGGTTTTGGCAAGCTGCGAGCTGTTGCCAAATGTGCAACGCGATGCTTTTTTGCAGGCGTTGGACAGTCTGATCGAGGCGGTCAAGCCTCATTGGCAGTTGGGCTGGCAACCGCGCCGTTTGCACGGTGATTGCCATCCAGGCAATATCTTGTGGCGTGATGGCCCGCTGTTTGTCGATCTTGATGATGCCCGTAACGGCCCGGCGATACAGGATCTGTGGATGCTATTGCACGGCGAGCGCGGTGATCGTTTGATGCAGTTGGATATTTTGCTGGAAGCTTACGCCGAGTTTGCCGAGTTCGATCATCGTGAGCTAGCATTGATCGAACCGTTGCGGGCAATGCGCATGGTGTACTATCTGGCTTGGATCGCTCGCCGTTGGTATGATCCAGCTTTCCCTAAAACTTTTCCGTGGATGGCGGCGTCTGATTTTTGGTTATCTCAGACGGCGGCTTTCACCGAACAGGTTAAGCTGTTGCAGGAGCCTCCTCTACAGCTGACGCCAATGTATTGAAGCTTTAACATAATGGAGAGTTGAATCTTATGAAGAAAATTTGGTTGGCGCTCGTTGGCATGGCAATGGCATTCAGTGCCATGGCTGCGCAGTTCAGCGATGGTGCTCAGTACGTTACCCTGGACAAGCCAGTGACTGGCGAGCCACAGATACTGGAGTTTTTTTCCTTCTACTGCCCGCACTGCTATCAGTTTGAGCAGATTTATCATGTTTCTGAGAACGTGAAAAAAGCACTACCTGCTGACACCAAAATCGCCAGATACCACGTTGAGTTCCTAGGGTCACTGGGCAAACCGCTAACTCAGGCTTGGGCTGTTGCGATGGCGTTGGGTGTGGAAGACAAGGTCAGCCCGTTGATGTTTGAAGCGGTGCAGAAAACCCAGACCCTAAAGACCTCTGATGATATCCGCAGCGTGTTTGTAAAAGCCGGCGTGAGCGCGGCGGATTACGATGCTGCTTTGAATAGCTTTGTAGTGAAATCTTTGGTGGTTCAACAGGAGAAAGCTGCAGAAGATCTCCAGCTACGTGGCGTTCCAGCCGTATTTGTTAACGGCAAATACATGGTCAAAAATGACGGCCTGGACACCAGCTCAATGGATGCCTACGTGAAGCAGTTTGCCGATGTGGTCAAATTCCTCAGCCAACAAAAATAAGCGCGAATAAAAATGAACTCGCCGGCTCTCAGCCGGCTTTTTTCTGTATGGACGTATTTTAATCGCACATTAAATTATAAATCTGCAAGGGGTCATCGGGATATCAAGCGCCGCTATAATAGGGAACCATCATTTGCTGTTTTTTCATGCAATCTATGTATCTTGTGCTAAGGTAATTGGAGCGCTGAATTTTATTAATAGTGTGATTAACGTTATATCCACAGATCGAGTAAAAGCTGATTATTATCAGTCAGTAAAAAACAATCTATTTAGTTTGTTGATTTAAAATGTTTTTTTTGTTTTCATCACAATTAAAGACGCATCGTTATAATCTGTGATTTTTTCTATACACAAAGTTATCCACAGAAGCGATGTTGTAGTTCTTCTAGTACTATCACATCATTTTCATCTGTAATGCACATTAAAGTTCGTCTCTGGCGGCCAGCTATGGCATGCTTATCGCTATGTCTGATCACTATAAAGAAACACCATGGCCCAGATAGTAGAAAACCCATTAATCCTGGTTGATGGTTCCTCCTACCTTTACCGTGCTTATCACGCTTTCCCACCGCTGACCAACTCGGCGGGCGAGCCGACTGGAGCAATGTATGGCGTGTTGAATATGCTGCGCAGCCTGCTGCTACAGTACCAGCCCAGCCATGTTGCAGTGGTGTTTGATGCTAAAGGAAAAACCTTTCGCGATGAACTGTTCGCCGAGTACAAATCGCATCGCCCACCGATGCCGGACGATCTGCGCACGCAAATCGAACCGCTGCATAAAATGGTCAAGGCTATGGGGCTGCCGCTACTAGTTACGCCAGGTGTTGAGGCGGACGACGTTATCGGCACGTTGGCGCTGGAGGCTGAAATGGCTGGCCATCCAGTGCTGATCAGTACTGGGGATAAAGACATGGCCCAATTAGTCACGCCGAACGTCACTCTGATCAACACCATGAACAACACCGTCCTCGGGCCGCAAGAAGTGTGCGACAAATACGGCATTCCACCTGAGTTGATTATCGACTTCCTGGCGCTGATGGGCGATGCTTCAGATAACATCCCTGGCGTGCCAGGGGTTGGTGAGAAAACCGCACAGGCGCTGTTACAGGGTCTTGGCGGGTTGGATGTGCTGTATGATAACCTGGGCAGCATCGCTACGCTCAGCTTCCGTGGTGCGAAGACTATGGCGGCCAAGCTGGAGCAGAACAAAGAGATAGCCTACCTTTCCTACAAACTGGCGACCATCAAAACCAACGTTGAACTGGAGGTTTCCTACGCCGACCTTAACATGTCTGCGCCGGATATTGACGTGTTGCAGCAGCTATTCAAACGGTATGAATTCAAACGTTGGCTGGCGGATGTAGAAACCGGTGCCTGGCTGGAAAACAAAAAAGGGTCAGGAGTGAAAACCGCTGGTGTGGCGAAGTCGGCAAGTGTAGAGGCAGAAAAACCAAAGGCTGCGGCGGAAGCCATGCTACCGCAGGATGGCTATGTCGCTATTTTGGACGAAGACACTTTCGTTGACTGGCTGCAACGGTTGAAAAAGGCCAACGTGTTCGCCTTTGATACCGAAACCGACGGATTGGATACGCTGAGCGCCAACCTGATTGGCTTGTCGTTCGCCATAGCACCGGGTGAAGCCGCCTACCTGCCGGTGGCGCATGACTATCTGGATGCACCAGCGCAGTTGGATCGTGCCTCTGTGCTGGAAAGGCTTAAGCTGCTATTGGAAGACGAAAAAGTGCTGAAAGTCGGGCAAAATCTGAAGTTCGACATGGGCGTGCTGGCGCGCTACGGCATTAACCTGCGCGGCATCGCCTACGACACCATGCTGGAATCCTACGTGCTGGACAGCGTTGGCGGTCGTCACGATATGGACAACTTGGCCGATCGTTACCTGGGTCATAAGACCATCACCTTTGAAGAGATCGCCGGCAAGGGTAAAAATCAGTTGACGTTCAACCAAATTGCTTTGGCGCAGGCGGCACTCTACGCGGCGGAAGATGCCGACGTTACGCTGCGGTTACATCTGGCGATGTGGCCGCAACTGAAGCAAAGTGCCGAATTGCTGAGGGTGTTCAATGAGATTGACATGCCACTGGTACCGGTGTTGTCACATATCGAACGCACTGGGGTGTTGATCGATCCGGCTATTTTGTCGGTTCATTCTCAGGAACTGACCAAGCGGCTGGGCGAGTTGGAGATTCAGGCGCACGAATTGGCGGGAGAACCGTTTAATCTGGCATCGCCCAAGCAGCTACAGGCTATTCTGTACGAAAAGCAAAAGTTGCCGGTGCTAAAGAAAACCCCAGGCGGTGCGCCATCAACTAATGAAGAAGTCTTGGCCGAGTTGGCGCTGGATTACCCATTGCCGAAGGTGATCCTGGAGTATCGTGGCCTGGCAAAGCTGAAAACCACCTATACCGACAAGTTGCCGCTGATGATTAACCCGGTCAGCGGCCGGGTACATACCTCTTACCATCAGGCGGTGACGGCCACTGGGCGTCTCTCTTCCAGCGATCCGAACCTGCAAAACATTCCGGTGCGCAACGATGAAGGTCGGCGTATTCGCCAGGCGTTTATCGCCCCTGAGGGTTATCGCATCGTCGCTGCGGACTATTCGCAAATCGAACTGCGTATTATGGCTCATTTGTCGCAAGATGCAGGATTGCTGAAAGCTTTTGCCGAGGGTAAAGATATTCACCGCGCCACAGCAGCCGAAGTGTTTGGCGTGCCGTTGGACAAAGTAGCCAGCGAACAGCGCCGCAGTGCCAAGGCGATTAACTTTGGGCTGATTTACGGCATGAGCGCCTTTGGCCTGGCACGCCAGTTGGGGGTTCCGCGCGGCGAAGCCCAGCGCTATATGGATCGCTACTTTGAACGTTATCCGGGGGTGCTGGACTATATGGAACGCACCCGCCAGCAGGCCGCTGAACAGGGCTATGTTACTACCCTGGATGGCCGCCGGTTATATCTGCCGGATGCCCGTTCCAGCAACGGCATGCGCCGCAAAGCGGCCGAGCGTGCGGCGATTAACGCCCCGATGCAGGGTACGGCCGCAGATATTATCAAGCGTGCAATGATTGAGGTTGATGCCTGGATACAGGAACAAGGACAGCCGCTGGTACGTATGATTATGCAGGTGCACGATGAATTAGTATTTGAGGTGCATGAATCAGTGATTGACGCATCCAGCCAGCGCATCCGTGAGTTGATGGAAGGCAGCATGGCGTTGGCGGTACCGCTGAAGGTGGATGTGGGCGTGGGTGCCAACTGGGATGAGGCTCACTGATCTTCGCTGTTCTTGAGCAATAGGTTGTGTCAATGAACGACAAAAATTATTTCCCCTGCGAAAAAGTGATGCGGAATTACCGCCGTAGGGTGTAGAGGTAATGTATTCTATTTTTTAGAATTTTTACTTCACGCAATCAGGTTTTGGCTGAATATCAACCGCCCCAGTCAGCATTAATGAGTGGGGCGCTTTTTGTTGTAAAAACAGCACCAAGCCCTTTGCTCACCCGAATCACTTAGGATTAAATGCATCGGGATGCTTTCAGTTACCGCTTTTAAGGTATTCACTGTTGGTGTCTTCTTCTTTCGGCAGCACTTCCGGCGGGATCTCATTAAACCAGATATTCAGTTTTTGGCTCAATTTGTCAACGCCGATTTTTTTCGTTGCAGAGAAGGCTTCAACTTGAATGTCACCCATAAACGGTAGCACGGCTTCTCGCACCATATTGAGCTGGGCTTTACGTGCGCCAGAGGCCAGCTTGTCGGCCTTGGTTAGCAGCACCAATACCGGCGTGCCGACATCGACTGCCCATTGGATCATCTGCTGGTCAAGATCTTTTAGCGGATGACGGATATCCATCAGCACCACCAGCCCTTTCAGGCAATTGCGCATTTGTAGGTATTCACCTAGCGCACGTTGCCATTTGCGTTTCATTTCTTCCGGCACTTCAGCATAGCCATAACCCGGTAAGTCTACCAAGCGATGACCCTCTTCGACTTCGAACAGGTTGATCAGTTGGGTGCGCCCCGGCGTTTTACTGGTACGTGCCAGGCTTTTCTGGTTCGTCAGGGTATTTAACGCGCTGGATTTACCGGCGTTGGAGCGGCCAGCAAACGCGACTTCAATACCTTCATCCCCCGGCAGATGGCGAATATCGGGCGCACTGGTGACGAAATGGGTCACATGATAGTTGTAATTCTTGCTGGTCAAAGTTTTTCGTCTCCGTGGGGATGGCTAATAGGTTGGCGATTATAACTTTATCAGCGGTAAAATGATGCGTTTCTTTGTTTTTAAGCAACGGGCCAGTAGGGGGTCGCAGTGGTGCGCGTAGCATGAATATCCTTTTCGATAAGGTACGAAAAAGTCCGGCAGCTTTACCTGCTGCCTTTTTTCTTTGTCTGCTTTCTGCTAGATTCCGCTGCGATTCTATACTGAATCTACCTACCTAAGAGCATACGCCATGAATCAGCCATCAAAAACACCTCACATCCCCCGCAACAGCGCGGCGAAGCCAAAAACAAAAAAGAAAAGCCGTGTAGAGCTTGATCAGGAAGCCCGTGAGCGCAAACGTTTGAAAAAAAGCCGTGGTCATGCCGCCGGCTCCCGCACTCAAGTCAGCAACCAGAAAAACAAAGCGGCGGCAGAAGCCAAAGATCCGCGTATCGGCAGTAAAGTGCCAGTGGCGCTGGTGGAAACCAAAGCTAAAGCCAAGCCACAGCCTAAACCCAAGGCTGAGGTCAAACCACGTCTATCACCGGAAGAAGAATTGGCGAAGCTGGAAAATGACGAACGTCTGGATGCATTACTGGATCGCCTTGACGGGCGCGACACGCTAAACACGGAAGAGCAGGCTTACGTTGACCAGATGCTGGATCGCATCGATGTGTTGATGGATCAACTGGGCATCGAGTTGGGTGATGACAAGGAAGAAAAACAGGAAGACATTCTGAAACTGCTAAAAAGCGGTAACCCGAATGACATATTTTAACGCGCCATAGGGCTGTTCCCGACCATAGCCACACTCTTGTTGTGTTATCTGCTGTGGCTATTCAGTACACTATGGTGGCTGTCTAAGCGCAAAGCGCGTTTGCGCAGTGCTTCCGTGGCCAGACAGTGTAGACCATTGCCCCTCTCCGGCCCGGTAGGAAAAAATATCGGAAGGAGTGAGCAAGCATGTCAGAACAGCCGATCGTCTGGGATTTGGCCCTGATCCAGAAATATAATTACTCAGGGCCGCGTTATACCTCATACCCTACGGCACTAGAGTTTAACCAGAGCTACGACCACGCGATGTTTCAACGCGCCGCTGCACGTTACCCCAAACGTCCGCTGTCGCTGTATGTACATATCCCTTTCTGCCACAAACTGTGCTATTTCTGCGGTTGCAACAAACTGGTGACGCGCCAGGCGCACAAAGCTGAGGAATACCTACAGGTGTTGGCGCGTGAAATCGCCCAGCGAGCGCCGTTGTTTGCAGGCCGCCAAGTTGTCCAGATGCACTGGGGTGGGGGTACGCCGACTTACCTGACCCAGGTGCAAATCAGCCGGCTGGTAGCACTGTTACGTCAGCACTATGATTTTCTGCCTGATGCGGAAATGTCGATTGAGATTGATCCGCGCGAGATTGAGCTGGACATGCTCGACCATTTACGCAGCGAAGGCTTTAACCGCCTGAGCATGGGCGTGCAGGATTTCAACAAACAGGTGCAGCAACGGATCAACCGCGAGCAGGATGAAGAATTTATCTTTGCCTTAATCGCCCGTGCCAAAGCATTGGGTTTCCATTCTACCAATATCGATCTGATTTACGGCTTGCCAAAGCAAACGCTGGAAAGCTTCGCCTTCACATTACAGCAAGTGGTAGTGCTAAACCCGGATCGCCTTAGCGTATTCAACTATGCACACTTGCCGAATCTGTTTGCTGCCCAACGCAAGATCAAAGACGCTGACCTGCCCAGTGCACTGCAGAAACTGGATATTTTGCAGCAGAGCATTGAGGCGCTGATCCAGGCCGGCTACCAGTTTATCGGCATGGATCACTTCGCACGGCCAGACGATGAGCTGGCGATCGCCCAACGGCAAGGTAGATTGCATCGTAATTTCCAGGGCTACACCACCCAAGGTGACAGCGATCTGCTAGGGTTGGGGGTTTCCGCCATCAGCATGCTTGGTGACAGTTATGCGCAGAACCAGAAAGCACTCAAGAGCTACTACAGCAGTATAGAGGCGCAGGGCAATGCGCTGTGGCGTGGGCTAACGATGACGGAAGACGATTGTTTGCGGCATGAGGTGATAAAAATGCTGATCTGCAATTTCCAGTTGGAGTATCAGCCGATAGAACGGCAATACGACATCGATTTTTCCGCTTATTTCGCCGAGGATCTGCAACTGCTTGCGCCGTTTGAACACGATGGATTGGTAGAACGCGACCAACAGGGCATCTGTGTGACGCCTCGTGGCCGGTTGCTGATCCGCAATATCTGCATGTGTTTCGATAGCTACCTGCGTCAGCAGGCGCGCAACCAGCAGTATTCTCGCGTAATCTAAAGCATGAAAAAACAGCCGTTTGTGAAGTGAACCCCATGAGCTTATCGTGCATTTCTTCTGACTTCGAGAAACAGATAGTCCTGTGGGCCAGTCGTTTAAGATGGGTTCGCAAATTGAGATTATGCCGCTCTATCCGCTGGGTATATTTTTTGGGTCTTCCACCCAAGTTGCGGAAGACCCATTTTTACATCGGTACTAACATATCAGTTCGTTGATTTTAAGGCCAAAGTGTTCAGTTATATCGATCGCGTGGTGTTTTGGACGCTGGCTCACTGGCTGGCCCGCAAATACCGTATAGGTATTGCATCCCTGATGAAGTGGTGGTGTAAATCACCGAAACCGGGCCAGAGTAAGACGTGAGTTTTATTTGGTAAAACCAATAACGGCAAGCTCAATGGTGAAATATTGTACCGGTTGGTCGGGCAAGGCAAGAAGCTGTTCCGTTGGCGTTTGCCTGAAGGTAATCCTTATCTGAGGACAGAAGTCAGAAACACATCGCGTTTTACTGAAGTGGCAATGGCGTTCGCCAGCATTTAAATGGAGAGCCGGATGCGCTGAAAGGTGCACGTCCGGTTCGGAGAGGAGAGGCAGGGAAATAGTCCGACTACGCCCTGCCTCTTACTCTACTACGTACCTGGTAGGGCTGGCTCTATCTGGCCGTGGTCATCGATCTGTTTGCCCGTAATGTGGTGGGCTAGCCAATGAAACCGACGCTGTCGCGTGAACTTGCACTGGATGCACTGCTGATGGCCGTCTGGCAGCGTAAAACTGCCGAAAGCGTGATGGTGCACAGCGATCAGGGCAGCCAGTATGGTAGTGATGACTGGCTGCGGTTCTGCCGGGGCAATAATCTGACCCCGAGCATGAGCCGCCGTGGCAACTGTTGGGATAATGCTGTGGCAGAATCGTTCTTCAGTTCGCTAAAAAAAGAACGTGTCAGAAAGCGAATATATAAAACCCGGGACATGGCCCAGGCGGATATCTTCGATTACATTGAATGTTCTACAACCGAACCTGGTGCCACAGTCATCTTGGTGGCGTCAGCCCTGAGGCCTTCGAAAAGGCCTCACCGTGAGGACAGAAAATGTCTACCGGAACGGGGGCACTCCAGTTTTGAGCGGCTATTTTGTTAACTGAAGAAGTTAATTAGCGTGGCGCACAGCACCGCAGCGATCGCCACTTGCGGATTATGGCAGGCGGCAGCGCCAAGCTCCGCGCCTTGGGAAATTAATTCGATGAATGAACCCTGCATCGTTAGCCTCCTATCTACGTGTGCGACCCGATCATACCGCGTTGGTACGCGCTGTAAAGCCTGAGTGTGCTGGTTTTTTGTACGTGTTATGGAAAGATTTTATAATCGACATGGCTAATCCATACCCAGTTCTTTCAGCTTGCGGGTCAGGGTGTTTCTCCCCCAACCCAGCAGCCGTGCGGCTTCCTGCTTATGCCCCTGGGTGTGGCGTAGCGCCGTAGCGAGTAGAGTGCGCTCCAATTCGGGCAGCACTTCCGACAGCAGGTCTTGATGACCGGAATGCAGCGCGTGATCGGCCCACTGAGCTAATAGCGTTGCCCAACTACCTGGCGTGTTGTGGTCGCCACTTTCCGGCTTGGTAGTTTCAAACAACTCGCCTGGCAGATCCTGGAGCAGCACCTCCTGTCCGGCGGCCATCACCGTCAGCCAGCGGCAGGTGTTCTCCAACTGGCGCACGTTGCCCGGCCAGGGTAGGCGAGTTAGGGCGGTTTCGGTTTCTGGATGCAGATTCTTCGCTTCTACGCCCAGTTCTTTGGCTGTGATTTGCAGAAAGTAGCGTGCTAGCCGTGGGATATCCTCACAGCGCTCACGCAGCGGCGGCAAATGTACGCGGATAACGTTCAGGCGGTGGAATAGATCCTCACGGAATTTGCCTTCACGCACCCGCAGTTCCAGATTCTGATGGGTGGCAGCGATGATGCGCACATCGACCTTGACTGGCGCATAGCCGCCGACTCGGTAGAACTGACCGTCCGCCAGTACGCGCAGCAAACGCGTCTGTACATCCAGCGGCATGTCACCGATTTCATCGAGGAACAGCGTACCGCCATCAGCCTGTTCAAAGCGGCCTTGTCGGATCTGATTGGCACCGGTGAAGGCCCCTTTCTCGTGGCCGAACAGCTCGGACTCGATCAAATCTTTGGGGATTGCGGCCATATTCAGGGCAATAAACGGTGATTTGGCGCGTGGGCTATGGCGATGTAGGGCATGAGCGACCAGCTCTTTGCCGGTGCCCGATTCGCCGTTAATCAGCACGCTGATCGACGAGCGCGAAAGGCGACCGATGATACGAAATACGTCCTGCATCGCTGGGGCTTCGCCGATGATGTCCGCCGCAGGATCGTTGGTCGATTGGTTGCGCGTTGGCTGCTGCTGCTCCTGATAATGGCTGATAGCACGTTCAACCAACGCTACTGCTTCATCGATATCGAAGGGCTTGGGCAGGTAATCGAAAGCTCCTTGTTGATAGGCGCTGACGGCAGCATCCAGATCTGAATGCGCGGTCATTATGATGACCGGAAGCATCGGGTGACGCTGTTTTATCTGCCTGAGCAGCGATAAACCGTCTATCCCCGGCATACGGATATCGGACAGCAACACGTCAGGCGTTTGTGTTGCCAAAGCTTCCAGCACGTCATCGCCGTTGCCGAAGCTGATGCAGTTCACACCTGCACCAGCGAGCGCGCGCTCAAGCACCCAGCGGATGGAGCTATCGTCATCGACGATCCAGACAGTCCCTCGTTGCATAGCTACCTCGACTTATGAATAGGCAGGTAGACCGAGAATTCGGTATGACCGGGCCAACTGTTAAATTCAATTTTTCCGCAATGTTGATCGATAAGATTACGGGCGATGGATAATCCCAGACCGGTACCGCCTTCACGGCCACTGACCATCGGGTAGAACAGGGTATCCTGCAACTGTGCTGGCACGCCGGGGCCGTTATCTCCAATATCGATGCGTGCCGCCAGCCGGTGGCGAGTGCCATGCAGGGAGATCTGGAACGCGGTGCGGGTACGCAGCGTGATGATGCCGCCTGCATCACCCAGCGCCTGCAAGGCATTGCGGGTGATGTTCAATAGCACCTGTTCTATTTGCTCTGGGTCGTGGGTGATGTCAGGCAGGCTCGGGTCGTAATCGCGCACCAGCTTGACGTTATACGGCTTTTCCAATGACACCAACTGGAAAACTCTCTCCACCACCTGATGGATGCTTTGGGTGATGTACAAGCTCGGTCGTTGAGGCCCCAGCAGGCGGTCAACCAGGTTGCGCAGGCGATCAGCCTGTTCAATGATCACTTTAGTGTATTCGGTCAGTGCTGGATCGGGCAGCGCCTTAGCCAATAGCTGGGCTGCACCGCGCAGGCCACCGAGCGGATTTTTGATCTCATGAGCCAGACCACGCACGAGATCACGGGCGGCGATCTGCTGAGCATGTTGCAGTTGTTCCTGGCTTAGGCGGCGCTGGTTGTCCATCGGTGCCAGCTCGATCAAGATATGGCCCTCAGGCAACGCTTGGGCAGTTAGAGAAAGGATATGCGCGCGTCCATCGACCACCAGAGTTACTTCGTTGTCGGTGAAGCCCTGGCCAGCATGCAGGCTCTCACGCATCAGAGCAATATCCAGTGAAAAATAGCCGAGTAAATCGGGCAGCGGCGTGCCGAAAAGTTTACGGAAACTTTGCGCCAGTAGCTGCTGTGCCGCTGGGTTAGCGTAGTGAACCGCAAGCTGATTATCCAACAGCAGGATACTGTTGATGAGAGAATTAAGGATCTGCCCTGCATCGGGCAGTTGGCCAGTGGCCATACGGCAGACTCCTGCACCTTTTTAGTGCGCCTGTTCTACTCCATCCGTGATGGTTGTTGTACGGAATAGTTTTGCAGAAAATACGGTGGAGAAGAGACCTATCCTAAGATGGGCTAAAAGTGTCCACGGCAACATAAAAGTGGGTGCCGCCCGCAGACGGCACGGTATAGCTTAAACGCTGTAGTACAACTCGAACTCAACCGGATGTGGTGTCATGCGAACGCGATCCATCTCTTCCTTACGCAGTTCGATATAAGCATCGATCGCATCGTCGGTGAATACGCCACCACGGGTTAGGAACTCGCGGTCTTCGTTCAGTGCTGTTAGGGCTTCATCCAGAGAACCCGCCACTTTTGGGATCTCAGCCTCTTCCTCCGGCGGTAGGTCATACAGGTTTTTATCCATCGCATCGCCAGGGTGGATCTTGTTGATGATGCCGTCCAAGCCAGCCATCAGTAATGCGGCGAAGCACAGGTATGGGTTGGCCGCTGGGTCTGGGAAACGAGCTTCGATACGGCGTGCTTTGGGGCTGGCGACCACCGGGATACGGATGGAGGCGGAACGGTTCCGAGCTGAGTAAGCCAACATCACTGGCGCTTCGTAGCCTGGCACCAAACGCTTGTAAGAGTTGGTAGTCGGGTTGGTCAGGGCATTGATCGCTTTAGCGTGTTTGATGATGCCGCCGATGTAGAACAAGGCTATTTCAGATAGGCCACCGTATTTGTCGCCAGCGAACAGGTTGTTGCCATTCTTGGACAACGACATGTGGCAGTGCATGCCGGAACCGTTGTCACCGAATATGGGCTTCGGCATGAAGGTTGCAGTTTTGCCAAAGGCGTGTGCCACGTTGTGTACCACGTATTTATAGATCTGAATCTCGTCGGCTTTCTTGGTCATGGTGTTGAAGCGAGTAGCCACTTCATTCTGACCTGCGGTCGCTACCTCGTGGTGGTGTGCTTCAACCACCAGACCCATTTCTTCCATGGTCAGACACATGGTAGAACGGATGTCTTGTGAAGAATCGACCGGGGGAACCGGGAAATAACCGCCTTTCACCGCCGGACGGTGGCCTTTGTTGCCGCCATCGTAAGTGGTGCCGGAGTTCCATGCGCCTTCGATATCGTCGATAGCGACATGGGAACCACGGAGGCTGCTGCCGAAACGAATGTCATCGAACAGGAAGAACTCTGGCTCTGGGCCGAACAGCACGGTGTCGGCAATACCGGAAGAACGCAGGAAGTCTTCTGCACGTTTGGAGATGGAGCGCGGATCGCGATCGTAGCCTTGCATGGTACCCGGTTCGAGAATATCGCAGCGAACGATCAAGGTGGATTCTTCGAAGAATGGATCCAGTACCGCCGTGCTGGCATCGGGCATTAACACCATGTCAGATTCGTTGATGCCCTTCCAACCGCCGATTGAGGAACCATCAAACATTTTACCTTCTTCGAAAAAGTCGGCATTCACCTGATGAGCCGGGATGGTGACATGTTGTTCCTTACCCTTGGTGTCGGTGAAACGCAAGTCTACGAATTTCACTTCATGCTCATGTAGCATCGTCAAAACGTGTTCAGCGGACATACTTACTTCTCCCGGATTTATCATTGTCGTCGTCGTGACGAATCTATGGAACTGGCTTTCTTGCCTTTGAAAAGGGTAAAGCGAAAACTGTGCCAACTTTTCATCAGTACTTTTGCCGATTTGCTGTGCGGGTTTTGCACCCTTCCAGCTTGCACGATCACCCCTGCAAAGCACTGCCATGGTGCGATTTGAGTCAAATATAGCACCATTATGGTGCGGTTGTACGCCGATGGTGCTTTTTGCCCCGTGAAAGGGCTTGCAAACTGACCGCTACGCTATTGTTTATAAGAAGGGTGGTGATCTTGTTCAGTCCCTCGCTTAATACGTGTACAATAGCGCGCTATTTCTAATGCCAGAGGCAAAGCTGTGATCGAAAATTTGCGTAACATTGCCATTATTGCCCACGTTGACCATGGTAAAACCACCTTGGTTGATAAGCTGCTGCAACAATCCGGTACTTTCGGAGAGCGAGTAGAAGCCACCGAACGCGTAATGGACTCCAACGATTTGGAGAAAGAGCGTGGGATTACCATCCTCGCAAAAAACACCGCCATTAATTGGAAGGACTACCGCATCAACATCGTGGATACCCCAGGACACGCCGACTTCGGCGGTGAGGTAGAGCGAGTGATGTCAATGGTTGACTCGGTGCTGCTGGTTGTGGATGCAATGGATGGCCCTATGCCGCAAACCCGCTTTGTGACGAAAAAGGCCTTTGCCAACGGCCTGAAACCGATCGTGGTCATCAACAAGGTTGACCGTCCTGGCGCGCGTCCTGACTGGGTTGTTGATCAGGTGTTCGACTTGTTTGTTAACCTTGATGCGACCGACGAGCAGCTGGATTTCCCAATCATCTATGCATCCGCTCTGATGGGTATCGCTGGGACTGATCATAACGACATGGCGGAAGACATGACCCCGCTGTATCAGGCGATTGTTGATCATGTATCGGCACCGCAGGTTGAGTTGGAAGCGCCGTTCCAGATGCAAATATCTCAACTGGACTACAACAACTACCTAGGCGTGATCGGCATTGGCCGCATCAAGCGCGGTAAAGTGAAGCCAAACCAGCAGGTCACTATCATTGATAGCGAAGGCAAAACTCGCAACGGTAAAGTGGGCAAAGTGCTGGGTCACATGGGTCTAGAGCGTATTGAGTCTACTTTAGCTGAAGCGGGTGACATCATTGCCATCACCGGTCTGGGCGAGTTGAACATCTCCGACACCATCTGTGATACTGCCGCAGTGGAAGCACTGCCAGCATTGTCTGTGGATGAACCGACCGTAAGCATGTTCTTCAACGTCAACACTTCGCCGTTCTGCGGCAAAGAAGGCAAGTTCGTGACATCACGTCAAATCCTTGAGCGTTTGAACAAGGAATTGGTGCACAATGTGGCACTACGCGTTGAAGAAACCGAAGACGCTGATGCGTTCCGCGTATCTGGCCGTGGCGAGCTGCACCTGTCTGTTCTGATTGAAAACATGCGTCGTGAAGGTTTCGAACTGGCGGTTTCCCGTCCGAAAGTCATCTTCCGTGAAATCGATGGTCGCAAGCAAGAGCCGTTCGAAAACGTCACGCTGGATATTGAAGAGCAGCATCAGGGTTCTGTGATGCAGGCGATGGGTGAGCGTAAAGCGGACTTGAAAAACATGGACCCAGACGGCAAAGGCCGTGTGCGTCTCGACTACGTGATCCCAAGCCGTGGTTTGATTGGTTTCCGTAACGAATTCATGACTATGACCTCCGGTACCGGTTTGCTGTACTCCACCTTTAGCCACTACGACGATGTGCGCCCAGGTGATGTAGGGCAGCGCCAGAACGGCGTACTGATCTCTAATGGTCAAGGTAAAGCGGTAGCGTTCGCGCTGTATGGTCTGCAAGATCGCGGTAAACTGTTCTTGGGCCACGGTGCGGAAGTGTATGAAGGCCAGATCATCGGTATTCACTCACGTTCCAACGACTTGACCGTCAACTGCCTGACGGGTAAGAAGCTGACCAATATGCGTGCTTCTGGCACTGACGAAGCGACAACCTTAGTTCCGGCCATCAAAATGACCCTGGAGCAAGCTCTGGAGTTTATCGATGATGATGAACTGGTAGAAGTGACGCCAACCTCGATCCGTATCCGTAAGCGTCATCTGACGGAAAACGATCGCAAGCGTGCCAGCCGTGGCTCTAAAGACGCTTAATCGCTGAATTAGCTATGCTCAGGGCGCGATTCTCGCGCCCTGATTTTTTCTTCCGCAATCCCCCATTTGTGCGACGTTTCTCTCCGCCCCCTAATTAATCTTTTCTCTAACAGTGAAATTTTATCGGCTGATGAGGAGAGGATTATTCCGTATCTATTTGGTTATATACAGATTTTAAACCTGTGCTGGGTGTATGGAGCCATCATGAGCGGCTCGCCACTATCGCTGAACATTCTGATACCGGAAGAATACCGTCTGATAAATAATCAAGCCGAGATCTCAAAAAGTGCATGGAACTAAAGTCGGTGTGCTTGCAGTACTCTCAAACACCGATCGCCTGCACTGTAACAATTACTGACCGCAGCACGACCCTGAAGTCGCTGCCGCTGCAGACCATCTATATCTGCCGTAGGATCTCGGCGTGTGC
>Ga0308160_10003531_pt1 | contig 17525 bp, 21 predicted proteins | sample PhyFR1_FD_201036 | JGI IMG/M metagenome (GOLD analysis project Ga0308160, IMG submission 201036) | Phyllosphere microbial communities from UC Gill Tract Community Farm, Albany, California, United States - DLSLF.R1 | ecosystem: Host-associated > Plants > Phyllosphere > Unclassified | place: USA...
AGGTGAGCGAGCATGTATTAGCAAACGCTAACATCAGGCCGCGATCGAGTGCTTGTCGTCGGTCTGCGCAACAGATTTCAAGGCGACCGAGATTGAGATCGGAATCTCGTCGACTTCGTCGGACGAGCCCAACCCGGATGGAAAGGGAATGGGAGGAGCGGGCAAATTCAGGCAGATGGGTGAAGACGAGCGAGGAGAATGGTTGGTCAGGGTCGGCGAGAAGGATTAGAAGTCACGTCATGCATGTATATCACGGTCTGGGCGGGGATTTGTGCACGGCCAGTAGGCAGTCAAAAAATAGTATTGACCCCTGCAATCACCCAGCTGCTGTGGATTTCTGCGTGCTTGCTAGTAGTGCATATACAACCAACGCGTGGATGAGTGCGTATTATCTCTATGTCGTTTTTGGCAGTCAGGAAGAGGCGCTGCCGGGTAACGCCCCGTAGGCTGCAAGAGCCAGTAAAGCCGCTCCGGCCACGAAGCTGATCCGCGACGCGATCAGGCTACAGATCAATGCAGCGATGGGCATTTGCGCGCGGTACGATATTGCGGCCAGAACAGCCATGATCACAGCAGGCAGAAGGCGGATTGTGGCCGCTACTTGCCCGTATTGGGGAGATCGGATAATCCTTCTTGAAGCGATGACCAGCGACGTGATCGTCTCGACGAGCCTGTATGTCAGCAACCTTGCATCGACCACAAAATGAACATACCATATGATTGGACCAAGACGTGCGCCGAAAGCGTTGATAGCGGCAGATTGGCATTGTCCCAGATGCTGGGGCTGAGACCTGATCTCGCCTTTCGAGATGAGATGGACGGTGGGACTGCTCGTCAGCAATAGAAATCGAGTCGTGAGTCATATAGCTGACCCAGTAGATGAGGAACCGATCAGGGCGGAACAGACGCAATCTGGTATCAGCCGCGGCGGGAGATGTCACGTACCGTCATTCGCGCGATCGGACAAGTCAGCAATAACGAGCTCCGGCCTGATTTCAGTAAGACTCATTGTAAGCGTGAGATAACGTACACAATCCCAAGGACTTCCGCTCGAAGTGTGGTGCTTCGCCAGAAACCTAGAACAGCATTCCCTGCCCATCAGCTTGTACTTTGAACTCGAACGGCAGCGGACTTGAAGTCATCGAGTCGACGTCGGTACCTGTTGTCAATGGTGCGACTAAAGAAGCAGAAGCCACCAACCCTCCGCAGCGAGAATGACCAGCCTTCTGGTGGGTCGGGGACGTTGATCCCGTCTCCAGTGGTAATAACCGAGCTTCACGGCTTTGATCAAAGGTCCAAGAACGTCATCTACCGCAGCATGGTCCGTTCCCGGGATATAGCCCGGTTCGCGAGAAACAACGGCGGGAGTGAAAGCGAGGATGAGATTGTCAATCCCGCCATAGATGTCGAGGGTCTTTTGGAAGATCGTGACATATGCTGAGTAATCTTCCAGCGGTATATGTTTATGCCTGTCTTTAGCATTTTAGACCAGCACAGGGCGAGCCGAGTTGCACGCACTCTAATGTCGAGGTGACAGTTTCCGAATGTCCAAGGACGACATGATGACTACCATCAGCTTAAATATTGTACGCAGTAGGTAGCTAACTTCTCCGTCTGTGCTCTCCGGGCGGTCTGCTCGGCCAGAGGGCTACTGCCTAGTCGTGAGCACCTCCATCTCTTCTGGCACAGAGTCGCGAACCTAGAATCAAGGTGATTGGTCTTGCCATAATGTGGACCGGTCCGAGGATGAGATGACACGATCTCCGACTTCCAGCAGAAGGAAGTCGTGCGAGCGTGGCCGAATACAAGTCGAGAGGGTTGTGCGGGCTGAGAGGTGGTTCATCACCGGCGAGCAGCTGTACCGTGTGTTTCAGAGTTCGAGCGGAGATCGCCGTGCTGTTCGAGGAAAAGATCAGCTGCCCGGCTATCTTTTTCCATCGCCGCCGTCGTCTTGACTCTTCTCAAACTATCTTTCACACAATGGGGAAACGAGCCGAGCAAGCGAAAAAGCGGAAGCGTCAGCAGCAGCCCAACCCAGCCGTTGTATCTGGTCAACAGGGCAAAAAGCAAAAGTCCGCGGCTGGTCCGGTCCAACTACCCACCCCTGTCAGCCCATCATCTTCTTCTTCCCTCGATGCGCTGTTATCGCCCGATGAAATCGAAACGACAATCGCAGCGCTCGAAACGCTCGCCGAGTACCCGGAAGAACTCGCTCGGAAAGAAGTCAAAGATGTCAAACGGGCTGTATACGCCTTGCAGCGGGTGATAGCGGATGGTATGACGTTGGGAACGTCATTAACCTCTCGCATTTCTGCTGCGTTGCAAGACTACCGATTTACCGACGCTTTAGTCTTGCTGTTCGAGCTTTATATCCGGAAATTACCACCAAAGTTGGGTTCACTGCAACGTTGGGTGAGAGAATGCGATGCGACAGTCTCGGCGGATGGAACGGTGCGGGACCCGGATGCGATGAAATGCTTGGATCTCATTCTGCGGATCGCAAACCCAGCAGCTGTTGGAGGAGGATCGAGCCTCGCGGTGGATGTGGCCGGAGGAGCGGGGAATCAGTTGATCAGGCGGAATCCGACCTGGACCGCGAGGGGAGAGGTCCCGGGGGAGATTAAAGTCTGGGAGAGAATGCAGAACGGGACGCTGTTTGGTGAGTTTCGTCCAATGGCTTGCTTGACGCCAAATACCTCCGGCGTCTGTGTAACGCGATGAATCTCGCAGAGTCAAGTCAGGTCTGACCTTAGACACACCACCACCATCACCTTACCCAAACTTCCGCCCGGTTCACCACACACCCGGCCACCTGCGAAAGCCGCCAAACGTCTATGACTCGACGGTCTACGCCTCCTCACCACATGCTATCAAGCTTACACCGTCAAACGAGCGTGCTAGAGCGGCTACGAAAGTCGATGTCCCCGGTCTTCCAGGCGCATTTCTTGTACAAGACGTTTTTACGCCTGAGGAATGTCTGCAGATTGTCCAAGCAGCAGAGGCTATCGGTTTCGAAAAAGACGAAGCGGCAGGAGGTTCCGCCACACAGAAAGCTTCGGTGAGTAGGGTTGAGCGACTTCAAGCCCTTGTTATATCGGGTCGCAAGCTTCGAGGCAGAGCTGACAGCAGATCCTCGCACGCAACTTTGTTTGGCTTGCAGATCAGGGCTTGCTCGATCACTTTTACTCCCAAATTGTCCCGTTCGTTCCTCAGGCAGCACCGGTCACTGCGGATGGGAACGGAGGAGGCAGTGTGAGAGGGATCAACGCGAGGTTCAGGGTGTATCAATATCAGCAAAACCAGGTCTACAGGGTGAGTCAAAGCAGCGCCTGCGATTTATTGCGCTGACGACAGCCGCACATCGACGGCGCATGGCCGGCTGCTGGGCTCGACAAGAGTACCGGAGAGTATCTACACGAGTAGGTTCATGATTACCTGTTTGCAACAGTACTGACATCACAGCTCCTCACCGCCTAGCGACCCATTGTGGTCGAGATACACTCTTCTGGTGTACCTGAACTCCGACATTCCCAAGGACAGCGGTTGTACGACGTTCTTCCTCCCATCATCCGAGATGGGCGTACTGGACGCAACGTCTGTCCGGCCCGTCCAAGGCGCGGTTTTGTGCTTTCGTAAGTGGTTCCTCACTTTTCGACGTAGGCGCTGACAAGCAGCACACGGCGATACACAAGGCTCGCTTCTGCACGAAGGCAGCGCAGTCGGTGAGAATGGAGGAAAGCTGGTCATTCGGACGGATCTCTTGTATGAGGCTAAGGGCTTTGGTCAGTACAAGCCGCCAGCCAGTGTGGGCATCGCCCAAGGAGGCAAGGCGGAGGAGGGGATTGGCGGGTGATCGGATCGCGGCAAAGGCGAGCTTGCACATGTAGGATAAGTGATCATAGTGTAGACAACATGCGATACTGTATCTTTGCGTGTTTCCCATATCAGTCAGACGGTCGACGGCAAGAAAGGCACCACATCACCTCGAGCGTAGCGTGGCGTGACGCGCCGATGCTACGCGTGGAAATGCGGCTCTGCCTCTCGCGCTCGTCGCTCTTTCATTTCGACTTCACATGCTATCGGCACACCACAGCACTCAACGCAGGGCTCGAACAAGGAAAAGCTGTATCGCTGATTTGTAATCGCGAAGGCGTCCCGGCTAAGACGGGTTCGAAGACTTCACGTTCTACTCACTTCACTACCTGATCACGAACTCACCTGCACAGCCACCCAACCCAGTCCAGATTGCAATGCGCTTAGAAAGTTCTACGCTTCGCGAAATGATGTTCATTCTCATCCCTTACTTGACTGAATCCTGCTTGCCAACACCCGCATCTCACTGTTTACCTGCTTCTTCATAATGTGTGACGAGTCGACCATGGCGGAGACACTGATCGACCGTATCTATACGGATCGACTCGTATTCATCGATGTCGTCTCTCATCTGCTCGCGCAAGTACGGAAATCATCCGCTCAAGTCAACTTCACCGCACCCGTCGCCTTGGCCATTGTTCAGAACGCGCCGACGGCCGCGATTATCGCCCTCACCGAAACCTCCAAAGACACGCCAGCATCGTCCGTCGCGCTCACGACTGCTCCTCACATCGCATCCAGCTTTTTATCCCCGGAGCACGCTTCCCACGCAGCAGAATGTTCGGACTCAGCTTTCAACACGTACCGCGAGCCCAGGACTATCCAGCAAGAGCTCAACGGGGGTAAAAGGAAATCGACCCCTTTGACGCATTACGACGGGATCCCAATGAGCGTCATTCAACAGCCGCCGGACGTTACCTCGACCCATCGTCCCCTTCATCGTCAGGTCTCGTCGCATACGGACGCGTCCAAAGATCGGGGGAGGGAGATCGTCACCCCCAAACGGCTTGCACGCGCCTTTCAATGCCTCTCGGTCGGTGCCAGGACAGCTTCGGAGGATTACTACGGCTCGGAATCGTCTCCACTTGCCTCGTCTACTTCTTTCACTTCGTGTGATTCATCGATTTCATGTGTGTCGTCACCAGTGAGTCTTTGTCTGACGACGGATGACGATACGGAAAACCCTCGCTGACCCCAGTCGTCCCTGGACGAAGAGATGAGCGAAGAGGATGAGGATGAGAGTGACGATGAAGACGATATCATCATTATCGTCTGACAGTAGGAGGTCATCGCTGGTATCGTGAGTCAGCATCCAACGTTCGAGACGCACGAGCTGACAATAGACCATGATACGCAACGTTACCACGATCACCCCCAACTTGCAAGCTCGACTGCCGACTGCGAGCTTCACTGCGAGCTCCACTGCGACATTCCTCCCACTGAAGACATTCAGACTCGCCATGCCCCAGCATGCTCTTCGTCAAGTCTATGACACGCTCTAAGCGCTTCGCCGTGTCATTACGCAGCTCAAGCTGCACATTACTTGTATCGCGCGCTATGCACTTTATGCCACGAGCTCAGCACTCTGTGGCCCACACACTCGTTCTAGTCGCTGCCGCCTGTCGCCGGTCAGAGTCGCACACTAGACGTCGTTGCAAAAGCCAGCACTGCATACAATACAAGTTTCTAAAACATACTATACACCGCAACCAGTCTCCTTCATTACGCAGCGATTATACCACCCTATCACATCGGCAGCCCCAAAACCGTACGTCTCCGCCTCTCCTCCATTGCAGCGTCGTACATCCCTTCATCTGTCCTTCTTTTGTCTCGACTGGGAGAATCCGGCGTCGGCACCCCTCCGACCCCCCAAGGGATATGTTCGGGCTCGTACCGCCTATCCCCCTCGCTTCCGCTCGTGCTAGCCGACGCGTAGTGGGGGTAGCCGTATCCCTGACCGCCATTTGGATGCCCGTGTGCGGGTTGGCCGTGCGCATGCGCATGAGCTGAATGACCGTGCCCGTTCGGCTCTTGTTCGTCTTTCGGCGCGACGTCGTCGGTCCTTCGATTGACTGATGGCCATTCAAATGCCCCACCGCCACCTCCACCCCCTCCACCTCCACCACCTCCCGCACTTTCATGCGACTCAGCCTGAGGCAGTGGTGACGTCGAATTGACTGGACCATTGCCGAAGATCTGATCGAGTAACGTCCGATCATCTATCGGGATGCCCATCTCCGCCAATTGCGCTCTTTGCCGTTCCAGCAGAACCCGCTGTTGTTTCTGGTGGTTTTGCTGCATTTGGTACTCTGCGAACCGGGCCACGAGCTGCGGGTCCCATTGCATGTTACCGGGAAGATGTGTGGGGTTGTGCGAGTTATGTCCCGATCCGCCGTGGTATGCCATTTGAGGGTCGGGCATGCCCGACATAGGGTTACCAGAGTACGAGTCGTAGGGATTTGACATCGAGGGAGCGGGGAGCTGCCCGCCCATCCGGTAGTTCGGACGAGACTGCATGCCGGGCTGCATATGCGCGAAGAATCCGCTGAGCTGTTCGGCCTCGGCCATAGGCGGCGGGGCTTGGTGCATGCTCAGCGCATAGTTGAGCCCCGCGATACCTTGTGGCTACTATCAGCGATGACCAGAACCAATCGCGATGCCAAACTCACAGGCTGGTCATTATCCGCTGAGTGATGCGCGTCGTCCCGCCGACGGCGCTTTCTATCCTCCCTCTCCCTCTCTCGTGGGCCCCTCTCAGAATCGTCATCTGAGCTATCGTCGTCGCTCAGCAATCCCTCGATGAAGCTCCTGCCACCCCGCTCGTCCCGTCTCTTCACCCGTTTGTCCCGTTTCCCCCGTTTCCCCTCCTTGGCGCGCGCGACCGCGCGTCCGATCTCAGATCGCGAAGCCTGACGCGCTTTGAACGATTCTTTTCCCTTGAGCGACTTGGTTGGCGCACCAGTACCATTCATCCCAGGTTTGGAAACCGACCCTCTTCGAGGAGGCTCGTCTTCGTCATCCTCATCATCTTCGCCCGCCGCCGCCATGGCTGCGAACTCCTCCGCACGTCGACGCTCAATGAGTCCTTCGTACTGACGTGAGCGATTTTCTCGCGCTGAGGGAATGTCTCACCTCGAGATACTTGTCAATCTCCGAGTCGAGGTCTTTGCTACTGAATTCGTATGCCTTTCCTTGCGACGAGAAGATCATGATCGATACATCGGCTGCGCAGAGGACGGACAGCTCCCAAGCTTTCTTCATCAACCCTGCTTTTCGCTGCGGATTAGTTTCTGTCCGCGATGCGCTGCGCGAAAGCGCGAGTTGCGGATCTCACCTTGAGAAACGTGACATTCCGATTACGCTCATCCTGCCTGTCAGCGGTGCAAGAAGGGTGACGAGAAGAAATGACCCACGGTTAACGGCCTGATCTCGATCTTCTTTCGTCCCATGCTGAATGTGCGGTAGTGGTTGTACTTTGTGCGGTGAGAAGAAGGATGAGACTTTGTAAAGTCAGACGGCCCGGGGAATGCGGTTCAGAGCCTTTCCGTCCAGTCTAAACAGTCCCACGCGGTTCACGTCGATGGTCAATATATCGTCGATACGATCCGTCTTGCGCGACTTGTTGTCCGGGTTGAGCGCAGTCGTTTGACTCGTCGAGGCGTATGGTTGTGCTGTGCAAAGATAGTATGTGCCGTATGGAGACTTGTCGGCGGGGATGCGAGGGTTAAAAAGGGAAACGACTCGAAGGGCAGTGGCCAAAAGGGGAAACTGGAATCTATTCGGGGAATGCCGAAAACGAAAAATAGATGATGACTCGCCAAGGCTATTCCCTTCTGGGATCCATCCACCAAAACCTCTTGACTTGGCTAGAAAGATAACACTGATAGTGAGAGAGTAGGACTTGGCATGCAGGTTTAGATACGAGAATCTATGTAACAGGTACGAAAGACAGAAGAGGGTTCAATCGTGATAAACTACGGATGATGCGGATGCTGGATGGGGTAAAAAGTGCCACATGGGAGTTTATTTTGAAGGCGCGTGCTCGTACGTGTCGAATCCTTGCGACTTGAGGACGACTTCGTCAGATGCATCGGGCACGGCGTGGCCTTGGTTGTTCCGTCGGGCGCTGAGCGTCAGTGGGTGGCGATGCATATTTGCGCAACCGACTCACCGGAAGAACGTGTAGCTCAGAATCACATCGTCTATCTTGTCCATACCGGGATCTTCCATGATATCCCGATCGATGAAGAAGAATATTGGCAGGTCGACTTCTTCGCCTGCTCGAATTTTCTGCTCTTCGAAGCAGAAGCATTCGACTTTGGCAAAGTAGGCGGCGATCTGAAATTAGCATAGTTCTTCTGAGGATCTGCGAAATCGTGCAGCAGTCTCCATTAAGCCTGCGAGGCCGCTGTGAGAGTCCGATCCCGCACAATATTGGAACGCGTTCCACCCCCCCGGTAAATCTGCGATTCGAAGAGGTAACCATGCGTTACAGTGGAGCTGCAGGCACTCTTCCCGCAGCCCACGCCGCTCATCCAGCGAATCATCCAGCTCCGCAGAGCCTTGACCCATTCCACCTCACGCTGCCCCGAACTGCACCAGAGTCGAACTGGTTCTCACCTTCTCTGGCGTCATGTTATATGTCGCGATCCCAATCAAATCCTCCTTGCCTGTGTTCTTGGCCCGATAGAACACCAATGCTGTCTCTCCCGGCAACACCCTCACGCTCCGCTGTAACGGCTCAAAGGTCCACGGTAAAGTATCGCTCGATGTTGCCTGAAAGTGCACGGTAATCCTCTTCCTCCCTTCCGTCTCGGGGGTCGTGTAAAGCCGATCGGGGGAGAAACGTGTCGGGTCGGTGATTGGAGCTCCAGCGAATCCCGTTGCGGAACAGAATGCGCGGTAGAGCGGGACAGCAGCGTAGGTGACCCCAAACGCGATCAGGAGCTAGAGTCAGAGTGGTTCTGTTGATTTGGTGCGGAGTATTCGTCAGGTAAAGGGGGCTTCACCGGGACTTGTAGCGATCCTCATCGGAAGATGCCATGCGCCCATGCAACCTGCAAACTCACTGTTCCGGAACCGTACAGCAATATCGACCGACTTTTCTTCGACCGATCGGCGTAGAACTTCTCCCTCTGCATTTTCATCACTTCAGCCGCTTGTGCGCCCGTCAATTGTGGCCGGGGCGCCGCAGCCGGCGTAGCCTGTGCAAATGACCTCGGAGTAGAGGATAAGAACCGTCTAGGCGCAGCTCCCTTCGCCTGTCGAACGCATGCCGCGCAAGCCTTAGATCAGTATATAACTTTCGCCCTCTGATAAGCCGCTCACCGTTTCCTGTACAGCCGGGAATACTCTCTTCAGTGATTGCATCTTGGTGAGTGTGGAGATGACTGCCGATCGGAAAAGTTCGAACTGTGCCGAATCGTCAGCGCCGTTCCGGCGGAATCGGCGAACTCCGGCTACAATTAGTAGTTCATCGCGTTGTTGACAGCCCGGCTTTGGGACACTCTGAGCATACGAAATATAGCCCGCAATGAGTCGAATCCGCGATCAAATCGCGGCGAAGCGTGCCGAGGCACAAAACAGCCCTGCTCGAAGACCACAACCTGGCTCGGGTCCGTCGGCACAGGGCAGGGGATTCGGAGCGACCACAACTGAGACGCTAGACGATCGGACAGTCTCGAGTCAGGTCAAGAAGGCTGCGAAGTCTGGTATGTTACTGCTCCGATCGAATCACATGTGTTGACAGTTAGGCAAGCTGGATATCTCGGCTCTCGACCTCCACCGACTTCCCCCACAGGCATTTTCTACGCTGCTGGGCATCACCTCGTCAAACCTCGCAAGACCCGTGACGCCTGAGCCAGTCGATGACTCGGTCAAGACGCTGACCTCGGCGTTCGACAATGTGGGTATGGGCAGCAGACGCGAGGTGTTCGGGAAGGAGCAGAAGCGGGAAGAAGTCTGGGTGGAGTGCGAAGAGGTCACGCTGTTTAAAGCTGGCGAGAACCGGATTGACCAGCTGGACGTGGAGATCGGCGCGTTTGGAGGCTTGAAGGCTATCGATGTGAGCACAGGCCGGGAAATGGTACAAGGGTTGATGAGTAGCTTGGACATAACTTGTTGAGCTCATTGCCCGACTCTTTCGCGGATCTCCTGCGCCTCACATCGATTGATCTCTCGTGAGTGTAGGTGCTGGGGACCTCGCTCATACTAGAAACAACAACTTGACGGCTCTTCCCCCTCAGATCTTACTGCTACCAGCCTTGACGCACCTTGATCTCTCGCACAACAAGATCGCTACGCTCGACTTCTCGTCGCCCATTGAGCCGTCAGACGAAGGGCTGGGTTACGGCGCGGGATTTTTGTCCACTTCGTTTTCTCGCAACCAGAAGAAGAGCAACGCAGTCCTTCCTGGACTGCAAGTCGTAAATCTCGGTCACAACGCCTTGAAAAACGACGCGATCAAAGCCCTCGGTCAGGCCAAGATGTTGCGATCTGTCAACCTCGAAGGGAACCGGCTTACTGGAGTCCTCGACCTCGAGGAAGCTGGTATCAGCAAGACGGCTCTGCCTTATCTTTCCATCCTCAACCTTAGCGGAAACGCTGGCCTGAAAGAGATCAAAGGAGATCAAAAGGGCGTCGAGGTCAATATGGAGGATTGTGGCCCTTCGCAGACTTTCGACCGCGAGACGACGGTGAACACTGGCATTCCCGGTACAGAGCAGCCGACGCGGGAGAAGAAACCCGCACTCCCGGTGCCAGAATCGACCATGACAATGGTATACAAATCCTGCCCGGCTGCGACATTTGACTCCTTGCCCTTGGATATCGACTTTGACCTCTACCTGCCGTCCACCCCTGCTGGTCCGTCGGGCCATCCGCTTGTGATCTGGTTCCACGGTGGTGGGCTCTTACAGGGGAACAAGGAGAATCTTCCGCCGCATCTGCGTCGGCTACCAGAACACCCCTATACGCGTGACGAGCGGGTTGCGGTCATTTCGCCAAACTACCGACTCGCGCCGCAAGTGCCGATTATTGACATTCTGTCGGACGTCACCGCGCTCATGGATTTCGTCAGGGGCCGTCTCAATGACAAGCTGAAGAAGATGGGCAAGGGGGATCACACCGTCGATATGGGCAGAATTTGCCTTTCCGGCGGGTCAGCCGGTGGATATCTGGCTATGATCGCTGGTATGGCTGTGCATTCTCGCGCGACCGATGAGAGCGTGGGCGGATACAGAGGCGAGAAGGGGATAAAATGCATCGCGCCATTCTACCCCATCACCGATCTGGAGGACTCCTTCTGGGCCACCAAGACTAATCCGGTCCCGTGGTACGGCAAAACGTGAGTGCCAGACATGTCGACCCGCTCAAGGGCTGATTCCTAGCATACCGGACGAAGCGGCGAGACCGCACCTCGATCTCAAGGCGGCTCCTATTTGCACGGCCAAGTCCGGCGGTCCAAGGTCAATCTTATACCCCTACATGCTGCAATGCGCTTTATTCCCTTCGCTGCTGTTCATGCGGCAGAAAGCTATCGGACACGGATTGGACGGATTCCGACCTGACGCCCACACTCTATCGATAACGACCCGGATGGAGGACGCGGCGAAGAGTGGTGTGAAACAACCGCCGATTTACTTTGTCTACGGCACTATTGACGATAAAGTTCAGCCAATGGACTGGACATTGGAGCTCCTGGACGGGTACGGGGGAGAGACCGGGATCTGGAGAGTGGAAGGAGCTGACCACGCGTTCGACGAAGATCCGGGAGAGGAGTGCGAAGAGTTCAGGGAGTGGTTGGGCAATGCGTTGTTCTAGCGGAAGAATGTCGCTCCTGGACTTCCACAGAAGCAAGATGCATGGTCTGAAGATTCTGCAGAGCGTAGCAGATCGTGAGACCGGTCTGACGGCGGATCTGGACCCATCGCAAATATCTCACGCCGCGGATAGGAATCGGGGTCAATCGCTCGAGCCTCAAATACTGGCGCTTCGGATTCCACCGCATTTTACCGGTGTGGGCCTGATTTACCATCTCGCGTGTACATTGCGTATCCTCAAAGCGGGCGAAGACTCGGTATAGATACTTCCATACCGCGATAGACGTCCGCCCATCGCGAAATCTCGGTGGCGCAAAAGGAAAATCTGCAAAAACAAGTCGAGATGTGCAAAAGTGATTACTTTGCCTGAAGAGGTTTGAACTCTCGACCTGGGTGAAACCGGCAACGCCAATGTGCAAAACGCATAAGCACCCCACTCTGACCACTGAGTTACAGGCAAGCGTATTTTCTGGCAGCACTAGAGCCATTTCTGCTGGGATTATATACCCATACATTGAAAAAGGATACTAGCGCGCTACAGTGCATGGTTTGGGCGCGAGCGTCGCTTGGAGGTATGTCCAAACTCGGGGGTACTATTTGAGCGCATATTACTCCTTGGCATCAGCGTTTATAACATTTCCCACATACTTGAATAGTGGAATCCAGTTCCGATTTGTGCCTCTTGGTTTCCCGCTCGTCGAGCCGGTTTTCAAGGGTGAGAGATCGAATGCTGGTCATCGAAGTTGGGGTAGTCGGTACCAAACGTGAGAGCGGTCGGCGATCTTCTGTTCTGGGCGCGAGCCTGTAGGCTGCGGGAACGAGGTTGCTCTCGACAAACGCTCGATTAGACTCTGCTCTCATCTTGTTCGGTACTCGCGACAGCGGTCGGCGATCTTCAACTGCGGGTGCAAGTCTGTAGGCTTCGGGAATGAGATTGTTCTCGATGAACGCTCGATTAGAGTCTGCTCTCAGGTACCAAGCGTGAGATTGGTCGGCGATCTTCTGTTCTGGGCGCGAGCCTGTAGGCTTCGGGAGCGAGGTTGCTTCCGACGAACGCTCGATCAGACTCTGCTCTCGATTCGTTTTTCGATGTGATAGCCTCGTCAACGGCTCTAAGATCTTCTGGAAGTGTAAGACGCAAAGTGTCTTGAGCGGAGGAGCGCGGCGGAGCCAGCTTTAGCATCTCCCTCTCGATCCTCCTCTTTTCTGCCTGTAGGACTTCTATTCCAGCGGATTCATCTCGCCCGATTGTCGTTGCAAAGTCTCTCTTCGCCCCCACGGCAAGTCGAGTCAACTTTGTATCGGTTCGAAGTTCGGATCTCGAGAGTTTATCCTCAAGAGCTTCCACGCGTGTTCGTGAGGCCTCATGCCTCTTTGTAGCCTCGTATGCCAACATCGTGTCTCTATTTGCCTTCTCGATATTGGCGCTTCTGAAATTCATGGACGAGGCGTTCAGATCGTATACCCGTACCGGGAAGTATCCAGTGAGTCCCGGTCGTGCGCAAAGGAAGGCAGCCAAATCTGCTGTGCTCGGATCGAGGAGGATATAACCGCCGGTGTCCGATCTTCGAATCTTCGAGATAAAGGAGGTAGCGCCGGTAGATTTGTTGTACTCATAAGCGAGGGAGTGAAAGAAACGGGTGTAGGGTTCAAGACCTGCGATCGAACATTTGGCCGTGTAGAGCGCCAGGGTGGTGAAGTATGATGGCTGGATGTACCGGACGGGGGTAATGACCAATTTCGAGAAGGTCGCTCGTGCACCGCCTTCATAGGGGGACTGAGCCACTAATTTGGCGCAATTGGACGGGGATGTGTCGGAGCAATTTCCTCTCGCAGTCCGGGAGTCCTCGTTGAATTTGAATCCCCATGCTTTGTGTAGCTTACAATCGAGCTGTGCAAAAATGTGCGCCAGGGCTTGCGAAGTCTCTGTCGCCGTGAGTGCTTTGGTGGCCGTGATCTCATAGTTGAGAAAGATTGACCGGTCATTCCCAGCGGCTGGTGTTATTTCGCATTCGAAACCTTGTTTCGTGATGTATTTCATCACCCCTTCGAGGCAGCGGGGATCGATGGTTCCGTCGTGGAAACCAGTGGTATCGGAAGTGATCTCAGCTGAGGATAGGTTGTGACCCGCAGAGGCGTTCGAAGGATTGACCACAATGCGGTGTAATGGGACTGGAACGTATTCTTTTGAGGTAGAGAAGGGGGGAGGGGGAATGCGGAAGGGAGCAATGCTGTCGACGATCCTCTGAGCATGGGCGACTGCCGAGGTCTTTGTAGAACAATCGAGGCTGTGGATCCGAAAGCACCATGGAGCCCACTTATTTGCGTCTTCCGGCGACATTGTTGATTTGTGGGTACTGAGGTAGTTCAGGCTGGCGCTTGGAGAGACGTCAAATCGTTTTACCGGTTCGGCGGGGACAAGGATTGATCGTCGAGTCTCTCTCGTCCCCTATATCTGGCTGGGCGAGGGAAATTCGTTATATGAGTATGCTTGGGCTTCGCATTTGATTTCATGTGTCGTTGAGACGTGATCGTTTCACTGCGCTATGAAGACGGGAGCGTTTGAGTACTTCGAATGCCCGGGCGCGATCAAGGCATATAGAAAAGGGCCTGTGTGTTGTTTCGCTTTGCAGTGCAAGAACCGTTTGATGACCATCACGCGGATAATTTTGATCGCCGTGGGTCCTAGCTGAGTTTCAACCGTTGTCCAATGCGTTGCCTAGTTGTGCGAAATCCCTGTCAAAAGGCCAGTAGTGTATGAGATGTCGAGGATGTCAATCAGGACGGTCGATTCCGTCATGAGCCTTCCGACCGTCATTTTGCCTTGCAAGACTTGCATGAAGTGAATGCGGCTGCCTGCGGCTCGATGCAGGCTCGCTGATAGATTTTATTCCCATTCCCTTCTTCATTCGGATGATGTCGAGCAATAGACATGATGATGGGTGTTCAGTAGGACATATCAAAACCGGTCTCAGCGCTTTGCACGCAAGCGCGCTTGTCCTCGCATCGACTGTATTGACGATGGCTATCAACCCGTCACGCCCGTCAATCCACCCATTGCTCCGTTTCGAATCGCAAGATGGGCAAAGATAAATCAGATAAGCCGCCTCGGCACGTAGCGCTCGCCATCGTCTTCTCTCCGTCCACACACCGGATACTGATGATCACTTCGCGGAAACACCCTCATCTTTGGATCCGTACGATTCTTTCTGGCTCATCAAGTCACTACTGACGCCTACAGTACCTAAGGGAGGCGTTGAGGAGGGAGAGACTTCCGGGCAAGCAGCTGTACGAGAAGCGTGGGAAGAAGGTGCATACATTCTCGAATGATCTTGGGACAGATTCTAACGATACGTAGCGGGTTCCCCGAAAGACTTGACACCTCCAACGGATGACGAACGGCTCATGATGCTCGCGCTGGAGCCTACGAAACAGACGAAACGATCCGCGGTCTGGCACATACACGTGGTCAAAGCTGAAGAGAGTGAAATGGGCGGAGCGTGGTGAGCTGCATTCTGCATTCCTCGCTTGATGCTGAGCTCACGACAGGCCCGAAAGTGATCAACGGAAACGAATATGGTGTACCCCGTATGATTGTCAGGCCAGGATCAAACAATGGTATAGCGATCCCGACCTTGCCAGCGAGGTAGACGGGCAGAGTGTGGAGGTCAAAAAGGACGGCAAGAAGAGTCAGAAGGGCGGAGCGATGGAGACTGCGCTTACAGCTTTCGCAGAGCAGTACGGATGGGAAAAGGCAGCTTGAGCGTCTGGCTGGGCTTGTTTCGTTATGCAACGCATACATGCATGCATGCTGCAGCTCGAGGCACGGAGGTGACTTTGACGGAATCAAAACACAGTCGTCACTTCTTCGGCTTGCGTTTGACTTTCGGCTGTTCTGAAATTTCAGACATCTAGCATATCCAAGTCATCTCCATTCTCCCACCAACATGCTGGCCTGTCGATCCGCCAGTAGCTCAGCAGTCCGACAGCGGTCGACCTCGTACGTCTACCATCAGGTGGAGGAGGTCTACGCCGAATCGTCTCGCCGGGCTCAACATCGCTTCATACACTCGACCGCGGCGAGAGTACCGACGTCACGCGATCATAGCTTCGACCGCCGATGCCTGACGACGACACCGACTGTGTCAGCCAAACAGAAGCAGCCGACGAAGCATAAGCAGCAGAAAGCCGGTCCGAAGCAGCAAAGAGCACTGCAAAAGGCTGTTCACATTGCTGAATCGTTGAAGAAGGCTTCGCTCACCGACACGCCCCCGTCAGATCGCGCTGCGGTCGACACCTTCGTCAGACCTCAATCAACCGACGATAGCGTCACTGTGAGCAAAACTCCAGAAGTGCAGATTGCGGACATCCTCGAAGATCGACCGACCGAAGCGGATCTTGTGCCCACACCTGTCAAGCGCTCTGGTCGGGAAGGGGAATCATCGTATCGCAGACGGTACAAATCAGCCTTTGATCGTATCGCGACATCTTTCAATGTGTCGCAAATCAAGTCAATAGGGGGCAGCTCGAGGAGCAGCAAAGGCAACAAGGCCATGCACATTCAGATGATTATGGATCGAGCGGGCTGGCCAGTGCCTCAAGCGCCGACCAAGGCGCAAGAGGTGGACGTTAAGCTGTCGTCGAAGCGTGAGTCATAGAGTCTCGAGCTTGGGCAATGGGGGTCGTTGCTAATTCCAGTCCTCGACCTGCCGGAGAACGAACTGTTTTTGTTCCTTCGGGATACAAAGCTGATCCACGATCTGATCATAAATCAAGGCGTCGCTTTCGAGGTCGTGGCTGGTGCCGCGGGTAGCGCGTCTGGGCCTTACAGCCAAGTCCTGAAAGTGACGGGGAACGACGAGCAGCTGGACAAATTGACTCACGTCTTGCGGAAGCGGGTGGAGGTGAGTTGCGATTAGCAGTGAGGATTTCTCATTGACATCCAGCATATGACCGTTGCAGATCTAACGAAGGACGAGTTTCACGATTTTGAGCCCTCGACCGGCCTGTTGCGTTTCTTGTCCAATGTGACCGGAGCACATGTCGAAACGCTAGTCTCTGAAAGCGGAGTAAACGTAAGTGATCATGCAAGCATTGACCAAGTACTGATATGCAGTATCGGGTCTCGACGATGAATCCTGCGAAAGTAGCCCTCATGCAACGGTGTCTACACGTGGCGGCCCTTCGCGTAGGTGCCCATATCGTGTCGCCCTCGTCTGCTAATGTGTTAGTCTCGCGTCCTCCCCTCAACCCGATCTCGATCGGTCCTCGCCCCGCCTGATCGGGCCGAGCCAGAAGGGCTCTCCGACTCATTCATCTGTTCCACTCTTCCGTTCTTCTCAACACCCTCAAACGTCATACCGTGGAATCACCTCGCGAACGACTATGCTGAGATCTTATATCGCCTTCGACGAACCAGCAATTGGAACTCAAAGCCGGGAAAGCGTGAGGTGATCCATCGAGATGAGCATCTGGAGAATGGTCGGATTATTTCTGTTGATCAGCCAAACCGCCAGCCTGGGTCGTCCAGTCATGAAATTGACCTCGGATCTTATGTGGACCGCATGGGCGGCGACCGCTCATCGATCGAGAACGCGGCCTCGAAGAAAGTCACGACTACAACGTAAGTCTTTAGCTCGTTGCAATCTTCCTAGAACTGATCGGACAGATTTGGATACCTACTGCTTCGCAAGAACGGAGGAGCTCCAGCCGATTTTCTTTCAGCCCCAATACAGGGACAATTCCCAGGTGTAGAAGCGCAAAACCGATTGCACCAAGCGGATCGTTCAATCTTCTCACCTTCGTACGCTCCATTTAGCTTCCTTTGGTGCG
>Ga0308160_10003532_pt1 | contig 17524 bp, 16 predicted proteins | sample PhyFR1_FD_201036 | JGI IMG/M metagenome (GOLD analysis project Ga0308160, IMG submission 201036) | Phyllosphere microbial communities from UC Gill Tract Community Farm, Albany, California, United States - DLSLF.R1 | ecosystem: Host-associated > Plants > Phyllosphere > Unclassified | place: USA...
GCTCTGCTACGCCGATAATGACGTTCATGACCTGCTCCCATTTATCGCCCGCCATCGACGCGGAGTCGTTGACTGGGGTCAGCGGTGCGCACAGAATAAGAATCGCGTATCATGCAAGTGCGGGAATCGCATGTCTACATGACTGCATGACTGCGCGCCACACGACTAGACGGGACGTACTCAGGAATACTGTGTCGAAACGCTTCAACATGTCTAGCGGGTCATCGGTCGTCGATTCGCTTTGACCAAGCTGCTCGTCTCCTCCGGGCTGACCCCCTTCCATCGGAGTCTCCCGTCGTACTGGCAATACTGGGGCTGAGGCGTATTCGGTATCGAAAGAGGATCGCGGTACATCCGCCGAACTCCGCGTACTGCCTTGTTCCCGCTCCTGCACTTGGGGTTGACTCTGCACAAAAACCTGCCGAGCAGCTACCGCCGGTGATGACAGATCAGTGGTGTTAGAGTACAGCGGCGCTTGCAGCCCGGCAGGACGCGGCGGTAACGGTGGCTGTTGTCTGCCTATGGGCGAGAGCATCTGTCTCGTCGGACCGGATTCGGGAGTGTTGGGGGAAGTCGGGATACGTAAATGCGAAGGAGGCGGTCCAGGCGGCGGAGCGAAAGAGTTCACACTGTCTCCCGCGCCGGGCGTTCGAGGCGACGTCTGGGGCAATGGTCGGTGGCCCGGCGGAGAAGGCAGTGGTTTGCTTTGTCTTGGCGACTGAGTCGCATGCTGCGTTGTAGATTGTAAGACCGGCTGAATGAAGCTGTTTGAGCCATTTGGCGAATCCTGTACCATTCTCGGGAGATGGGACGAAGAGCCTGCTTGAGGGCTTTGGAACGATTCGCCATATACCGGTGTACTTGATTTGGGTAACTGATCTGGTTGAGTTGCAGCTGCAGTATCGTTCCCCTCCGGCGTGGTTGGTTCGTCGAATGACAGGAGGTCGTCGTTGTCCCTCTGCTCTGCCGGCGAGAGGAAGGGATTTCTGCTTTGCATGACGGCGCCAGTCTTTGTCGCTGCCAATACGTCGCTTTTGTGCGCTGCCTCCCTCGACTGCGGCGAAGCGGCGTGGTCCGGGTGAAGTGCGTCCTGTTGGTGCTGGTCGTATGATGGCGTCATTAAGTCTTCCAGGTCGCTATACGCGGATGTTCGGTATTCTTCCGGATGGTCTGACCGGCCTAGCTGGTCTGGCAGCCTTGGTCCACTGGACGAGGTAGATTCTCGCACTTGTCCAAAGTCCCCCGCCGAGGCTGTGTAATCTTCGAATCCCCCTGATTCTGCTTGCCCGCCGATACCGCCTCCGCCTACTGCACCTCCACCCCGCTCCCCCCTCTGCTCCGCTTCGACCAGCGACACATTCATCACCTCTTCCAGCTCTAATCGCTCCCTTTCCGCTATCCGACTCAACCGTGCCGCTTCTTCGAACTGCGACTCCTCCCAGATCCTCCTCAGCTCCGGATCAGACGGCGCCCGTTCCAAGGGCGCTGCGTGATCTGTGCCCGTCCGCTCTGTTGCTTGTACTTCTTCAGTTGCTTGCTCTGGTCGCTGTCCTGCATCGCTCCGACTCAGAGACGGATGGAGTGTGCCTGCCGCCATGCTCTCCTGGAGCATTCGCGTCGAGTCGGGCTCAGGGTCCATCCGGGCGTAAGGAGGCGGCGCTTCCTCTCCTTCCTCCTCGACTGGTCTTGTCGTTTGTAGCACCCTTCGAGCGGGGATAGCGGCTGATGCGGACGTTCTCCGTGGATTTGCCCGGGCTGCCTGGGGGTTGGACGTGTTGGCCCTTTGTATTGCCGCTCGATTATAGAACTCAGGGGAAGATGCCGTTGTAGACTGTGTCCGGCGCAAGCTGTCGCTGGGTCCTGGGCCAAGGTATCGGGATACGGGGAGGTGTTTCCGTTCGCGGACTAGTCGGAACTCGTCCGCATAAGCGGGCAGCTGGGGTCAGTGTCGATATACATCACCTGGGGCAGGAATAGCTCCTGTGGCCAGACGTACAGCTCGTTCCAGCTCCATCACCTTCACATCGATTTCATGCTTCGTACGGCCTTTTGCGACCTTGATATCGATGTAGTCGCTGATGATCGCCTGAGTGTAGCTGACATCAGCGGAAATACCTCTGCTGGCTGCTCAACTCACTCTGTCGAGGGACTACCAAACCGGAGGGCGTACATGACGCTGTCGAAAGCTAACATCGGACCGACCCTTATCCGTCGGCCGTTGGCCACGTAGCTGTTTGAGCCGTACATGGCGGTATGCTATGCTCGTCACTGTTCAGAAGGACAGGTCGAGCCGCCGCACCGTCCCGTTCACGAGGCGTAGTAAGGTATCGTTGAGACGGTTGAAGGTGCGACGAGGGTATGACGTGACTAGTCGTCGCCACATGGTTGTGGATGCCGGCAACGGCAGTTTTGCATAACCCACTTTGACTCGCAAGAGCCTTCAGCCTCGGAAAGTCCTGACCGTGCCTCTTTGCTGCGTGCCCATGCAAGCCGCAAGTCTACCCACGCAGAGGCAAGGAGGCGGCTCGTCGCTGTCCCGCTGAAGTCATCGACGACGCGCATGCATGCAGGCGCGAGCGGCGATTCTAGCTAAGCTACAAGTGTGATTGTCCTCTATTTGGGTGTCCGAAATAATGTCCTGGGAGATGTCTATAAGATATGATAAGATGGGAGCGACTAACGCTCGCAAGGGAGCAACAACCGGCGCCGCTACAACGTCCCTTCAAAGCGCTGTTGATCCAGGTCGAGCGTGACGGCCGTCACAGGCGTGGCGGGTTGTACCGTCCCTTTCTTGACGCAGGACAATCGGTCGGGCGTTACTACATATCCGTCGAAACACGAGTAAACGGCGCAGGTACCCGACTCGCAACCTGTTGCTCTTGCGTTTGCAATTTCCGAGCAGTCTTGACTGCAACATTTAGCGCGGTTTCATCGTTATCAACCCAAAGCCAGAGCAAAACCAAACTCACCCCGCGCCCAATGCCAGACAACCTCCACACGAGTTCAACTCGCTGTCCAGTTCCATGCATTCAAAGCCGATCTTGAACCAATCCGCCAGGCTTGACAGACTGCTGTCGAGCGCGGAGATCGAGTCGGGTGTGACATCTTCTCCGGTGTAGACGGGGCAAGCGACTGATCCACCTGGACAGAGGAACGACGAGTAGTCTTTCTTCTTCATTGGTTCGGCCTTCTTCTGCTTTCGCGCGCCCATCCGCCGTGTAGGTGCTCGCTTCGCGGCGGCATTGACTGGTGTGGCGGGCTTGACGGGGGTAGAGTCGACGGTAGACGGGGTGTCGGTCACCGGCTGAGCGGCAGATAAGACCGGCACGGCGAAGAGAAAGACGTAGATGAGCGAGGTGATGACGGGTGGGAGGCGGTTAAGCAGCATCGTGATGAGATATGTGAGTGGGGGAACGGGTGGTTAGGTTGATAAACAGGTGCGGCAGTCGAGGGGGATGGTCGAAGCCGTGATGCGTCGGTGTATCGCGCGAAGTGTGATGGTGAGGTGATTGGGTGAGAAGGTCGTGATCGCCTGGTGTGTGCTGTACGAAGGGTGTGTCGATGATAGAGGAGAGCTGGTGAAACGGTGAAACGCTTAGGTGATGGGTGTTACGACGTCGAAGAACGGATGGAAGCCAGTATAAGGGATTACGCGACGAAGAAGCAGCGAAGCGTTCGGGGACAGATTGTGCACGACGGGCGAGCGTGTTATGTCGAGAGAACGAGTCTGCACGCAAGGCCGAATGACGGAGCAGACTTTAACTACGCCACGGCGAGACGAGTGAGGTTGATTGAGTGATATGGTCCGTCGGGCAGGGATTCGCGTGACGGCGGGTAGATTTTTGTTTAATTCCTGCGATTCGCTATGTGATCTGTCGATTGCTGTTTGCGCTTGTTGTGATTGTTGTTGGGACGAGAAAAGCTTAGTCCTTGCAAAGAGCGTCAAGTCGAGCGAGATGCGGAAGAGATGGCAATGAAGTTCGATGGAATGATGTCGCGGGAACGGGCCGTACGACGAGCGATGCGGGAAGGAAAATGATGTTGTGGACAGCTTATTCCTATTCCTGTTGGACACGAGTGAGTTGTTTTGCCGCGTTGAGCGAAGGGCCTAGAGGGTGCAAAGCCTGATCTAGCAATAAAAGCAGTACAACCCCCGTAACACCGCACAAACGAGGGATGCAATTCCCTTCCCTCCCCCTCCTGCCGCTTCAATCCCCAGCACCCTCTTTCGGACAAACTGGTGGGCAGACGCGCTACTCAGGGTGAAAAACGCCACCACCGGCAGTGGTGAACTCTATTCATCCCCCTCGCCGCAGAACAGACTAAACACCGCCACCGAAATAACTCCTCCCGCCTAAGATCCCGCCATCTGATCGCGCCAAGCCTAGTGTTTTCTCACGGCCGACGGTTGGCGGGTTGCAAGTGTGCCAACGGCGAAAGGCTCGATCGCCCGACTTGCCGCCCGACTCACCACGGAGTATTGGCCAGTCAGCCGGGGAGTCGGATCTGTCTCAAGCCGCCCGGTTTCACAGGAGGATGCAGGCTTTCGGCGTGTGCCTAGCCTACGGAACAGTCGGCTGTACATTACGGTGCCTACAGCTAACACTCGTCATTATTCTTCTGTTTATACCCGACCACCAGAAGCCAATCGGCCTAACACGTCAACGGACTCGCGCTAGAACAATGGCTTGATAGACTGTAGCATTGTTCGTCTACCCCTAGATCGCGGGCGCGAGATGAGGCACATGGTGAAGACGCGCCAGCGATGACGGTGAAGACTAAACAAGTTCCTGGGCAAGCGACGCCACTGGTAGTCTTGATTACACCGAACCTTCTGTCACGAAAGATAGCGCTCGCGGCAAACCTTATGGCGCGCAAACAATCAAGTCCGCCCGCCGGCAGGTTGTGACTATCAAACGACTGCTTGTTTGGGCATCATGGCTGATTGTGATACGCAAATACATGGCACGATATCTGCCCGTACCAAACACGTATCTGGCGCATAATGGCATGACGTCGTGCGGCTGAAACACACATAGGGGCTACCAAACCAACGACAAGATCTCATTGCTCGGCCCGCCGGCACAATCCCTCAACCTGCTCACTAGCCTCCCTCGCTCCGCTCCTGATGAACAGCCCCTGCAGGCTGGCCATACTGACGCCCTTCCCTTCCGCACGCATCGAATCAACGACCTCGCGCACCCTCCCCCCCATAGCAATGACGTCCTCGTCACTGAACACTTCCTCGCCTTCGCGCCACACCCTCTCCTTCGGCTCAGCCTCGCCAGGTCGGACCACCTCTGCCACCTCGTTGCCCCGTGAAAGAGTCGATGAGCCGTAAAACTTCCGGAAGAGCCGTTCGGCCTGTTCACCGTGCGCATCGTCCAGCACCTCGTGAATGTCCACACGGCCTGGCCGGATCAACGCCGGATCGAGTCGATCATAGTGATTGGTCGTCATGAAGATGATACGTTCTTCCGACGACGCCACGCCGTCTAGCGCGTTGAGCAGCCCGGAGAAGGTCACGGAGCCTTTGAACCTGAGTCGTCAGCTTGGGGCACAGGTGGTGTTTGCTCAAACTTACCCATCCTCCGACGTCTGGACACGTCGACTGAATGCCGAGTCGACGTCTTCCAGCAAGATAAAGCTTCGTTCAGGCACCAAACCGAGCAAGTGGTTCAACTTGTCGTCGGTCAAGCCCCTCTCCGCGAGATTGAGCAGGCAAATGTTGTACGACACGCTCCCGGCCAGAGCTTGGATGAATGATGTTTTGCCAGATCCGGGCGGGCCATACAGCAGATAGCCTCGACGATATGGAATACCTATTATTAGCGTCTGTCAAGGCGACCCTGCTGATGCAGCTCCGGTCCCGCCTAGAGGTGGGGAGGTATCCTTCTCGCAGCAGCACGATAGCAGCGGCCGTAGGGGTCGCAGCAATCGCCACGATCCACCGGTTGCTTCGCCCCGCCAATTCGCAGCGGTCAACTCGGATCGTTGACATCTCTCCAAATGACCTCTCTTTTCACCACCCACTCACCTCGCTCGGCATACCACTTGCCCCGACCCAAAAATCCCTTCAAATCTCTTTCCACCTTTTCCGCAACTCCCTCAGCTAACACCACACTGCCCATCTCTCTTCTCCGCCTGGGCTTTCCGAAAGGTCTCCACTCGACGCCCCATGCGGTGTACACGACCGTCTTGCCTTCTGTACCCTGTTCGGCGAGTTCCCTGGCTTCTGTCAAGAGCTCCGGCAAGAGGTGTCGTGAGGCGGATAGCGTGGTTAGAGTGAGGGTCTCCCATGGCGAGCCCGAGTGAAGGTCCATGAGCTTTGCGTCTCGTTCCCGGCGGACCTGCGGTTAGTGTGGGGATTTGCGCGAGGTGTTCAGCACGGTTCGCGGTGTTGTCCATAGAACGCGCAGGACTCGGACCAACTGCAGAGTGCATGAGGTGGTGGAAAATGACGGCACATGGTATGGAGATGGGAGAGATGGTGGGAGAAGGTAGGTGATGGTGAGAGTCGTGAAGAGATCATAGACCGCGAGACCCGGCGAGACCGTCCCCACCCCAACTCACCTGAAACCAAGCTCCCTTGAACCTGAAATAATGTGTACCGGGCCCTGGAACAAGGTTGAACACCGACTCGGAGCTCCCATTATCGTGCTGCTTAAACGTAGTCTCGACCGCGAGTTCATGGCTCCGTAAACTCATAGCTCCTTTTCCCTTGAGCATGGCCCGTATACCCGCTAGACCGCCTACCGGGGCGTGCTGCTGCGGAGCGTGTAGTGCCATCCATTCGAGAAACCACGGGTAAGAGCGGTCTTTAGAGGGTATCTCGAGTGTGACGAGCATACGCCGCTGGGCGAAGGTTGCGCCAGTCCGGATGATCCGTCTGGCGCCAGTGAGGACGACTCCGATTCCCTGGTATTAGTTTCCGCGCGCCCTCTGACGGGGTTCCGAGTGGGTAAAGATCGACGCAAAGAGGCGCAGGGTGCTGTAGACGGTGCAGGAGTTGGAGAGGGAGCAAGGAATCGTCATATATGGCTCCAGTCCGTTATGAGAGCTGAGATATTGTGAGACCGGGACGACTCACCATTAAACCAGCACCGGCGGAGAAGTACGGACTAGGGTCAGCAACGAGGCATAGCAAGACATCAGAGCCCACTTATCAGCCATCAGCTTCGAGATCATCGACTGCCGGTCCGCAGACGGCAAGGCGGACGTCGACGCGACATCCATATTCTGCCCGATCTGTCCTGCTGATCCCGAAGCGCCGAGCTGTCCAAGCGGGCTGTCAGCCCCAGCGACAGCACCAGAAGGCCCAGCATCAGACTGCGATACGGCAGCGGCTTTGGGCGGGACTGGTCTGAACATTTCTCGAGTGCGTCGTCGTGAAGTGAAGATACAAAGCTAGGTGCGGTCCGAAAAAAGTCGGCTGATCCGACGTTTCGTCATTGTTTCAGGCACGTTTTGTTGTTGCATCGCACACCCAACAAAATGGAAATTTCAGCCGGAACAAGTGGTCTTCCCGACGGAAAGGCAGATAACACGGGGGCAGTGATACAGCGGAGAGATTGTCCCGCCAAAGAGGACGTGAGGGCGCAATCCAATGGGACAGAACAGCAGGTCGTGCTCGTTCTGGTCGGCCTACCCGGCAGCGCCAAATCGACCTTTTCAAACGCCCTCGTCGCTGCTTCGCTCACCGACCAGTGGGGGGCGGTGCGAGCTTCTGGATCGGGGTCAGTCGTTACGCCTGGCTCGGACACGATAGATGGAACGAGTAGACCTTCCCGGCGGACAAGGGCCTGGACCCGAGTCTCCCAAGATGAAGCCCCCTCGCGTCGGAGGCAGGAGTGCGAGCGACAGGTGGTTGATGCGCTAGGGAAGGGGGATAACGTGGTGGTGGACCGAGTGAACTTTGATCCGAGGTGAGTTGGGTGTGGGCTGGGCGCGATCGGGGTACGCTGTCTGGATGTGCAGGTGGGGTGTGCGGATTGAGTGTGCGGGCTCAGGTGTGCGGGCTGGGTACGCGGGCGGAGTATACGGGCTAGTGGAACAAGCTGGTCATGCGAGCGAGCAGAGTCGGTATGGTGCCCGGTCCGCCGGGACGTGGCGTCCCGTCGCTCTTTTAGGAAGCTGAAAATGGGAGCAAGCCCGGCGTGAGGGAAAGTGACCTGGAGGCGAGGACAATGTCGAGTCACCCATAGAAGAGGCCACCTGTGCAACCCACCAAAACTGACACCAGCCAACGAGCCCACTTCATCAACCTCGCGAAAGCGCATTACCCCCCACCCAGGATATACGCCCTCATCCTGAACACCTCCCTCTCCACTCTCCGGGATCGTCTCTCACAACGGCCGTCCCACCCTACACTACCTGATCCAGAGACGGCCCTACGCGTACTAAGCCAGATGAAAGCATCATACGATCCACCCCGAGCAACCCGGTCAGAAGGTTTCGACAGGGTTTATTCGCTTCCCGAGTCGAGACAGCCAGTGGGCGGGGTATGGGGAGGCGAGGCTTTATCGGCTGTTCTGGACGATATTGAGAGAGAAGGGGAGATGGAGACGGGGGAGAGGTTTGTTGCGGGAAGAGGAGGTACGACACGGGGTACAGGTACAGGGTGGAGAGGGGGTCAGAGGGGAGGTTCTGGGCCGGCGTTCCGGGGGGGTGGGCGGGGTGGAGGATTGTCTGCCGGACGAGGAGGGTATGGGGGATGGAATGGAGGTGGTTATGATCAAGCCACAGGACGGGAGGGGCATGCAGCACAGGCAGGTTATGGCGGACGCGGGGTTTATGGCGGATATGGCGGACATGGTGGACATGGTGGACATGGCGGATACGGTGGACACCATGGACCCGGCGGGTACGGCGGATCCAGCGTATATGGTGGAAACGGTGGTCGTGGAGGCTATGGGAGCTACGGCGGTGGTGGTGGTCATTCTCGCGGCGGTGACCGGTGGAGAGGCGGTACGGACTATTCCGGACCAAGACGAGACGAACGAAGCGGTCCGAATGGTGATCGACAATCCGGTCAAGCGTGGGGATACGGTAGTGGCGGCGGCCACCACGGCAGGGAGAGCGACTCCGGGCCATTTGGCGCAGTTCGAGCCAGCGATTTCGCGAACGGTCACAGCGGAAGGGGTACGGCTTACGGAGAGCACAGAATGAACTACGGTAACGGTCATGTTCCGCACGAACCACGTGCCACGCAGTGATAGCGTCTGGCCGTCCTCGACCCACGAGAACGTGCTGGAGACTTTGACGGCCGGTGACGACCCATGACCAAGCAGCAACAGTGTAATCAGCCCGATCGTGATCTTGGCGGACGAGATGAGGGTGCCATCTCGGTCGCTACTACGCCGTCCGATATTTTACCACGACGGCTCGAAGTCGAGTGGCGAATCGGCAATTCGAGGTCATACGATGCCATAATGCCATACGATGGAGTGATGCTGCTTAGACTAGACGATCCAACTCCTTGATGCATATCTTGCCTCCTTACCCCGATAATCAGGTGCGCGAGAGTATCGGTTTCACTGCAAGGCGGAATCGGCCATGATAGTTTGATCAAAGTCATCGTTCGATATCCGCCCCGGTTCACGAGCGATACCGTATAACGAGCGAACCAGGTCTGCTGGTGTGGATACGAAACGATGCATATGGTACGAAAATTGGGGTATGTACAACGGATTGGTACAAGACGATTAATTGTACACAGAGAAGATCATAAGCACGTACGCGGTCTGAGTTGCCTATTGCACCGAAAATTTGAGCCGCCTCTCTCCCCTTCCACCTGCTGTCCTTTGAGCCTGATTCGGCCTCTCACCTCTCCAATCGCGTCTGCTCTTGTATCGTCACTGACGGCCCGATCAATCCTTCCCCAGCTTATTCCTCCTCTCCCTCAGCCTGATCAGCGTTGAAGCGTGGTTCGTCCGCATGTGCTCGATCAGCCGTTTCGAGCTACTCGCATCTTCCACGCTCTTCACGCCTGGCAAAGGCTTCTGGTCTTCCAGCTTCCCCACGTGAGCTGCCGCACGCTTTTCCGCTTCGTCTTTCGACAAGGTCGGGGAGCAGATAGACGGGTTCTTCGTAGCTGCTTTCTTCGCATCGACACTGACATCAGCGGAGTCACAGGATTTGTTCACTGGAAATCCTCCAACCCTCCAATGGATTGAACCGCAACTCACTGGCAAACCCTGCAGTGCACGTGGTTGTGGTCATAGCTCGTCACGAAAAGGCGCATATGGTCCCGCACCCACTGCTCGGAAGGAACCTCGACCTGCTGGATTGGGGATTCGGATCGAGGTGGATTCGGCTCCTCCTTGACGCGCTTCTCGGCTGGCGTGTCTAATCGGGTCCGTTTCGCTTCGGGCTCGTCGGTGTCGTTCGAGAGGAACAAGGGCTCTTTGGAGCGCGCTGGTGACCGGACACGCTTGGACAACGTGCTCGGAGGCGCAGCGGTACGCGACGACGACGCGATAGCGGACGAGGCTGAAATCTCTTGGCGTGCGACCAAAGACGAAGCTTTTTCTTGGGCAAGCTCGGCAATTTTGGACCGCAGCTGTGAGAGTTCCTGCACGATCAGCATATTTCGCAGAAGCCATTCAAGACCTACCCTGTTGAGCCGCGAGTTGGTCTCTTCCAGCTGCCTCTTTTCGCCGTCCTGCGTTTTTGCCTTCTTGCTCTCGACGGCCCTTGCTTCGGTTTCGCTCTTGAGCTTGGTCTCCAGGTCTGCGATCGTCGCGTTCGTCGTGACCAGCAGACGGTCTGTCGCTTCGCGCACGGACGCCTCCGATTTCTCCCTAGCCGAAGCAAGAATATCCGTTGCCTCCCTCGCTAAGGCTTCCGCCGCACTGGCCTTCTTCTCCGCTTCCTCTGCCTTTGCCTTCCACGCGGCCAAGTCCGCCTGGGACGCCACTCTCGCACTCTGTTCAGCCTCCGCCAGAGCCCTCTCATAAATGTCGTCGAGATCCGCGCGCTCCTTTGTCTTGGCTTCTAAAGCCACCTTGACCTCCGCCAGCTCTTTCGTCAGTGCCCTTGAGCCTTCCTCGCTCTTCGTGAGCTTCTCGGAGAGGGTTGACGTCGTCCTGTACAAGCTGTCCCTTTCTTCCTTCCACTTTGTCGCGGTAGTCTGTAATCGACGATCAGGCTCCTCGGCCCTTTTCTCTAGCGCACTGCACCGCGCTTGAGACGTGGAGACGGCGGCATCCTTCTCCCTTATGAGCTCCGCCATCTTGACGTTGTTTTTGCGTAAAGCCTCGGCGTGAGTGTCTTTGAAGGCTTTGATCTCGGATTGGATCTCCTCGGGTCGATTTGTCGCTTTCTCCAATCTCGCCGTGAGATCAGCGTGAACACCTTGATAGCGCTGCAGAAGCGAGGTCATGCGACTAATTTCCTTGAGATTCACTTGCTCTCGATCTGAGCATGCCGCCCGTTCTTTCCTGCACTCGGCAAGATCCCGCTGTAGCATCTGTTCCGATTGCGACAGGTCTCGGAGCTGCTTAGCGAGAAAGCCCGCGGACGTTTCGGCAGCTTCGGCTCTCGCCCGTTGCTGGTCGCGATCGTTCTCGAGAAGAAGTGCGTGACCGATGATTGCCTTGTCGTACCTATCTCTATTGGCGAGGGAGAGATTCCACGCATTTTGACTGTGAATTGCCACTTGATCCATGCCGGTAGCCCACTGCTTGAACGCAGTCTCATGCAGCTGAGCGACGGTGATCGGTCCGCTGGTGGAGACATTCTGAGTGTCAGCCGCGGTATTTGTTGATGAATTTGCTGCAAATTCTGCTAAGCTCTGCGCCGGCAGTCGCGGCACAGGCTGAGGTGTCTGTTGATTGACCTGGCGCTGCTCGGCAGGAATTTGCTGCTGCTGCGGCTGTTGATACGGCTGCTGATATGGGTATGGCTGTTGATATGGCTGTTGCTGCGGCTGTTGCTGAGCCTGCTGCTGCGGCTGTTGTTGACGCTGTAGACCCTGCGACGTAGACGGGAAGCCCGCGCTGTGTGGCCGCACGACAGGAGAGATGCGAGCATTGGGAAGATGAAGATTTTGCTGGGATAGGGCCCGGCTTGGAGGTATTTGCTGCGTATTGTAAATCATCTTCGTCGACGTTGTTACCGGTGCCTGGGTGGTGGCTATAGCCCCCGATGTCTGAGTTGTGGGAATGGTCCGTGGTAGCTGAGTAGCGGGTATGGTTCCCGGTGTCTGCGTCGCGCGCTCTTGAGCATACCGAGTGAACGCCATGATAGGGAAGGAGGGCGCATGTGTCGGCTGGACGGTCGCTGTCGACAAGCTGGGTGCTGCAGGGATAGCGGATGCGGTTTGTGGGGTCTGGATAATGGGTGCGGTTCCTGGAGTCTGGATGACGGGTGTGGCCCCCGGTGTCTGGGCGAGGGATGGCATTTCCCGTGTCGGCATCCCAAAGTGAGCTTGTGCGTACTGAGAGAACGCCACAATTGCTTTGGACGCTTCAGCATGGCTATTGGGCTGACCGCGTTTCGCAAGTCCGTATTGCTTCACAGTCTCGTCTGTCATCTTGGCGATGATTGTCGCAAAGTTGGCTTTGACCAGGTTGGTTATTCCTTCAGCACCTTCACGCGTGGCCGCACAGAACGCATCGCGATCGACCGCGGACATTATCGTGAGGGCGGGTCGAAGTTCCTGCGGCAATGACCAAGAAGCAACTTGCTCTTCCTCGTCGTCACTTGTAATATCGTAGACCGCAGAAGGGACGACCCGGGCAGCGGCCGCCGGTTTCGCAGCCGCACCTGCTGGAGCGGGCGTTTCGGGTTCGGGCGTGATGGATAATTGGCGAGAAAACGTTTGACGTAAGCCATTCTTCAGGACTTCTGCCTGTGTCTGCCCTTGACTGTCGTTCAATGCGGGCGTTACACCCGTCGCAGGAGCAAGGGGAATTGTGGTCGAATCTGGGGCAGACCTAGGCGGAACCTCTCCGTTGGCGCCTTCGACGTGGTCGATATCCATATCCATCTCCTTGTCCGTAGCTTTGCTCGCCTGCCCTGCCGCAGAAGCATCGCTATTTGTCGGCGCTTCCACTGTGGTCGCATCACGAAGAATGTCCGAAACCGTCGAGAGAGTCCGCTGCAAGGCTGACGATTCGGCAGTCCCGGTTTTTGTAGAGGTCACGAGCTCCGAGCCTCCAGGTCTGGGCGGCGCAGCTGTCGGGGCTGCTGGCGGTGTCGCGGGAGGGGTCTGAGCGACTGGAGCGACTGGTATCGCTTCTTTCGGACCTGTTGACCAAGTAGGTCTCAGTGGAGTTGGTGGTGGAGCGTTTTTATCTGTGACAGGCTGATTTGACGTCAAGGTCCTGGTGATCAGCACACCACATGAGTCACAGCCGACTGAATCAACTCACTCAACTGGACGCGTTTCTATTGGCTGGGTGGAGGTAGCTGGCGCGCTTTGGCCCAGACCCATAGCTTCCATGCTTTCTAGGCGGTAGCTAGGGCTGGGTCGCAACGCCCTTGGTTTGTGGTAAAGATGGATGTGTGCGAAGGATGTAAGATGTTGAAACGGACCGGGGTTTGCGTGAACGGTTCAACATGAGGAATTGGGTGGCAAAATCACTCTCCCACGGTAGCATTGGCGCGTGTTACTGACAACCATCACATGATGCAGCCCACTCCTATGCATGCATGAAGAAATAAGATGGTACTGACAGAGCCACGGTCGGCCCAGGCTGCGCATGCATTGTGAGCATTGCAAAGCCTTTCGAAGTTGACCAGACGATGCCGGACGATGACGACTCTGAGATCCCGGAAATTACGTTTACGCTTCTTTTCGATAACGAACGCAGCCAACGACCCGACCCGACGTTTGTTTTCACTTTGCACCTCACGACGACCGCTTTTACACGGGCGCGAACGATGTCAAGACGGTGCGTATAGAGACGGCTACGACTTTGCGCATCCAATCGACATGTCTTTCTACATCCCCGACTGGGCTACGGCCTTTTCCCCCGCGTTTCACGAGGATGCAAAGGCGATGTTGGAGACGGCATTGAACAAGGTGAGTGCGGGTTGCATCGGTCGTCTGGGATGGCTACGTGAAGAATAGGACAAGACTTACCATGTAGGGAAACAAGCCACCTGTGATTCAAGGCCGTATCGAAGTCGTCGAGCTGAGCATGGGAAAAGAGGTGCGTCTTCAATTGCGCTGCGTGCGGAAAGAACCTGACGATCAGCCGCCTACTTTGACTCTGCTCGAGATTGGCGATCTAAGTCTGGATCGATTCCGAGGGATCCTGCGGTTAGGCTACCAAGGAGACGCATGGTTGGAAGTCCGATGTCGCGTTCAAGCAAATCCTCTGTCACATAACCCGAATTTACAGGCATCGTCGACTTTACCACTCGCAACGCCTCTTCTCGCATCGCAGCCCCTTCTCGTGCCTATGACACTCCGCTTATCCAAGCTCAACCTCCGCGCTATCCTCATCCTCGTCGTTTCCAAGGCGAAGGGAATCACGCTCGTGTTCAAGAACGACCCGTTACAGAATGTCGATGTATCTTCCACTTTCGACTCGGTCGAGGTGATCCGGGGTTATCTGCAGCAGGAGATCGAAGGGCAGCTGAGGGAAATGTTCCGGGAAGATTTGCCTGGAATCATCCATCGACTCAGCCAGCAGTGGTTGACTGGAACAGGGGTGGGCGGACGGGTGGAGATGCCATATCGAGATCCGGACTACAGCCCTTCATCCGCTTCGACCGATGAAGAGACCGACGATGTATTCACGAGGAAAGACATCTTTCCCCCGCCCGTGCCCTCTATTTCACCGAACATCACGCCTCGACGCCGGTTCTCGCAGCGGATACGGCGGCCATCGATGGCTGCGTCGGAATCGCCTACTTCGTACACCACCTTCCCGGAGATCGAGGAGTACGACCCGACTTACGGTCTGCGGCCTGAGGGCGTCCCGACGCATTCTGGCTACGAAGCGTTTGGCAGATTATGGGAACGAGCGCGCCAAGGCGAAGGAAAGGGGTTCGGTGCACTGATGTCGGATCCGGATGAAGAGGATCGGGGGGATGTCAGTGATGGGGACTGGGAAGCAGAAGAGGCCGACAGCTTCGATATGGTAGAGATGGAGGATACGCTACGAGCGCTGAGGCCGCTACCACGGAGTCAGAGCATGCGTTCCGCCATCGGCTCACCACGGACGGAAGAGGACGAGGTCGAGTGGGAGACTTTCCCAGCGGTCGGTGGAGGAGTGATCACTCGGCCAAGAGTGTATCACTCGCAGTCTATGATACGGGCGCCTTCCGAAGCTGGCGGCGCGATGCCCAGTCCGTCGGGCACAGCGACTGGAGGCAGTGTGACCGCTAGAGCCAGCTCGATTGCTGCGTCATCGACGATAGGGGTGAGCGATAGAACGTCTGGAAAGGACCAGAGCTGATGAATAGAGCATGCGAGCTAAACCATTCCCAATGACCCCGATGACACCTGTACGAGCGGCACCTCCCGGTCCATCCTCTCTCCGCCGTCTCGTCACGTCACGGTCAGACGTCTTCCTCTCCCAACCGGCATCCAGGCAGGAGTCTTACTCTCGTTCCCCTCAACCGCCAAACCCAGCGACACGCCGTCTCTCCGCTGCAGGCTCCTCTTCCGCCGCCCGGACTTCCGGTTCCAGCTGGGATACCGACAAAGCCACCCGTTCTTCCGTTCCCACCTCGCAATTGTCTTCTCGTCCAGTCTCCATACACGCAAAACCTAATCCCAACCTCTTGTCCCCTCGACCCCGCGCACCCTCTCTCGCCGGTACATCGCCCGGCAAATCTTTCCCACCGCGCCATATCGGCCCCGGGGGAATCACAATGCCACTCAACAACTCGGTCTCCCATCTCGCGACGCTATCTCATTCTGCACACACCCTCAGCCCCTACGCGCGAGGTCACGAGCATATCGCCGTGAGATCTTTCCCTCATCTCGGCAAGACGGGTCTTTCAGCCGGATCCAGCTCTTCCGCTTCTCTATCTGCCATCGCCGAGAACGCACATGGACCCGTCAAGGCGAGGCGGAAACGAATCTTCCATATAAACAAGAAAGAAGACGACGATTCACCGTTATCCCCAGACATAGACGATGTAGTACACCACGGAAGGGGCTACGATTCGACCCCATCGCCCGGTATATCGACCTCCCCGCCTTCGAGCGGTCGTGGTGGGAGCGGGATGGGAATGAGTGGGATATCAGGGAATAGGATGGGCGCCAGCAGACCTGTTAGCTTGACGGCAGCTGCTCAGCGCGTTATGGGGGACGCGACGGTGCGGCCGAATTATGGAAGAGCTCCCGCGAGTCGAACGAGTTATGGGTTCCCGACGAGCCAGCGGTTGTAGATCTAGCACCTAGCACCTATCACGATGTATAATGACGCCCATTCGATGACTGTTCGTCCTTCAGCTGATCATGGAATATGCAATATTATACATGGCGAGACTAGACCGCCTTATGCGTTGTGATACGCCGTTCACACTTTGCTTCTCGACATTTCCTGCGCGTGTATCCTCCACTCCTGTGCTTCTTCGGTTCACTCAGATTCAACCCTTCACCCCCTCACCCACCCGCTGTCTCCCCTGTACACTCTACTCTCTATCCTCTATCCTCTACCACTTTACTCGCCTACCGCATCGATAGTCTGTCTCCATCCCCACCCCATGCCCCGGGCCCCGCCTAATACCCATCTTCCTTCAACTTCAACATGAGCCCGCCGTAGAACCTCGCGAGGTCAAACTTCTGCTTCTCGTCCTTCTTCTTCTTCGTATCCTTCTTCATCGCTGACCGCTCATCCCTCGCCTCCTGCATTTGTTGTCGCCCCGCCTCGGTCGACTTGCTCCCCGGCAACACATCCGTCACCCAGTCGAGCAACTGACCGACCTGCGCAACCTGTGCGACCTGACCGATTTGTCCCATTCCCGCTTCGATGATCCCTCCTTCCTTCTTTTCTTCCTTGTCCTTCGTGCTGACTATACTTTGCGAACCGGTCGGGTCGGATGATGATGGGTTCTTCGCCGCCGGGTTGGTCAGACCAAGCTTATCTGTCGTCTCCTTCAAGTTGAGTCCGAGGTACTCGTGTACCCCGTCGTCCCAGTCCCAGCCGGGCGCGCCAACGATTTCATCCGATTCGCTCGGGCTTGGAGATTTGTCCTTGCCATCTCCCGAAAGCCCACTGGGCCAGATACTGCCCTCTCCCCTCAAATCCCAGTGGTGCGTGTCGTCCACCGCGCCCAGGAATTCCCCCCATTTGGCGCTCTTCACGCTCACCAGCCCGTCGTTGCCTTCGTACCCCTTCCCCGAGTCGTCTTTCGGGTATCCTTTCTCCGCCGCGGCGTCTAGAACCAACTTCGGAAACCACAGTGGGTGCAAAACCGACAGCTTGGTATTCCGGCCCGCGACTGAAATGTACTTGACATTCGGGTCATTAAGCGTTTGACTGTTGTACTCGCGCAAATAAGCCGTGGTGAGATTCGAGTAGGCGGGTGAGTCGAATATGTTCAGTAGGTACTTGGA
>Ga0308160_10003533_pt1 | contig 17523 bp, 18 predicted proteins | sample PhyFR1_FD_201036 | JGI IMG/M metagenome (GOLD analysis project Ga0308160, IMG submission 201036) | Phyllosphere microbial communities from UC Gill Tract Community Farm, Albany, California, United States - DLSLF.R1 | ecosystem: Host-associated > Plants > Phyllosphere > Unclassified | place: USA...
GGGCACGTACCGGGGCAGCTTGCCGATCTGGCCGTAGTCGGTGGGTTCGTCGTGCCACTGGGCACCGTTGTCCTCGCTCATGCGGTTCTCCTCGGTCATGGGGCAATTCTCCCGCACCCGGCGGCGGCGCGCCTAACCACGGGGCGGTTAAAGGCCGACGGCGGCCCTCCCGCAGGAGGACCGCCGTCGGTTAAGACCGAGTCAGTCGCCGAGGCGCAGGCCCGTTTTGGTGTCGAACAGGTGCACGTGGCCGGACTGCGGGCGGACCCAGATGGTCTCACCCTTCATCGGCGGGCGGCGGCCGTCAACGCGGGCCACGATGTCGTGGTCCTTGCCGTCGAGCGTGGTGTGGCCGTAGACGTAGGCGTCTGCGCCGAGTTCTTCGACGACGTCGACCTCAACCTGCAGCCCCTCGCCCTGGCCGGCGGTCTCCAGGTCCTCGGGACGGGTGCCGAGGGTGACGGTGGAGCCGGAGGCGTCCTCGAGGACGTCGCGCGGCACCGGGTAAACGGTTCCGCCGAACTGGACGCCGCCGTCGACGACGGGCAGTTCCAGCAGGTTCATGGCGGGGGAGCCGATGAAGCCGGCGACGAAGACGTTCTTCGGCTTGTCGTAGAGGTTGCGCGGGGTGTCCACCTGCATCAGCAGGCCGTCCTTGAGCACGGCGACGCGGTCGCCCATGGTCATGGCCTCGACCTGGTCGTGGGTGACGTAGACGGTGGTGACGCCCAGGCGGCGGGTCAGCGATGCGATCTGGGTGCGGGTCTGGACGCGGAGCTTGGCGTCGAGGTTGGAGAGCGGCTCGTCCATCAGGAAGACCTGCGGGTTACGGACGATCGCGCGGCCCATGGCGACGCGCTGGCGCTGGCCGCCGGAGAGGGCCTTCGGCTTGCGGTCCAGGTACGGCTCGAGGTCCAGCAGCTTGGCGGCTTCGCGGACGCGCTCGGCCCGCTCTTCCTTGCTGACGCCGGCGATCTTGAGGGCGAAGCCCATGTTGTCCGCGACGGTCATGTGCGGGTACAGGGCGTAGTTCTGGAACACCATCGCGATGTCGCGGTCCTTGGGCGGCATGTCGGTGACGTCACGGTCACCGATCAGGATGCGGCCGGAGTTGACGTCTTCCAGGCCTGCGAGCATGCGCAGGGAGGTGGACTTGCCGCAGCCGGAGGGGCCGACGAGAACCAGGAATTCGCCGTCGGCGATTTCGATGTTCAGCTTGTCGACCGCGGGCTTTTCGGTGCCCGGGTAGAGCCGCGTTGCGTTGTCAAAAGTAACTGTTGCCACAGTTTTCAATCCCTTCACCGGCAGGTACGTGCCGGACGATCCGTTGTGAATGGTCTTTTTATTCAGTTGTGAGTCTTGCGCCTGCTCCCCGGCCGAAGCCGAGGAGCAGCCAGCGACGCCGCACGGTAGCTGTGCGCCACATCACATACAGAGTATGTCAGATGGATTGCGAATGGGGGAAAAGGTTACAGATGTCACTGGTGATCCCTGCCACCCGGGCCCGTGCGGCGCTGTGTAGGCTGTGCGCATGACGGCCCTGCAGATCTACGTGAGCTTCCCCGGTACCGCGCGCGAGGCCCTCGGGTTCTACGCCGATGTCTTTGGCGGTGACCTGGCCCTGTTCACCTATGAGCAGTTCAACCGCACCGACGGTCCGGCCCAGGCGATCGCCCACGGCGAGCTGAGGGGGGACGTGCGCCTGGCCGGTTCCGACGCGGCCGAGGGCGAAGCCACCGTCCGGTGCGAGGGGCTGATGCTCTCGCTGCTGGGGACGGCCGAACCCGCGGTCCTGCACCGGTGGTTCGACCGGCTGGCCGACGGCGGACGCGTGGTGGACCCGCTGGGCCCGAGGTCCTGGGGTGCCTCCGATGGCCAGGTGGTGGACCGGTACGGACTGCACTGGCTGATCGGCTACGAACCGGAATCCTGAGCCCGGTCGCAGCCGCGGTCCCAGCTGTCAGCCGCCGACCGCGGCCTTCCGCTCGCGCAGCAGCGCCTCCAGCAGTTCGGAGACGTGCGGCGGGGCTTCCACCCGGAACTCCGCCTGCGTGAAGTCCAGGCCCACCTTCACGCCCAGGTCGCCGGGGACCAGGCTGTGCAGGGCGTCCTCGTCCGTGGTGTCGTCGCCGGCGAAGACCACCGCCGTCGCGCCCGTGGCCTGCCGCAGGAAGGACACTGCCTCGCCCTTGGAGGCATGGACCACCGAGGTCTCCAGGACCCGGTTGCCGGTCTTCACGAAGACCCCCTCGCGGTCCTTCAGTGCTGACTTTGCCGCGGCCACGGCGTCCTCGGCCACGTCGTCCGCGGCCAAGCGGGTGTGCAGCACGACGCCGGCCGGCTTCTCCTCGAGCAGGGTGCCGGGTGCCACGTGGACGATCTCCTCCAGGACGGCCCGCACATCGGCGAGAAGCCGGCGCTGGTCCTCGTCGAGCTGCAGCTCGGCCGAGCCCGGACCCATCCAAATCTCCGCGCCGTGGCTGCCGATCAGCAGGGTCTTCTCCGGCGGGGACGCGACCGAGCGCAGGCTGTCCAGCGCACGGCCGGAGATCAGCGCCGTCGTGGTCCGCGGCAGGTCGGCCAGGGCGGCAAACGCCGCGGCCGAGCGGGGGAGGGCGCGGGAGTCCTCCGCGTGGTCCACCAGCGGGGCCATGGTGCCATCGAAGTCCATCGCCACCAGCAGTTCCTCGGTGCCGGCGATCCGCCGCACGGCGGCCAGCAGCTCCGGCGTCAGCGAGAGCTTGGGGGTGTTGGCCTCAGGAGTCATCACGAACCACCTTTTCCTGCAGCGCGCGGAGGAAGTCCGCGGACCAGAGATCGACGTCGTTAGTCAGGATCTGCCGACGCATGGCCCGCATCCGGCGGGCGGCCTCGGCGGGCTCCATGTTAACGGCCCGCATGATGGTGTCCTTGAGCCCGTCGATGTCGTGCGGGTTCATCAGCAACGCCTGCTTGAGCTGGTCCGCGGCGCCGGCGAACTCGCTGAGCACCAGTGCGCCGTCGTTGTTCGTGCGTGCCGTGACGTACTCCTTGGCGACGAGGTTCATGCCGTCGCGCAGGGCGGTGACCAGCATGACGTCCGCGGCCAGGTACAGCGCCACCATCTCCTCGATGGGGTAGCTGTGGTGCAGGTACCGGACCGCGGTGTTCTGCATGGTGTCGTAGGTGCCGTTGATGTGGCCTACCGTGCCCTCGACCTCTTCGCGCAGCAGCCGGTATTGCTCTACGCGCTCGCGGCTGGGGCTGGCCACCTGGATCAGGGACGCGTCCTCGACCGTGACCTTGCCGTCCTCAAGGAGTTCCTCATAGGCCTTGAGCCGGTGCCGGATGCCCTTGGTGTAGTCCAGCCGGTCCACGCCCAGCAGGATGGTCTTGGGGTTGCCGAGGTCGCGGCGGATCTGCTTGGCCCGCTCGATAACCTCCGGCTTTTGCGCCAGTTCGCTGATCTGCTTCACGTCGATGGAGATGGGGAAGGCCTGGGCCCGGGCGATGTGGGTGGTCTCGCCGTCGGCGCCCTTGACGTGCACCTGCTGCTGCTTGACGCTGGCGCCGAGGAAACGGCGGGCGGAGCGCATGAAGTTGCCGGCGTCGCTGCTGCGCTGGAAGCCGATCAGGTCCGCGCCCAGCAGGCCGTCGATGATCGCGCGGCGCCAGGGCAGCTGGGCGAAGATCTCCGGCGGCGGGAACGGGATGTGGTTGAAGAAGCCGATCTTCAGGTCCGGGCGTTGCTCCCGGAGCATCCGGGGAACCAGCTGCAGCTGGTAGTCCTGGACCCAGACCGTGGCGCCCTCGGCGGCGTGCCGGATGACGGCGTCGGCGAAGCGCTTATTGACTTTCCGGTACGTGTCCCACCAGGCGCGGTGGAACTCGGGCGGGGCGATTACGTCGTGGTAGAGCGGCCAGAGGGTCGCGTTGGAAAAGCCCTCGTAATACAGTTCGACGTCGCGGGTGCTCAGCTGCACCGGGATCAGGTCGATGCCGCCGTGGCTGAACGGTTCGAGGTGCTCGTCCGGGGCGCCGTGCCAGCCCACCCAGGCGCCGTCGGTCTTGGTCATCATCGGCGCCAGCGCCGTGACCAGGCCGCCGGGGGAACGGCGCCAGCCGTCCTCGCAGCCGGGCTCGTCCGGGGAGCAACGGTCCACCGGCATACGGTTGGACACGACCATGAAATCGAAACGGTCGACGTCGTCCGTCCCGCCCTGGTGCCCTGCGGTCTTGCCCTCGGTTCCCGCGTCGGTGCCATGCTCGTGGTGCTTCTCGGCGCGGTGCTCTGCGCTTTCGGTTGCTTGCATTCGTGCTCCCTGGGGTCGCTTGTGGCTTGTGTTCACCCTATCGGGGCGGAATCTTCCGGGCTATTCGTCCGTTGGGCACACGGGAAGAAACTTGAAAGCGCAAGCTCCCCAGCTTTCTCACCTAAAATGATGACCGTGCCACCCGCTGGCGCAGTCCAGGCCGATCGACACGAGGAACCAATGAGCCCCGCAAACGAACCCCGTCAGTCCAAAGCTGAGCGCACCGCCGCGGCCCGCGAGAAGGCCCGTGAGATCCGTGAGGCCCAGCTGAAGAAGGACAAGCGCAACAAACTGCTCATTGGCTGGGGCATCGTCGCCGCCGTCGTCGCGATCATTGTCATCGTGGCCCTCGTGGTGACCTCCAACATCAAGAACAACGCTCCGGTGGCCGACTCCGGTCCCACCCCGGCCAACGGCAACGTCCACGGCGGCGTGACCCTGCTGGCCAATACGGAGGTGGCGAAGACTGACGCCGCCACGGTCAAGCTCTCCGATGTTCCCGCAGCCCCGGCCACCCCGCCGGCAGACCTGAAGGCCCCCGGCGCCGACGCCGAGGCCGGCAAACCCGTCAAGGTGGTCCTCTACATCGACTTCATCTGCCCGGTCTGCAAGAACTTCGAAGCGCAGTACAACGACACCCTGACCAAGCTGCGCAACGACGGCAAGATCACGGTCGAGTACCGTCCGCTGGGCTTCTTGGACACCCGCTCCACCACCAACTACTCCTCCCGCGCCGCCGCCGCAGCGGCCTGCGTGGTGAACGAATCCCCCGAGAAGTACGCGGCGTTCGTGGATGCCCTGTTCGCCAAGCAGCCCGCCGAAGGCAGTGCCGGTCTCTCCGACAATGAGCTGAAGAAACTGGCCACCGACACCGGTGCGCAGAACATCGACAAGTGCGTGGACGACAAGACGTACCGCCCGTACGTGAAGTACACGACCCAGGAAGCCGCGGCCATCGGGGTCACCGGCACGCCGACCGTCTTCGTCGAGGGCAAGCAGTGGGGCAAGGGCGACAGCGCCAACACTCCGTTCGATCAGTACCTGCAGGCAGCGGTGGACGCCAAGAAGTAACCACCACTTCCGCTGGTGCGGCCCGGTCCCGGATTCCTCCGGGGCCGGGCCGCTTTCGTATGGCGGGCCGCATTTTTTACCGCCGGGCATCGGTGGGCTACCCTTATCTAGCCGTTGTCCTCGTGCGCTTTCCGCCGGATACGACGACGGCGGATTGCCTCCTTAGCTCAGTTGGCCAGAGCACCGCTCTTGTAAAGCGGGGGTCGTCGGTTCGAATCCGACAGGGGGCCCTATCTGACCCCTCTCTTACCTGCGGAAATGTAGGTGAGGGAGGGGTTTTTTATTCCCTCCTTGCTCCCCATCCCCTCCAAAACCCCTCCCTAGGTTCCGATCAGTCTTCATTCGAAAGTTTGTTCGAGTGGGAGTAGCGCGGTTAGATAGGGAGATGCATATGATCTCGTCGTGCTCGAATCCTCTTTCTGCTGCCCCGATGCACCCCATCGCCTGCTTGACGGGCGGTGGCCAAGTGTGTTTAGCTTTGTCCAACGAATTGAAAGTTGGGAAAAGCAGACATGGAATTCTTGTCCGAAGACGACGTGAAGATTCACCACCTCCCGAAGGTGTTGGCGGAGGCTGGCTACAAACTGGACAACGTCGGGTACAACGTGGGCATCGAGGTAAAACAGGGGCGCAAAGCGCGCACAATTTTTGCCGATGCCGTCGTGTACGACGGACCAGCGAGAACTCGCGCGCTCGTTGTCGTCGAGACGAAGCCGCCTACTCCACCGCTGACGGCAGGCGATGCCGACCAGGCCTTTTCCTACGCCCGTCTGCTGACTCCCATCGCGCCAATCGTTTTGCTGACCAATGGCACCGAGACGAAGGCGTACGACACGTTCACCAAGAAGGTGCTTCCCCATGGCCTTCCGGCCGCGGCGCAAGCTTCTGCTACGGCGAAGCGAGGGCCGGAAGCCGCAGCGCTGGCGGCAGAAGCCAAGCACGAGATCTTCAAGGTCGATAGCGTGGACGAATATAAGCGGATCCTGCGGGCGTGCCACAACTCCATTCGCAACAACGAAGGCTACGACCCGACCAAGGCTTTCGATGAGCTGTCTAAGGTGATGTTCACCAAGCTGTTCGAGGAACGGTCTGGAAAAGAGCGGTTCCGGCTCAAGAAGTTCGACGACTTGATGTCCAGCAACATCAACGTCATTCAGCAAATCTTCCGTGAAACCTCCATATCGCAGGAGTACAGCGGCTTGTTCCTTCCCAACGACTCCATCGAACTAAGCGATCGCACCATCCGCGAGTTGGTGGGCCATTTCGAAAACTTCGATCTCTCCCTGACCGACTTTGACGTCAAGGGAGAGGCTTTCGAGCACTTTCTAGGCAGTACGTTCACAGGAGGCTTGGGGCAGTACTTCACCCCCCGAAATGTCGTCAACTTCATGGTGGAAGTCCTCTCGCCGAAGGTTGGAGAGACAGTTGTGGACCCCTTCTGTGGAACTGGTGGCTTCCTCATCGCCTGGCATAGCTTCGTCGCGGAAAGCATCGCGGCAATGCCCATTTCAGACGAATTGAAGGCGAGCTACCTGGAGACTCTCAACAGGGAGAGTCTGTTTGGCATCGACTGGAATGAGCGCACGTCGCTGGCTTGCCGAATGAACATGACCATGCACGGAGAAGGGGAATCGGCTAGCAACATCTTCAAGCAGTCGGGCTTTGTGGACGCAGTTAGGTCCGGGAACACTGTCATAGGCGACGGCCTGTTCGACGTGTGCCTGACGAACCCGCCTTTCGGTTCCACGGAATCGGATCCCGATATTCTGAAGGAACACGCCCTGGGGTCTGGGCGCAAAGCCATTGAACGCGCAGCGCTAGCTATGGAACGGTCAATCCGACTGGCGAAGCCCGGGGGCCGCGTTGCCATCGTCATCATGGACGGAATTTTGGCCAACCCATCGACGCAGGTTGTCCGCGACTATGTACGGAAAAACACCATCGTCCGCGGCCTTATCAGCCTCAATGCGGAGACGTTCGAAGCCTACGGAGGCCGCGCCAATACTACGATCCTGCTTCTTGAGAAGCGGAGCGAGCCCCTCGCGGAGGTGCCCAAGGACTCGGAGGATGTATTCATGGCAGTATGCCGGAACACCGGATACGCGCCGAACGGGCTTGAGATTGCCGGCAACGAGCTTCCGGATATTTTGGCGGCCTACAACGCATGGCGTCACGGTAAGGGCGCCCCGGCGGGGGAGAACGTCTGGGTAACGAAGCTGAAGGACCGGCTTGATCCCCGGCACTACTGGCGGCCAGACACGGCAGTGTCGTCCCGGGCGGACATCACAATTGGTCTGGCTGGCCTTTCGCTCGATCTCAAGAGCCTCCAAGGCGTCGTGGACGAATTGAAATCTGACGTGGAGGCGATGGTTGCTGACATCGATTTTGTGGAGCGGCCTCTTGGCGATCTTTTGACCGAAGTTTCCGAGACTGTCGTCCTCGCTCCGAAAGATGAGTACAAATTGCTGGGCGTGCGTTGGTGGGGCGGCGGGGCTTTTATTCGGGAGTCCAAGTTGGGGAAGGACATAAAAAGCACCACGCTCAGGAAAGTTCACAAGGGGGCACTTGTCTACAATCGGTTGTTCGCTTTCAGGGCGTCCTTTGCCATTGTGGACGATAGCTGTGCTGATGCCGTTGCCTCCAGCGAATTTCCCATGTTTGAGGCAGTAGCCAACGACTACGACCCCACCGCCCTCAAGAAGTATGTGGTCCACGCACTCAACTCGCCTAAGTACTTGGGAGTTGTGGACGCAGAGTCCAGCGGGTCTACCAAAACCAGCCGCAACCGCTTCAAGCAGGAAGCGTTCGGCAAGTTCAAGATCGCCGTGCCTACGAACCCGGACCATCTGAAAACACTGGTGGAACTGCTTGACAGGGCCGATCAGCTTAGGGATTCACTTAACTCGCTGGCTGACGGCTCGAAGGTAGTCCGGGATTCATTTACCGGACTGCTGGAAGTCTAGCCCGGGCAACGCAGGTCCGGGTCGTAACAGATGACGTACGACCCGGACCGGCAATGCCGCTGGTTAGGGTTCGTCCGCACCGTCGACCGGTGTGGCTGAGGAACCTGAATATGACTCGAGTTTCCGCTTCAGGATGTCGTACTTTTCTCGATAAGTGTGGGCACGGACTACCTGAGGACGTTCCAAGTACCCGAACCCGCCGATGTGCCGTTTGCCTTCCACCTCGACCCCCCAAAGGAGTTCGGACAGCGGCTGGAAGATGTTCTGAACGGTCACCTGTCCAGCGTCAGTAACGGAGTCTTTCCCGGCCGCATTGACACAGAAGCGGAAACCACCGAGAGCTATATCGACGGCTGAACTCAGGTGCGAAGCGTTGTCGGACGTCATGCCGTAAAACTTGATTCTGTCCCTCAGGGACGTCTTGCTGGCGCTGCCGACACCCTCCTGAAACAAGGTGACGAGGTGCCCGTGTTGCTTATCGTCGCGGTCGATCATCATGCAACCCCAAGCATTCTCCGTAGCAAGGAGCCGGTAGTAGGCCCAAGTGAGGGTGTTGAGCCCCATCTCCATCCTGGCCTGTTCGCTCTTCCCTGCGCCGACGTCGTGGAGCAGTACGTAAGTGATCATTCGTACGCCTATGGTGCGCAGAGCGGAAATGACTTCTTGTTTGGCGGCTAGTGCATTCTCTATGGTTACGTGCTCGGGACGAGCCGAGGACTGAAATTTCAGCTTGTCGCCGCGACGATAGCCGCGTTGCAGCCGAATGATTTCTATTGCGGAGTGAATCTTCTCGATCTGGTCTTCGCGGAAGACGAGACCGCCGATGATGAAGAACTGACCGCTGACCGAGTTCTTGTTCGTCTCATCGACGACAAACCAATGCATTATTGCTCCTCCCCAAGTCACCGTAGTTTATGTGAGCTGGACGCCTTCCCTGCACCTGACCCACGGGAATTCTTTAGTGCTCAACAACCGTCCACTAAAGTGGCGTCTATGGACCAGGTGGCCGTTCAGGCAGCCCTCTTATCTGCTACGCCGGTGGCGCCAAGGGATGCAGCGTCTATCTGCGATGCGGCGTTGTACGCGTGGTGGGACCTGGGCGGCAAGCTGTCGCGGTTCTGGCCCGAGAACTTCCCGTACGTCGACGTCACTACGCCGTTATACGTCGGGGACGCCCCTTCCGGTCTGGGCATGCGGGTAATGGACATGCATCTAAAAACCACACGCTTTTCCGGACTGCGCAGGTCGCTCGCCGCGCTGCTCGTTGATGAGCTTGACCTCCTACCGGGAACAACCCCTGTCGGTAAGGGGAAGGTTGTTCTGGAGCAGGATTACGAAGACCGTATTACCTCGTGGATGGTCCAAAACCTCTTGCTTACGTGGGTGTTGACTCCGGACTCAACCAACCTTGAGAAACTGGTAATTGCCGATCTCTGCTCGCCCTTGAACTACAAGTACGCAAGGAAGAGCCCATACAAGAAGGCTATGAAGGACCTGCGAGCGAGCTTATGCAGCGCCGCTGCCCGTGGCCCGAGCGATCCTGTGCCGTAGTTCGGAGTAGTCCTTCTTGTACAGGTGGGCGTAAACGCCGTCCGTAACCGTGATCGACCCATGCCCCATCAGCCGGGAAAGCTCGAACATGGATACGCCGTAGCCCGCCATTAGCGATGCGAACGTGTGCCGTAGCTCGTGGAACTTCAGCGTGGGCATCCCAAGCGCCCTTGCTGCCGGCTTGAACGAGTATCGGTAGAAGCCTTTCGGGTCGTAGGCGCGGTCGTAGGTGGCGACGGGATGGCCTTTGATCTTCCCGGGCCACAGCCCGGCGTCCGGGTCCGTCCGCTTCGGGTGGTGCGCCAGGTAGGCGGTCAGATCGTCAATGAGCGAATCGCTTAGTAGCGGAACGGTACGCCGGGACCTGGCAGATTTTGGCGTCGTGTATATCCAGCCCTCCTTGACCCAGCTCATGGTCCGCTCGACCCTAACCTCCTTGTGGAACAGATCGATATCGCGGATGCGCAGCGCGCCCAGTTCGCCGGATCGCAGCCCGGTCCACACGGCGAACCGGACGATCAGCCCATAGGGTTCGAACGCGTCCAACTGCTCCGCCAAGGCGGTTACCTGTCCGAGGGTGAGGAAGTTGGGGTTGTTTTGGGGGAGGCTCGGCTTCTTTAGGGCTGTCATCGGGCTAAACGAGATGAGCCGATGCTGCACGGCGTAGGTAAAGATCTTCTGGACACGGAGGAACGAGCCCCGCACGCTACCTTCCGAGCGCTTCTTGCCACCGGGGGTTGGGGTGGCCCGGAGGTCAGCTACCCACTTCTCTATGTCCTGGCTAGTGATAGTAGAAATGCGGCGCGACCCGAAGGCGGGGTAGGCGTGCACCCGGTAGGTCATCTCGTAGCCTTCTAGAGTCTTCTGCTTTAGGCGGGGCCTGTCGGCTGCGAGGCACTGCTCCGCCACCTCCCGAAAGGTCTTGGAGTTCTTTACTAGAGGGGAAGTGCTGTTCCCCTCGTGCAGTTCGTTTTCCACTTTCAGGGCAAACCGTTCGGCTTCCCGCTTGGAGCGGAAGGTACGCTGCCGGTGCTTTGCCCCTTCCCGCCAACGGACCTCGTACGCGCTTCCGCCGTTGGCGCGGCTAAGGGTCTTGATGTGTGCCATTTACTTGCTTCCTTCGGTGATGTTGGTCTGCTTTTCCTTAGCGGAGATGAAGGCGCGGCGCACGGTGCTTTCCTGCCACGTTGTGAGGCCGGTGGGGGAGACGTAACCGTCCTCCGACAGCCCTTTCGCCACAGCCGCGAAGGACTCCCCAGCTTCCCGGCGCTCGCATATGCGGTTTAGGAGTTCGGCGGGAATCGCAGTCCGCCGCCCGTTGTGCTTCCCGTCCCGCTTCCGGGCGGCCAACGCTTCTTTGGTCCGTTGCGAAATCATCCGGCGTTCGAACTGGGCAAAGGTGGCCAGCATGTTGGCCATTGCTTCTCCGGCGGGGGTGGCCAGGTCGATCGCCACGTCCAGCATCACGAGATTCCACCCTTGGGCCTGGGCCGTCTCTATGATGTCCGCCGCGTTCCTGGTTGAGCGGGCCAGCCGGTCGATCTTGGTCACCACTAGCGCGTCCGCTCGACCAGCTCGCAGGAGGTCGAGCGCTCGCCGCAACTCCGGGTTGATGTGCTTTCCGGACTTGCCGAGGTCCATGAGGATCTCTAAATCCCAGCCGCGCCGTTCGCTTTCGTTGGTGATGTCGCTGATTTGCGCGGCTACGCCCAACCCCGACTCTTCTTGCTCTTCCGTGCTCACGCGTACATAGCCCAGCGCGCGAGGGCGGATACTTGCTGCTCCCATTACCTTCCCTTTCCGGGCGGAATCGTCCGTTTACGCTTTCCGCCTTGAAGGGGAATCGAACGCCAGTCGAAGCCAAATCGCTACAGGACCGCGAAATTCGCCTCTAACGAGAGAGTTTCTCCTGGGACAGCCGGTCCTAGCTCTCCGACGGTTTCTCTGGCCTAGGGCCTAATAGCGGGCCAGCGGGGTTGATCCCCGCGAGCTGATCCCATATTGGGTGGGTACGCGAGGCCGCTTCGCCTAGGGCTAAGGCGCTCGCCGTTATGAGCAGGGCACAGGCGGCGTCGCTGGTGCCATGCACGACCGCACCCACGAACTTGCTGGCGAAGTCGTGCTTTCGCGGGATAGTCGCCCAGCGGACTCCCTGAACTAAGTCCTCACGGGTGGCAGCGTTGGGTGCGGGAGGCTCAGTGGCATCCAGCGCATCCACCAGCAGTCCCCAAGCCTTTGTGCTGTCGGCTAGGACAAACACGGCTGTAAGGGCCGTCTCTACTGCCCGCCGCTCCGCTTCGGTGAGCCGCGTGAACGGATTCACGGCCTGGCCCTTCGGCGTTTGCGGACCTCCAGTTTTGGCTCAGGTAGGGCGAGCATGTCCAGGGCGTGTGCTTCCTCAGCGGGTATCTCACCCAAATCGACAAGGAACGCGCCTGTCTCAACCAGTTCGTCGAACCGGCTCACGGTTAGGTCCACGGATTGCTTGCCGGCGAACCCAGCGCGGTTCAGGAGATCCTGGGCTATCTGCGTCCTAACTTTGATGTCGTTCTTGGGGTCTTCCATGAACTGAACAAGCAACGCAGCCGCGTCGTCGGCAGCTTCAGCGATTCGCTGGGCTGCTTTCTTCTTCACTTGGGGCGCGCCCCCGCCGTGCATCCGGCAGACGAAGCCGCCTCGGATCGCCCAGTTCTTGCATTCCGCGCCAGACTTCCGACGGGCAGTGCATCGGGTCTGTAGCTCTAAGGGGTCGTGCGAAGTCATGCTCTTCCTTCCTGCTGATGAAGTCCACTAAGTCCTATGTTTTGAACGGGGAAGAGTGCGTACCTTCTGGATAGGGTTCGTACTCACACATAAAAAACATCTGCTGGGTTCTGAGGAGAGTAGTGAACCTCCCTATAGGTCGGTTCGCACTCACTCCCCAGTTCGAACCGGGGGACGGGTACGCACTGGGTACGCACTGGTTCTCACTCATGTCGTGCCCTTCAACTTCAGGGTGCGCGGGGCCACCGGACCCCGGCTGTAAAGGGTTGAATTGCGCGGCCCCTGCGTCTCGACTAGCCAGCCCTCGTTGACGGCCAACCTGATAGCTGCGCGTTTGGGGTCGGCCTTAGCACCGGGGAGTTCAGCCTGAAGCGCGGTCGCAGACAAGGTCTTGCCTTCATCCAGCGCCCATATGGCGTCTGCCGCCGCCAGGCCCAATGCCCGCTTCTTATCCCCGGTGCGCGACGCTCCGTTCACGGCGACGAGCGAACGGCTCGCGGGCACGTAATCCAAGCCGACGTTTACCTCAACGTCGCGTCCCACAGATGGTGTGCGCAGGTAGCGCCGTTCCTGTTTCTGCCCCACGTAGATAAGAGGCAGGTCCGCCCAGCCTTCCAGTCGGGAAGCGCCCCGCGCGTGGAGGTTTTCGTCGTCGTCGGTGCGGCCTGTGTGGTGTACGAGCATGACGGAGTCCACCCCGGCAGCAATCTTTATTTCGTCTATGGCGTTCAGCCACGCGCCCACCTCGGCGTTGGAGTTTTCGTCCCCGGTGTAAAGGGCGCTCATCGGGTCGATAATCCAAAACGCAACATTGTTCTCCCGGAGCCAGGCAACCGTCCAGTCCCTAACGGCTGGAGCCGTGAAGGGCATCCGCTGGCCGCGCATATGTAGCGGGACCACCGACGAGGGGTTAACCACGCCCAAGTCCCGCACCCAATTCATGGCCTGGGACTCTGACAGTTCTGCGTTCCACCACGCGATCCTGCGCCCTTCGGCCAGGGGACAGGGCTGATACCTGTCGAACAGCGGGACGCCGTCGGCCAGCGAACGCAGGAAATTCAACGCGAGGGTCGTCTTACCGGCTTTGGCTTGTGCAATGACGAGTACGTTCCACGAGACCTGGACGAGGTCCGGCCAATGCCATCGGGGCGGTTCTGGGTCGCGAGCTAGCTGCTCCGCGAGGGTGCCGGTCGTGAGCGGAGGACGCCAGCCCTCCGCTGCGACCAGCAGCCGGGCTTCTTGTTGGATTCGTAGGCTCTCGGCGGCGGTCTCAACCCGAGCCAGCCGGCGGTCTTCGGGACGTTCGGCTTCTGCCTCGGCAACGCGTTCCATTTCCCGGAGTAGCTTTTCTGCCGTGCCCCCGTATCGGAGGAAATAGTCAGAGACGTCTTCGCGGCTGTTGGGTTGGAGGCCGAGTCGAGTCAGGTCGAGGACAAAGGGGACCGCTCCCGAAGCGAGCAGTCGGTCACGCAGCTTTTCCGCTCCCGCCGTTCCGGCAGAATCGCAGTCGTAAGCGATGAACACTCGGCGATTCTTCAGGGCCGACAAGTCGGGAGGTGGAGTCTTCGCGCCGCCCGTTCCGGTAACGGCCACGAAAAGAGCTTTGGACTCCTGATTGGCTAGGAGCGCATCGATCTCACCTTCGCAGAACAGCACTGGGACGGTGGCGGGCCGCTCCTGCAACACTTGTAGCGGGTAAAGCAGAGCAGGGGAGCCCTGTCCTTTCCAGGAGATCATCTTGCTCTCGGACGCATGGGGCTTGTAACGACGGACGTTGTAGAGCTTGCCCCGAACGCGGACTGGGAAAGTGATACGCCCGACCGACGGTCCCTTTATGAACCCAAGCTTGTATCGTTCGATCGTCTCTGGTGCTAGGCCGCGCTCGTCGGTAAGAAAGTCCCAGGCCGCCTCTTCTTCAGACCCGGAGACGGTTGATTTGGCGAAAAAGCGGTCATGCCACTGTAAGTAGTGGTCTTCCTGTTCTTCCATGCGCTGGGGCAGGAGGGGCTTTGATGGCGGGTCTGGTACCGCACGCAACCGGACGCGAAGGCCAGCGGACTCTCCTCTCGCGATGGATTCGTCAACGCCCAAACCCACGAGCGCGGCTATGACGGACGAATACTCACAGCCAGCATGGCAATCCATGACGACCGGTCGCTTGTGCCCCGTTGTGAGGGACAAGCTGGGTGCGTTGTCCTGATGGGCGGGGCAGCGCGCCTCCCACTGATTTTCGCCCGTGCGGGTAACTCGGTGGAGCTTTTCAAGAACCATGGCCATGGCGTCTGATGGCTCCGGCCACTCGGCCGATACCGCGCTCATTGGGCTTCCAGTTCTGTCAGTCGGTCCAAGAGCCGCATCGGCCGAAAGCTGAAGGGTGCGGCCTTGGCCGGTTCCGCGTCGATCCACACGGTGACCCCAGTGGTCTCTCCTATCTGGTCCGTCATGCACAGGAGATCGAAGCCCCGGTAGGGGTAGCGTGGCCTGGGCCCCGCGAAGAACATGGGCCAGAGCTCGGCCGCAATATGCCGGGCGGACCGCCCGGATAGCTGCCCGCGGATTTCTTGTGCGCGCAGATGCATGGCCACCCAGCCGGCAACCGTGCCCTCGATGCTCTTTGGCGGGTTTACCGAGAGGTCTACCCGAACCGCGACGGTAGCGAGTTCGGTGCTAGTTAGTCGCCTTATGGGCCACTTACGCGCCAGCGGGTCGGTCCCGCCATCCGCTTCTGTCCAACGGATATAGGCGGGGGTCAGTAGCGAGTACTGGGTATGCGGAGTTAAGATTTCGTCGACCATTGGTTTCCAGGACCTTCCGTGGTTAGTCGTTGAAGCCCCGTCGCACCAACAGGCGCGACGGGGCTTCCTCATTGGGGCTATCTGCCGAAGCGTGCAAGAAACGGGCGCCGTAGCGTCGGGAAGTCGGACTGGAGCCGACTGAGTGCTGCTACCGGGTCTAGCAGGTCATTGAGCATGTATTCGATACGGTCGTGCTTCTCCAGAACCCGACGCGCCAGACGCTGGCATTCCGCCTCCGCGGCAAAGAATTCTGCCTGCAGCTGGTCCTGGGAACCCGGCGTGTTCTGCATGGCTGCTGTGATCCGGTTGAACTCGGTGACCTGATCGTTGAGCAGGTTCATCTCCGGTTGAAGCTGCGACAGGAACTGGTTGGCAGTGTCGGCCTGACGTGTCGAGTAGGACTCGACCATTTGCGTCAGCTCAGCCACCGTTTCCCGAACGGCCTTCTTGCCGTCCACTGTCATGCTGGCCACGCTAATTGCCTGGTCCTCGGTGAGCGCGGCTACGGCTTCTGCCACGGTGTAGTTGCTTGCTTGCATCACTTACCTCCCTTGGCGCTGCGCTCGCGGTGCTGCGCGCGGAGCTGGTCCACGATGTTGGCTGTGGTTTCGCGTTCGAGGGCCTTCTGGGCCATGACAGATTCGGCACGGCTCAAGCTCTCCATAGCCCGCGCAACCACGCCCAGCGGATCAAGGGACGACAATCGGTTAGCCGCCTGCCGCGCGCTGGACGAAGGGGACAGGCTTGCGCCGCCGATCTTGTGGACTTTAGGTTCGTGGCTCATTTGTTAGCGCCTTTTCTGGTTGTGTGGGTAGTTTGTACGCCGGTTAGGTGGGGAAAGCCGGTCTTCTGGAGGTAAGTGACAACAGCACGACGCACGATGGATCGTTGCGATTCGCCGGTTGTCTCGGCCAGATGCTGGAGGGCGCCGTAGGCGTCGGGCGGAAGCTGAGTCCTGATCCATTTCCAGCCCGCAGTTACCAGAGTCCCCGGACGGTTGAGCCGGTTCGCGGTGTAGCGATCGGTGCGGTTTCGAGGGAGGCTTGAACTCATGATCGCTCACACACCCAGATGGGAAACAGACAAAAACCATCCCGCGCCGACTTACGGGAAGAAGGCCGTGCCGTGGACGCCGCCCCGCCATCAGGAAGGCCGAGACGCCGCGTCTGAGTACACCGGAGAGAAGCTGCAGGACTAGTCATTGGCCGACACCGCCCGAACGGTGTTGCCGTCGAGGTACTCGTCGAGGTCGGTAATCCGGAATCTGAGGTATTGCCCCAGCCGCACATACGTGATGCGGTGCTTTCGGGCGGCGTCGCGGACTTGCCGCTCGGTCATGCCGAGATACTCGGCTGCCGTCGCGGGGGTGTAGACGGGCGGGTTTGCGTTACGGGGTATTTGTGCCATCGGTAGCTCCAGGGATCATTGGGAGCCTGCATTCGGGCACAAAAAACCCGTGCGGCTCCCGACGGAAATGTCGGTGCTACACGGGAAAAGTAGTCTTGGTAATCCGAGTCGTCTGGCTGATGAACGGTCAGTCCATGTTGCTCACGGCATCCAACATTAGGGCACTGCGCCTAATCGATCCCTTGCCCTGCTGGGCCATCTCTAGTGTTGTCGTCCGTTCGTTTCGGACGAGAAGAACGCTACCCTGTCGGGATCCGATTGCGCTACTCAATGGGAGCCCATTGAGATGCTGAACGCGATAGAGCTGCCACCTCCTAGGCCCTCGGAATCCCCTCCACCCGCGCCACGCGAAGGGGTTCGCAGCTGTTCGAAGCCGTGCGAACTAAGGTCCTCTAGAGGGGCAAAATCCCTGCTAACCCGGGGTGAAAGCGTCTTCCCTCGCTGAAGCTCGTACGAGTGGGTAGGCGTTCAACCTAGGGCTTGTAAAGCGGGGGTCGTCGGTTCGAATCCGACAGGGGGCCCAGCGAAACCCCTCCGTTCCGGTGATTGCGCCGGGGCGGAGGGGTTCTTCTTTTTAAGCCGGGCTCAGGGGCCGGTGATCCGGATACCGGCCACCGCGCCGGTCCACGCGCCGGTGGGATTTCGTCGGGCCAGACCGACCTTGATGTAGCCGGGCAGGAG
>Ga0308160_10003534_pt1 | contig 17522 bp, 24 predicted proteins | sample PhyFR1_FD_201036 | JGI IMG/M metagenome (GOLD analysis project Ga0308160, IMG submission 201036) | Phyllosphere microbial communities from UC Gill Tract Community Farm, Albany, California, United States - DLSLF.R1 | ecosystem: Host-associated > Plants > Phyllosphere > Unclassified | place: USA...
TGACGCCGTGGAAGATGGGACGGACTGAGCAGATCGATCTCCGGATGCCGCTCCTACCCGGCGAGGCCGACCTGGCAACCCTTCGGTTCGTTCCAAGCAATGACGACGATCTCGACGGCCTCGGCCTGATTGACCCCCGCGGGCGTTTCCAGCGTGGCGTACGTAATGACTCTCTCGCTTCGTCCTGAACGGATTTTGGCGGTTCGCGATCTTCTTGGGGAAACCCTGCAGAACCTCGCGTTGTCCGCTGGGATCAGCCAGAGCTACCTGTCAGAAATCGCCGGCGGGACGCGACCATTCACTATGGAACACGCCGAGAAGATCGCGGCGGCCACCGGGTTTCCGATCGAGTTCTTCCAAGTCGATGCGCCCGCTATCGGCGACACGACACTTCAGTTCCGCAAGCTGAAGTCGTCCAAGGCGAAAACCACCCGCAAAGCCGTCCAGTACTTCCGGGAGGCGTCTCGGATGGTCCAAGCCGCCGCGTCCGCCAGCGGTTTGAAGACGACGTCTCTGCCGTACGCGAACGAGCCAAACGGTGGGACCCTCGATGAGAGCGAAATCGAACACCTTGCCAACGCTGTCCGCACGCGGATGCAATTGGGGCCAACTGAACCGGTCCCGAATGTGACTCGCGCGATCGAGCGATTGGGCATTGTCGTGATACCTGTTCTCCTTGATCCTACCGATGAGGTGAGAGTCGTCGAGGAGGGGCACTTCGGGATCTCGCACGGCGGTGATCACGGCGTGCCTATGGTTGGCTTCTTCCCGGGCTCATCTCCCGATCGGGACCGCTTCACCCTGGGCCATGAATTGGGGCACATTCTCCTTCACTCCCACCGCCTCTCGGAGGATGCAGAGCGCGAAGCGAACCTGTTTGCCGGCGCCCTACTGATGCCCGAGGCTGCGGCGCGAAGAGACCTGCATTCACAGATCACATTGAGCCAACTCGCACGCGTGAAGGCTCAGTTCGGCATATCGATTCAAGCATTGATCATGCGCGCCGCGGCGCTCCAAATCATCGATCAGCAACGGCAACGCTCGCTATTCGTTCAGCTCAGCGCGCGTGGATGGCGACAGAACGAGCCAGTCGAGGTTCAACCCGAGCATCCGATCCTGATGCGTCGCCTGCTTGAATTGAGCCTCCCGGACGACCCTTCCAGCCGACAGATCGAAGAAGCCACCGGGCTCCCGCGTGCCTATGTTCGCGCGATCGCGCCATCCCCGCCTCGGCGCACCGAAGGAACAGGCAGGCTCTCTCCTCTCCGCGCCTAGCGCCTCGACGATCTGCGTCGGAGACGGCTTCAGGCTCGAGTGCCGGTGCGCGCGGGTCGAAACGCTGTAGGTGTCTCTCGAGCCCCCAGCGTCCGAGCCCCCAGCGCCTCGGATTTCATCAGTTGCGAGCATGGTTCATCGGGCCTCAGGGCGGCGATCAGACGCGCCGATGTTCGTGTTGGGGAGGATGCTCTGGTTTGAGCCTCTGCCATGCTCAACGGATGAGCTATGCCGACGATTCTGCGGTGTGGCGCCAACGGCTGAAAGCTAAGCTCGCGCCACACCGCATCCGCTCGACCCTCACCTTCGTGGCTCTGTACCAAATGACCCACGAGATGATCAAGCACGCCGTCATCGAGGATGTCAGAGGTTTCTACGGACACAGCCCGCTAGAGAGCGGCACCTGGCTCACAGGCGAGCAGGGGCGAAGCCGGTATAACCGCGACGTGCTCGCTCTAGCGCCAAAGAACGTTTTCCGCGCGTCCCTGCAATGGCTGCAAGCCTCGGAGGCAATCTCGCCGGCACAGGTCGCCCGGCTAGATGATATCTACGAACACCGCCACGAACTGACCCACGAACTTACGAAGTTCATCGTCGACGTCGACTCTGAGCCTGACCTCGACCTGCTGACTGATGCCGTCCAGATTATGCGTGACATCTCACGCTTCTGGATCCAGGTGGACAAGGACATCGGGACATTCGATGAGCACGAGGACGTCGACGTTCACGAAGTGCGGTCCGGGTCGCTGCTAGTGCTCGACATGTGCATCCAGGCCTATGTTGAGGGCCTCAATATGCCGGAGGCGGGAGCGAGCGAGTGAGGGACCGCTGTCAATTCGGTCGACCGCCAGCTGAGGGCCTCGCTCGTCCGTAGGGCAATCGAAGTGGAAAATTCCGCAAACAAACGCAACAGACTTGCGTCCGGATCCAGCCGGGGACCTGGCTCAAGCCGCCTCATGGACCGTGGGTTTCGGTGCTTCGCCTTGCGCACTTTCTCTGGTGCTCTCCACGGGGGGGGGGGGGGGCTAGGCGCCGATGCATGCATATGGGTGTGGACTACCGCCAAGGCGAACCCATCACTCTGTCAGTCGGCCCGGTGCCCAGCGCAAGGCAGGGCAGACCCTGCCGACCGCTGCCCCGAAGGCCGATCCCCGGAGCGGAACCGCGACCACGGGCACAATCGATAGTTGATCGACTACTTCAGCGCGTGCTCAGCATAGAAACGAACCTCGCCCGAGTCGAGCAGGACTGGCGTTACATTCACGGTGTCGCCTGTTAGAAGTTCGAAACCACTAACGCCGATACGCTCACGGAACTGCTTTGAAGCACCGACCGGCCACTCAAGCTGCACGCCGGGTCCGTCGGGAGTGCTGACCTTCTTCGCATCGCTCATGAATCGAGCGTAGGGGCGACAGCCGACATCGCTCATTCGCTGACACAGCTACGCTGAGTGCGACAGGCCCCGCTTGTCGCTGGTTCTTGGTCACACGCGCCCGGGTGTTGGCCGGGGGCCGTTCTAAGCGCTGCTGGCACGATGGAGCCATGGCACAGCGCACGAGCACCATGCTGGTCAACGACCTCGTCGGGACAGGCCTCGAGCAAATCCCACTATGCGCACCCCCGGCCGGTGGGCCGGCCTACCCTGCGTGGACGTCCGGACACTCGCCGCATTCGTCGAACGTTGGACGGCTCCGCTTCATTGACCTAAGTCAGGCCGCCAGTCGAGACTGATCCTATTTTCAGAAGAGTCGCTACTCTGGCTGCATGGAATCAGCGCTGGGCTCCCTAATACCGATCGTCGTCGTCCTCATCGTGATTCTGATCGCGCTAGTCGTGGTGGTTGTCGTTGTGCGCACCCTACGGGGGGCCTACCTTGGCAGAGTTGAGCTGGACAAACCTACTATCCGAGAGCTCCAGGCTCAATTGACAGATGCAGCCCGACGAGCCTCAATCCAACCTGGTCAGGAAGTTGATATTGCGCCTTTCTGGCGTAAGACCGGAATTAGAGAGCCCGACCGCCGGGCCGTCATCCAGCCGTTGATCGAAAACCACGTGTTCGGATGGTACGAACGCACAAGGGCTGACGCAACCATGCGATTCTTTGACAACGTCGGCCGCCTTATGTGGAACCCCACCCGGACTAAGGTCGTCGTCTCGCAGTGGGTGAGAGAGGACCACCGTGCCGCCACAATTGTGATTGAGCAAGCGCTTGGCCCGGTGTATTTTGGAGACGTGGACGAGAGCACAACTTTCGGCGATCGCGCCGGACGCGATTTCATTGGTGGCGACCGCGTCGGTGGCGACAAAGCTGGTGGCGATATCACGAAGATTAATGCGGCGGGATCGGTAGCCGGAAGCGCGAACCAAGGGCACAACAACTTTCAGAGCTCGCCAATTACGACGAGCACTGAACTGAGCTCTGCACTCGCGAATCTTTCGAGCCAGGCAGCCCTGCGCAACGAAGGTGACGATGTGGTCACTGCTCTCCGCTGGGCTGCGACGATGGCAGCAGCGGCGGATGGCGACGTGCCCGATGCGCGCGACCAGGCGAAGCACCAGCGCACGCTCGACCGGACAAGCGGTTGGGTCCGCACCAGCTTGAGCGCCATCCTCGAAGGAGTGAGTGGCGCGCTAGCGAGCAGCTGGTTGGTCGAGCTTCTACGCGGCTAACAACTGCGCCGGCCCCGTATCGCTAGCTCACCTGAAACCGCTCCCAACCAGCCGCGTTTAGGCGGTGCGCGGGATCCTGTATGCGCAGCTGGTTGCATAGCTCGGTAGCGGTTGTAAGACGCGCGCAGTGCGGCGGTTGGCCGAGGGCGTACGAAGGCCATCTACTGACGTTGAGCAGCGTCTGCGAACGGCGCTACACGTAGCGGGCGTGCTTGCTGGACGGTGCGTCCTCGTTACCGTTTCGAACGTGCATCTCTAATGCATATCGAACGTGCGCCGCCACGGGTCCGTAGTCCATGACGTCAACCTCGAGCTCCGTGCCTTCCGATACACGCCGAACTGCCGTAGGTCCTGGGCTTCTTCGATGTCGCGTCTGCCAGAGAGAAGTGAAAGAGTCTCGCTACAGACAGACGCGCAGGCGGTCGCTCCCTAACTACCCCGGCGGGGCTCTTTCCCGCCCATCGTGGAGGCCTTACAGACGGACCGCCGTTAGCTATCGCTCTCGACGAGCGAGTTCTTCACTAGAATCGCGTGGATCGCCCCATCGCCACCTGAGTTCGTCGACATCGACTGCGACTGTCCGCCGTCTGACCGAGAGAAGTTGTAAAAGGTTTCCGTCATAGGGGCGACATGACCCTCTGTCAGAACGTGAACGCTCACCACCAGGTCGTAGTCGAATCCGCGTGCGAAGTGCCCTTCGGTCGTGTCGAAAACAACTTCGGCGTGAAACGCTCGCGGGTTGCCTTCGCTATCCGCGCGACTGAGCGCAAGGCTGGTCACCTTCAGCGAATCGCCAGTCTCGTCGATGACGACCGGGACAATCGAACCGTCGTCGGGGTTTGCGGACTTCAGTAGCTTCACCATGGATTTAGCCTAGGACCGATCGCCGACGATCCGCGCACAGAGAGCATGGCTGATGTCTCATGAGGCGGGAAGTTCGTAGATGGTTTCGAGCCCGTCCTCTTCGTCCCATTGCTCTCCGTTGGGAGAGAAGCCGTACGCGGCTACGAGCGCGATCGATGTGAGGTTGTCAGGCCTGATGGTTGCGCGGATGGTCTGCACATCTGGGTGTCGTCGCGCCTCGGCTATGAGGATTTCCACCGAGCGCCTGGCGTAGCTGCGGCGTCGCTGTTCGGGGTCGACTCGGTACCCGATCTCGACGGTGCCGGTCTCGTCTGGCGCACCGTGAAATCCTGCCACGCCCACGGGCATAGTTTTCGCCGGGTCGACGATGAGACGCGTTATCCACGGGATGTCGGACGGGGTGGCGAGTATCTGCTCGCTACGCATGCGCCAGAGGCTGCTGCAGTCAGGCCCGATTAGATACGGCGAGACGTACCGGCTCGCTATCATCCCCCCCTCGCCGCGCGCCAGCGCATGAATGACGCCGCTCGGCAAGACATCGAGCTGGATCTGTGACTCTCTTGGCTGTGGGTGAAACCACGGGATCTCGGTCATCGTCATGCCCCCCAATCTTGCACACGCGTGCGTGAGGTGGCGTCGTCAAGGTATGCGGGTCTTTCGGGAGGGTTGGTTTCGGTCCCTAGTTTCGGGTCCGCATCGCTGAGTCGAGTTCGCTCATAAGCTGTGCAACTCGTGAGTTACCGGACGGCGCGGCAGGGGTCGTGCCGGGTTTCCCGGCCAACGTCAATCAGAAGACGCGGATGCGGAAGCGATCTGCAGCGACCTTCAAGTCCTCGTCTGTGACGAGGATGGATTTGGCAGGGAGCGTGCGCACATGCACGGCGTCGGGGTGGTCGAGCCAGATGGCTTTGCACCAGGAGGCGCCGTGTTTGCTGCCGAAATGGACGCCGAGGGGCGTTGCGCCGGTATCGAGCATCAGCCCCTGCAGGTACTCGGCAATCCGTGTCGTGACGGCACGATCTTCACCGCGCAGATTGCCGGTGGTGAGGTGCGAGATGCCGAGGCTGGCCAGCGCCGGACCCATGGCACGCTCGATCGAGGCGATCGAATCGGGGTCCTCGACGTCGACCAGCCAGCCCGGGTCAGGTAGCATCACAGGTATCAGCCCACGGTCGTATCGCCAATCCGCAGGGATGGCACCGAGGCCCATGAAGTTGCGCTCGGACCACTCGCGAGCGATCTCCTCGACGTAGTCAGCAAGTGTCATGCCAGCGAAATCTGCGTCCTGAGCGAGGCTGTCGGCCGCGCCGTTGGCTCGTTTGAAGCCCGACAGCACCTCCGCGTAAGCAGCGTTGCGGGTCTCGGCAACATAAAACGTCTGGCCGGGCACGTCGTAGCGACCCCACGCATTCCGGGAAGTATCAGCGCCGTCGCGGGGTGCACCCGACAGCGGCGGATATTCATTCTTGCCGACGTGGTATCCGACGATCCCCGGGTCCGAGATCAGTTGCAGTCCGGTGAGCGAGCAGATGCGTCTCGCTGTCACGCGTCGACAGTCCCAGCGATGAACGACTTAACGGCGCTGGCGACCTCGCTGTGGTGTCCCTCACGAATCGCGGTGATCGGAGTTGTCTCCCCAAGGTGAGGATTTCCTCCGATGAACCACTGTCGCGCAACGTGATCTCCGTCAGCCGCAGCGAGGAGCATCCACTGACGATGCGCGAAGGTCAATCGATTAGTGGCCTCTGCGCGAGGCTCGGGCCCGTCCGCTTTGGCCCAACGGATCGGCAACTTTCGATCTTTCGAACCCGCCAGTCCAGCCACGAGCGTCGGCCCCAGAGCCGCGTTGAGCTCGCGCACGATGACATGGATGTCCATGCGCATCGTGTAACTGTGCTGAGCTGTCGGAGTCAGGGTTTCCATGTGTCCCATACTACCCATGAGCTACCTGTAAAACCACCCGAATTACACCTGGCGCCGAATCCTCCAAGCGCGGTACCCATCGCCTCGTTTGATCCCAAGGTCGCGCTCTCGATACGTCGTAAGCGGGACGCGTTCGATGATCGAACTCGTTGAAAGCGCGAACCGCTCGTTCATCGTGCGTGCAGCGACGTTGTCATCCTGGGTGGCGAGTGCGAGGTCGCGACGAGGCTCACGCTCCGCCGCCGCGCTCAGCAACGCCACGCCGATGCCGCGGCGTTGTGCAGGTGGAGCTACCCCGACGACTTGGATGAACAGCGGGTCGGTGGGTCGGGGCCCTGCAGCTGCGATGCAGAAGCCAACGTGCACGGCATCGATCTCGGCGAGGAAAATCAAACGCTCTTTGATCGCGGTCACGTTCTCACGTACTGATTTCACACTAATGGATTCACAAGCGACTTGCAGGTCCTTCACCCGTCGCCCGTCCTGCCCGGTCGAAGTGGCCTCCCGAACTACCGCGGGCGCAGCTGCCAAAGTAGCCAGCTGGTTCTCCCACGCGGTGAACGCAGCATCCCGGCCGAAACCGAGCGGCGGCTCGAACTCGTCGTACTCGCTGTCTCTCGATGTTCGGGCCATCTGAAAAGAGTAGTGGGCATCGATCCTGCACTGATGGCCCGGCGATGGCGTCGTGGGGCGCACCGTCGGCATGCGCCAGAAACCGGACGTCGCAACGTGGGAAACGATCGCCGATGCACTGCAGATCAGCACCTCGAGCCTGCGACGAGCCCTGCGGGCTGATGCTCCGGAACGCGAGCCCGCGTAGCCTTCTAGGGCCGTGACTCGGCCTGGCCCACCTGGATAGCGGCGATAGCGAACAGGCCCTCCGTGTATTCGCGGGACGCTCGGCTGAGCGCCCTCAGCCGACTATCAAGCGGGCCCCATGGGCGACCGATCACGCCGTTCGGTCCGAGCGAGTCTTCGATGCTCGTGACCTCGACGGTGAAATCCAGGTCAAGGTCGAAATTGCTGGGTGCCAACTCGACGCCGACAAGAGGTCGAACTCGAGCTATGACGTCCCCACCGCTGACGATCCCACCGCCGCGGAGAAACAGGACCTCGACTTCGGTGTTGACAGCCATAAGCCGCGCTTCGGTGAGGTAGATCCCGAGCCCGTGGGGTGAGCGGTGACGATCAACTCGGGCGAGTTCGTGCAGGATCCTCAGCGCGTTCCAGCTTGGCGTTTCAGCTTGGTAAGGCTGGATCGCTTCGAGTGCCTCGGTGATCGAGGCGGGCAGACGACGGTATCGCGATGCCTGACTCTGCCACTCGGCGGGGTTCAACCGGATGGGCCATTCAAGGCGTTTTGCGTCTGGTGGTGGATCCTCACCCGAGACCAACACGGCGACTGCATAGAGACAGTTGTCGAGCGCTGATCGCAGCTCGTACAGCAGCTCGCCGAACGCGATCGAGAGCTCGACCGGCAGCTTGGCGTGCTGTCGAACCCGGACGGTGACGGTGCCGTCATCCTCCGGTGTGGGCTCCAGACGATGGGGCAGCCGATCCAGGTAGTCAGCCCAGATTCGACCGAATGTCGCGTAGTGCTCGTCCGCTCGAGCCAGACGTGCCTGCACCATTGCCCATTCCCCTGCGATCGGCGCGAATGCGGGGAGCATGGCGTCAGGCATGTCGTGACACGGGTGTCGGGTTGCAGCTCCATGGCATGGCGGCCGGCCTCGCCGCCGGCGAAGTGACCGGCCCCTCGATGGCGTTCAACGGCGCCCGGAGGGCTTGGCGGAACTGCGTGCGCGACGTTGAGCTCGGATCAGTGAGTATGAATCGACCGCGCATGCGCACAGCCTAGGGCTGTCCGGCCCCGGGCGGCCGACACGAGGAGCGCAGCCTCGAGCAGGCCTCGAGCTGTCTCTCAATGAGGGGGCCGGCGTTGCTGGATCCCGCGCTCAGGGTGCTATCTGTTGCTGCATCGACCTAAAAGGGATAGTCGTAGTTGTCCCATTGCTCGGGGTTTTCATCGTGCTCGAGTTGGTTGATCCGGTCCTCTGCGGTTTGCGGATCGACGATCTGACCGCCTGGGTCTAATAGGTCCAGCCTGTGTCGTGTATGAAGTTCTGGAGTTTGACAGGGCACCCACCGGTAGCCTCGGTCTCGGAATCGTGCGTTGCGTGACTTCCGTTCGGATTCGCGGAGTTCAGCCCGTCCCACGGCTTGTTTCTCGCGGTCGTTCTGCACGCACCTGTCGCAACTGCGGCGGCGTCCGTCGCCGGCTGACGGGTGAAGAGCGAACTGGGCAATCGGAAGATTTCTCTTGCAGTCGAGGCATTGCTTGGGGTCGTGCGTATCGCGGTGCGCGGCCTGGTCGACGCTCTGTCCGCATTCTCCACATCTGGTCATCCATCGACGGTATCGACACAGACCGACATGGGGGTCTGATTGGCAACGAGACGAGATTGTGAGGCTAGAACCCGGAACCCGCAACCCGGCAGGATCCGTCGCCAATCGAGTGCTACCGGACACTCTCCCTGTGAGGAGCTGGCTCCGCCGGCACTGTGTTGACCCGTGCCGGGTCTAGGGCGTTTCCCCGAGACTCCGATCATATGGTTCCACTCCCCCGTGCCCAACGCGGCCGGCGCCGCCGGCCCCTGCGTGCCGGAAACTTCTGAGCCGCGGTCGCAAGCTCCCTTTTTCGGCCCAGAACTTTCCGACCCACAGGGGTTCCCGCTTATGGCCCCTCCTCCGCTCCACCATCTGCTCTGCGTATCGGGGAAACGCCCCGATGCGGAAAACAGAGAGGGGCAGCAATGCTCACAGGTATCAAGGTCAACACGGACGGCACTCTCGTCGTCGTGCAGATCGAGGACGCGAACCACGTCACCGGTATCCAACAAGCGCTCGACGCCCGTTGGTACGACGTGGCGTCGATGCGGCCGGGACTGGACGTGTTCGTTGACGACGAAGGGCTGTTCACGTCGAAGCTGAATCCGACGCTCACCGCCATGGTGCAAGCGTTCGGATACGCCGGAGTGCTCTACGGCCCCGGCATCTTCTTCGGCGTCACCGAGCATGACGGCGCGACGGTCAGCCTCGACGCGGCACAGATCGCAGCCGTCGCAACCCAATGGGTTGAGGCCACGTCCTACCGGAACACACCGGTAGCCGCAGGCCTCGCGTTCCTCGCGCACTAACCCCGCGCAGCAGCACCCCAGCAACACAAAGGCCGGGGTCGGTGACATTCGTACTGTCACCGTTCCCGGCCACCTGAAACCCTACCTGAAAGGCAACATCGTGACCAAGAACACCACCGGGCAACCCACCACCGCCACCGCAGGGGGCGTGCTGGAACACCTGGACCCGCAGTCGATCATCGTTGAGACCAACGTCCGCACCGTCGCCCCGCTCACCCCCGAATTCATCGAGGGCATTCGCCGGTTCGGCGTCATGCAGCCCGTCGTCGCCCGCCGCGACGAGCACGGCAACGTCCTGGTCCGGATGGGGCAGCGCCGCACCCTTGCAGCCCGCGAAGCGCAGCGCCCCACGATCCCCGTCTACGTGGTCGAGGCGGACGAGGCCACCACGGAGCGCATCGTCGCCCAGATGATCGAGAACGAGCACCGCACCGAGTTGACCGACGCCGACCGGATCGCCGCCTGGCAACAACTCTCCTTCGAGGGCATGAACGTCGCCACCATCGCGAAGCAGCTCGGCACCGCCAAGGCTCGCGTGACGACCGGTCTCGCCCTCGCAGACCACGCCGAGACGGCGGCCGCGATGCTCACTCACCAACTGACGTTGGAGCAGGGAGCCGCGTTGCTCGACTTCGCTGACGACCCCGAAGTCACCGCCCAGTTGATCGAGACCGCGACCACCGACCCGGAGCAGTTCGAGCACGCCGCCCAGCGCGCCCGGAACGAGCGCCGCATCCGGGAACTCATCGAAACCGCTACCGCCATGCTCACCGAGCAGGGCTACGAGATCGCGGAGTACGTGGACTACGGCTCGGCACTGGTCAACGTGACCAGCCTGGTGGGCGTCGACGGCGAGCCGGTCACGCCCGACATGATCGCCACCGTTGAAGGCCGCACCGCCACGGTGAACGCCTACGCGAACAGCGAGGAAGCATCGATTCGCTACTACATCCCCAAGGGCACGAAGGGATTCCGTGACCGCTGCGCGAGCAGCAGCCAGCCCGCATCGGACGAGCTGACCGACGAAGAGCGGGAGGCGAAGAAGCAGGAGCGTCGCGAAGTGATCGCGAACAACAAGGCCTGGGACGCGGCCGAGACCGTGCGTCGCGAATGGCTCGCGAACAAGCTGCGCGCCAAGACCCTGCCGAGGGGAGCCGCGAAGGTGATCGCGGAAGGGCTCACCACCCACCGCCACGCGGTCGGGCGCGGCATGGACACCGGGAACCGGTTCGCCCACGAACTCCTCGGGGTCAACTACGAGAAGTCGTCCTACGGGGCGATTGCCGACCGGCTCACGGCCACGGTGGAGAAGAACCCCACCCGCGCCCAGCACGTCGCCCTGGCGATCGTTCTCGCCGGGATCGAGGAGAGCACCGGGCGTCACACCTGGCGACAGGGCAGCGACGACACCGCCGCCTACTTCCGCCAGCTCGCCGCCTGGGGGTACCCGCTCAGTGACGTAGAGCGGATCGCGGCGAAGCTCCCCGCCAGCAGCTAAGCAGTCTGGTCCGGGGTGAGGCTCATCCTCACCCTGGACCGGCGGCGCGGCATCGCACGCGCAGCGCACGATGCGAGGGGCTGGCCCCTCGCGCTCCCCGCTACCTGTCTTCGCTCTCCGTCAGATGACCGAGGAGCGTACCCAGCGTTCGGTCTTCGCTGTGCGTGAGGAGGCCGAGGGTGTCGCCTGTACCGCCGCCGAAGTAGACCATCCCGAGCGGTGATTCGGGTGCGTCGTCGGAGCCACTCGGCTTCGCGACGCTGTCGTCGTAATCGGGTCGTCCCATATCTAGCTCCTCAGCGTTTCGGCAGCGAAAACGATGGTCAAAGAGGCCGCCGCAAGTGCGAGTGCGCCGAAGCCTACCCATACCCAGGTGGCGCGTGACCGCAGGTCAAGTTCGCGTGCTTTCAGCGTCGTTGCTTTGTCACGCGCGAGCTGCCCCTCGATCTGGAGCGCGGTTTGCGAGGAGTCGAGAAACAGATCAGCGACACGCTGCGCCTCGATACCCAGGCGCTTGCCGGGTCGCACAGCGACCGCAGAGCAAGTCAAGGCGACGCACGCGAGAGCAAGAGCTGCGATGCCGAACGCAGAGGCTGCGGTCCAGATTTGGGCGGTTGACGCTGCCACCAGAACGCCGGCGGAGACGGCCAGGAAAGATGCCTTCCCGTTCACACTCGCCGTGCGTTCGGCCGCGTCTGTACCGAGCCGATCGAGCTCCTCGTTGATCAGCCGCACGCGTGCGTGCTGCGCTCGTCGATCCACGTCGGCGGCTTCGGGCGTTGGCTCGGTCACGTGTACAGCCTAGGTCCGGCCACCGACACCGCGTCGGCATTGACACCCGCTGCGCGGGCGGCTGTCTGCACCCGTCGGGCGCGCGTTTATTTACCGTGAAGCCTTCGGCAGCATACGGTCGGCGCGGCTCCATGCAAGCGGCTGCGCCGCCTGGTCCCCCGAGACTTTCCGGACGCGTCGCTTCGCTCCTCATTTCGCCCGGAAACTCCCTCCTCCCCTGCCCTTCGGGTTGCACTCCACCGCGCGCTCCCTAGCGGCGGATAAACCGCCTTCACGGCAAAGAAACGAGGGGGAGAGATCAATGGACGACTACGGATACGAGAACACGTACGCCGGGGAGAGCTACGCGGACGGATGCGCCTGCAGCTCGTGCCGCTCCGAGGGCCGGGACACCAACCAGCCGGGCGAGCGCTGCACCGTCAGCCGCTGGCGTGACAGCGTCGTCTAACCCCTCACCCACCCACGAAAGGACAGCACCTCATGACCGCTACACACGGACACCTTGCCGAAGTCATCACCAGCGCCCACCACAGCCCCGGACCCGAAGGGATCAGCGCCCGCTCTAGCCGCGTGGTCATCGTCGGCGCCGGAGGAACCGACCAGGTCACCGAACAGACCCCCGCCGTGCAGCTCATCACCCGCCTGCACGTGGCAGCGTGCGTCGGCGCGACCCTGCAGCACTTCGCACCCGTCGAGCCGATCGGCGCGGGCCGTACCGGCTACATGGCATCCGGCGCATACATCGTCGTTCCGCTGGCGGCCGCGCGAACCCTCGGGCTCGTCCCCGCCGCCTACGCGCTGCACGACCGCAGCGAGACCAAAGCGGACTACCTCAACAACGACTAACCCCCTCGGGACGGCGACATTCGTACTGTCACCGCTCCGGCCACTTCAGCACCGAACCGAAGGAACCGACATGCTCACCATCACTCACACCCACGAGGCCGGAACGCTCATCGACGGCACCAGCCGCGGCGACGGAACCGCCGAAGTCCTGAAAGCGAACCGGTGGCGCTGGGGCCGCAGCATCTCCGCGTGGTACGTGCCGCACTCCCGCGACCACCAACCGAACGTGCACACCATCAACCGCACCGCCGGAGCGCTCCGCGCGGCCGGATTCACCGTTGCCGTCGACGTCGACCGGACCCACCGCACCACCGCCGAGGTCGAGGCCGACAAGATCGCCCGACAGAACGACCGGGTGAACGTGCTCGAGGCGAAGGCCGACCGCAAGACCGACGCCGCTGACGCAGCTTGGGCGGCCGAGCGCCGCGCCCTCGACCGACTCCCCGAAGGCGGCGAACCCATCAAGATCGGCCACCACTCCGAAACCCGCCACCGCAACGCGATCGCCAAGACCCACAACGCCACCGGCCGCGCCGTCGCCGCATCCGACGCCGCCGACACCGCCCATGAGCGCGCCACCGCTGCCGCCCACACCACCGCCGGCCGATACAGCGTCGTGACTGTCGCAAACCGGATCGAACGGTACGGCGCAGACCTGCGCCGCCTCGACCGCCAGATCACCGCCCCAGTCGTTGACGCGAACTGGAACGAGAGCGACCCGACCCCGGCACAGCAGGAAGCACGACGCGCCCGCCTCGCCCCACGTCGCGCTGAGCTCGTCGACCAAATCGCGTACTGGGAAAGCGTGCGCGCCGAGCAGATCGCCACCGGCAAAGCCACCGGATACGACCGCAGCACCGTCCACAAGGGCGACCGGGTGAAGGTGCGCGGCTCCTGGCACGAGGTCGTCCGAGTGAACCCCAAGACCGTGAGCGTCACCACTGGCTACACCTGGACCGACACCACGCCCTACGCCGAGATTCAGGAACTCGTCACGGCCGCCGATTGGGCCAAAGCCGCCACCGAACACGCCAACTAGGACCCAACCCGCCGGGGCGACGACCCGTCGCCCCGGCCCCTCACCTGAAAGCAGGACACCATGCCCAGCAGCCCCATCACCCACGCCGCAGCAGAAGCCGCCTCAGCCGTCCGCAACTGGCACCACGGCGACGTCCTCGGCACCCTCTCGATGACCGAGGGCTACGCCCTCGCAGCCCTCTTCGAGCAGCTGCACGAGAACGAAGCAGCCGAACACATCATCCGCGAGGTGTGGACCGGCGAACCAGCCGACTCCCGCGACCCGCTCCCCTGGGTCAACGCTCACGGCTCACGGCTCAGCGACGACGAACACACCACCACGCCCGCCGCCGAAGGCGACGAACGTTTCCACTTCGCCCCGCGAACCACGTTCGAGGACCAGGCCGACGTCATCGCCTACCGAGCCGCACGAGAGTGCGCCGACTGCGGAGCCTATGAAGGCCCGCTCCACACCGACAACGGGACCGCCCGCTGCGCGGTGTGCCGCCCCAACGCCTAACCGACAAGGAACCGCACATGCTCACCCTGACCCTCCCCGACCAGAGCACCATCACGGCCGAAACCGACGTACTGCTAGCGGGCCTCCTGGCCGTCCACCGATACGGCACCGGGTGGGATGAAGACCTCTGCCCGTTCGATGAACACACGATCATGGGCGAGATCCTCGAAGAACTCTCACTCATCGCAGACGGAGAGCTCGACGCCCACACCCTCACGGGCTCCTGACGGTCGGGCATCGCGCGAGCGCACGGTGCGAGGGGGCGAGCCCCCTCGCACTCCCCCAGGCGCCGGATCCATCCGTTGGCTCTGCGGACAGTGAGTTGATCTGCGGCCCGAACCTTTCCCCTCGTGGTCCCTCGTCACCGCATCCGGCTGACCCACACCCGGAACACCCTGGCCCGAGACGGTCGAGATCCGAACTCCTCATCCTCATCCCGACGGTATCCCCTGGCTTTATCGACAACTTCGTCGAGATGTTTCAGAGCCTCTTTCCCGGTCTTGTGGGTACGCGGCTCCGAGCCCACCCACCGCGAGAGATGCAGTGCCACGAGGCTCAGCGCAACACGCCGATGCCCGGGGACACGTAGCGCCTGCGCGGCAGCAAGACCCCGAACGCCGGCGGCCAACACTTTTCGGTCCTGTCCGCGTGCATGTGTAGTAGCCAGCATGAGAGCACTGAATGCAGGCCAGTCATCCCGCGAAGCAGTCCACGCATATCGCGTGTCTGCATCAAGGAAATATGGCAAGTTCCACAAGACCGATGCACGTCGAGACGTTCTGCGAACCTCATCCCGGATCAAGGCCTCCACGCTGAGGACGTTCTCTTCGAGTTGATCGCGGTAGTGGGCTTTTCGTTGCAAGCGAAAGCCAACCCACACTGCAGTGAGGCCGACAAACGCACCGATCACGGTTGCGATCAGCGTTGAGGTGAAAGCGTTCCAGTCCCAGGAGTATGCGAAATCTACGAGTCGGCTGATCTGGCAGGCCACCAGGTCAGGGTCGCATGTCATGCCAGTGGCTCAATCAGCTGAGGACCGTTGTTGCGGACGCTGTTCACGTCGCGGGTGACCTCGTAGTGGGTGAGATCGTGCGCCACAGCGAACGGCTCCCGATCGAGCAGCTGCAGGAGCTCGTCGACGGCCAGGTGATCTCCCAACCAATCGTCGTACCCGTCCGCCGTCAGGCGAGCAGGTTTGCGGTCGCACACCTCTCCCGGCGCCACATTGTGGTTCTGCGGACGTGGCTCGAAGTCGGTCATTGGGTCCACGAGCAGCGTCGAGTTGGATTCGGTCACGATAAAACGTCCGCACATGCGCTCAGCCTACGGCGCAGGTTCGCCTCCGTCCCGGGCATATCACGCGTTCGAGCATGACCGGTCGGGCGCCGCTACCCCTGCTCCGCGTGCGTCCGTTGGCTCTACACGGGCAGCGGTCACGTCGACTGCGGCCGGAGACTTCTAGCACGTCGTGTGGGCCGGCCCCTCAGCCTTGCTGCAGCTTCTCTTCGGAGCTCGCGTCCGGCATTGGGTCACGGTGTGCCCGAAGTTGTTGGGAGCTATTGACGATGTCAGTGAACCGTGCCGCGGTGCTCTGTTGCTGTCCCGGCCGCTGCGATTCTTGCTCGTCGGAGGCTCGTTCTCCGGTGGCCTTGAAGGTGTTCCAGGAGTCACCGACGTATTGGCTGAGCGTGTATTTCTGTTCAGGTTCCGCGGTGCGCGGTGGTCGGTCCCCCGGTTGGCTTGGTGGCTGTCGGGCGGGTTCGGCGTTCCGTCGGAGGAGCCGATCGAGCCAGGTTTGCGGGCGCGAGACCGGCGTTGCGTCAGAGGTCACGGCTGCCGTGGGAGTTGTCTCTGGCGGAGACGCGGGTCCAACTGTCACGGCCGCTTTGACGCTGCTTCGGAGCTCGGCAACCGCAGCCTGCTGTTGGGGCGACTCGGGGTCGACGTAGAACGACTCGTACTCTCTGAACCCGTCCTCGGTCTCCGTGAAGCCAGACGTCCATCCGCTGCCGATGAGTTGATGTAGATCTTTGGTGAACAGCTCGTCGCCAAGTACACCGTGAAGATCTCCGCGATGCTTTTCGACCAGATGGACACCGAACACTGGTTCGGGTTCTGCATCGGTGCCCTCGATCGCGGCCTCGGCGCGGCGGAAATACTCTGCAACGACTTCGGCGGCGACCGCCGCGCGGAGAGCATTTGAATCAGGGTCCGAGCCCTGCACTCCCAGGCTCAGTGCCTCGGCTTGGTCGACGAAGGTCAGATCGTCGTAGGTGTGACGCTCGGGACCGAACACTCGGTCACCGCGGTCGTCCACCACGCGGGCAGCTTCGTTGTCGCCGCTCATGATGCATCATCCGCACCCGTCGTGACCGTGGTCAGCGCGCGCAATCGTCGCTGTTCGGGAGCGGGCAGCTCGAGGAGCTCGCCGATCCGCTTGGCGTTCTCGCCCAGCTCCGCGAGGGCATCGAGACGCTCCCCCATGCTCCGCTCGACCGCGGCGAGCTCCGCCGCAATGGTGTCTCGCCGGTCGCTCGACTCGAAGAATCCTGCTGCGGCTTCCTCGATCGCGCGGTCGCGGGCTTCGCGTTCCGCGTCGATCCGCAGTCGCGCGGCTCTCGCCCGCTCCCGCGCGGTGATCTTGCTGCCAGTGGCCTTGATGGACATACTTCTACCCCGTTTCGAACGACATCGATTTGTGAGTAGACCCTGCCTCATCCAGAATCTTGCACTTTCACCAGTCCAGACGAGCTGACCCTGATGTGAGTGCGTTCCCAATATACTGAAGATCCAAAATAGACACACCTCTTGCACTAATAGTGTCTGGCACGTCCGGAGCGGCCGCAGGGAAGGAGCTGAGACGTCATGATGACTGTCCACGTGCTCCACGCCGGTGATGGGTACTCGTACCTCACACGCC
>Ga0308160_10003535_pt1 | contig 17519 bp, 22 predicted proteins | sample PhyFR1_FD_201036 | JGI IMG/M metagenome (GOLD analysis project Ga0308160, IMG submission 201036) | Phyllosphere microbial communities from UC Gill Tract Community Farm, Albany, California, United States - DLSLF.R1 | ecosystem: Host-associated > Plants > Phyllosphere > Unclassified | place: USA...
TCACACATCTTAATAATTCGTAGTTTTTCATCTGACGAAAACTTAGATTTAGTCATAGAAAAAGCTCCCTTCAAAAAGTAGACAGTTTTTGTTATTTCAACTGTCTACTTTTTGGGGAGCATATCACTTTCGCTGATTGATGCGGATTTTTTGCTTTACCGTTTCCACCACGCACGTTCGATTTCCCCCATCGAGACGTAGGCTGGATCGATTTGTTTGGCTAACCGATTCATTCGAGTGACACCAAGACTAAACCCACCAATCCAAAAAAGGAAGACGACGAATAAATAACCAGGAGCACTTGGAATCGACAGCATGACGACGGCGATCAGCCATGCCACGACATACCCGATGATTGTCAGACGAGCGACCTTTTGAACGGTTTGTTGATACATAGTTGGTGTTAAATATGACTTTATGAGCCGTAGACGGACAATTTCTCGAGAGACTGCTGTCGCGCAAAGACAAAAGAGCATGATCTGAAGAAAGACGGATGTAATTGTCGGCATAAACCAAGCAGGTACCGCAAAAATCAATCCAGGGACCAAAAAGAAATAGGCGACGGAACGCACAGGACGTACCAATAGGTTCAGACGTGCTTGTCGCTCGAATAGGTGTTCCATTGCGATGTTCCTTTCTGTCTGACGAAGCGGGCAACTTCAACGTCACTGATATAATCTGGATCACGCTTTCCATCACGTCGGATGATCCATTCACTGATGAAATAGAGTGGTGTTAAAATCGCAAATATCGCAACAAACATCTGCCAAAATGGTCTATCGATCGTCTGAATGATGACGATCGTCAATACGGCATACAGCAGGACGTGACTGCCGGTACGAAGTAAAAATTGCCGACGAACCTGTGCGTTTGAGAGATAGCCGTCTAAAATTTTTCGTTTTTTTAGTTGGTAGCGAAAATCGGATCCGAGAAAAACGGCTGGAATCGTCAAAATCAAAATCGGGAGATCCGTCCACTCAATCAAAACACCGACTGTTATGAATAGAAACACGTTCCAATACCAGCGTGTGCCGAGCCATTCGACATCCCGATACGCGAGGGCAAGTTTTTGTAGGCGTTCTTCACGAGCCGTTTGCATAGTACCTTCTCCTTTAGCGAGCTTGATGAATTTCTTTTTCCGTCACATACGTTGGATCGATCTTTCGTGAGACGAACTCTAACGTTTTTCGGCAGATCCAGTAGAACGGAATGACGACGATGACGAGACCGATCAAGAAAGATGTATTCGGGCGATCGACTGCCCAAACGATCAGACCAGCGAGTGCTCCGTATTGTAAGATCCCGATCAACACATGCACGTGATAAAGCCGTCTTGCAGAAGTCTCTGATGTATATTCCGCAACAAGCGCGAACCGGTTGCGTTGTACGAACATGTCGTAGCCAAAATACAATAACGGGACGATCATCGCGTAGATTGGTTTCTCGAGTGTGTTACTGAGCGCTAAGAATGCCGCAAGCATGACCCACATGCCGGTCTGTGTCTTTTGCTGCATCTCTTCGTATAACGTCGCTAATGCTTTCGTTTGTGTATGTACGTGTTCCATGATCTCCCACCTCCTTATACTGTCATATACTTACATTTTACTGCATCGGTTTCATATCTAGTATGATTTTTTGAAAAAAAGATGTCTTGTCGCTTCGGACAAGACATCTTTCATTAGAGACTATGCACTGACCTGGATGATCAGATAGATGACACTATAGGCAACGATCGCGAGCGGTATCAATGCGACACCGATCAGCCAGCCGTTTTTGTCACGGATACCGAGATATAAGACGAGACACCCTACGATGAAGGCGATTAATGTCGTAAACGGATTCATGGTTGTTCCCCCTCTAATTGTTTCTGCTCTTAAATTTCCCGCTCCACTCGTCTCATAAACCCTTCATGGCGCTTCGATACACAACGAAAAGCCAGACGGATGTCCGCCTGACTTGTTCATTGTTACCTTATTTTTTCGTGATGACGACTGTTTTCGTAACGACGTGTCCACCCAGATCCTTCAGTTTCAAGTTGTACGTGTTTTTTCCTTTTTTGAGCGTCACTTTTTTCGTGATCGTCTTTTTGAAGGCTTTCATGACGTACGGTTCTTTGAACGTCCGGCGGTATTCCGCGCTACCATTGAAGTCGAAGCGTAATTCGCTGTAGTTATCGCGAAGTACGATCTTCATCTCAGCTGTTTTTGTTTTACTTGAGACGGTTTTTGGTGCTGTGACGCGAATCGTTGGTAATTCTGTGTCGATGATGACTTGACGGTTGAACGCCACACGATTCCCTTTTCCATCGTATGCTTCGACCTTGAATGACTTGACGCCATCCGTCGTGTACGTCACGTCATGGCTGAACGCATAGTTTTGTTGGGCTGCATCGAAACGCAGTTTAACAGTTTTTCCGTTGATCTTGAACGATTTGATACCTGACTCATCAGAGACATGACCCGCGATGTTGATGACTTTTGATGTTGCAAGACCAAGAGCGACCGGTGTATCGATTTGAACATTTGGTACGGCTTTATCAACGCCTGTCGTGTTGACGTCTTTTTTCACACTGTTTCCAGCATAGTCTTTGACGACGAAGGCAATCTTCGCGCGCTCCGGCAGATCCGTCAACGTGTACGCTTTTTCTGTTGCGGCAAGTGGTTGCTTTAAGACACTCTTGCCATTGACGAGGATATCGTATGACGCAACTCCTGTTCCTTGGTCGCCTGCTGTCCATGAAAGCGTTGATTTCGCAGCATTCCATTTCACAGTCGCTGCTGGCTTTTTCGTATCGACATAGACTGGGAAGAGATTCGTCTGCCATTTTGCGTTCGGATAATCGATCATCGATTTGACTTTGTAGTAGTAAAGACCATCTTTGACCGGTTTCCCGTTGATCGTTCCGTCCCAAGCAGCGCTTGTGACTGGTGTGTAGCCCTTCTCTGAACCGCTATCATAGTAGTTCTTGACGACGTCCGTTTGCATATCAAGCTTCTGAAGTGTTGTTTTATTCCGGTCAAGAATCGAATACTCGACTTTTTTCGCATTTCGAAGGAATGAGATGATCGGGAAAGCTTCATCTGCGCTACCGTCGTTGTTCGGTGAGAACGAGACTTTGTTCGCGACAACTTTTCCAGCGGCATTCGTACCAAGGAATTCGAAATCGTCCTTCACTTCAGTCGCTAGACCTGTCAATCCGTAGAACGTGTTGTTTTTATCGTACAATGGTGCATCTAAAATCGGAGCTTGATCCCATTTTCCTTTGAATCCAACATAAGGAACTGTCAGTTCTGGATTTTTGCTCTTCGTATCAATCAGACGGACGAATCCTTCGACGAAGTAGCCGTTTTTAAAGACTTGTTCAAGCGGAAGCTCGTTCGCCCAGTCAGTCGTGTTCTTCAAATCGACTGACACGCTGACTTTCGTTGAGCTCTTCGGATTAATCGAGACTGAACTCGCTTTCTTCGAGCCGACTGCAAATGAGATCGGGTATGTGCCTATGTTGGCATCTACCGTACCAATCGTTCCTTTTTTGAAGATTCCATTTGCTTCAAGGAAGTTCGATCCTTGTGCACCGAGATCTGATTGAACCGTTCCCGCTAGCTTATACGTCACTTTTTCATTGCTGTAGTTTTTTAAATCAAGCGTGAATGTGAACTTCTCGCCGACTTCCTTCAAGGATGCCTTGCCTTCACCTGACTTTGTCTCTGTGATGACGACTGGTGTCTTCATCGCAGCACGAAGATCCATCAGTCCAGCTCCCTCACGACGTGGGGAGTAGAAGTTGCCTGTTTTCAGTTCTGCGTTGTATTTTCCTTGATCGAGTTGCGGACGCGATGTATTCATCAAGATGTTTTTGGCGAGTTTAACGCGTGTTGCACCAGTGACTTTGAAGTCCTTCGCAATCCGTTGCATGACGAGTGCTGTTCCACCAGCGACGTGTGGTGCTGCCATCGATGTACCGCTCATGACGCCATACTCGTTATCATTAAGCGTCGAATAGATTTTCCCACCTGGTGCCGTGATTTCTGGCTTGAAGTCAAGGCTTGGCGTGACACCCCATGACGTGAAGTCAGACATTTGTCCTGCGACCGGGTTATCGGTTGAGACCGCTTTTCCGTCAAATGTCACTGCGATTGCCTTGCCTTCTTTTGCTTTTGCTTCGAGATCATTCCCGTCCGCGATGCTAAGCGTGACGAGTGGAATCGTCGGATTGTTGAGCGCCATGCTGACGTAATCCCCGTGATCGACTCGACCGCGGACGATGACACCTGCTGCCCCTTGCTTCTCAGCTTCTGCTTGGATCATACCGTAGTTGAAACCACCGTTACGCACGACGAAGACGACTTTCCCTTTGACGTCTTTACCTTCATAGTTCGAAGCTTGACCGTCACCGACATACACGACATCCTTCTTCTCTTTATCGAAGACGGCAATCGGATTCGGCGAATCTTGTTTTTGGTATGCCAAATAACCGGCATCCTGACCGTCGATCGTCAGCGCCATGCCTTCAAGCGTCAATTTCGTATTTTCGAGTGACGCGACTTGGAGCGCCTGGCTCGTCAATCCTGGTGCACCAACGACACCGATATCCGGGTTTGCTGTATATGGATTACCCGCACCATGACCTGCAAACGCCGAGTTACCAGCAGAGATCGCACACAAGATACCGTTGTTCATCGCGTTGACGATTGCGCGTTGTTCTGGAGCATCTGAATTGACGAACGATGCCGTCGAACCGAGACTCATGTTGATGACATCGGCTCCGAGTGCAATCGCATCATCGATCGCTTTAATGTAGATATCGCTGAATGTCGATGGCATTCCTGGATCGTTTCCGAAGACTTTCATCGCGAGGAGCTGTGTTTCCGGCGCGACCCCTTTGATACCACCGTTTGCTTCATCGCCGTTTGCTCCGACCGTACCTGCGACGTGCATCCCGTGCATCGATGCCCCCGCACCTAAGTCACGGATTTCGCTGTCGTGATCGGCATAGTTATAGCCGTACGGTACTTTTTCCGTGAAATACTTTCCTTTTAAACCTTTTGTTTCTTTCGCACTCTCGACCTTCGAAGAGGTTAAATCCACCTTTGTCTCTGGACTCAAGACCATGTCTTTGTGCGATGGATCAATCCCCGTATCGATGACCGCGACGACGGTTCCTTCCCCTTTAAAGCCATAGTCCTGCCACGTTTCCTTCGCATTGACCATGTCCTTGCTGTACAGCATGTCTGGCTTGGCACCTTTATCGACGGTTGGGCGCGCATATTCGTGCGCGATATGTACACTTTTGACTCCTTCGAGTTGTTTGATATCTTCGATGTCACCGAACTTCACTTCACCACTGAATCCATTGATGACGGTTGTGAAGCTTTCTTTATATGTAACAGGAATCGCCTTTTTAGCGATAGCTGACTTGACTGATTTTTGGACGCTGACGAGTCGATCCTTGATCGATTCCTTTTCGGCATTGCTCAATGTGCTATACCGCTTGTTTTGAGATTGGGCGATTTGAATCGCCGGTTTTTGTTCCATCTCGATGACGACTCGGACTTTATCCGATTGTTTGTAGTTCTTTTCTTGTCCCGATTTCTTCAGTGAGAGCGCCTGCGGTTTTTGACCCGTCGCTTTGTCTTGCGAGGACAGTGCACCTTGCGCACTGACTAGATTGGAAGACGTCATTAAGACGGCTGCCATAAGTGCAATCTTCTTCTTCATGCGTTCGTTTCCCCTTTTCTGTAAAACCATAGTAGTAATACTAATAAAACAGTTTAACGAAAATTCTGTATTTTTAGTTTAATGAAGTTAATGGAAATAAACAATTTATATTTGTCTATTTTTTTAATTTTTTTCTTTTTGGTGACATTTTATATTTGGAAGGAATTTAACTGGGGACATAAAAAAACTCCTCGAGCACTCGAGGAGTTGAATGTATGAACTTGGTGGAGACTATCGGGATCGAACCGACGACCTTTTGGCTGCCAGCCAAACGCTCTCCCAGCTGAGCTAAGCCCCCATGAATTATCTTTAGTATACGCATCGCTAACTGCTTTATCAATATAAACATAACGCTTTCATAAAAAAGAATTCCTCCCGAAATGGCTGGAAGGAATTCACGATTCATTTATTCAATTCACGCATCAAATCCGCCTGTCGTTCAAGCTCTGCCTGTTGCTCGAGGATCAAGACCTTTTTATACGTCCGCGCGGAAATCAAGATACTGATTTCATAGAGAACGAACAACGGCACTGAGATCATCAAGTGTGACGTCACGTCCGGCGGTGCGATCAATGCCGCAACGACGAACAGCGCGAAATACGCATATTTTCGATTCTTTCGCATGAAATATGGCGTCACAAGACCAAGACGTGTCAGGAACATCGTCACGACCGGCAATTGGAAGAGAAGACCAAACGGCATCGTCAACCGGATCAAGAAACTGAAGTAGTTTTCGACCCCGATGACTTGCTCGATCCCCAATTCTTTCCCGAGATCCGTTGAGACTTCGAGCAAGAAGGGAAGCAACCAGAAATACGAGAAGGCTACACCAGCCAAAAATAGAAAGAAGATGACTGGAATATATGTCAGTGTTGCTTTTTGTTCCTTTTCATAAAGCCCTGGTCGGACGAATGCCCACAGTTGATACATCCAGAACGGTGACGCTAAAATCAGCGCGATGATGAACGCAAGATTCAAATACAACATTAAAGGATCGGCGACGTTGAAGGCATTTAATCCGATACCGAGCTCTTTTAAGTCCGCTTGCAGAAAACGGACGAGCGGTCGGACGAGCGGAAATGCGACAGCGAACAGGACGACGACGATGAGGAGCGACCAGACAATCCGCTTACGCAGTTCGTCTAGGTGCGACGTCATGCTTTGTTCTTGATCAACCGTCATGATTCAATCACTTCTCTTTCGGTTCGTCCTTTTTATCGTCGTCCATGATGCCGTTCGTGGCATTCTTGAACTCTTTCAATGTTTGACCGGCAGCACGACCGAATTCCGGTAACTTCTTCGGTCCGAAGATGATCAACGCGACGACAGCAATTAATCCGATACTCGCAGGTCCGATACCTAACGTGAGCGGGATAAGGTTTTCCATTATGATTTCACTCCTTCAGCTGATTGCGAATAATGCTTCATGAAATAAACTAACGACTGCAACTCGATCGATAAATCGATGTGATGAACCCGAACGCTCGCTGGCACGTTCAACCGTGCAGGCGTAAAGTTCAGAATGCCTGTCACACCATACTCGACTAACTCATCCGCTACTGACTGTGCGAACTGGGATGGAACCGTCAAGATGGCGACATCGACCTGATTCGCTTCGATTTGTTCTTTCATGTCCGAAACATGATAGATTGGAACGTCATGCGTCGTTGTTCCGACCTTCTCTTCGTCCGCATCAAACGCAACGACTATCCGAGTACTATTATTCTTTAAAAAGTTATAATTTGCAAACGCTGTTCCGAGATGACCGACCCCGATTAAGGCAACATTCGTCACCTCATCTTGATTCAAGGTTTTGCGGAAAAACGTTAAGAGATGTTGAACGTTATATCCATACCCCTTCTTCCCTAGTGCCCCAAAGTAGGAAAAATCGCGACGAATCGTTGCTGAATCAACCTTCACCGCCTCGCTTAACTCAGCAGAAGAGACGCGGAGCTTGCCTGAATTGTATAAACTTTGGATGAAGCGATAATATAGCGGCAACCGTTTTGCTGTCGCTTGTGGAATTTTTGTGTCTGATCCATTCATCCTGCAGTTCCCCCTTCGGCCACATCCATCGTGGCACCCAAATCTTTGCAAAAAGCTTTCTACTCTCCTTGATTGTAAACCACTTCACATAGAGTCACAAATAATATATTCCGCAGGACCTCGCGCTTTTGTTCGTGATAGACTAAAGGTTGGAAGGATGGATGGAAATGATACTCTTACAAGTCAACCAACTCTCGAAATCATTCGGCGTCGAGCCGATTTTAGAAAATATCAAATTGGAAGTACAAGAGCGCGACCGAATTGCGCTCGTCGGTCGAAATGGTGCCGGTAAATCAACCTTGCTCAAAATCATCGCTGGTGAACTCAGTCATGACTCGGGCGATATCATGAAAGGTAAAGATGTCAAAATCGGCTATCTCGCGCAAGACAGTGGTCTCGAATCGAATGAGACGATCTGGAACGAGATGCTGACCGTCTTTGAACATCTGCAAGAACAAGAACGGACACTGCGCCGGATGGAAATCGAGATGGGCATGGAGCACATCTTGAACGACCCGGTCGCTTACGATCGACTTCTGAAGACGTACGATCAAGCACAACATGACTTCTCAGAAGCAGGTGGTTATCAGTTCGAAGCGAATATTCGCTCCGTCCTGCACGGCATGCGCTTTTATCCAGACGATTACTCACGCCGGATCCAGACATTGTCCGGAGGTCAACGGACACGGCTCGCCTTAGCGAAGATGCTCCTGCAAGCACCAGAGCTTCTCATTCTCGATGAACCGACGAACCATCTGGATATCGATACGCTCGCTTGGCTTGAAAGTTACCTCGGTGGTTATCGTGGTGCCGTTCTGATCGTCTCGCACGATCGGTACTTCCTCGATCAAGTCGTCAATGTCGTCTATGAGCTCTCTCGTAATGTCTGTCGTAAGTTCACTGGGAACTATACGAAGTACCTCGAGCAAAAAGCGGCATTGTACGATCAAGAAATGAAACAGTTCGAACAGCAGCAAGAAGAAATCGCGAAGATGCAGGATTTCATTCAACGAAACATCGCTCGGGCGACAACGACAAAGCGTGCTCAAAGCGTTCGAAAACGGCTCGAGAAGGTCGACCGGCTCGACCGACCAGATGGAGATGAACGCAGTACGGTCCTCTCCTTCCCAATCGAAAAACAGAGCGGGAATGACGTTCTTCAAGTCAATCAATTGGCAATCGGTTACGAAGAAGCTGTCTCAAAAGACATCACGTTCCGCTTGCAACGCGGCGAATCACTGGCACTCGTCGGACCGAACGGAATCGGGAAGTCGACGCTCTTAAAAGTCCTCGTCGGTCGTTTACGTCCTCTCTTCGGTGATTTCCGTTTTGGCACCGGCGTCTCGATCGGGTATTACGATCAAGAGCAAGCAGAACTCAATGACCGGAATCGTGTCATCGATGAGATTTGGAACGAATGGCCACTGATGCGCGAACAAGAAGTCCGTTCTGTGCTCGGACAATTCCTGTTCAGCGGCGACGATGTCTTCAAGATTGTCCATGAATTGTCCGGTGGCGAACGCGGACGTCTCGCGCTCGCAAAACTGAAACTCCGGAAGACTAACGTCCTCATCCTTGACGAGCCGACGAACCACTTGGATCTGGATTCGAAGATGGTCCTTGAGAACGCTCTCGTCGACTATGAAGGTACGCTACTCTTCGTTTCCCATGACCGGTACTTCATCGATCGGATCGCGACACGCGTCATCGAGATGAGTGAAGCTGGTGTGACAGAATACCTCGGCGATTATTCGTACTACACAGAGAAGAAGGCTGAACAAGAAGAAATCGCTCGCCTTGAAGCCGAAGAGGCAAAAGCGGCAAAAGTCACGGCATCGAAGACGATCGACAAAGAAGCACAGAAAGAAGAAAAAAAACGCCGTCAGCAAATCGAACAACTCGAACAAGATATTGAACGGCTCGAACAGCGTTCAGCGGAAATCGAACAGTTGCTTTGCGAACCGGAAGTTTTTAATGATATTCCAAAAGCGACAGCGTTATCTGCGGAACGAGACCAGATCGATGTCGATCTACTTGAATTGATGGAACGATGGGAGAACCAACACTGATGCGAACGAAAAGCTTTTTCATCAACCTGATTCAAGGACTGTTATCCGGTATTCTTTATTTCGTTCCGATGTATGCGGACTACGTGTCCGCCTTCATCCGCCCGGATGCCTTTAATGCTGCTCTTCCTTTGTTCCTTCTGATTTCTTGCATGATCGGACTTGTCATCCAGACATGGAGCGGTCTTCTCGTCAGTCTACTCTCTGGACTATGTTGTACGCTTCTAACGACACAACTGTTCGTCGAACTCAATGATCCATTGATCATATCCTATTATGGTAGCGTCACTCCCTTGACTGCCTTTTTGATCAGTTGTGTCGGGGTTTGGGCGCTGGCAATCATTTTTTATTTGCTCGATGGTTATCAGTATAGTAAACGTCACGGACTCGAAGGTTCTTCAAACGAAATCGATCCACAACCTTGAAGTCCGATCGATGAACTAGATACGCGATATGAAAAAAGGAGTGGAGATTCCGGTAGCTAGACCGGTCTCACCACTCCTTTTTATTTAAATCGAAACGTTCGTCGTCAACATGGATCGTACACTGAATCAAGCATTCACACTTCTATCATTTTGTCGGTCGAGCCATCGTAAACGTCTTCCCGATCGTCGCATAATCATTTCCTGCTAAGCGAGCGACAGCCTTCAATCCTGCCGCATCGATCCGGAACGACTCGACGAGTTCATCCGCGACGTGATAGCGCAGTACTTCCCCGATCAAAAGATCGGCACCTTCTAGCTCGACATGTTGTGTTAAGCGCATCTCGAACCGGATTTTCGCTTCCGCGATTCCGGGCACGTCGATTGCGTCGCTATCGACGAGCGTTAAATCCGTCCGTTCGAGTTCACTTTCACCGTAAGCGAGTGGCGCAGCCGTCTCATTGACAGCGTCGACGATTTCTTCGCTGACGATATGGATGACATAGCTTTGTTTTGCTAGGATATTACGTGCCGTATCCTTTTGTCCCTGATCCGTCCGTTGTACGGCAATCACCAGTTGTGGCGGACTACTTGATGCGACCGTAAAGAAGGAAAAGGGGGCGGCGTTGACCGTCCCGTCTTCCCCTAGCGTCGTCACGAAGGCAATCGGACGCGGAATGATGCTTCCGATCAGTAATTTATAATTGTCTTTTGCGCTAAGCGTTGATGCCTCGAACTTCATGAATGACCCACCTTTTTCCTCACCCGATGAGTGCAGCGAGTGAATAGTCTCCAGCACCGATCATCGCCACTCCAAGGGCGATAACGATCAATGCCATGTTGTATTCGTACCCGTTCTGCGTCACCCAGTAACCATTCGCACCGTGTACTTTAACGATCGCGACAAGCATCGAACCGATGATGAGGATTGCAGCGATCCAGAGGAATACCCCGCTTGCAAACAATAATCCACCGATTAATTCAGCAAGACCCGCTGTAATCGCGAGTGCTTTTCCTGGCTTCATGCCAATTGATTCGAACCAACCGCCTGTTCCAGCGATGCCGTGTCCACCAAACCAACCAAATAATTTTTGTGTACCGTGTGCAGCAAATGTTAAACCGATGATTAAACGAATGATTAAAAGTCCTGTATCCATCATTTCTCTCTTCTCCTTTTACCTAATGTTTTTAAGTTACTTTAAGTAACTCGATAAACAGACTATATCTTATCACTTACTAAAAGTAAATAGAATTGTTTTAGTTCTTTTTGTTACATTAAGTAAAATGATTCGATTTTTTTAGCAGAAGCGGGTATACTACAACTATAGAAAGGATGAGTGCTGATGGAAGAAGTCGCAATCCAAACGGCTCTTTGTCCCAAAGTCGAACATGCCTTTGAAATCTTAGGTAAGAAATGGACAGGTCTGATTTTACGTCACTTGTTGACGAAGACATGTCGTTTCAATGAGATTCAAGATGCCATCCCCGAATTATCAGGTCGCATGCTCACGGAACGTATGAAGGAGCTCGAAGCGGAAGGCATCGTCATCCGGACTGTCATTCCCGATCGTCCGATTAAGATTCAATACAGTTTGACCGACAAAGGGCATCAACTCGAACCGGTCATTCGTTCCATTGAGGAATGGGCCGAACTACAAGACTAATGTATGAAAAAGCATCTTCTTCGGAAGGTGTTTTTTTATATGATATTTTGACATTGATAATCATTATCAATTAAAGTAAAGAAGTACAGCGAAAGGAGGAACATGCATGCAGATTGCAATTGGATTCGTCAGCATGTCCGGTAATACGGAAGATATCGTCTCGATCATTCAACGTGAGCTCGAGCAACACGATGTCAACGTGACGATCACAGAACTGGATCAATTCGTCGGGGAGGATCTATCACGTTTTGATGGTCTACTACTCGGCTCATATACATGGGGAGACGGTGATTTACCGTATGAAGCAGAAGATTTCGTCGAGGAGCTACGGGAACAATTTTTAGACGGGATGCCGGCTGCTGCTTTTGGTTCGGGGGATCTTGATTATCCGAAGTACTGCGCAGCCGTTGATTTGATTGAAGACGCATTAAAAGAAGCTGGGGCGACCATCGTCACGAATGGCTTGAGGATTGAGTTTGATCCGAACACACCGGAGAAACAAGCCGCTTGTCGCGCGTTCGCACAGACGTTTCATCGCTTTTTGCAGCAGGTCCATTCATAAGTATCGTTTGAATCCGTCATGTAAGGGAATTCTTAAAACAGACTCTATGAAAGTGAGATGAATGTTTTTATGACGATTCAAGCACTCGTCTTTGACGTCTACGGTACATTATTCGATGTCCATTCCGTCAAAGAGCAAGCAGAGGAGCTGTATCCGGGACACGGAGAAGCGATCAGTAAACGCTGGCGAGAGAAACAACTGGAGTACTCCTTCTTGCGACAATTGAACGGACAATATGTGCCGTTCAGCCAAGTGACACAAGATGCCCTCCGTTATACGTTACTCGAACTGAAGCTCCATGTGACCGAGGAACAAATCACGACTTTAATGGAGACGTACCTGACACTTGATGTGTACCCAGAAGTTAGCTCTGTTCTCGAGACGATGGCGCATAAGCGTTTGGTCGTCTTCTCGAATGGTTCCCATGATATGCTCGATCCGTTGATCGAACAGTCAGGTTTAGCCGATCGGTTCGATCATCTCGTCAGTGTTGATGACATCAAACACTATAAACCAGCACCTGCTTCTTATATGCATGCGTTGAACACACTCGGTTTAAAACGCGAGGAGATCCTCTTCATGTCCTCGAACGGTTGGGACATCACCGGGGCAAAGAGTTTCGGCTTCAAAACGGCATGGATCAATCGAAACGGACTTCCGGTCGAAGAATTAAATCTTGATCCGGATCGCATCTATGATGACTTGACCGGTATCACTGAATGGCAATGAACGAACAACAGCGGACTCCTTTTTAGGAATCCGCTGTTTTAATGGATTAGTAATTGGAAAGACGTGAGTAGCCCTTCTTGAATAGATCGAGTTTCAGCCCGCCCTCTTTTTCGATGAAGAAGAGGTATTCGTTTTGATCCGTATCTTTATAAAAGACCTTAAATAACGTCACAGTCCGTTTTTTATTGTTTTCAACAGCTGTCACCTCGTGCTTCGAGATCACTTCTGCTTGGACTTGTTCCGCATCCATCTTTTGAATCATCGGTTCGAATGACTTCTTCTCTTGATCCGTCACCGGTGTTCCGGGAGCAATCATGAAATAATCATCACTCGCCTTGTTCGTTAAACCGTACTTCCGATCGACGATGACGACGTTACTGAGCTTCCCATTGATTGTCTGATCAAAAGCGTACAACTTTTGAATCCGGGTTTTTTCCCCTTCTGCTCGTCCGATTTCGTAAAGTGGACGTTGTTTCGTGTTCGTCTCGACCGCTTTCTTATCGGGTACGAGTTCTTCCTTATAGGCGACTTGGTATGCGTTGACGATTTCTCGGACCTGAAGTCCGATCGCGACGATGACCAGTACCGCTAACAATGCGATGATGACTTTTTTCATTCCATTTCCCCCAAGTTGTTCGGATTCCTTACTTTAAATCTAGCCCAGGTTCTGCATTCATGGCAAGTGTCGAATAGCGTAACGCGCGATATGGATGAATCGCAGCCGCTCCGATCATCGCCGCATTGTCTCCACACAAGTGCATCGGCGGAATGACGAGATCGATTCCTTCCTTCGCACACGCTGCTTCGAGACCGTTACGTAATCCTTTGTTGGCGGCGACACCACCAGCAAGCAGCAGTTGGCGTCCCCCTTTATCCTTCACGGCACGGATCGCCTTCGTCACGAGGACTTCGACGACGCTCGCTTGGAAACTCGCAGCTAAATCTTCCGGGATGATCACTTCTCCCCGTTGCTCAGCGTTATGCACGGCATTGATGACCGCTGACTTTAAACCGCTGAAGCTAAAGTCATACGAGTCCTTCTCGAGCCAGACGCGTGGAAAATGGAACGTATCCTGACCGGTTTGTGCCAACTGATCGATTCGTGGACCACCTGGATACGGTAACTTCAATGTTCGAGCGACTTTATCATAGGCTTCCCCTGCTGCATCATCTCGTGTTTCACCGATGACTTCATATACACCGTCTTCTGGCATGTAAATCAGTTCCGTATGCCCACCTGATGCAATCAAACAGACGAGCGGGAATTCAAGCTCTTGTACGAGACGATTCGCGTAGATATGACCTGCGATATGATGAACACCGATCAAAGGCTTATTATGCGCAAAAGCAAGTGTCTTTGCCGCACTGACACCAACGAGTAATGCCCCGACCAGTCCGGGACCTTCTGTGACAGCGATCGCATCGATATCGTCGATCGTTACGTTTGCTTCCGTCAACGCATCATCGATGACGTATGTGATTCGTTCGACATGATGTCGTGATGCCACTTCAGGCACGACTCCACCGAATCGTTTATGACTTTCAATTTGAGACGAGACGACATTCGATAAGACGTTGGTTCCTCCACGAACGACGGCAGCCGCCGTTTCGTCGCAGCTCGATTCGATTGCTAGAATCAATGGTTGTGTCATAAGTCTTCTCCCTCCAGCTCCAGCCAATAGATGGCAGCATCTTCATTGTTGTCCTGATAATATCGTTTTCGGATACCAACATAGTGAAATCCGAGTTTTTCATATAAGGTTCGCGCCGGTGTGTTCGAGACACGTACTTCAAGTGTCATCGCTCGTAAATCGAGTGCACGACCGACCGCGATCAATGCCGTTAGCAAGTCTTCCCCAAGTCCTTGTCCGCGGTGCGACTGCTTGACGGCAATATTCGTAATATGTCCTTCATCCGCAATATGCCACAGACCAGCAAACCCGACGATACCATCTTGATCGGCAACGACATAATAGGCATTCGGATTTTGTGTCATTTCTGCTTCGAAGGCATCCAGTGTCCACGGTGTCGCAAACGATTCGAGTTCGACGGCGTGAACACCTGCAGCATCGTTTACGGTCATGCGACGAATCCCCTTACTCATGACGCTGTGCCTCGATCCATTTCGCTTCTGCTTCAGCCAGACGCAGGTAACGTGGCTCAAACGCATGCGCTTCGACTGTCTCGCGTGTTGCACCGAGTAAGGCGAGCACTCCGGCACGCGGCGTCCGAAACGCAGGAGCCGCCTTTTCAAATGGTTGAAGAAGTTCTTCAAATGTATCGACGTCTCCTGTGATGAGCGTATCTGGCGCTAACGTCTTCACAAAAGAGGCGATTTCGACATGTTGTTCTTCACCGATTCGTTTCCCGGCGTCGTATACTCCGACAAAACCTGCACCACGTCGCGCATCTTGAATCGCCGCGACGCGTCCCGTATGACCTGTCGAAGCTGCCATCAGTTCAAGTGTCGAGATGGCAACGAGCTCGATGCCCAGTGTATACGCGAGCGTCTTCGCTGTCGTCGCTCCAATCCGTAATCCCGTATAAGAACCAGGACCGTCAGCAACGACGACGCGTGTCAGTTGGGATGGTGCCCACTTCGCTTCCGCCATCAAGCGCTCAAGTAACGGCATGAGTTTTGTCGCATGATTCAAAGACGTGACGTAAGAAGCTTCTGCTACGATCTGTTTTCCGTCTGAAAGAGCGACCGATAATTGTTTCGTCGATGTATCAATAGCTACGATTTTCATGATCTCAATCCCTCACATAATGTAATGTATCGTTCTCCGATCGGTGTCAGCTCAAAACGGCGGCTATCGTCACCCGTTCGTGTAATCGTGATTGCCAACCGTTCCGGTGGAAGGCTGTCCGCAATCAATTCAGACCACTCGACGACGGCGACGCCTTCACCATTCAAATATTCTTCAAGTCCGATATCATCACCGGAACCTTCCAGGCGATAAACATCCATATGATAGAGAGGGAGACGTCCCGTATAGACTTTCATGATCGTAAAGGTAGGGCTATTGACATGACGCGTCACACCTAATCCTTTCGCAAAGCTTTGAGTAAAGGTCGTTTTCCCAGCACCTAAATCTCCGTCAAGCGTAATGACCATCCCTGCTTCAGCACGTCGTCCGAGTTCAAGAGCTAAGGCAGTCGTTTCTTCCAAGCTGTTCATTTCCAGTTCTATCATACGATGTCTCCTCCTTTAATTCGTACTGTTCGTCCTTCTCTATTGTACCGGACGAAAAAGGCAAAAAAAAATACGAAACGCTGAACGTTTCGTAGTAAAGTTGAAGTTAAGTTTAAAATTGGTTGCGGGGGCCGGATTTGAACCGACGACCTTTGGGTTATGAGCCCAACGAGCTACCAGACTGCTCCACCCCGCGACGATAAACGTTTCGGATTTGATTATTTAAAAATTGGTTGCGGGGGCCGGATTTGAACCGACGACCTTTGGGTTATGAGCCCAACGAGCTACCAGACTGCTCCACCCCGCGATGATATAACGTTTCGACAGATATTAATATAACATGTGTTTTTTAAATTGGCAAGTCTTTTTGCCTCATTTCTTTTTACTAACTGTCCTAATGAATATTCTTCTATACTGATACGAAAGGAGTGAACAGATGGGATACTTATTAGATTTACGAAAAATCGTAGGAAATCGACCGTTGATCAGTGTAGGCGCGACCGTACTCGTCATGAATTCACAATTTGAACTGCTATTTCAATATCGTTCGGATACGCACAGTTGGGGGCTCCCCGGTGGTTCAATGGAACCGGGTGAGACACTTGAAGAAGTCGCGATGCGTGAGTTGCAGGAAGAAACCGGACTTCAAGCACAAAGCGTTCAACTGCTAGACGTCTTTTCTGGTCCTGATTACTTCTTCCGTTATCCAAATGGTGACCAAACCTACAGTGTGATTCATCTCTTTCAAGCAAAAGACGTATCCGGTACATTACAAATGACAGATGGAGAGAGTCTCGACTTACAATATTTCTCCTTAAATCAATTACCAGCACCTCTTGAAGCGCGTGCTGCAGCGCTATTACGTCAAATCAAGTCTCGCCTTCTTGATACAACACCTTCTTTTTAATCTAGATGCTTGTCTTAAAACTGACTTGATGACGGATTGACGTTCACTTGTCAGTTTTTCTATTTCTTTCGGGACTACACACAAAAAACCGACCTGCAATCTGCAGATCGGTCAAGTGCCTGGCAACGTCCTATCCTCACAGGGGGAAGCCCCCAACTACTTTCGGCGTTCAAGTGCTTAACTTCCGTGTTCGGCATGGGAACGGGTGT
>Ga0308160_10003536_pt1 | contig 17516 bp, 16 predicted proteins | sample PhyFR1_FD_201036 | JGI IMG/M metagenome (GOLD analysis project Ga0308160, IMG submission 201036) | Phyllosphere microbial communities from UC Gill Tract Community Farm, Albany, California, United States - DLSLF.R1 | ecosystem: Host-associated > Plants > Phyllosphere > Unclassified | place: USA...
CGCGGTACGGCGCAGACATATCGAACCGCGTTTATTTGTGTTCGGGCTTGACGTGTATAAACGCGTACCACAGGTGCTCCCACCAATGCTCGCGCGAGCGCACGGTGTAGAGGCAGGCCTTGTCGATGCCGGTCTTGAAGACCGGATCGGGACACTTGTTCGTCATCAGGGCATAACGCTGGTTCTCCGCATTGACGAGCGCAATGCAGAGCCAGACGACGAGGCCGAGCAGGATCACGGCCAGCGACCACGCGTAGTGGTTCACATGGCTGGTTTCAAACAAGTCCTCTTCACGAGGGCGGGCGCCCTCGTACATTTCCAGGACTTTGCGTTCACCTTCACTCATTTCGTGGCGGCTGCCTTTGCGACCAGCGCATCGAGGACCTGCAGATGCGCCTGGACGATCTGGTTGCGGTCATTGATCTTCAGCTTTTCGGCGACCTGGCCCGGTGAGGTCTGGTACTTGCCGTCGACGATCAGGGTCGGCGTGCCGCTCACCTGATAGGTGGCCCCGGTCTGCGGCAAGCGGCGCAGCTTGGTCACGACGCCGAAGGAATTCCAGGTTTCCATGAACTTCGCCTTGTCGACGCCGCCGTTCTTGGTGACCCAGTCGATGATCTGGTCGTCCTTCATCAGGCGCACGCGCTGCACGTGCACGGCATTCAGGATCTTCGGATGCAGTTCCGCTTCCTTGCCCATGGCTTCCAGCGTCAGGAACAGGTGCGCTTCCGGATCGTTCGCGCCCTGGAACGGCAGGTGGATGCGGCGGAAGTTGACCTTGTCGGCGTTCTTTTTCGCCCACTCGTTCAGCGGCGCTTCCAGCGCATAGCAGGCCGGGCAGTGGTAAGCGAAGAATTCGATGACTTCCACTTTCTTGCCGACGGTTTGCACCGGCTGGGGCGCAGCCAGCGTCACGTATTCGACGCCGTTCTGCGGATTGGTGGGCGAAGCGAAAGCGGTACCGGCTACCAGGCTGGCGGCGACGAGAGCAAAACGCAGGGAACGGCGCATAGGGTCGAGGTCCTTCTGTGTGAAATTGAAGAAAACGACGCGAGATTACCACTTTTTTGCCCTGCCCAAGGAGGGGCGCGCCGTTTTTTGCATTTGCTTACCGGTGAAACGCCTGCTTACCTTCGTTGGCGCGCCTCGTCCAGGCGCAGGCACAGGGCGGCCGCGCCATCGACGATGCGCGGACCCGGCCGGGTCAGCAGTTCCTCGTCGAGCGTGAACAGGTTGTTGTGGCGTACCGCCCGCATGCCGCGGTAGGGCTGCCAGATCGACAGGCCCCGGTCTTGCGGCGTGTAGAGCTTGCCGCCGACGATGGCGTCCGGATCGGCCTGTATCACCGCCTCGACGCTCACCTGGGGCGCGATCGTCTTCAGGCCGGCGAAGATGTTGCGGCCGCCGCAGACGCGGATCGCGTCGCTGGCGATCTGCTCGCCGTTGAGCGTGAACAGCGGGTTGTCCCAGGCCTGGTAGAACACGCTGACGGGCGGACGGGCGGCGTAGCGCGTGCGCAGGCCCTCGACCTTGGCGCGGAACTGCGCCGCCGCGGCGCCGGCCGCCTTGTCGGTGCCGAGCAGGCGGCCGAAGCGCAGCAGGCTGGACTCCACTTGCGCGAAGCTGTGCGGCTCGCTGTGAAAGACGGGAATGCCGAGGCTGGCAAGCTGCTCGATCTGGCGCGCCGTATTCCCGCTTTGCCAGATGATCAGCAGGTCGGGTTTCAAGGCGATCACGCGCTCGAGGTCGATCTGGCTGTTCGAGCCGATCAGGGGGATGGTGCGCGCGGCTTCGGGATAGTCGCTGTAGTTCATGGCGCCGACGATGCGCGCGCCGCCGCCGGCCGCGAACAGCAGTTCCGTCACGTGCGGCGCCATCGAGATCACGCGCTGGGCCGGACGCGCGAGCACGACCTGCTTGCCGCTGTCGTCGGTCACGCTCACGGCCGCCTGGGCCAACGTGGCACACAGCGCCAGCGCCGCGCACAGCAGGGCTTTCATTGGACTCTCCGCAGCGGAACGGAACTGCCCGCATCCGCGGCGGGCAGGAAGATGGTGCGTCCGCCATGCTCGATCACGGCGATCGGGTGGCCGAGGCAGGCGCCGAGCAGGTCGGCACGCATCACCTCCTCCACCGGTCCGGCGCGCCACTGGCCGTCGCCATGCAGCAGCAGCGCGTGGGTGGCGCCGCTCCAGGCCAGGTTCAAATCGTGGCCGATGCTGACGATCGCGCGGCCCTTCTCGCGGCACAGGCCGGCCAGCAGCCCGGTCATCGCCACCTGGTGCGCCAGGTCGAGGGCATTCGCCGGCTCGTCGAGCAGGAGCAGCGGCGTGTCCTGGGCCAGCAGCGCGGCGATCGCCACGCGCTGGCGTTCGCCGCCGGAAAGCGTGCGCACGTCGCGCTGGGCCAGGTGCAGCACATCCAGAGTACGAAGCGCCAGCTCGGCGGCGGCATGGTCGTCGCTGCCTTCCCAGTAGCGGTCGGCATGATACGGGTGGCGCGCCATCAGCACGGTCTCGATCACGCGGTAGGCAAAGGCGTCGCCGCGCGACTGGGCGAGGTAGGCACGCTCGCGCGCCAGCGCCGGCAGCGGCCATTCAGGCAGCGGCTTGTCCTTCAACGTGACGCTGCCGGCATCAAGAGGACGCAGGCCGGCGATCGTGCGCAGCAGCGTGCTCTTGCCGGCGCCGTTGGGACCGATCACGCACCAGCTTTGGCCGGCGTCGACGCGCCAGTCCAGGCGTTCCACCAGCAGGCGCGCATCGACGCGCAGGGTCAGGTCATGGGTGACGATCATCGGGGATGGCGTACATGTAATTGGTGAAGCTGGAACAGGAACACGGGCACGCCGATCAGCGAGGTCAGCACGCCCACAGGCAGCTGCTGCGGCGCCAGCACGGTGCGCGCCAGCGTGTCCGCCAGCACCAGGAAGCCGCCGCCGGCCAGCGCGGCGGCCGGCAGCAAGAGTCGGTGGTCCGGACCGAAGGCGTGGCGGCACGCGTGCGGCACCACCAGGCCGACGAAGCCGATGCTGCCGCCGGTCGTGACCGCGCAGGCCGTCAGCAGGCCGGAACACATGAATAAAAAGCGGCGCAGCCGCGCCACATTCACGCCGAGGGTGACGGCGGCATCGGCATGCAGGGCCATCACGTTCAGCGCGCGCGCCTGGCGCAGGGCCAGCAGCAGCGCGCCCGCCAGCACGACCCACGGCAGCAGGCGCCAACTGGTGCCGGCGAGGTCGCCGATCATCCAGAACACCATGCCGCGCAGGCGCGACTCGGGCGCCACCGACAGCATCAGGGTGACCAGGGCCATGCAGGCCGAGGCCAGCACGACACCGGTCAGCAGCAGCACGCCTGACTCACCCGTGCGCACGCCTCCCCTGCCGCCGCCCAGATCACGGCGCGCCAGCAGGTAGAGCAGCAGCGAGATCGCCACCGCCCCGAACAAGGCGCCGACGTCGACCAGCCACAGGGCCGCGCCGAACAGCAGCGCCGCCAGCGCGCCGACGGCGGCGCCGGCCGAGACGCCCAGCACATACGGGTCGGCCAGGGGATTGCGCACCAGCGCCTGCATCATGACGCCGGCCAGGGCCAGCGCCGCGCCGGTGACGAAGGCGCTGCTGGCGCGGCCCAGCCGCAAGTCGAGCAGGGTCGCCGCCATTCCGTCGGGACTGCCCGTGAGCAGGCCCGCCAGCGCGTGCGGCAGCTCGGCGACGGGCACCGCCACCGAACCGGCCAGCCCCGCGCCGACCAGCGCCGCCAGCGCGCACGCGCCCAGCAGCGCCAATGCGAGGCTGCGGCGAGACGGCGACGTGGCAGCGAGCATGTTCACGACATCAGAAGTCGTAGCGCGCCGACAGCTTCAGCTGGCGTCCGTCGCTCGGATAGATGCCGCTGCGGCAGCCGAAGGCCTGGCTGTAGTACTGGCGGTCGGCCAGGTTCAGGCCATTCACGGCGAATTCCCATGGACCGGTCCTGTACGCATAGCGCGCGTCGACTGTCGTGTACGAAGGCATGCGCGCGCCGCAATCGTTGGCGAAGTCGCTGCCATAGCGCTGCTTCGACACGTATTGCGCGCCGATGTCGGCACTGTGCCCATTCCCCGGCAGCCAGGCCAGGCGCGCGGTCAGCACGTTCTTCGGCACCAGAACCATGTCGCGGCCCGCGTTCGGGCCATCGGTGAACTCGGCCTGCACGTGCTGCACGTGACCGGTCAGGCGCAAGTTGGCGCCCAGGTCGGTGGCGGCGTCGAGCTCGACGCCCTGGCGGCGGGTCGGGTCGAGGTTGGTGTTGGCGCCGAACGGATTCTCGGCGGTGGCGGTCGGATCGAAGAAAATCTCGTCGCGCAGGCGGTGGCGGAACACGCGCGCCGACACTTGGCGCGCCTTGTCGCCCACCGTCACGCCCAGTTCCAGGTCGCGCGAGGTTTGCGGTTCGAGCAGGCCGGTGCTGGAGCGGAATGCGTTCTCGTCGGCGTTGGCGATGCGGTAGCTCTGCCCTGCCTTCGCGTGCACGGTGACGCCGGCCAGCGGATCGATGCTGGCTTCGACCGTCCAGGCGTTCAGCGAGCGGCTGCCGTTCGGCGGGCCGGAGAAGGGATTGCCGGGTTCGAAGGGGGCGCTGCTGTCCTTCTTGAATTTTTCGTGACGCCCGCCCACGGCGAGGCGCGCATTCAAGGCACTGTCCCAGCGCATCTCGTCGCGCAGGTAGAGTGCATTCGAACGCTGGCGAACCCAGGTGCCGAAGCCCAGATTGTCGCCGCGCTCCCAGCGGACCAGGTCGACGCCGGCGACGGCCTCGTTCAGCAGGCCGCCGGAACGGGTGATCTGGCGCAGGCGCGGCGAGAACTGGGTCTGGCGGCTGCGGTAGCTCGACTCGGAAACGAAGCCGCCGAAATCGTAGTTCGAGCTGACTTCGCGTTCGCGGTGCGACAGCTCGGCGGCCAGTTCGACGCTGCCGATGCGCTGTTCGGCAAAGGCGGTGACGCGGTCGGTGGACAGCGTGCCGAAGTCGGTCGGGGTGTTGGTCTGGTGCGGGTTCTGCTCGAACTGTTCGATCGTCAGCGAACCCGGGAAGCGCTGGTCCTGGCGCGCGCTCTCGACGCGCAGGCCGACGCGGGTCGCATCCTGCGCCCACTGGACGCCGCCGCTGATGCTCTTCTGGCGGAACGCCGCGTTCTCGCGGTCGTTGTGGGTGCCCTGGCGGTCGGCCGCGAGGTCGAAGGACAGCGGGCCCGCGCCATGGCGCAGCGAGGCGCGCGCATCGAACTGGTGGCGCTGGCCGGCCTCGGCGACGACGGTGCCATGGTAGCCCTGCTCCGCGCCGCGCTTGGTGATGACGTTGATCACGCCGCCGGTCGCGCCTTCGCCATACAGCACGCTGCTGCCGCCGCGCGTGATCTCGATGCGTTCGACGGTATCGACGGGAATCGTCGACAGCACGGCATCGGTCAGTTCGTTTTCGTTCATGCGCACGCCGTCGACCAGGATCACCAGGTTCTGGGCGCTGTTGGTGCCGAAGCCGCGCAGGTCGAGGCCGAAGTCGGGCGAGCCGGTCAGGCTCTGGCGGCCGTAGACGCCGCCGATCTTGCGGATCGCCGCGTTGACGTCGTTGACGCCGGCGTTGCGGATTTCCTCGGCGGTGATGACGGTCGCGCCGACCGGCGGCAAGGCGGCGTCGCTCGGGAAGCGGGCGCCGGTCACGTGGACGGTGGTGAGGGCTTGCTCGTCGGCGTGGGCGACGCCCGCGAACAGGGAAAGGGAAACGGCACAGGCCAGCGCGAGCGGTTTGAGAGCCGGCGCGCCGTTCGAAACAGCAGCAAAAGTCATGTTGTAATTCTTCGATAGGGTATGCATCCGGCCTGCGTCCCCGCAGGTCGGATTCAACGGACGTCGTCATGCGACGAGGTCCACCTGTCCTGGCCGGTATCCGGGCTGGCAAGCAGGAGCCGACTCACCTTCCTGTGCGCGCACAGTGGTATTCGAGGCGGCCTGTCGCCGGAGCGACGCTTGTTGACCGTTGCGGGGGCAGCACACGTTGGCCGGGCGCCGGAGGCGCCGTGGCGTCGTGTTTCCCGTTTAACTGCGCATGCGGAGGGCGTGCGCGGGCACCAGAACGGGGAGGATTATATATCGGACAAGCGAATACGGTTGAAGGCGGCGATATGCATGCCGATGAAGAGTCGAGACGGCTTCAGGTGCCGCGCTTGCCGCGTGCCGCTTCCTCGGCCTTCAAGGCCGCCTTCTCGGCCGCGAGACGCGCCTTCTCTTCCATCTCGATGCGGTGCGCCTCGAGACGGGCGGCACGGGTCTCGGGCGTCTCCAGGCTGATGCGCCCCAGCGCCCCGCTGCGGTAATCGTGCAGCAGCACGTGCGCCGCCTTCTCGACGTCGAACTCGCCGCCGCGCACGCGGAAACCGCGGCGCGCGGCCACGTTTTCGACCACGCCGATGCCGTCCAGGCCCTCGGTCTTGAAACCGTAGCGGGCGGTCAGCAGCTGCGGATAGCGCTCGAGCAGGACGTCGCCCAGGAAGAAGGCAACCTCCTCCTCGATCAGCGCATTGGTGCCGATCGCGTGGCTGGCGGCCAGCATCAGGCCGTCGCTGGCCATCTCGATCTTCGGCCACATCAGGCCCGGGGTGTCGACCAGCACCGTGTGCTTGTCGAGATACAGTTTTTGCTGGGTCTTGGTGACGGCCGGCTCGTCGCCGACTTTCGCCACGCGCTTTTTCAGGAGCGCGTTCATCAGCGTCGATTTGCCGACGTTCGGGATGCCCATGATCATGATACGCAGCGGCTTGGTCGGCACGCCGCGGTGCGGCGCAAGCGACAGCGCCAGCGCCGGGATGCGCGCCACGTCGGCCGGCTTCTTGGTGGTCATCGGATAGGCCGTGACACCCGGCTGGGCATCGTAGAAGGCTTTCCAGGCGGCCGTGGCGACCGGGTCGGCCAGGTCGATCTTGTTCAGGATTTTCAGGCAGGGACGCTGGCGGAATTTGCGCATGCGCTCGACCAGCGGATTGCAGCTTGCCTCGGGCAGGCGCGCATCGAGCACCTCGATCACGAGGTCGATGTTTTCCATCTGCTCTTCCGCCTGCTTCTTGGCGGAATTCATGTGGCCCGGGAACCATTGTATCGACATGCTGTGCTTTCCAATTTCTGCGAACGAGGCGGTATTTTACGCTGGCCTGCCTCTGGCGTCCCGGCCGGCTTGTGGTTCTGTTTCCAATAGGAATGATTTCGGCTTGATTCGTTGCAATATCGAGTCAGGCTGGACGGGCAGGATGAGAAGACGGCCGCGCCAAGGCCGCTCGCATCCACCGTGAAGGAGAGGCTCATGACGCAGTTCATGCATATTGCGCGCAACGTCGAGGTATGGATCTTTGGGGCTTTCGGCGGGCTGGTCCTGGCGGCCTGCCTGGACCAGCCGGACGAGCGCACGGCCAGGCCGGCCAGTCCGGTCGGCGTAGTGCGTGAAACCGAGCTGGCGCAGCCGCAGACCGGCGTCGCCCAGCCGATGTATGTAGTCTACGTGGTCGGCAAGCGCCCGAGCGGCGCCGTCAAGCGGGCCACACGCGCGAGCGCCGGATGACGCCGGCCGCCGCCCCGCATCGTCCAGGATGGGCAGGCGCTGCCCATCCCTCCCCCGCCTTCAGCGTGCCCAGGCGTCCATGTCCCGCCGCACCAGCGAGGTGATCCCGCTCCAGTTGCGCTCCGTGTAGTGCCCGTAGTCTTCACCATTGTCGCGGAACATGACCGAGTGCCAGGCCCACTTGGCGCGCCCGCCCTGGTTGGGGCCGGAGCCAAGCGTCAGGTCGTTGCAGAACCAGTCGCCCGGATTGCAGAACGAGCTGCCGCCCGTCCCGGAGACGCCGCCGGAGCTGTGGTAGGCCACCACCTCGTCGTCCTGGCCCGGCAGCGTGAACGAATACAGGGTGCCGCGCGCGCCGGCGTAGTTGTAGAACCAGACCCCGCGCGTATCGTTGTGGTTGTACAGGGCGCGCGCAGTGGCGACCTTGTGCTGCTGGGCCATGGGCTCGCTGGTGGTCCAGGCGCCGATGTCGGCCAGTTCGCTGCCGCCGCTCGATCCCGCCGCGACGAGCACCCAGCGGATGTTCCAGCCGGTCTGCATGCCCCCCGTGCCGGCCGTGCACACGCCGGCCGCGTTGGGCTGGGCATTCGTCACCGGCCGCGCCGAGCTGCCGTAATTGGCCAGCGTATAGCCGATCAGCATGTCGCCGGCGCTGTGGACGCCGATATAGCACCAGTTGTTGCCCGTGCAGAAGCAGTCGAGCGCATTGCGCACATAGCCGCTTTGCGAGGCGACCCCGCTGCGGCCGTCCCAGTTGACCGCTTTCTTGTTGACGCCGGCCGGCACGGTATTCGGGCCGAAGTAGGCGAAATCGTCGTAGTTGCCGATCGCGCCGCCGCCGCTGGTGCGGCCGTGGATCCATAAGGTGTAGTTGGTGGCGCTGGCCATTCCTGCGGCGAGCAGGCCAGGCAAACAAAGTGAAACGGCAAAACGTGCGGATCGTCCCATGTCATCCTCCATCTTCTGGTTGCAGTGGGACGTGGCGACGGCCGACCGCTAACAGCCATTTTTGTGACGAGCGCACCACGGCGTCAACCGTGCACGCGGCGGCGTTGGCAGAAGGATACCGAACAGTGGATTGACACCGGCGCCGCCCGCGAGAGCGGCGCCGGCACCAGGCTACTGTACCGGCCCGCAGGCGCTCGGCGGCAGCGGCTGGGTGGGATCGAACTTTTTCAGTGCCTCGAATGCGCCCTTGCGGTCCTTGGCGAATTCAAGCAGGTGGCGCTGGCGCTCCTCGCTGTCCCATTCCGCTTCCGACACGCCCTCGAGCGAACGCTTGCGGCTGGTCAGCACGTTCCCCTCCAGGCGCGGCATCAGTTCGCGGTCCGGGTCGGTGTTTTCCTTGAGCAGGTAGCCGTCGACGTCGCGCAAGCGCAGCGGCAGCGCCGCTTTGCCGTCGTGCATGAGCTTGCCGAACACGGCCAGCTTGATGTCGTTCGGTCCCGGGCCCAGCACTTCGTTAAAGGTTGCCAGCGCAAAGGGGCGGCCCTGGGCATCGTCGATGCGGCCGGTGACGATGTAGCGGCCTGGCTTCCTCACATCGGCGCGCAGCACGAAGACCAGGGCGCCGTCTTCCATCGCTTCGCGCGGCGGCCCGGCCCAGACGGCCGGCACCTGCGGCGAATGGATGACGTCGAAGATCAGCACGCCATTCTTGCCGCCCGCCGTGTAGCGCACCTCGGTGCGGATGGTGCCGTCAAAGCTCGCCAGGCCGGTCTGGCCGGGTGTGAGCACGCCGGCAAAGGCGCCCGTGCCATCCTCGGCAAACGCGAGCGACACTTGCGGCGTGCCGCGCGCACCCGTGTTCACGATGCCGGCGGCAAGCGCGCGCGTGACGACCAGCGGCACCGCGGCGCCGGTCGGGTCGACCGCGCGCAGCGAGAAGGCGACGGATTCGCCGGCGGCAAGGTACACGCGCGATTGCGAGGTCTGGAGCAGGATGTCCGGGTTGCTGCGGCGGTCCTCGCCGCGCATCGGATTCGATTCGAGCACCGGCCGGTTCGGATAAGCCTGGTCGGGATTGCGCGACATCGGCTGCGAGCCCGGCGGATAGGTGCTGCCCTCGCGGTAGCTGCAGTAGGTGTGGTCGGTCAGTTCGACGTATTCGACCAGCTGCCGACGCTGTTGCGCGCGATCGCCGGGCGGCGCGGCTTGCTGCTGGCCGGCGACCTGGCCGAAGAATTGCGGCCCCTGCGGCGCGCCGCCGGGCGCGGTAGCGGCCACGGCGGCGGCCGGCTGCTCGCCGCCGCGCAGCGCCAGCCAGGCAATCAGCCCGAGCAGCGCTACGACCATCACGAGGGGCAGCCAGCGTTTCATGAAACGCTCAGAGGGCACTGTTCACCACGGCGCTGCGCACGACCCCGACGATGCCGCCCCAGTTGCCGTTGGCGTAGTGGTTATAGGCTTCGTTGTCGTCGCGGAAGCTGACCGAGTGGTAGCTCCATTTCAGGGAGCCGCCTTCGTTGGCCGCCGTGCCGAGCGTGAGGTCGTTGCACAGCCAGTCGCTCGGATTGCAGTAGGATCCGCCCGACGTGCCCGCCACGCCGCCGGTGCTGTGGTAGGCCACGGCTTCGTCGTCCTGGCCCGGCAGGATGCCGGAATAGGCCGTGCCCTTGGCGCCGGCATACATGTAGAACCAGACGTTGCGGGTGGTGTTGTGGTTGTACATCGCGCGTGCGGTGCTGGTCTTCAGGTCCTTCACCAGCGGTTCGGAAACGGCCCAGGAACCGGCGTCCGACAGTTCCGAGCCGCCGCCCGCGCCGGACGCGGCGCGCACCCACTTGATGTTCCAGCCGGTCTGCGACGTGCCGTCGCTGTTGCCGCACACGCCCGAGGAGTTGGCGACGGCGTTCTTCTTGACGCGCGCCGAGCCGCCGTAGTTGGCCATGACGTAGCCCATCATCAGGTCACCCGCGCTGTGGGTCACGACGTAGCACCAGTTATTCCCGGTGCAGAAGCAGTCGAGGGCGTTGCGGATATAGCCGCTTTGCGAGGAAATGCTGTTGCGGCCGTCCCAATTGACGGATTTCTTGTTGACGCCGGCGGCCGTGGTGCCGGGGCCCCAGTAGGTCCAGCTGTTGTAGTTGCCGATGACGCCGCCACCGGTGCGGCCGTTGATCCAGAGCGTGTAGTTCGTTGCGGCAGCGAAGCTTGAAGCGGCCATGAGACAGACGGCCATTACGAATCGTAATGCTTTCTTCACGATGATCTCCGTTCTCCATTATTGTGGACGCCTGTGTCGGTGCCTTCACTGCCGGCTGAGCCAAGCGTTGCCGCGTCCTGCGGCTAGCCGACTGTATGCTTGAGCTAGACCAGAGTCAATTGAACACTAGAGAGAAGAATATTTCGTTGTATTACTACAAATGCAAAGATTATTTGCCTTTAATCAAGTTCCGCAAGAACTTTTAGATGTGCAACAACACTGCGGCCGAGGGCCGACAAGTCGTAGCCGCCTTCCAGGCAGCTGACGATGCGCCCGCCCGCGTGCTCGCGCGCCACCTGCATGATCTCGCGCGTGATCCAGGCGTAGTCCGACTCGACCAGCGCCATGCCGCCCATGTCGTCGTCGCGGTGGGCATCGAAGCCGGCCGAGACGAAGATCATCTGCGGCTTGAACGCATGCAGGGCCGGCAGCCAGTATTCCTGCACCACCTGGCGCACCACGTCGCCCCCGCTGCGCGCCGGCACCGGCACGTTGACCTTGGTCGCCGTGATCGGCTCGGGTTCGGAATACGGATAGAAGGGATGCTGGAAGAAGCTCGCCATCAGCACCCGCGGATCGTCGCGGAAGGCGTCCGCCGTGCCGTTGCCATGGTGGACGTCGAAGTCGACGATGGCGACCCGCTCCAGGCCGTGTCCGTCGAGCGCGTGGCGCGCGGCAATGGCGACGTTGTTGAAGAGGCAGAAGCCCATCGGCTCCTTCGGCGTCGCATGGTGGCCGGGCGGGCGGATCGCGCAGAAGGCGTTGTCGATGTCGCCCGCGAGCACGGCGTCGGTCGCGGCCAGGGCGGCGCCGGCCGCGCGCAGGGCCGCGTCATAGCTGGCGTGGCACAGCAGGGTGTCGGCGTCGAGCGGATAGGTCGCGCCCGGTTCTGATGGAATATGATCGCGCACCAGCGCCAGCGCCCCTTCGGTGTGGTTGCGCAGGATGGCAGGAATCTCGGCCAGCGGCGCCAGGCGGCGCTCGAGCAGGCCGTCGAGCCGGGCCAGGATCAATTGGTCTTCGATGGCTTGCAGGCGGCCCGGACACTCGGGATGCCAGGCGCCCATATCGTGCTTCAAACAGTCGGGATGGCTGAAGATTGCTGTGCTCATGATCGTCATGCTGCTCAGCAATACACCGGGATGTTCCGTTCTCGCATAGAATCATCCGGATGATGCCGCTGCATGGAAAGAATAGTTGCCAATGTCGCTAATCTACCATGCCCTCCGCTGTGCCGCACATTCGAGATCGGAACCTCAAGCATGTTCAACAAATTGCACGCCGCCGCCCGCCAGGTCGGCCAGATCGTGGTCGGCAAGGACCAGCAGGTGCGCCTCGCCTTTACCTGCCTGCTGGCCGGCGGCCACCTGCTGATCGAGGACGTGCCGGGCGTCGGCAAGACCACCCTCGCCCATGCGCTGGCGCTGTCGCTGGGCTTGCAATTCAACCGCGTGCAGTTCACCAGCGACCTGCTGCCGGCGGACGTGGCCGGCATCTCCGTCTACGAGCGCGAGAAGAACGGCTTTGCCTTCCACCCGGGCCCGATCTTTACCCAGGTGCTGCTGGCCGACGAGATCAACCGCGCCACTCCGAAGACCCAGTCCGGCCTGCTCGAGGCGATGGAAGAGCGCCAGGTCAGCATCGACGGCATGACCCGTCCGCTGCCGGAACCCTTCTTCGTGATCGCCACCCAGAACCCGGCGCACCAGGTCGGCACCTTCCCGCTGCCCGAGTCGCAGCTCGACCGCTTCCTGATGTGCCTGTCGCTGGGCTATCCGGACGCCGCCGCCGAGCGCGCCCTGCTGATGGGAGAGGACCGGCGCGTCATGCTGCGCTCGATCGAGGCGGCGATGAATCCCGATGAACTGATCGAGGCCCAGCGTGCCCTGCGTTCGATTCACGCCTCGAACGCCCTGATCGACTACGTGCAGGCGCTGGCCCAGGCGTCGCGTTCGGAGACCCTGTTCGCCGAAGGCCTGTCGCCGCGCGCGGCGCTGGCCCTGCTCCAGGCCGGGCGCGCCTGGGCCGCCCTCGAGGGACGCGACCACGTGCTGCCGGAAGACATCCAGGCGGTGCTGGTGCCGGTCTGTGCGCACCGCCTGCGGCCCTTGAAATCGGCCCACGGGATGGCGCAGGCCAGCCGCGACCTGGTGCTGCAGCTGCAGAAATCGGTGCCGGTGTAAGCAGATGGACCGCGCCAAGCCGCCCCAGGCTGACAGCGCACCGTGGCGCATGCGGCGCGAAGCCCGCGCCACGAGCGAACTCTTCCTCGGCCAGCGCCGCATCTACATCCTGCCCACCGGGCCGGGCCTCGGCTTCGGCGCGCTGCTGCTGGTGCTGCTGATCGGGTCGATCAACTACAACCTGGGCCTGGGCTACGCCCTGACCTTCCTCGCCCTGTCCTGCGCCCTGGTCGACATGCTGCTCACCTGGCGCAACCTGGCCCACCTGCGCCTGAAGGCCGGCCGCACGCCGGCCGTCTTCGCCGGACAGGAAGCGAGCTTCGAGCTGCAGCTGATCAACGCCGGCAAGCGCCCGCGCTACGCCATCCGGGTCGACTGCGCGGGAACCGGCGCGCCGCGCCATGCGGCCGACGTTGCTGCCGGCGGCGATACCACGCTGCGCCTGTCCGTCCCGACCGACAAACGCGGCTGGCTGGCGGCCCCGCGCCTGGTGCTGAGCACGCGCTTTCCGCTCGGGCTGTTCCGCGCCTGGAGCTACTGGCAGCCGGACCTGCGCGCCCTCGTCTACCCCTTCCCCGAGGAAGACGCGCCGGCCCTGCCGCGCGGCACGGGCACGCGCGCAGCGGGCATCGGCAGCGGCGCCGGCGGCGAGGACGATTTCGCCGGCGTGCGTCCCTACCAGCCGGGCGACCCGCTGCGCCGCCTGGCCTGGCGCCAGATCGCCCGCCTCGACCCGCTCGACGGCGGCCAGCTCGTCACGAAACACTTCGAGGGCGGCGCGCGCGACGAACTGGTGCTCGACCTGGCCGCCCTGCCGCCGCGGCTCGACCTCGAACTGCGCCTGTCGCGCATGACGCGCTGGGTGCTGGAGGCGGAGAGCCGCGCCCTGCACTACGCCTTCCGCCTGGATGCGACCGCCTTCGAGGCATCCAGCGGTCCCGCCCACGCGTCAGCCTGCCTGCGCGCGCTGGCCCTGCACGGCCTGGGAACGCCGCGATGAAGGCCTTGATCGCGTCCTTCCAGGGCCTGTCGCGTGACAAGGCCGACACCCTGCTGCTGCTTTTGAGCGCCCTGCTGGTGCTGGCGCCCCACGTCGCGCACCTGCCGCTGTGGGTGTCGGCGCTGTGCGCGGTCACCCTGCTGTGGCGCGGCGTCATCACGCTGCAGGGCAAGCGCATGCCGCCCAGCCTGCTCCTGCTGCCGCTGGCGGCCGGCGCCATGCTCGGCGTCGCCCACAGCTACCAGACCCTGCTCGGGCGCGATGCCGGCGTGGCCATGTTGGTGCTGCTGGTCGCCTTCAAGATGCTCGAGATGCATGCGCGGCGCGACCTGTTCGTGGTCGTGTTCCTGTGCCTGTTCCTGGTGCTGACCAACTTCTTCTACGAACAGGGCATCGGCACCGCGCTGCTGATGGCCCTGTCGGTGCTGGCCCTGCTCACGGCGCAATTGAGCTTCCAGTTCACGGGTACGGTGCCGCCGCTGCGCCAGCGCTTCCTGATGAGCGCAAAGCTGCTCGGCCTGGCCGCGCCGCTGGCGCTTGCCCTGTTCTTCCTGTTCCCACGTATCGAAGGACCATTGTGGGGCGTGCCGGGCGACGCCATGGGTGCGCGCTCGGGGCTGTCGGAAACGATGGCGCCCGGCACCATGGCGAACCTGGCGCAGTCGGGCGAGACTGCCTTCCGCGTGCGCTTCGACGGCCGCGTGCCGGCCCAGGAACAGCTGTACTGGCGCGGCCCGGTGCTGGGCGCCTACGACGGCCGCACCTGGACCCGGCTCGATGCGCGCACGCGCCGGCGCACGGCGCAGGAGCCGCTGGCCCTGACCGTGGCCGGCAAGCCGCTGGCCTATGACATCACGCTCGAACCCTCCTCCACGCGCTGGCTGTTCGCGCTCGAGATGCCGCAAAGCCTGCCTGAACTGGACGGCAACGGCGTCAACGTCTCGGGCGAATTCGAACTGACGTCCACCAGGCCGATCGAGTCGCGCCAGCGCTACCGGATGACCTCCTTCCTCGACTACCGCCTGCAGAAGGAGGCGCTGCCCCCCGATGCCGACCACTGGCTGCAACTGCCGGGCAACAGCAATCCGCGCGCGCTGCTGGCCGGCCTCGGCCTGCGCGCCGAGCGCGACCCGCGCCGCCGCGTCGAGAGGGTGCTTGCCGGCTTCCGGCGCGAGAACTACGTGTACACGCTCAACCCGCCCCTGCTGGGGAGCGACGCCGTCGACGATTTCCTCTACGGCAGCCGCGCCGGCTTCTGCGAACATTATTCCGGCGCTTTTGTCTTCCTGATGCGCGCCGCCGGGGTGCCGGCGCGGGTGGTCACCGGCTACCAGGGCGGCGAACTGAATCCCCTGGACGGCTACGTCACCGTACGCCAGTCCGACGCCCACGCCTGGGCCGAAGTCTGGCTCGCGGGACAAGGCTGGGTGCGCGTCGATCCGACCGCCGCCGTGGCGCCGGAACGGGTGCGGCGCGGCCTCGAGGGCGCAATCCCGCCGCGTCCGCCCTTCGGCATCGAGGGCCTGGGCCGCTTCATGGCGCAGGGCGCCGGCAACTCGTGGCTGGCGCAGATGCGCTACGCCGCCGGCGCCGTCAACAACGGCTGGAACCAGTGGGTGCTGAACTACACGCCGCAGCGCCAGCAAAGCGTGGTCGACAGCGTGCGCTCGTCGGTATTCGACTGGCGCATGCCACTCTTGCTAGCCACCCTGATAACTGTGTTGCTGCTATGGAGAATCTTCCTGCGCCGCCGGGAAATCGACCCGGTCGATGCGTTATACTCGGCCTTGTGTTCGCGCCTGGCTCGCCTGGGTCTGGCGCGAGCGGCAGATGAGAGCCCGAGTGCCTACAGTGCGCGTATTGTCGCCGAGGCAAGGCTGGCACCGCCCGCGCAAGCGGCGGCCGCCGAGTTCCTCGGCCGCTACAGCGCCTGGCGCTATGCGCCGCGCGTCGTCGCGGCCAAGGATGCCCATCTGGCCGCGACCCTGAAGCGCTTACTTTCGCAAGTTCGATGAAATCTTTCGTATCAGCCCTGGCAGCATTTGTTTTTGCAGCAGCTCCGATCATCGATGCCGACGCCGCGGCGAAGCATCCTCCTTCCAAGGCCAAGGTCGCGAAGGCCAAGGCCGCAGTTGTAAAGACCAAGGCCAAAGCCGCTAAAGCCACCCCCGCCAAGACCGCGCCCAAGGCGCGTAAAGCCCTGGCCGTGGCCGCAGCCGTCGCCGCCGTGTCCGCCATCGACTACACCGGCGAACCGATCAACTTCGGGGAATGGCAGGCCGTCAGCACTTTTGTCGACGAGATGGTCGCCAAGCACGGTTTCGACCGCAGCGAACTGGAAGCGCAGATGCGCCAGGTGCGCTTCGTGGATTCGGCCGTGCAACTGGTGAAACCGGCGCCGCCAGGTAAACCAAAGAACTGGCAAGCCTACAGTGCGCGCTTCATCGAGCCGATCCGCATCAATGCCGGCCTGCGCTTCTGGAACGAAAACGAAGCGGCGCTGTCACGCGCCGAAGCGACCTATGGCGTGCCGGCCGAGATCATCGTCGGCATCATCGGTGTCGAGACCATCTATGGCCGCGACACCGGGCGCTTCCGCGTGCTGGACACGCTTACCACCCTCGCCTTTGCCTATCCGGATGCGCCGAACAAGGCGGCGCGCGCCGAGTTCTTCCGCAGCGAACTCGAGAACGCCCTGCTGCTGGCGCGCCACGAGAAGATCGACCCGTTCTCGCTGCTCGGCTCCTTCGCGGGCGCCGTCGGCATGCCGCAATTCATGCCAGGGAATATCCTGAAATACGGCGTCGACTTCGACGGCGACGGCCACATCGACCTGCGCAACTCGACCTCGGATGCGATCGGCAGCGTCGCCAACTTCCTGATCGAACACGGCTGGAAGCCGAGCGACACCGGCCCGAACGTAATGCCGGTCGACGTCTCCGCGAACCGCGCCTGGGAACCCCTGCTCGGCCGCGGCCTGGAAGCCACCCTGCGTCCGGACGAGCTGGAAGCGGCCGGCGTCGTCACCCCGGCGTCGCTGCCGGCGCACCGGATGTACGGCCTGGTCGACCTGCAGAACGGCGCCGAGGCGACCGAGTACTGGGTCGCCAACGATAACTTCTTTGCCATCACCAAGTACAACCGCAGTTATTTCTACGCCATGTCGGTGATCGACCTGGGCCGGGCGGTGCGCGAGGCGCGCATGGCACAGGCCTTGTAGAGTTGGAAAGTTGTAACAAGTTGTAAGGAAGCTGCGTCAGTTCTTTCCTCGGCGCAGCTCTTCCATATACCGGGTACTCCCCCGGTGTATCCCTTCCCGCCCGTTTCTGTACTCTATGGAAACATTCACAGGCGCGGCATACCCCCTCCAATGTTGTTATTCGAGCATATCATTCTGAAACGTGCGCGGCGCAACTTCTGTTTCCTCTACACTTAAATTTAATCAAAAAACAATTATTTTTTCCGTGAGTTTGTGAGAGAATTGCATTGCGGCTATTGTTGCGATTAGACAACAGAGCCGAGGCTTCGCACCGAAT
>Ga0308160_10003538_pt1 | contig 17511 bp, 27 predicted proteins | sample PhyFR1_FD_201036 | JGI IMG/M metagenome (GOLD analysis project Ga0308160, IMG submission 201036) | Phyllosphere microbial communities from UC Gill Tract Community Farm, Albany, California, United States - DLSLF.R1 | ecosystem: Host-associated > Plants > Phyllosphere > Unclassified | place: USA...
TGAAGAACAGATACCACATTTCAGCGCGCAGAGCATTCCCCGCTTTTCCACCTCTCAAATCTCCAAATCTCGAGTACCAGGTCCCTAGACCCAGAATTTGGCCAGACACCCAATCAAGCAATCTTCAACCTTCCGAGAGACAGGCTGAAATTAACCTTCCTGACTGCTGGGCACCGTAAATGAACGGTGACAGAGTCACTTAGCGATTCGGGTCGAGTCGGCATATCTTGCGTGCTGGCCATGTCAAGTACCCAGCTGTCCTCTCGACGACCGGTCTTTTAAAGTCTGATACTGCCTTAAACAGGACTAAGGTCTTGTTCATCGGCGTGGAACCGAAGAGATCGGCTTCGCCGGCGTCAACCGGCATCACTGAAAGAGAACGTTAACGTTTATATCTCCCAATCTGTCACATTCTACCCCAAATGTCCTCACCCCCGCTCATGGTGCCCCTTTATCTCTTGGCAGTGCATATATGCAAGAAATTCTGTCAGTCGTACCGATCCAATAAACAGTGGGAAGATCATCGATTTAGTATGTGGAGCAAAAGCATCGTCGCAGATGTGCATGTAATGGGATCCGCAAAGCGTGCGAGAGACTACTGGCAACTCTTGAGCTGATTCTGATACACATGCCTTCCTGAGCGTAGATGGGTCTCGATCTCCAGTGACCTCCCCTCGGACACTTCAACAGATCCAGCAGCCACGTTCAATCTAAAATACCACCCAGTCACTTAGCGACCGTGCTCAGCCAAGCGTTGATACATCATCCAAATATTTTGGCTAATAGTCTTGGCCATTTGCCTGGCAACATCTGAGTGAGTTGATGAACCCAGTCAAGTCCACCAATGTCACAGTCAAAAAATGCCCTGCAGACGCCACCCTCGGATACCCCTTGGAGGGCGTGCAGTTAAGGGCTGGAGTTTCCTTTTTGGTCAGGTCTTCCATCTATCCGCTCTATTCAGGATATTCAGTTCCTCTCATCATCCCACTATGAGAGGAGGAGTAAGAGTTAAGACGTAAAAGAGGACGCCTCCTTGCATACAGCTTACAGGGGGGGGACCCATACATGAACACAGCAACGCCTGGGCTGGACCTTTCTTCCCTACCTGCTGTTCACACCATCAAATCCGCCACCAACTTGCTACATCGATATCAATCCTACCACCGAAACATCTCATTACACTCAAGGATTCATGCATGTATTTATCATGCAGCTCCGACCGCCATTCGGACATCCCGTCATTAGTTTCATGTTATATCAGCTTGAGCCCTTTAGGAAGATAATTAGCTCCTATCAATCAGAGTATGATGGATCCGAGCCTACTGGTAGATATATGGGTGATTGCTGACACGTCGACTTGAGCTGAAACTCCTCATACTTGCAATCACGAAGGTCCGCAGCACGAAGGCCTGGAAGGATTGTCAACCCAAAGGGCTCGAGCCACCACGGACCTCGCTTTGTAAATGGACTTATCCTCGTTTGATAGTGGGTGAACGGTTTGGGTATCAGTGACCCCCGAGCAAATCAATGCAATAGTATGTATAGATACAATCAACATCCATCCTCCACCCTTCATCTAATCGCAAGCATAAACACCTACTTACGACCCAAGCCCCTCATCCTTTCTTTCAATCCCTCAACCCTCCTCCCCAATTTCTCTTCCTCCCTCTTCCATCCAAGAACTTGCATCTCCGGACTCCCTTTCCTAGACTTCCATCCCTTCCGCGTATCGATGTTCGAAATATCAACTATCCTAGGTTTTAGTTGATAGTTCGTAATATCGCGGATTAAGATCTTTGACTCTGTCTCAACGGATTGTCGGGTTGGTGTGATTGGTGTGGTTGGCGGGGAGGTGTCCGAGGAGGACGAGTTTGTGGGTGATAGGCCTGGGACCTCTTCTTCTGCTTCGTCGTTGGGTTTGTCGGTCGATTTGAATATAGGGAAAGAAGGGATAGGGGCTAAGAGTTTAAGATCGGGATACAAATGCCGGGATTTTAACAACGAGTTCTCAGACCTCAAGTATCGAATAGCAGAACGTAGATTCTCAACCTGTACATCAGCATCCTCCTACTCGAACGTCGTAAACATACCTGTTCGGCAAGTTGTGAGGCCTCCAATCCCCCGCCCATTGGAAGTGTCAACTCCACAGCAGGAAGTAAAGCCTCCCTTGATGGATCCACTCCTTTTCGTAATCTTGCATTCTCCGCTTCGAGCGCATCTTGTTCAGCTTGTAATTGCTCAATAGCGTCCGAGTAGACCTTTTCTTGTTTCTTGGCTTTCGTTAAATCATTCTCGAGCTCGATGATCGTATCGGCTTGTTTTCGGGTCGCTTCCAACCGACGCTCGAGGATTTCTACTTTAACTCCTGATTCTTGTAATGTCTGATCCTGGTTGTCAGCTTGTTTCACCAATAAAAAGGCCAAAAAAGCTGATTTACCCTGATCTTGACCTCTCGCAAGAGATCCTTGAGTTCCTCCGACATCCGAACCACTTTCCGCTCCGTATCAACATTATGAGAAGCAGCTTCTTTGATATTAGCAACCCTAGCAAGCCAGGGTGGTGGTATATCCACTACGAATCAGCTTACTCCTTTTGAGGCAAGAGAGCTTACAATGAACGATCTGACCATCTTTGACAGCCTGTTTGATCTTTGGTAATGCCATACCCAATACCTGGCCTAGGCGGGTGATGAACATTCCGATCTGATCCCAGGGGGGCATACCGGCCGGAGCGGCTGATTGGGATGTGATTTGGACTAGGAACCCCTCGATGTCGGATAATCGAAGTGGGTCTTTGGATGAGCGGATTGAAGCTGCATGAGCACCGATTCGTTGGGCTAGCTGTTCATCAGCTGAGTTCCTATTACTATGGATCGTCAACTGACCTGTACTGCAAGATCCACGGCGCTGGACACCGAATTCGAGAGATCCGCCAGAGCGACAGTCACCTCAGGCAGCAACGCTGAAGAGATTTGCCAAACTTCCTCCATCTGCGCAACGAGTTTACTACTCATCAGCACTACTCTCGCAGAAATGACATACCTGGAGGAGACTTTCACAGTCCGAACCTGATCAAGTATTCTTTGGACAGGCTCATAAACCCCTGCCTCCAGGGAGGAACCGCCGACTTCGACTTCGATTTCTATTATCAGCTCAACCCACCAAGGCCATGTCAGCTTACCTGGTTCTTGCGTAAGTGAATAGACTGATTGCCTAGCAAATCCGACGGCTGCTGCGAAATTATCGAGATCGTAATCGATCGTATAAGCAAGTGCGAGCTGTCGTTCAGGAATATCAAGCTCGGGCTTGTCAAAGACCGTGGAACCCAAATGCGCAAATTGGGCCGTCAGACTATCATCAGCATCTCCCCTAGTGTCGGTGAGTAGAGACTTTACCTAGCAAGTTCCCTCGCACAATCCTTCTCATTGAAATCATCATTCCTGACCATCCCAATCCATCCATCGACCCTACTCTCCACCCCTCCAAGCTCTCCAAGTACTTTCCCAAAAGACACCCATTCATCCGCTCCACACCGCTTGATAATGGCTGCGAACCTCTTGTTTAGGTTGGAGAAGTCACGGAGTTTACCTCGTAATTCACATATACCCACCAGAGGGGATGAAGCTGGATTATCGGCGTGCAAAGAGGTCGGGATGGAGTGAGATTGTGAGATTGTGGAGGTGATGATATCGGTCTTGGAAGATAGGCGAAGGAGGGTGAGGTAGAGTGATGTAGAATCTGCTTCGGTCTCGGCGTAGGGGTCGGGCAGGTATGTCTGATTATCAGCTTGAACCTGTCTCCGGAAATAGTCAGCTTACCTGAACGATACGTAGATGTTCCGAAAGTTGGGCAGCCTCGAGCTTCTGCAGCTCAACGTCGATAGCTTTATTTTGCATCTTTGCCGCTGTCGACTGTAGTTTCAAGTTGAGGTTCATGATATTCTGAGCCTCCTTGCTGGTGGTCGCAGTATCAACCTGCTGACTAGCCTGGAGCATTCGTAAGGATTCAACCTCGCTACTTGTCAGCTAATCCCCAACGTCAGGGTTGAGCTCACCTCTGGAGATTTGTGACCAAGTCCCGGAACTGGGATAAAGTAGCTTCAGTGTCAATGACTAAAGCATCAAGGTCTGCAGACCTCTGCCTTTCATCTCGAAGGCGAATAGTCAAGATATCTACTCGTCAGCTTTGCTCCAAATGGAGTGGGCAGCTCACCAATCTCCCCACTAAGCTGTTTCTCAGATTCAACATGATTCTCCTCAAGCTCATCGTTCAAATCCTTGAGCGCTTCAAGATCTTCAATAGTCTGTCTCATCTCTTCAATACGCTACTTTATCAGCTACCGCGAGACTCAACGGGCTAGCTTACCTCGCTCATCTGTAGATTCCTCTCGGTGAGCTGTTCCAGCAGATCCTCTGCTCCTAGGGCATCATCCAACTGGAGTTTCAGATCTTCAACCTGAGTCTCCGCATTTGCGAGTTTGGCCTCTGAGAGTTCGAGGCGACTTTGAGCATCACCGAGTGTACTAAGTTCTTTCTCCAGATCAGATATCTTGCTTTTACTTTCTTTCTCATTATCGGAAGATAGATCCCGGAGTCTATCATCAGCATTCCATCGTTGTTCAAGTGGGGTGACATACCTGATCAAAGCCTCTTTTAACCTCTCATTATGTTTCTCCAATTGTATATACGCCAGCGAAGATCTCTCCCCATCAAGCCCATCAACTGGTTTCTCATATTCCGCTACTCTATCAGTTCCGTCAAATGACGATCAACTCACCATTCTCCTCCTTCAGAATCGCCACCTCCAATTCCAGTTCTTGGACTTTATCATTCAATTTCTCCAATTCCGCTTCTGCAGCTTCTGCTCTTTCTTCCGCCACCTCCCGATCTAGAGCTGCCATTTCCAATTGATCGTTTGCATCAGCTGCCCTGGTTTCGAGATGGGTATTCTCAGATTGAAGGTCTTTGGCAGATCGTTGAGCGGCCGCTACTGATGTTTGAAGTTCTTGGAATTTGGCTGATTGTCAGCACCTTTCCCTTGTTTCCCTTGTAGGCAGGTTCGAGACGTACCTTGTAATTTGACCCTTGCTGCTCGTAATGTATCCGCCTCGGCAGCTTTCGCTTCCATCACTTTTATCCTTTCCTGATCTTCCGCCCTCCTTCCTTCTAGTAATCTGACCTTTATCCTCAATTCATCCAATTCCCTCTTCTGAGCAAAGACCGCTATTGAGGATTCCTCGACTCCACTTGGAGTCTGAGCCCTTTTGACCGGCGATGTAGCCCTGAACGGTACAGGCGGAGGAGGCATAGCTTGTGAAGCAGCTGAAGCGGTAGAAGGGAATCTGGAGGGACCAGGTCGAGGTCCCACATCGGGTAGTGAAGATTCGGTAAGGGCTGGTGAAGCTGGTATTGGTGATGCAGCTGATAGACCCCTGTCTAAGGGTGTCTGAGCACGAGAGAGAGGTTGGGGGATAGTTGAAGGTGGTCGACCACTTGTGGATGCTACCGAGGGCGGACGAGGGGCTGTGGTGATTGATGAAGTCGAAACCTGCCTCGAGCCAAGTTTGGATGGCGAGGCAGTCGTTGACTTGGCGCCAGCTCGAGGAGGAGTTGAGGACGCAGGCTTGGCTGCTCGAGGAGGTGTCGAAGGGCCGGCTTTAGCATTGGGTCGAGCTACACTTGCGGTACTTGAGGCGAGTCGGGATACTGAAGCTGTAGATGTATGTTTGGCCGCACCTGGACGAGTCTACTCTTCAGCTAACATCATGTATCAGGGACATGACTTACAGTCCTTGGAGCCTCGATGATCTGCACCTGACTAGGCCTGACGAATACTCCATGCTTAGGTTTACAGTCAAAGTACCTCTCTCCCTGAACTGAACCATCGTTCTTTCCTACTCCGGAAGACCTATCTGTTAGCTCGAAGGAATCCAGAATCGCAAGCTTACAGTTCCACCCCCACCCAATTCCCAGTTGCGAACTTTGGATTTGCGCCTGTCCATCTGACATAGCCAATACCGGATGATACCTGGACTTTTGCCCCTACAGGAATTTCAGGAGTTGCCATTGTTTCTCCTTCTTCCCGTCTATATAGTATCCTTTATGCTAGCGGCTGATCCTGCTGCTCATTGCTTGATTGATTTGTTGATGGATATCAATGAATGGACGTCATAAAGTCAAAGCTCGGACGCGTCGAGAAACACGTGGCTAATAGGAGGGATGAGATGACACGTCATGAATTGATAAGGAATGACCTTTTTGTGCCTCCTCCTACTCATTACACGCATCAACTGATACCTATATACACTATATAACAATGCCCGACTTATCACAAGCAGTACCATCAAAAGACTTGAAGCAATGGCACTCGCCATCTTCAAGGTCAGAAGCTATCGATACGCTTATTCACGGTGTTGGTACGCCATCTATTGAGAATTGAGGATTAGAACTAATGTGTAGACCGATACAATCCCGGAAATCTACCTATGATGGAGGATTACTTGAGGGAACAGATGGAACAGGGAGAACAGGATTTATTGGCAAACCTAGCTGTTTTGAAGCTGTAAGCTATCTCTATTTTGGTGAAACAGGAGCTAATGGTAGATATCAATTCAATCCCCAAATGTCCAATCCCGAGATTATCGTCAATATCCTAACTCAGGCATTATCATCAACAGTCCACGGACCCGACTTCAACCTCTGCTTGTCGCTTCTACGTGAACCTTCAGTATGTCACCTTTGTTAGTGAGGAAGAAGCTGATGAATAGGCAATTCTACATGATACCGATGGAGATGAGGGAGATGGAGGATTAGAGAGTGTCATGCCTTGGTTACAGGAACTACACAACCTAACTCGATCATGTCAATTCTCAAAGTTCTGGGCAGAATTCAATGGATCTTCAGAACCAGCTCAGCGTAAGCTCCCCCTTTCTCTGCTGTCCATAAGCTAATATCCAGTATTCAAAGACATGTACCTACCCCGACACCCCCACCTAGTCCCCACATTCCGTCACTTATTCGCAACATCAATCGCCTCATGTTTCCGTAAAGTAAACACATCCCATATTCAAGAATGGCTAGATCTACCACAAGGAGAAGTAGAATCATGGTGCAAGAATGTTGGATGGAATGTAGAGGGTGGAGTGGCTGTGATTCCTACGAACGGGGATAATGATGTCAAGGCTGGTGTCGTTAAGGAGAATGTCGAGTTGAGCCGTAAGTCCAGATTGTCTGACTGGGATAATGCTGATCTAGTAGAATTGACAAAACTCGTTGCTACTGCTGCTTACTAGTTGTACTCGGTGGATATGCAGATATATTGATGATTTCCGCCCTCGCGACATCAGATGTGTGATGGGACTCGAGGCGACATGGTTCTCGAACTGACTGGAGCCTACATGCCTCAATTGACAAACGGATACATGTTGATGGTATGATGTAGAGCAATATGGTATGGTATTTAACGTTCTGCCTCTCGGGTATTTCCTGATGTTTCTCACTGATCCACTGCCTCTCGGACAATAGCCCTGGTGGTCAGTACAAACAATGAGACGTGTATAGGAAGGGAGCTCACTCGACTTCCGATAGCGACCTTTCCTTCTCCATCAACTTCGCCCTCTTGATTCTCTCGCTCTGCGTTTCGAACAACCCTCGAGACCTCTTGCGGACAGTATCATCAACCTGGTCGAGCTGAAATGCGATCCTAAGCTTACTCTCCACTTGGTCCAACATTGCGAGGATATCGACCTGGACCTTTTGACCGATCATAGTACCGATTCGGTAAATTGACAAACCGAGGTGAATGTCGATCTCAGATTGAAGTCGTAGGACATCCTTGATATCATCTGAAGTAACATCCGCAGGGATAGTAGGAATGGCGGCAATATCGTTCCCAGAAGTAGAACTAGGGCTCGAGCTCGGGGTAGCAGCGGCGGGTCGGTATATTCGTTCGAAATTCTCGACGGTGTACCTTGCGGTACATCTCAGTCCATGCGCAAATGACTGGCCATGTACAGCCGTCTCGGCCGGATCGGAAGCTCCAACTTCCAAGATATCCTTACTGAACACCAAGCTCTTGGATACGGTAGTCTGCGAGAGATGGCTCATAGCTTGACTAATATATCAGTGGGCATATGACCTCAAGGTGAAGAAGACCTACATGATAGTACTTGATGCGCCAGGTCGTACCGCGGCCAATTGGGCGATGGACTCCTCGATTAATTCCCATATCTTCGTAATGTGGGAATCGACTTTCCCTCGACATGAAGCTAGAGAGTTACGGATGATTACCGCGAGTATCTCGGCATCGTCGCATTTCCCGTTCCTTGGGGATCGATATCTATCGTCAGTCAAGCACAGTAGTGATACTTACTCATCACGAAGTTTGAGGATATCGTCAATCCAAAACTTCTCTTGGCCACTAGCCATTCCGTTACACATCGGTCTGCCCATCTCGGTCCTTAACGACCCTATCTTCGCTTCATCCTTCTTGAATAAGGGAATCACGGCTGGCAGACACCTGCAAAGATCCTTCATAAGTTTTTTCTGTAGATCGGCGAGCTTATTGTAAGTCTCGCTTCGAACGACCAATTCCTTTCGAAGTTTCGTAGCGAATTGGCTGATGATATCGTCATGAAGCGCGCCGATCGGATTCTCGGGAAGAGTGGGGAGGAGTGAGACCTCTCCAGCGTTCATAGTCTTCTTCTTCTGGAGAAGTACTGGAATGGATTGAAGCCTGAAATGTCAGCCTCGTGACTATCTCTAAGTGATGACTGACCATTTGGATATCCTATCCTGATGAAGTTGAAGCACATTCTTTCTGAGTGATGGCAGTCCCAATCGAGCTGCAAGACCAGACTTCTGAGAAAGCTGTACCCATTCAGGGGACTTGAATAATCGTTGCTCGATCGCTCGCATCTGTGAGGAAGCGATTCCAGCTTTAATTTCCTTGGGACCGGCAAGGCGAACAGGGTATATACCGAGCTTTGGGGACCAGCCTTCGAATCGATCCGCGTCTCCAGTTAGCATATCGATCCAGGAGTTGTCGGAGATATCCTCGATACGGTCGATTTGGGTCATAACGACTGCTATCAGTGATGTTCAAGAGTGTGGAGGTGACTTACCCATCGTCCTTTCGCCTTTTGGGTCGACCTCGATGTTCAATTCTACGCACTTGTCCTCGGTTGGTGGAGCTGTTGGTCAGCATATATACTCTGTGCGTAGACGTACTACTACCAGCCGCCATACAATGTACGATGACATTCTCGTCCTTGGCGATAAATTCCTTGATCATGTCTAATCGTCAGCCATTGATTTCAAAACAGATTGGACTCACTCGATACGGCGTGCTGAGAGGTCTTTCGACCTACGCCTGATCATCAGCTCATCGGCACATTGGGCAGTCGCGACGGACCAGGAAGATCGATCACTAGGAGATCCTGCTGATCACTTCCAGAGATCTATACATTAGCAAACTCCTCGTGATCGAGGACATACATTGATAACGACAGTATTCATCGTATACTCCGGCCAATCATCGTAGGAATCCAACCTCTGAGCTTCGGTTAGATGTCGTAACCCATCTTCGGTCCTATCTCGTCAGCACCCACCCTCATCGAGTATGACTTACCTAACAACACCCTCGACCTCGAGTCGCCTCGCTTCATCACCCGCTAGTCTTATTTGATCTCGTAATCCGGACCAAGCTGTGATCGGTCGGCTGGTGAATGGGTGTCTCTTGATTCCTCCATCGATGTTGATAGCTTCGATGGAGATTGTACATCGAAAATCATTTCCGGGGGTTTTGGTAGACGCGATCTTCATTGGTCCACTACTGGTCAGCCATCTCTCGTTAAGACGATAAAATACTACGTACCGAGTAGCAGTCCTACCAGCGACATGAAGAGGTAACTACGCATCAGGCATATCATATTAGTCATTGACTTACATTGGTAAGAGCACTCAATCTGATCATAAGCGAAATTCATAGATATCGTCAGCCACTTACACACTCGATTTCCCAGCACTTTCCATCCCAATAACAACAAACTTCGGTACGGATCCAAGAGACTCAGCCAACTCATTAGGTCTGAGAGTGAGTCAGTGACTGTATCAAGGGGGAGGTGTGACGTACTCGAGAATCTCCTGGAGTTTCTCCAGGACTAACGAAGCGCTCGAAGGGGTAGCATCCGCTTTAGGCAACACGGATTCATTAGAGCCGAGTTCATCGTTGAGCAGCGTTGAAGTTGAGGCGAGTGAGACGGGGGATCCAAGCGTGGGAGAGGGAGTCTGAGGGGTAAGAGGAGCCGTCATTTTGAATTGTGAGTGGTGTAACGATAGTAAGTAGAGTATCGAAGATAAAGGAGGACCAGCCAGCAGGACCCTCTACGTTCATATCTCGTCAGCCGTCGGCAAGCACCCATGCCCATACCATCAGCCCATCTCCTGGATACCAAAGAAGCATGAACATGGAACAGATCTCCATTAATTAAAGACGCGTAAAATTACCCTGAATATCTACAAATTCTGGATGTAAACTCTAATTACGACGCGTTTCATCATTAGTCGTTCAGTTCGTGTACTCTGCTCTGTCCTATACCTCATCATCTATTGTCCCCCACCTTCACTTGATAACTGGACGTAGATCGCCTGGTAGTCTCCTATCATACCCTCTCCATCTTTGGTATTCGTCACTCGTTTCATATTACGCCACGCTACGTCACGGTCTACCTCACCCGAACCTCTCCCCACCTTTATTCGCTTTCCTCGAATCTGTGTATCTCACTCCTCAGTGGCTTGCTCAGACTTACCGCCGTTACTCTCGCCCTTTTCAGTCATTTCGAATCCGCACGGACCTACCCCAAATTCCTTCATCCACGTTCTTCAAATAGGTCATCAACCCATTCCGAACCTAGGCGGTCTCGCCATTCAAGAACAGGACCAAAAGCACCCCAAGCACCCTAATTCTGAGCAAGAAGGAGGAGAAAGACGCTAGTGGAAGAATAAGCCGACCGGGACGGACAGGACGGACAAAAACGCTTTGACCACCTCCGAATCGCGTAACACACACATACACACACAATCCTCAACGTTTACCCTGGGGTATCGCGCTCTATTGTAAACAAAACGTTTATATAACCTCGACCTCGACTTCATATCCGTCGCGCTCCGATCACTCCATTACACGCTCTTTTACTCGTTACGCTCTTTAAATCTGCCTGGTGCAGATGATCCTGATTTTGGACTTCTACCTAGACGGTTGATTTCCACCACGACACATCAACACAAATTTACTATCCTTTCAACCCTACCCCGACGCGACTTATTGCTCCCACTCTCAAGTATGGATTCAGTGGAGATAGTGGATAGGCGGACTCAACAGCTCGCATCTGCTAAGAAGAAGGTGAGTCGCAACTGATATTGTCAAGGTAGAGAGAGCTGATGGTAGTTATCAAATTTCAGAGCGAGAGGATCCGATACGCAGTCAACCTTCAATTTCCCGATCCCACCGCTTCCGCTTCCGCTTACCACTGAATTGAGTGGGAATTGCCCACCGCCCGCGACTAAGGAGGTCTTACCAGAAGGAGGAGGGTTGGATAAGGCGTTCAGCATGAATTTCAAGATGGAACCACAATCACACAAAAGGCAGGGAAGTATGGGACATCGTCGGCGACCTTCTTCGATTTCTCATCCGCCCATCCCACTTCGGACGAGCGTCACTGGGCTTTTCGAAGCGACCACGTTCGGCAACGCCGAGGCTGGATGTGATTTACCAAACTTCAATTCAACTCCGCCCAACCCACCTCTATCTAATCCGGCACCCGCTTTTATTGATGAAGATCCAGTTACGCCAATCACCAATAACGATGACAATGCCCGAGCAAAATTCACTAGTTTCAGTTTCGGGTCCAAGGCCCCTTCAACCCCTCTTGCTACACTACGTACCTCCTCACCATCACATTCTCCCAAACCATCATTTTCAGCTCCAGGATCATTCAATCGATTATCCACCCCACTCTCTCGTCCTCCTAGTTTACTAGTCACTCGCCCTACCCCACTTCCATTCGATCAACCACTAGGCTCCGCTCCCCTATCAAGTCCACCTTCACCAGCTCGAAAACGTCATTCTCATACTCGATCAAACTCTATCTCAATGCCAAATCTGAAATTGGGTAGACCTCAATCGTATTCTGTCCTCTCGTCTTCACCTAGTTTCCCTTCGTCGCCTGTTTCGCCCGACAATTTAGGTGAAACCAAGATAAACGGGAGAAAACTTAAATTTGAACCGAGTGGACGAGGAGCAGAGGCAGAACAGCAGAGGGATGAAAGTCGGCGTAAAGCCCTTGAGAAATTAACTGGGAGGTCACCTACTGTTCCACCACCACTTGAAGCTGCTGTCACAGAAATCAGTCTACCAGATGAGGAAGATGATAATGTCGATACCACGCCTTATATGCTACAAGGAGAATTCGAGTCGTCACTTGCACCTGCTCAATTTGGTCGACGTGGATCTACCGACTCTCCCGAGTCGTCCGATATCTCACCTATCATTACTCCTTCCACTTGGCAATCGCCTACTCCCAGCGCCACGCCAGCCGAGACATGGACTAGGAATGCAGATGATCACTTGGGTCTAGGTTTCGGGATGGACAATACCGCTCTGAAAAGGGCGAGTATGCCCTCCGCTCTAGGTGTTTTGACGGAAGAAGATGAATCGGAAGATACCTCTCGTGGCGAAATCTCGCTGGATCACCAGGAAGTTTCGACTTCTGAGGTCAATGAACCTGCGGTACCCCCGACTCCTAGTCGATTAAGGGAATTACATCTCCTCTCATCTTCTATTACCGTTTCACCCCGAGAAGAAACCGCCCATATCGCCAACCGCCCCCTTTCCGAATCGACACCCACCAGACCCCTCTCTGTACGACGACCACGTCCACTCTCGGGATTAGGTATTGGACATGCGGCATTCTCCGGTTCGCCTAGTACTACCACCTCTACACCGCTCGGGAGACGCCGCGAATCAAGAGGAAGTTCTATCTCGTATAAGAAAGACAACGATTCCATGGGAAGTAGTACAGGGTCTAGCAGGGAATGGTCATTCAATCGCTTAACCTCCCCTACTTCCTTAAACGGATTCGGAAGTCCACCCGCCTCTGCACAATTCGCTTGGCCAAGAGCGGATATCAATGGAGAGATCGAAGAACTTGCTTCTCCAATCGTTTCATCGTCCAGATGGGCTCAAGCTCCTTCATCATCTACGCCTACTGCTACTGTTGATCGCAGCAGTGATCGATATAGCTCAAGTATGACGGAGAGTAGTGATTACAGTTGGCGTGATAGTCGACTTGAGTTGGAGATGGAAAAGGAAGCATTGAGGGAGGACGCGGAATTATGGAAAGCGAGATGCTTGAATGCTGAAGAGCATTTGAAAGCTGAGAGGGGCGAGACTGCAATTTTGAGAGAGAGGGTCAGGAAGCGTACGTCCTCTCTGCTATTTATCCTATGTCAAAGCTGATAAATAGTGGGAGATAGATTATCTTCAGTCTCTTCATCCCGCCTACCCCCACAGGCAGACGAATCAAGACCCCTAGCCGAAATGCGAGATCAATTATTCAGCTTAATGTCCCTCCTCGAACGCGAACAACGTGAAAAGAACCAAGCTCTCTCTCGAATTTCCGAACTCGAATACCAACTCCATGAATCCCATTTCCAACAAACGGCAAACAACTTCCAACCAATTCTCCCCTCTCAGGCTTTCGGCAGATTACCCCCGCCCAGTCCTACTATTATACCACCTACTCCCCTTCCTTCCTCGCCGGAGGTTAGTGGGAATAAGATGAAGGCCTGGGGATTTCCATCGAGGTCGAGGACGCCTACGCCGCCAAAGGAGAAGAAGAGGGAATCGTTCTTTGGTCTGTCTAGTGTTTTAAAGGGACCTGCGGTTCTAGAGGAACATACGGGGATTGATCTTCCGCCAATCTCCCTGCCCCACGAGCCAGAGTGGATGCCCTCGACATCGGAAACGGTATCAAGCCCTCCCCTGGCCCGATCAAACTCGATCACTTCCTCCGCATCGTCAGTGGTTCAGTTCTTAGGTGGGTACCTGGGTCGTGGGAGGCCATCGGCCAGTGTGAACGATCATCCGAGGAAAGGAGTATTGGATTTGAGAGGGGGATGTAGTTGTTGTACCGGGGAAGTCTTTGAACTGTAAATATCTTATGCTTAGCATACCATTATTCTTGTAGCTATAATCCATTTGGGCCTTAAGTGCTGTTTATTGCATATCTATATTGCCTCTTATTACGAAGATGGTGCTGGTGTTCTCCTTCTACGCTTATTACGGTTTGGGAATGGTGTAGTGGGTAGTACAGGTGGTTCTTTGATGGTCAAATTATCTCCTAGTTCCGTATCTTCCGTAACTCTCAGACCTATCATTAGCACCAAATACTATATCACCGGGAAAGAATCGGGAGGGAGGAGGAAGGGGGACATAACATACGGAAAGTTCCATCCTCGCCTTGTTCCCCCTGAACAACATTCCTCCTTAGGAACAAAGCAATCTCTTTCCACTCCCCTATCCTCTTCTCCAACTCTGCCTCGCTGACTTCCTCTTCAAGAGGTGTTTCCTCAACAGGCGGAGGAGGGGTAGGGGCGGAAGAGCACGAAGTGGGTTCGGCTGGGCGGGGTGTTGTTGGTTTTGGTGGAGTGAGGGTTGGTGAGATGAAAGTTTGTCGGACTGCTTGGACCATTGCTAAATGTCTTGTTGGGTCTCCTGTCTTATCAATTTTACAATCACGAGAATGAAGGAGAGGTGGGCTTGCCCTTGAAAGTAATTCGGGCTGAACGGATGACTGATCGGTATGCTGATCGAGCAGCTGGGCGGAGAGCGTTAGGGAAAGACATCTTGCTTTTCCTTATCTATCGGCACTCGAAATATGATATGTACCCTCGACAACTCGAGGTAAGAATAGATCTGATGGTGCTTGGTAAAGAGGTGAATGAACAGAAAGTCGACGAACAATCTTGACTTTTCGGATCAGACCTCGATTCACAAATTGTGATGAATCAACTCTCTAGGTGCGTTCAATGGCGAAACTTGATATTCACAGTCACTCACCCGAGACCGTGGAATGAGATCAGCTGATTAGTACCACGGAGTATTCAATCACATAGACTGCAGCTTCCTAGCTCGTACAATACTGACAGAATCTCAAGTCAAAGAACTTCCCGTCAATGAGAAATTCGACCGATCATTGAGTCTGTGCTGCCGAGTCGTACTCACCAAGAACCGTCTCATGGCAAATGACCACCATAGCCAAGTGTGCCAAACTTGCCACATAGAGATCCTGGCAGCGGCATTACGGATTAGGGAAGAAAGGATGACCCACCTCCTCAATCAATCCTTTGTGCTGCGATACTCGTATCAGGCGGGGTGACGAGATTCAATTATTCTTCCACTCACTAATCACCTCCGGCAAAATGCCATGTACTTGCGCTGGATGGCAAAGTGACAGATCCAATTGTGTATTTGGCAATTATACTGACCCGAACTCCCTGGACGACTGCTGCAAAGCCAGTTTCCCGCAAACCAATGATCATCTATCCATGACCGCCACCATCCCATCAAACCCGCACCCGCGTGACGCAGAACAAGCACAAGAGTCCAAGAGGTTGCGCCCACGTTTGACGGCTTACCGCGCCAAACTGTTTACAAATGCAACCCTGACAACTCATGACTATGAGGACGGACACACCAAGACTGAGATCAAATCAGAGCTTCCGCCCAAAGAGAATCGTGCCTACATTATTGCCGATTACGATTGTTATGGAAAAGTACAAGAAGCCCACCTTCTAACACAAGATCCGTCTGACTCACAACATCAGTCACGGTATACTCTGATTGACAAAGATGATTGCCCGCAGATGATTCAAGACTCACGTGACAAAACCAATTGACAAGGATTACATGTTATTGTAAAGCCTGAATGGGTTGACAACCCAAAACGTGATGAATCTATTGAAGTCTGGACCTGTGATCTGGTCGCTGAGGCGGATCGGACAAGACCAATGCGCATTCCAAATGATTGGAATCCCGACCTCTCTTCTCTTTTGGATACTAGATGATGGGGTCAAACCTAGATTCTCATTTGCCCAAATTGCATTTCACCCCGCAAGATCCTTATCCAGATTCCACACTTTGTTGTCTCCCCGGGCAGTCTTTCCTCCCAAGACCGCATTCATTGTTTTGTTTGAGTTGTAGCCTCCCTAGATCTGACATGTACAACAATGAAAGCTTGCTTGCGCAAGTCACATGGGCAACACCGGTCAAGTCAGCAAGGTGCTTTTGATTTGGTACGCATTACACCTCACTGATGCGCCACTGCGCTACAATGCTGCTCTAGCGGGAACCGTGCTTGTGCAACGCAGTGCGATGAGGTGTGGAGTGAAGGCCAGGTCTGACTAAGCACACTTACGATGGTGTCTCCCTCCTTTGCCTTCTCAACCCCTTGCCGTGAATTTCGGTATAAAAGGTTGTCTGAGAACCAAGGCTTGTCCGGCCAAACCTGTGCGTGAGCCTTTCATTCCTCAAAAAAGCTGTGCAGACCATTCCCTTAGACGTCTTCTTCCAGCCCCTTACAGTCAATGGAGCTAGTTCACCAGTGACGTGTCTCGGCTTGGACCATCCATTGTGAGGGCTATTTTCCGGTTCGGCCTTGTCGCGTTGCAAGAGACGTCAAAAGGATGTTACCGAGAAATGCGAAACTCTAGGCTCGACCGAGAACATTGGATGCCTCACGAAACATCTCCAGTTTCTTACCTTTCAAGGATGAGCCCCTGTACTGTCTACGGTGAGCACAGCATCCCAGGCTCCCTTTATGGCTCCACCAGCGCAGTCGCTGCCCTATCCCTGCCCAAGACGAGAGGAGAGAATATACCACCGATATCGTCCTTTGTTTTGGATACGACGAGAAGGCCGAGAGGCGCCATGCACCTCAGCGCCAGCTCTGCGCTATATAAGAGAAGCGAAATTGAGACAGGCCCTGTGTTATTGCACATCGCACCAATTCATAACACCACACGCGACACCGTCAAACCCCGTTCCCGCCTATTTTCAACCTACTCATAATCTAACTCAGCCTCCATAATGCAGCCCGAAGACGCGAAGGAAAAACCCAGTCCCGCCTCCATAAAAAGTGGTTCCTCAACCATCCCTGGCACCAATGGACATTCCTCGCCCCCTGATAGCTTTGATGGGCCAGACACCTTTGCTTTCGGGGTCTATTCGCAGGTGCCATTTGATGATAGGGAGAACGAGCTTAGATGGGAGGAGGTCCCGTCGGAAGCTCAAGGGACGGCTACAAGGGACCCAGTTACCGGGGATATACGATATGAGTGGATAGCACCGGCAGCAGACTACACTGGCAAGGTTGAAGAAGGATTGTTTGTCAAACATTCACAGACAGATAGATGGTCAAAACTTCGAAAGCAGACAACCGCGGATGGGGAACAGT
>Ga0308160_10003541_pt1 | contig 17505 bp, 14 predicted proteins | sample PhyFR1_FD_201036 | JGI IMG/M metagenome (GOLD analysis project Ga0308160, IMG submission 201036) | Phyllosphere microbial communities from UC Gill Tract Community Farm, Albany, California, United States - DLSLF.R1 | ecosystem: Host-associated > Plants > Phyllosphere > Unclassified | place: USA...
CGACCGTCGGCGGCACGAGCACGCTCACCCTGCGCCGCCCGAGGGGCTCGCTACCAACGTCGACTCGCCCCCCCTTTCTTCGCACCATGTCGGCATCTCCCTGGCGGTCGCTGCCGATCCCGCTCTCGCACCTGTCGCTGCCCCTCCTTCTCCGGGCCGGCCAGTCGTTCCGCTGGCTGCTCACGCCCCCCTCGCCCGCAGCGGCCGACGCCGTCCACCGGCAGCACGCCGTCTTCTCGCTCACTCTCCCCGACCGGGTCGTCCAGCTCGCCCAGCCGACCGAGGGTGAGATCACCTACCGGCACCTCTTGCCCCTCGAGCCGGCCTCGAACCTGAGGCCCGGCATCGTCAAGCCGTCGCTTGCTGCCACGAAGAGTGAGCCACAGGCGGCGGCCGCGCAGGCGACCATCAACCCCACCGCCGCCACCGCCGCCGCCACGCCGGACGAGGCGGCGACGGCCGCCTGGGTGGCCGACTACTTCCAGCTGACGGTCGACAGCCCGGGCCTCTGGGCGAAGTGGCGCTCGATCGATCCCGTCTTTGCACGGCGTGAGAGCCAGCTCCTGCGGGGGATACGGGTGCTCCAGATGGACGTCTGGGAGTGCCTCTTCAGGTGCGTGCGCCGCCTCGCGCTCGTCTGTCGCCACGGCAGTCACGACGAGAGGGCTGACCGACCGACACCGCTGGCCTTGAACGTCTCAGCTTCATCTGCTCGTCCAACAACCACATCTCGCGCATCACCGGCATGGTTCACTCTGCCGCCACCTCGTTCTCGCCCCCGCTGCTCTCGGACGGCGCGACTTCCTTCCATCCATTCCCGCCGCCGTCGGCCTTCCTCGCGGCCGACACCGAGTCTCGCCTGCGCGCCCTCGGCTTCGGCTACCGGGCGGCCTTCATCCACCGGACGGCCGTCGCCCTGTGCGAGGCGCAGCCGACCGACCCTGAGGGCTGGCTGCAGGAGGTCGTCCGCGAGTGGCCGGACGAGGACCGCGCACGCGAGGCCTTAATGGCGTTCGTCGGCGTCGGGCGCAAGGTGGCCGACTGCGTCCTACTCATGAGTGGTGGCGACCGGCGGAAGCACATCGTCCCGGTCGACGTCCACGTGCTGGTGCGTCTGATGGGGGGGGGGGGTTCGGCTGCCAGTCGACGACGACTGACTGACGGCGCCCTCCTTCGCCTGCTTTCAGCGGATCGCGCAGAAGCTGTACGGCTACTCTGGCGCCGGCAGGAGCGGCCAGAAGGTTTCGATGACGCCGGCGCTCTATGCCTCGGTCGAGGCCTCGCTCCGTGAGCGCTGGGGCCCTTACGCCGGCTGGGTCCAGGCGGTGCGTCCTCCTCCCAGTCCAACCGGCTGCCCGTTGAGCTGACTAAGCGGCTCCACCCGCTCCGCGTCGATTCAGGTGCTCTTTGCGTCTGACCTCCCGGCGCTGCTCAAGTCGGAACCGGCGATCAAGGTCGACGTTGCCGAACCGACGCTGAGCGTCTTGACGCCGGTTGCGTGCCAGCCGACGGTCTCGCCGGATAGCGGCACCCCACCGCCTCCTCTGCGGTTTATCAAGCGTGAGATCGACCCGACAAAGGCCGCCCTAGCCTTGACCTTCCGGTCGACAAAGCGGTCGTCGGCGGCGGCGGCGGAGGCCGTGGTGACAAAGGCTGGCGGAGGCGGGACCGTCAAGCTCGAGACGCGCGAGGTCGAGCTCGAGACGCGCGAGGTCGAGGACGGCGCCGATAGCCTCGGCGAGCGCGTCAAGAAGCGTCGTCGGGCGGCAGCTCCGCCCCTAGCCTCGGTCAAGACGGAGACTTCCGGCCGCTGAGCCGTCTACGATGCGACCGACCCACTCGCTATCGCAGCGCACCGCCCTTGGGGTCGATGGGCCGGGCCGGCATCGCAGCCACGGGTCGCCTACGGACCCTGCCTGGGACGTCTCTCGTTTCGTCACGGCTTCACGCCGACGTCGTTCCCGTCTCGCCAGGCCCAAGTCGCTTGCGCGCAAGTTGCTCGCTGCCGGCCAGCTTTGGCCCTCCGCTGTCGACACTCGGTCACACCTTCCTACGGGGGCTTGGAGGGCCGGGCGACCGTCGACGGAACGCATGTCTGGCCAGCCTGCTTGATCTTGGATGATCCCGGGCCGTCTCCTCGCTGGAGTGCAGCCTCGTCAGGGCCAACTGTGTCGAGCTCCCACGCGAGTGCTGCGAAGGATCAGCGTCCGTATTATCTGGTCAGCGGGCAGCGGCGAGGGCGCACGAGATGGTCGGCGTTGCGGGGGAGGCGACGAGAAGAGGTGCGTCGCGGGTTGGTTGCCCGCGGCCTTGGCCAACCATTTAGCGGGTCATGTTCCAACCCTGCTTGTCGACAGAAAACGATGGACAGATAGGAAATTGGCAAATCCGGCATACGAAAGAGGCAGGCCGCAGGAGATAGGCGAGGTCCAGAGGGTCGGAGGCACGGCGTAAGCGACCCCAGGGGGGGAAGCGTTGGCCATGGCTCTGCCTCTCGAAGCGTTCGTGCGCCGCTAACCACGTCGCGCAAGTCTCTTCTTTCATCGCGACGCTGCTCACGAGAGACAGGGCAGCGAGGAACGTTGCATGCTAGAGAATGGATGCGCGGGATGGAGGTTCATAGGCCGCCCTCGAGCTCGGTGAACCACTCGTCGCGCCAGGGGTAACCATAATCGTCCTCGAGGTCGAGGCCGACGTCCTTGAGCTTGCGGGCCATCTTGACGACGCCCGGCTGCTGATAGTTCTTAGACCCAGGGCCGAACCACAGACCGGGCGGGTCGCTACGGCTAAGGCGAACCAATTGCAGCGAGGGGAAGGCGTTCGGTTCCTGCCGGCAGCGGCGGCAGAGGTCGTCGACGGCTCGGTGAAGGAGGTGGTCGGCCGGAGAGCGAGAAGAATGCTCGAATTCGTTTGTCTGGAGGGTAAGTGTCTCTAGCAGCGGGTGGCGAGCGTCTCCGATGACGTCCTCGAGGCGGGCGGCCTCGAAAGCGAGAGAGCGCAGGGTCGGCAACGATTTGAGGACGGTCTCGAGTAGCCCGGGAAGCGGCGGATGACGTTCCCAGCCGGGAGGTTCGAAGCCGAGGACCAGTTTTTGGAGGGACGGGCAGCTGCCGGCGATGTACGGTATGAGTTCATCATCCGCCTCGTTATTGGGGAGGTTGGGGAGGTTGGTGAGCTTGAGTCGCGACAGAGAGGAGGGCAGGAGCGGCCCAATCTCCTCCGCGAAGACACTTGGCCGCGGGAGACTCTCGATGGTGAGGTCGTGCAGACGGCTGAGGTCAAGCAAGAGGCCGAGCGACGGAGGACCGAGACTCCAGTCGTTTGTCCTGCTGTACGTATCGTCCATGCGCAGCAGCAGGGAAGTCGGTCTTGGCCTGGGGCGTGCGGCGTCCGGTGTCGGAAGCGACAGCAAAAGATCGCGGCGCTCGACCGTCCGGGGCAGATATAGGTCCTTGATGTTGGGCATCAGATGGAGGCGCTCCATGACCTTGTCGGCGTCCGAGTCATCGAGCTCGTTGAGCTGGAGGGTCTTGACGTGGACGCCCAGTTGCGGTCTCGTGTCGAGCGTCCGGAGGAGGAAGACGATGCCGCCCTTCTCGCCTCGGTCACTCATCTCGTACTGGTTGATGAGGGGCCGCTCGAGCAGAGGGATGAGGCACTCATCCTGGGTCAGAAAAGGCATAGGATGAGGTAGGCCAAGGAAAGGGGGGGGGATGGCAGCCCGGAACGGACGTCGGTCAGTAACAAGCGAGGGCTGGCAAGCACAGCGCCTGGCTCGACGTACCCTCCAAGCGCGGCAGACATTGGCGCAGGCCCGGATGTCGTCATCTTTAAAGTTGTAGTCGTCCACAGCGAGCCGCAAGATGTCGCTCTGCAGCTCGAACGGCAGTGGGCGAGGCCTGAGCGCATCAAAGGGAGGGTCAGTCGACGGCGGCGGCCGACGAGAGGAGCGGGCAAGGCTCACATGTCGGTCCGAGCGATTCTAGGCGACTGGCCTGTTCTGTTGAGCCTGAGGATAAGGATGCGAGCCCGGGCGAGCGAGGTCAGCAGCCTGCTGCAGAGGGGTGCACGAGATGCCGGAAGGAACTTACGTGGGAAGGCCGGCCGAGGTGGAAGCCCGTGCGCGAAGGAGAGTGAAGGCGAGCTGGACGGGAACGACCGGCGAGCAGGCGGAGGATGACGGCAGGAGGGAGAGGAGGTCACTCGATGGACTCGGAGCGGGGATGTGGGACGGGAGGCGAGGGAGGAAGATGGCCGTTGGGTCGAGGTCGAAGAGGAGGTCGACAGGAGGCGTTGTCGTAGCGCGGCGGCGGCGGCGCGCAGCAGGCCGACCGATCGCAATACCCGTCAGGCTCGCACGCGCCTCCCCGCGCCGCCCCTCGCGGCCCGAGCGCCCGCTTGCCCTGGAACGTCCCTCCCCGATGGACTGGTGCGGGCAAAAGACGTGGCATGAAGAGAACGAGGTCGGCGACTCGCCGGCGTGATCTCTGAGCGACCCGCAGGCACGCTCGGCTGGCGCTCGCCGTGCGCCGCTAGAGAGGCTACCACCCGAGGCCTCCTGACCGACACGAGGCTCGACCGACTGGACCGGCGACTTGTCGGCCTGATGTGCGAGGGCACAGCCGACGGCAAGCACGCGCGTGTCGACACCGAAGATGTCTAGTCGAGATCTGGCGGCGCGTCCGCGCTGTCGTCGATCAAGAGAAAGGGGATCCCGAAACGAGGTTGATGAGGCGACCGTCGGGACCTCCTGGTCGACCTGAAACAATGAGCCACCGGTCGAATGCTTTGTGACGGTGGCCTCACGCGCCGGTCGTCGACGACGACAGCAGCTTGCTCGACGACGACGAGAAGCCTGGAATCGCGCTGGTGCTGCTGGTGCTGCTGCTGCCAAAGCCGAAGCCGAGCCGGTTGAGCAGGCCCTCGGCCTTGACTGAGGAGATGCGGGCCATGATCGTCGGCGGGTCGGCTGTGGGAGAGGGACAGGTCAGCGGTTGACGCGAGGGAGGGATCGCGGCGGGCCGAGACGACGCACGGTCGGCTAGGTTCTCCTCGCGGACCTTGCGCTTGATTGTCTCCATGATCTCGTTGACAGACGAGCGGTCAAGGTCGTCTCTGTGGGCGGCCAGGCAAGCCGGCGGGTTTCGGTCGTCAGCTCTGTCGCTCGAGAGGAAGGAAGGGTCTTGAGGGCGCCGGCGCACCTCGCCCGCAAGAGACCCTCAACGAAGGCAACGTTCGGTCCGTGAATCTTGGCAAACGTCCAGTAGTCGAGGAAGACGAGCTCCTTGCCGGCGGCGAGAATCGCAAGCACCATCTCGACGACCTCAAAGTCGCGCTCGAGCGCGTCGGCCGGGCGGAACTCGGCAAAGAGCTCGTAGAGCTGGCCGACGTCGGCCCGGATGAGGTCGACGGCGGAGGCCATCCTAAGCTTGGACGCCTTGCGGAGGCCCGAGACGTAGAGGACGAGGAGCGTCTCGAGCATGTCGGCCAGGAGGAGCTCAAAGATGGACGGGTTGAGGTGGGCGCGGTAGTCGAGCAGGTAGTCGCGCATCGTCTCGACGACAGCCGGCATCGGCCGCTCGGCCTCCGAGTACCAGGCCGGGGCAAAGAAGAGCTTGGTCGCCGCCCGGAGGTCGTGGAAGACGAGGTCGATGAGCGCCTGGGCGCAGACCTTGGCGACGTCGAGGTAGCCGTCGATCGCGTCGTTGACGTTGGCGGCGATCGTCACCGCCAGCTTGTCCGAGACCATGCCCTCGCATCGGCCGCCGAGCTCCTCGGCCCGGTCGGCTGACTTGAGCTGGTCGTTGGCCAGCGCCATGACGTATTCGACGAGGCCCGGCGGCGACTCGTCTGGCCGCTCGACGCTCCGCTTGAGTTCGTCTCGGACAAGGGCGCCAAAGCGGGCCTGGGTGAGCTTCATCACCCGTTTGGCCTCGTCAAAGGTCCGGGCGAGGATCTTGGCTTGGCCCGAGTCGGCCGCAAGGTCGACCTGCTGGTTGATCATCGAGAACATGATGACGGTCCCCTGAAGGAAGTATTGGCCGCCGTCGTCGATCTCGACCGGCTGGTCGCGGACGGTGAATTCGCGGGCCTCGTCCCGGAGGAGGTTGGTCGTCCACTCGTCCATTTTGCGGACGATCAGGCCGACATAGTCCTCGATCAGGTCCTGTTCCTTGCCGCCGAGCAGCGGCGGCTGCGTCCATTCGGCCGGCAGCGCCAGCTCCTCCGAGAGCTCGCGCATCGAGGCCTTGTACTCCTTGACCCAGCTGTAGAGCTGGAGGAGGACGCTCGCCTCGGGCGTCGACCGGACGATCTCACCGAGGATCCGGTCGAGGTTTGCGTGGTAGCCCTTGACGTAGAGCGCGTGGATCTGCCAGTCGGGCGGGAAGCACGGCACGAGCACGTTGGCGATCCGGTAGAGGTCCTGGTACAGCCAGGCGCCGAGCTGGTCGAGAAAGTCGGGCACCGAGCCCTCGACCGACCGCCAGGCCTCGTCAAAGGTTGCGGCGATCGACGAGCGCAGGAGCTCGAGCAGCCGGTGCCGGTAGTGCTTGATCGGCCGGGCTTCGGCCTGGACCGAGCGCAGCGACGGCCGCTTGAGCGCCATGAAGGCGAGCTTCGTCGCGGCGGCCTGGCAGCGGGGGGGGCGATACGTCAGCGGTCGAGAGGAGCCTGTGTCAGCAGCCAAAGAGAGCAGGGGCGCCGACGAGTCTTTCGACGCCGCGAGGCGACGCACCTTCTCATCCGCCTGGCTCTCGACCTCGCAAATCTTGAGCAGGATGACGAGCGTGTCCTCTCGGCCGCGGCGGCAGAGCTCGAGCGCGAGCCTGCCGAGCTCCCAGAGCCAGGCCTCGAACCCTTCGAGCACGCGTTCGAGCTCGCCAAAGTGGCCGCGGACGGCTTCGACGTCGGCCGCTGAGCCCTTGCGGGCCTGGAGGAGCGTCTCGTTGCGGAACTGCTCGAGCGCCGTCACGTGATGGTGAAGCTCGAGCAGGAACGGCTGCGGCTCGAACGGCCCGGCCTGGGTCGACTCGTGCAGGAGGTCCGAGACGAGGGCGACCTTGTCGCTGATCTGCCGGAACGAGGTGACGAGCGAGAGCGTCTGCGTGATGTTGCGGTGGATGACCGAGACCTGGCGAGTCGTTCAAGTCCAGGGGGGTCAGTCCAAGGCCTTGCTGGGCTCCCGAAAGCCGTGGGCGCCGCACCTTGCTGATCTTACGGAACTCGGCGATCGTAGTCCCGCCCTCGCCGTTTTCGTGCTCGAGCAGGCTCTCGACCTCGCGCATGCCATCCTCAACTCGGTTGAGGGCCTGCTTGGCTTCGACAAACTTGCGCAAGCCTTCGCGCGTCGTCGCCAGCTGATCCCGGACGGCCGTCGAGAGGGCCGACTGGATCGAGCCGTGCTCGGCCTGGAGCCGCTTGCGCAGGGCCGGCAGCTTCGAGAGGTCAGACGGCGTCAAGAGTAGCGTCGGCAGCGGCGAGGTGACGACGGAGGGCATGCTGGGGGGGGGGAGTGCAAGGGGAGAGGAGGGCGCGGGAGATGGTCGAGGGGGGGAGACGACGAGAGGCGGCGCGACGCGCCGACGGCTATGCGCTCAGTGGATGATGTACCAACATAGCCCATCGCTCCTCAGGAAAGACAGATGCGCCTGGCGCTAACAAGTGCACCTGGTCGACACGAGCTCCGGTCGCGGGCGTCTATGTCGGTGAACCACCGTGCACAGGTGGATTGAAGCAAGAGCCCCAGCCATCGCCGCCTGCGTCCACGCCGCCGCCGTCGAGCTCCAGCCCGACTCGCTAGAGCACCCTCTCCTCCCCTCGCCCACTCCCTCGCACTCATCGTCCACTTTCGCCCTCTTCGCCCACTTGTGATTCTCGTCCATGCGCCTGGTGCGGACGGTCTCTCCTTCCTAGCTGGCCCTTCCGACCTGACGTTGCTGATGATGTCTCTGTTCGTCCGCTTACTAGTATCAGGCGCACCGCAGGCCTGATGAATGGCGCACTAGAGAGTCCGCTACCGGCCGGCTGCGTCGTCAACAACGTCTGGAGCAGCGGTCAGTCCCTCGAGGCTCGAGCAGGCCAGCCGCTCGAGGTCGGTCGTCGGACGCGGGCTGACCGTCTGATCCTCGTCTTTGCCTGGGCGCTTGCTGTAGCCACCGGTCACCGTCAAGGGCTGCCTCGACGGCTGCGCGGCCAACCGCTCCGAGAACGCTGGCGTCCGGAACGCCCCGTGCGTGTGCTTGCTCATCGCCTCGCTCCCTGGGCGCGGAGGCCGAGGACGACCGCTGATCCTGTCTGTGCTTGCTTCCCCGGCTCCGGCCTCAGCTTGTACGTATGTGGGTTGTACCCTGATCGACCCCTCGGCGGCTCGCAGATGGTCCTCGTTATAAAGCTGTCGTGCTTCGCCTGCATGGAAAGTTTACGACGGCGCGACATCAACGTAAGGCTCCCTCTGCAGGGGCTCCCTCTGCAGGGACTTTGTCCATGCGAACGGCATACTGACGCCAGCTTCGTCATCGTCTGCCGTCCGTCCAGCCCCAGCCCGGCCGAGGGCACGCGGCGCGACCAGACCAAGATCAACTCTTCATCGAGGCCCGTCGGCTCGTCAAGGCCGGCGCGGCCAAGACGGCCAATGGTTGGCGTTTCCGAGGCCCAAGCAAGCGGCAGCCTCGTCGGCCTCAGTTCGGTTCTTGCAAGCTGTTCGATCGCTCGCCGCCGTCGCCGAGGCCTCTGCTCAGTCATCTTTTGTAGGCGTCGACCCCTCTGGACCCTGGTCGCCATCCACTCGCTCGCCGCTGCCGTCGCGACGTCGAACAACCCTGCCCGGTCGCTCGCCTCGGTCAACTCGGTCGCCGCTGCCGAGGCCGAGTCGTCAATCGTAGCGGTCCAGCCTCGCCTCGCTCGCTGCCGTCGCAAGGACCCCCGCTCCTCGCTCTCGAAGGCGCCGACCGACCGCTCGCCATCATCTCGCTGACCGGTCAAAGGCCAGCTCTCATCCATGAGCCTCTCTCCCGCTCCTGCTTTGTCCGTCTCTCGCGATGTGAGGGGTCGCTCAGAAGGAGGGCTGGTCGAGGCCCGCGCGTCGATTCAAGCCACCGCCGGCGTCGCGAAAGGGGCAGCCAGTGGAGGCCGCGCGGCGCACGTCACCCCTTTCGCCAGCCCGCTCGCATCGCGTCGAGTCCTCCCCTGACACCTTGCACCGGATGCGCCACCCGCTTCCCCTGCGGCGACGATCCCCTTCACCTCGGCACTCCCGAGGCGACGCTCTCCTTGAGCCGGCCGGACGCTCTTCTTGATCCGGCCGGAGCAGCAGGCTCGCGCTCCCGCCCTCCCGCTGCTCATCTCCCCCCCATCTCCCACCCCTGCCCTCAACCGCCACCCATCTCTCGAGGCCTTCCAAGCGACCGCCCTTCCATCAATCCTCGTCCATCATGCCTCCACCGTCCAGCAAGCATCGGATCAAGGGCGCACCCGGCAAATTCAAGCCCAAACCCGTCCAGCCCCCGAAGCGGGTCAAGGGCAGCGGCCGCACGATGGCCAAGCAGCTCGTGCGTTCGCTCTCCTCGAAGCCGCCCTGCAGCCCGCCTTCGCTGACACCGCAAGACACCCCCCTTGCAGGCTTCTGCTCTTGATCCCGGAGCCAGCTCGTCGTCCATCAAGGGCTCGGCGATCGTCCATGACCTTCTCGGTGCGTCTGCCAGCCGGACGGGTTCTCCACCGACGGGGTGCTCAGCGCTGACCGCCGCAATCCATCTCTCTGACCCGCAGCGGCCACGAACAGCATGACCATTGACGACGACCCGGTCGGACCGGCGCTCGATGCTTTCTCGAGCGACTGTAAGTCTTGCCTGTATTTTTGGCTAAGTCTCGTCTCGCCTCGCCGTAAGCTCAGCTGCTGACCAGGCCAGTGGCTCCATAGCCTTCCTCGACGCGCTCAACCAGGCCCCAGGCCCGACCTCCAAGCCGGTGCGGCCCCTGAAGGAGCCACACCGAGGGGAGCCGGTGCGCTTCCCCCTCTCCAAGGGCCAGCTCAAGCGGCAGAGGTCGTACGACGACATGCTCGAGTACGGGCCGGTCCAGTCTAGCAAGGGCGCCGTCGGTGCGTGACGACCCTCCTTTGCTTGCCGCATCTCGCCCCTGACGCCCTGATTTGCCCCTCACAGCTTCATCGACTTCCTCGTCGCGCAAGAGCGTCTCGTCACGAAAGGCCGCCAAGATCGATGACGGATCGCGGGCGTCCTCCTCATCGGCGACCACCGGGGAGGCCGGCACCGGAGATGCCGCCGCCGCCAAGGCAGCCGACAAGGCAGCGGCAAAGGCAGCCGCGAAGGCAGCCGCGAAGGTAGCAGCCAAGCTCGTCAACCCGCTCTCGTCGGAGGACAAGCAGCGGCGTCAGAGGCAAGGTTCGATCCGCATCGACAACGACCTACCCGTGCGTCTGCCTCTTGCTCTATCGACGGCTCTCGGTGCGCTTGCTGACCGACTTCCCGCCCTCGGCAGATCGTGACCACCGTCGCCGACACCAAGGGAGACTGTCATCGGTGAGTCTGACGCGTCAGCCCGTCAGAGATCTCTTGCTGATCCCGCCCGGTCTTTGCCTTGCCCTTAGCATCAACCCCTTTTGCTCGCTCGACCTCTCGCATGACCAACTTGCCGGCTCGTCGCAGCGGCTGCGCTTTCGATTCGCAGATCGGTCCGACGACGCCTCGTTCAAGCTCACGCCCGACTCGTTCAATGAGCCGATGGTGCGGACGAGCTTGAGGCACGCGTCGGCGAAGCGCTTCTACAAAGCAGCTGGTGGGTCGATCCTCTTTCGTCGACCTCATGTCTCTAGTCAGCCCCGGCCCTCTGACTGACAGTCACTGTCCGTCAATTCGCAGGCATCATCACCGAGAACGACAAGGTCCACCTCGTCAAGGGTTTGGGCGAAGTAGACAGATTCCTGTCATCTCGGCCTGAAGGAGAGGTCGAGAGGGCACTCGGTGCGTCGCACTTTGTCGGAGGGTCTCTGCCGTTTAGCAGGCGCTTACCCTTTCCGTCTCCGACAGAGAGCTCGCACTGCAACTGGGTCGCCTCGGTCATCGACACGATTGCGCTCGTCAGTCTGACGTCAGACATGACCAACCAGACCAACAAGGCCGCGACTTGGCTGCTGCTCGCCAACCCTCCGCTTCTCGTCGCGTACATCATCCGCGCCTTTCCGTTGTTGGCGCTCGATGTCATCAAGGCGCTCGGCCATGGGGAAACCGTCGACGTCGACCAGCTGGCTCTTCTTCCAATCCTCGGCCGCGAGCACTTTTCCTCGGTGATCTACGGCCACCTCGTCTTCCCGAAGGCCATCGACGGTGCGCTCAGCCTGCCCGGTCTGGACCTCAACGTCCGCCAGACCTACTTCGGCGTCGCTGCCGGCCGCAACGAGGTCGACTTCTCTGGCTATGCCCTCACAGCACTCGGCTCGCGCTCGGACTGGAAGGCACCGGCCGCGAGGCGGAGCGACACAACGAAGCGGCGGCAAGGCGGTGCCCGCACCCGGCTGTACACCACGAACGGTCACAAGGTGAGTCGTCTCTTGATCGACTCGTGCCGACGCCGGCCAGACGTCTACTGAATCGCCTTCGCACCGAATCGCTCCCGACTGGCAGCTCGTGTCGGAAAGACGCAAGATCCGCACGCGCAGCAACGGCGAGCTCAAGCACGTCCCCTCCTCCCGCCATTGGCAGGCCGTGTACGGGACGCCGGCGATCCAGCACCTGCCCGCCGAGCAGCGTCTCGAGAAGCTCGAGAAGCTCAAAGCTGCCGGCAAGAAGACCTTTCCCGGCCTCACCGACGGCGAGGACCCGTTCGGCGACCCTGCCACCGACCCCTACCACGGTTTTGCCCTCCTGGAGGGACTGCCGAGCGCTTTCCTGCCGCCCCTGGAAGCCTTTGCGATCCTCGGCTCGGCCTCGATCGACTCATCCTCGATTTCCCCGATGCCGGCTTTGCTGGCCAGGCTCGGGCGGCCGCTTCCTCCGGCCGCAACGCTCAAGACGCAGGGCCGCAATTGGCAGCTCTGTCTCGAGCGGCAGTGGGGCGCGGCGCCCGTCAGCTCGGCCGTCCAGGCCGCTCGCGGCTTCAAGGGCGGCTCAAAGCTCGGCGTCAAAGGCCGCGGCTTTGCGTCGATGAGCAAGGAGCGACTCTTAGAGGTTCAGCAGCGGGTGCGTTTCCTCACGGTCAAAGCCACCAAAGCCATGTCATTCTGACTTTTTTGGCAACGTACGCAACAGGGCGCCAAGGCTGCGCACAAAAGCAAGTTCGACGCCCTTTGCTCCGGGATGCTCAGTCCGGGCGGCCAGGAGACGTATTATCGGCTCGTGTCCGTCCAGGGCAAGTTCACCTGCGAGACGTCCAAGGCGAGCGCGACGGGCAGCAAGGTCGACTTTTACGGCAAGAACTTCGACTCCTTTGAGGGCAGAGCCGCAGGCGTCGACATCCGCTGCGTGCGCGGCACATCGAAGACAAAGCCAGACATGCCGCTCTTCGACCTCTCGATCGACAACCCGAGCGACCGCTACTACGCCCAGTTCTCCCTCATCCTTGTCGAGCCGGCGTCGTACAAAATCCAGATCGAGACGGTCGGGGTCCGCCTGTCCCTTGTCACCATCACGCCGGCCACGACCCACAAGGCGACCTGGTTCACCCCAAGCGGTCTCAAGTACCTCAAGAGCATCGGGCGTGTCGTCTCGGCCATCGGTTGGGCGCGGCACGTCGAAGCCGCTGTCGAAGCGGCGGCCGAAGCCGCTGCTGAAGCGGCGGCCGACGACACCGACGACGACGTCCTCTGGCTCGATGACGATACGTTCGTCGACGGCGACGACATTTTGCGGTCCGAGGAGATCGAGGAGATCGAGATGCTGGCGCCGCCGATGGACGACCTCAACAACGACGACCTGGTCGCTCTTGAGGAGGTTGAGCTTGAGGAGGTCGATGACGACCCGACCGAGAAGCCAGCGTACGACTACTGGCGCGGAGAGTGGTGCCGACCTTAACGATCCCTCCTCCCCCTTCCTCATCCATTCTGTTCATATCCCCTCCCTCTTTCTTGTTCTCTCCCTCTTTCTTTTTTCAGCTCCTCTCTGGATCCACCGTCCTTTTGTCTTCCAATCCGAGATTCAGTTGTTCACCGTTCTCGAGTCCAGTCGCTTGTTCCCATGTCCTCGTCCTTCACCAGACCCTCTCCTTCCGTTTGACAGTCTGCCGTTCAGCCATCCATGTGTCGACGTCTAGCCCTCTCCGCAATCGATGGCCGTGACGTTTTGCTCGGTCCTCGTGCCTCGGTCGTCCGCCGACTTGTTAACCCGTCGGGCGCTCAAATCGAATCATCAGCGGCTTGCTCTTACCCTGAATATATTAAAAGGCTACGAGGGCCAGTGCTTATGATGCGAGTGAGTGTAATGACCATGAACGCACTAAACAAAAATGAACAGGATAGCATACGAGCCCATAAATCTTATTGCTTGTTGCATGAGGCCCCTCCCTTCGGCCGCGGCAAGGGGGGGGGGAGAGGGCGGGCCGCGGGAGATGGTCGGCGTTGCGGGGGAGGCGACGAGAGGAGGCGCGTCGCGCGTTGGTTGCACAACGGCCTTGGCCAACCATTTAGCGGGTAATGTTCCAACCCTGCTTATCGACAGAAAACGATGGACAGATAGGAAAGTGGTTAATCCGGCACACTCAAGTTATAATCCTGAATTGTGCTCTCGAAAAGAGTCATGGGTTCGAATCCCATTCTGTTCAGTAGTCTTTTGCTGGTTGATAGGAGGGTGATCTTCGGGAGGCTGGCAGGAACCGCGCAACCATCAGTCCGTCCCTGCCGCGCAAACAGTGCAACCGGGGTTCATGGCATTGGAGGCCGCAGCATGAGCAAAGACTTTTCGCATGGCACAGGTCATGTCTGCTCGGAGGACCGCGGGATGGGGGAACATGTTGCTGGCGCCAGCGGCAGGAGACGTGTCCACCAGGTGCACATTTCAACGCTAAGCGCTACCTCCCAGCCTGGCGAGCAGATGCGATCGCCCGACGTCCGGGGCCTCTGATGCAAGCGTGGGCAGACGACGATTCCATCGCATAGAATCGACGAGCCTCTGGCCGGCCGCCCATCCATCGAAGCGCATACCCCCAGTCGCTTCTCCGACGTCAGCGCTCGACGAGCACCTGGCCTTACTGGCTCGACTGGCCGCAGACCGGCCTGGCTTCTCCGTCGGACAGCACAGGCCAGCAACCGGGTGCGGGACCGCTGGCGACATCACGAAGCGGTCGACGGCGGGGCGTTGGCTGACATGCGGTCGAATGGGCGTGCTGGAGGGTTGGCCTAGCGCATCATGCGCGGGCGAACACGTCTGGACCGGACGGCGCGGTGGTGAGGTTGCCGAGAAGACCTTCTCATCTTCTGGTGACCTCGATGTGGCGGGATCGGCGAGGGCGCCCGCGGCTGATGGTCTTTGTGCGGCGCGTCGCCCGCGCGCAATGGACTCACCGACCTGGGTAGCGTGCTCGCCATCCAGTCGGCAACGGTCAACGAGGTCCGCGAACAGACGACGTTCTTAATGCAAGGGAGGCGCTCAGACGGCCTTCGTCGACGTTACCGGAGGCTGAGCGCCGTTTAAGCCTGGTGGAAGAGCCGCCGCATTGTCGTCCGTTACCGATGTTGGCGGGTTGGCCTTCTCCGAACGCCTGCAACCGACAGAGCAACGCAGGGGTCAGCTTGCAGCACCAACAGACTACCTCCTCAAGCGAGAGAAAAGGCAAGCGACCCACCACGTCCGCCAGTGCTGGAACTGGCCGTCGGCGAGCTTCTGGACGACAGCCGGGCCTTGGACGCGGAGCGCGTGCCGGAAGGCCGGCTCAAGGACGAGCCGCCGGTGATGGAGCGCTTGCGGGTAGCTGCGGTCGGAGCGCGAGGGGGTAAAGCAAGTCGTCAGCGGGACCGTTGCAAGAGGATGATCGCTCGACGCTCTCGACGTCGGACGTCGTCCGGCAAGGCGCTCGTCTAGATCGCCCGACGGCACAGGCGACCCTAGGTCAGCCTGATGGCCCGCTGCATCGGGACGCCCGGCCAGCGTGACACCAGCCCCCAAACACCTTCGACCCCCACCAGGACCAAGCAGGGGACGCACATGATGTACTTTGCGAACTCTGGCCGCTCCCAATAGGCCAGGTAGCGGACGAACGCGACGAAGGGCGGCTCGCCCGAGCTCGCGTCGGCGGACGCGTCCTCACCCGGGCCGGAGACGACGGGGTCGAGCAGGCCGGAGGAGGCGAGCTCGAGGAGGTAGTGCGGGTTGGCGAGGGCGCAGAGCATCTGCAAGCCGGCGAGTCGAGCGGTCAGCCCCTCGCGAGTGAGGGCAGAGGGCGAGAGAGCGGCGCACCTCCAGTTCGAGCTCAAACTTGGCCTGGTTGACCGCCCGGGCAGGGTCGATCTCGCCATCCAGGCCGGGGTTGGCGCCTTCGGTGGTCGGAGGAGCGTCGACGTCCATGCTTTCGGCGGACGGGCGGGCGGCGATGGGCGATCCTGACAAGGGTGGTGGTTGGGAGGCGAGACGGAGGCCTGCGGGCGGCGCGTCCAAGGCAGGGAAGCGGCCCGCCTGCCGTCAGCCCTCGAAGAGCCCATGCAGTCGTAGCCGAGGTCACATGCAATCTCTACTCAGAGCCAGACCAGGCGGGGCGCACGATGTTCACCGATCCCTCTAGTGGCGAAGCTGCTGCTGCTGCTGCTGCCTCGCCCGGTGCTGCTCACTCCCTCGTCTGACCTGCTCTCCTGCTCGGCCTCGGTAGGCCTCGCCCTCGTGCGCAAGCCACGACCAACAGGCGGCCTCCGCCCCTGGCGGCCGCTGTATGCTGAGCTCGCTCCCGCCTGTTCGCCTGACAAGAGGACAGCCACGCTGAGAGCACGATAGGCGAGCCTGAGCTTCCCGTCGTGTGCTCGGTCGTGCAGGCTGTCGTCGCTGCTGACTGCCCGTCTCCTAGCACGACGAGAGCCGGGCGAGATCGACGGCCGTCGTCGGCCGCTGCCATGCGATCGACCGAGGCCGCCGCCGCCGCCCCCACGCCGCGCCCGCCCGCCGTCTCAGCCCACGCCGCCTCCCTCCCCTCTCGTCCCTGTCGCTCGCTCGCTCGCTCCCTCTCACACACCGTCAGCCAGCCCCGGCAGTAGCAGCAGCAGCTCCGTCTTCTCGCTCTCGCACACAGCCGCCCGTCGACCCCGGGCCGCACGTACGTCCTCCCCCCCTTCCTCCCTGGAAGACGTCCGGCTCCTGCGCCCATCAGCCCGGGCCAACGGCGGCAGGCGGCGGCTCAGCCCACCTGGCCCCCCCACATCGCAGCCCGCCCGCCTCTGGCTGACCACGCTCCCGCCACCCGCCCGCCCTTTCGTACATCATAGCCCACACACACCTACATCCTCCACCTCCTCGACACCTCGCACGCTATGCTCCAGAGCCCGCCGTCCAGGCCGGGTCCGAGCCCGCTCCCCATCAACCGGTCGGCGTCGGGCGGGAGCGCGGGCGGCGGCGTTGGCGGCGGTCTCCAACCGCCCGCACCCAACCACTTTATGTCTGGCTCGCCCTCCTTTGCGACTCCTTCGAGCTCGAACCCGCACGGTCCCAGCGGCGGCGGCGCCCAGCCGACCTCGATCCCGATCGGCTTTGCGTCGTCGTCCAACAGCGGCCCGCGCTCGCCCCCGGCCTCGCACAGGGGCTCCTTCAGCGGCTCCTACGGCGCCTCGCTCGCCCGCTCCTTCCGGCTCGGCTCGTTCGGCCAGACTGTCACCGGCGGCGGTCATCCGGGCTCGTACACCGGCTTTGGCGGCGGCTTTGGCCAGATGGGTAGCTACGACGAAAAGATGGTCCGAATGGGCAGCTGGAAGGGCCGTTTCGTCGGGGCCGAGAACGGTCTCCCTTGGCAGGCCGGCGGCGTCGAGTGAGTCCCCCGTTTCGCTGCTCAATCGCCTCTTCACCCTCCGCCAGCTTGTCCTGCTCGACGACGAAGGGAATCCCTGCGCCCGCCCGGACGAGGGCGGGCTGCCAGATAGGGGCGTCCTGCCGCCGCTAGGCTTTCGGCGCCTGTCCCGTTGGGAAGCCAAGCGGGAGCAGAGTGGACGTCGCCGACGGCCCGCCCGCGGGTCATCCCTGCTGCCGACGCCCTGCTCGAGCTCTCCTGCCAGGCCGGGCTCATCTCGAGCTCATTCCTGTCGAGAACGGGCGCCGTCGAGCGTCCGGAAGGGAGAAGGCGGGCTACTCGACCTCCCCCCCCCCTCTCTTCTCGCCGCGAAGCCCGGTCACCGGAGGGAGCGTGTTTGGTCCGAGCCGGACGAGAGCGCGCGCCTCGCTCCGACGCTGCCCAACCATCCAAGCCCTTGCGCATCGTCGTCGTCGTCGTCATCTCTCCGACCGAGCGAGCCGAACCCCATCGCCACCCCCCCCCCCCGCCGGTCATTTTCGAGAGACTGACCCGACCATGTCCTCCCCTCTC
>Ga0308160_10003542_pt1 | contig 17503 bp, 17 predicted proteins | sample PhyFR1_FD_201036 | JGI IMG/M metagenome (GOLD analysis project Ga0308160, IMG submission 201036) | Phyllosphere microbial communities from UC Gill Tract Community Farm, Albany, California, United States - DLSLF.R1 | ecosystem: Host-associated > Plants > Phyllosphere > Unclassified | place: USA...
CGCGCCGCGCTCGTCGCATCTCCAACAAGCATGACGTGGGAGGCTTCGACGAGAGTCTTGTCGTCGGCCTCGACGCCCTTGTCTGGCTAGCCAAGCGTGTGCCTCATGCTGTGGTCACGGCGTAGATTGAAATCCAGAGCTGCAAAGGCGCCTTGAACTGCGGAAGATTGACGTCATCGCGGAAAAGGGGGCATTTGACTCCAACGGGTGTCTCGTACCTGCTCATTACAAGAAAGACCGGGCAAGGTGCGGCTGTCTTCTTCACACCGTGTATGACCCGTGCTGCTCGAGCAGCGCGTGCGCGTGCCACTATCTACCAAATGTGGCAGCTTGATAGCGACCCTTATGTCTTCTTGCTCTCAAACTGAAGATAATAAGCTCGCCGGTAGAACAGCCCGCACCCATCCACCGTTTGAACCGTCCTCCGCTCACCCCTCCTGCCTTTCCTTCCACCTTCCAAAATTCCTCTGCCCGCAAAATACATGACGGGCCTCTGCCCGACTTCCTCGTCAACGCCAGTCTACAGGCGGGCGTCAATCACCGCATTTGTCTGTGCGGCGCGCCTTCGGCAGATTTTGATCGAGACGGTACCCTCTCGAGCTCGGCGGACGCGGCATTGACCTTCCACGACGTCTGCATCGACGCCGGCTGAGACCGACATCAGAACCTGTCATCAGACGCATAGTAGCACAGCTGACATCTACATCATACAAACACTGTAACGGTCGTCCGGTTCGAAAGCGATCCGGGGTCGAAGCCTTTCCTATTGGGCGGGCTCAACATCTACGACAACGCTCCCGGCGCGAAGGCCGCGGTGCAAACTGCGTCGGCCGGCATAGGGGCGAATCGAAGTCCTGCCTTTAGCCAACGCAGCGGCCAACGTACTGTACGCACACGGTAAGATGTACGGATGTACGGGCCCCGCTTCGAAACCTGATTGATTAGCTCGCAGATCATGTATGTTCGGTCCAACAGAGCGTTACTCTTGCACATACTTAAACCTCAGGAAAGCCAGATTTTGGGCTGATTTAGTATCAAGGGTGCTTTACCGCATTGAAACCTGTGCGTTACCGTTACTTGACCATACATCTCACCGTGTGTTAGAACGGCGCCCGGAAACCAACGCGATACCACAGGGCCAAAAGACCACAATGACGCTTCTGACAGAAGCGCCAGTTCCGGAGCCATATACCTTCACAGTCGTGACTTCTAGACTCGCTGAACCTAGAACCATGACACCGTGTGCGTACAGTACGCGGCTCTTGAATCCGAGTCCAAGATGCATCCTCTGAACTACCATCCGTTAGTAATTTTGATACCTTAGCCGATGTCAGGAAAGTTGCCCCCCTTTCAATCGACACTTGGAGGGTGTAGATTGAAGTTCTTCGATCAAAAGTGTCGATCGAAAGATGAGTTTCTGAGCAGCTTATATCGATTAAATGTTCAGGCTGGTTCAATCGAACCACGGCGAGACTGTGTCGATCGAACAGAGTGAAGGGTGACGATTGAACTAGCCGTTTCCCTCAATCAAGGGGTTTATCGCAGACTGTCGGGTGTCCATTCAATCACGCAGTAGGTGTCGATGAACGGTCGATTAATACACGACAAGAGGTTGATCGAGCTAACAACAGCCATTGATCGATAGGTAAAGCCTGTCTTTCGAAGCGTACACGTCCCTCTATCCATACCACGATTTACAACCCGTCTCTTATCAGTCGATACCTAGTTGAGTGTGAATCAACAGGCAGGGCATCATCGATCGACAGTAGCACATGATCGAACAATAGAAGGCGAGTTCTACATAGGACCATGCACAACGAGACGAGAATGAAGACAGCGCACCTTGATCAAGACCTGTGTGGGGGTGGATCGAGCGTCAATCAAGTGTCGATCGAGTGGTGAAGCAAATGAGAGCCGAGAGGTTGACGTCCGAAGTGGAGGTGAGGGGAGCATTCAGCCTGCCGTCTCAGAGACAAAAAGAGGTCAGAGAGAAGGTGTCAATCAACGGACCTGGCTGATGTCAATCGACTGGAGAGGTGTGGCGCTGTGGGGTAGAGCAGGGCAACAAGGAGGGGAAGAGGGTAGGGGGCGGGTGGTGTGTACTTACCTCCTTATGTAGGCTCAGTGGAGGCCGCAATTGGATCTGGAGCCTGACTCCCTTAATCGATGACTGGCGAGCTCGACGAGAAAAAAAGGAGATGGAGTGGCCTAGTTAGTCTTCCGGACCAAAGTGTTGTGCCTCGGCTCAAAACAAAGGCACGAACCCGGGATTGAACCGAGGACCTCAATGAAGCGACGCTGTAGCCCTAACATTGCGTGATACCACTACACCATTCATGCCTTAATGTTAATCGCGCATTTAGAGAGTTAATACACGACAAAACTTTCATTCACCTAGGATTTACCGCAAGTCGGCCTCCGTCTCGTAGGCCGAAGCTCAAGCAGCGCTCGTGGCAGGCTTCGGCGGCGCTGGGTGGATGGCATCTTCCAGCCTGGCAGCGCTTCGAGTCCCTCATCCAACCGGCCGGTGACTGCCGAGATCCTTCTTGATCGGCGCAGAGGGGCCGCGCGCAGTGCTGAAGCAACGGGCGATCGACTCCAGGCCGGCACGGGGGGCACGAGTGAAATGAGAGCCATACCATTGGCAAGGAAGGGGAAAGGTGTCTATCTAGGCGAGGCCAGCCTTCTTCATGGCGGCGAGCATGAGGCTACCGATCTTTGCCGGGGACTCGGCAACGACGGCACCGGCCCGCTCCAGCGCCTCGACCTTGTCGCTGGCGGCGCCCTTGCCACCGGAGATGATGGCGCCGGCGTGGCCCATGCGGCGGCCAGGGGGCGCGGTGCGGCCGGCGATAAAGCCGACGACCGGCTTGGGGTTCTCGCGCGTCTTGTTGTACTTCTCGAGGAACTCGGCAGCGTCCTCCTCCATCGAGCCGCCAATCTCGCCAATGATGACGATACCCTCGGTCCGGGGGTCGTCGAGGAGGACGCGGAGGGCGTCGACGTGGGTCGTGCCGGGGAAGGGGTCACCGCCGATGCCAATGACGAGCGACTGGCCCAGGCCGACGTTGGTCGTCTGGGCGACGGCCTCGTAGTTGAGGGTGCCCGAGCGCGAGACGATGCCTGGAAAAGGGAGACCGATAGAGCAGCAGGTCAGCGGCGACCCGAGGTGACCAGGCCGATTTCGAACAAAAGGACGTACCGATCTTGCCGGGCATGTGGATGTGTCCGGGCATGATGCCCATCTTGCAGCCGCGGGGGTCGATGATACCGGGGCAGTTGGGGCCTGCGAAAGCCACGGCGGGGGGGGGGGGACCTGATCAGCATGTCGCGGCGCAGCAAACGAGCAAGAGACGAGAGAGAGGGCAGCAGCCGACGCACCGACCATGCGCGACTTGGACTGCGACTTGAGGGCGTCCATCACCTTGATCTCGTCAAGCTGAGGGATGCCCTCGGTAATGGCGACGATGAGACCGACCTCGGCCTCGATGGCCTCAAGGATGGCGTCGGCAGCGCCCGGGGGAGGAACGTAGATGACGGTGGCGTCGGGCTTGGTCTCCCGGACGGCCTACGGGCGAGCAGTGCAGAGACGAGGGTACGGGGCTGGTCAACGCTATCCTGACGGGCAGTGCAAGTACGAGCGGCCGAGGAGCGAGTGATGAAGGGATGACGGGCCGGCCGCTTTGCGAGGCCGTCCACGCCCGAGAGCATGCAAGACGACAGAGAGAGGAAGCAGGCACGCACCTCCTTGACGGTGCCGAAGACGGGCAGGCCGAGGTGGGTCTGGCCGGCCTTCTTGGGGTTGGTGCCGCCGACCATCTTGGTGCCGTACTTGATGGCCTGCTCGGCGTGGAACGAGCCCTGTTCGATGCCAAGCGCAGGAGGTAAGGGTCAGGAGCGTCAGCCTCGCAACCAGAAGGACAGCAACAGAAGAAGTCGGCTCCAGATGGCGAGCCGGAGGGGAAGGCGGGGAGGCATGGGAGGCTGTGAGGAGCAGCCGCGCCGCCGCGCAGAGGAGCGGCAGCGGTCGCGCCGGTGAACACGAGACGCACCGTCTTGCCGGTGAAGCCCTGGACGAGGACCTTGGTGTCGGCGTTGATGAGAAGGTTCTTAAGCGTGTCCTCGTAGGCCGAGCGCGGGGCCGAGGTCGAGAGCGACCGGCGGACGGCTGGCGGGTGGGGAAGGCCAGGGGGTTGGGCGGGCAAATTCAGCCTGAGGCTTGAAGAGCCTGGTCTTGCCGCACGGGCTGGGCCGGCTGACAGTTGCAGGTGCAAGGTGTGGGCGACGTACCAGGCGTCTGAGCCGCCTTGAGGAGCGAGGAGCGCATCATACTGGGAGGGAAGGGAGAGAGGACGGGGGAGGTGATGGGTCGAGGAGACAGCTCGCGGAGGGGGCGAAGCCAACTGCCGCCTTTGCGCGCCTGGCGCGCCGTTTTCCCCTCTTGAACCGACGAAACCCGCCCGCCGCCGCGCCGCCCGCGGGGGCCAGAGCCGCAGACGGTCGCTCAGCTGGCCTCATCGTCGAGTGCACCTAGCCCTCGACCACCCTTGCGCCCGTCTTGCCGCCTAACACGCAACATCCCCTTCTTTCCTCCCGCACAAGGAACGCCGAGGTCCTTGCAAGCTTTTCATACACGGTTCGAAGCCCCTCCCTTCCGTCGAGCGGTGGGGCGATGCGGGCCGCCCATATTTCCTTACTTGGCCTCATCGGCCTCCTCGACGGCGTCAAAGTTCTCGGCCGTCTCGGGGACCTCGTCGTCATCCTTCTGCTCGCCTGCAGGACAGAGCGGACACGGTCAGCAACTGGACCGCACGGCACGCGACCACGCCCAGGCGACAGGAAAGGGGATGCACCAGCCTGCTGCTGCTGGCTCATCTGCTGGTACGACTCGGCGAGCTTGCGGAGCGAGGCGAGCGAGTCGGGGCCGAGCTGGGAGAGGATTCCCGGGACGAGCTCGGTGAGCTCCTTGACCTGGCCCTTGCCGTAGACGGCCATCGTGTTGGAGGGAATGGCGGCGTGGACTGCGAGGTCGACGAGCGCTTGACGGTCAGCCGCGGCGCGAGCCAACACAAGCACCACAAGGAGGACGGCCGCTCGCTACGCACCAGTCGGGGCCGAGAAGTGAAGGACGTTGCCGTCCTCCTGGAACATGTTGACCTCCTCGACGCCTCCGAGCGGGGCGACGTTGAGCTTCTTGAGCGCGGCCTGGACCTTCTTGTCGTCGGCCTGGAGCGAGGCGACCGACTTCTTGATGACCTTTCTGCGAGCGGTACCCTTGCCGCCTGGCGAGGAGCACACGCGCGAGTGGGCCAGGCAGAGATCGCAGCGGCGACGAGCGTGCAGGAGGTCGTCGGAGCAGCAGCAGCAGCAGGGGCGCGGCGATGAGAAAAGGGCGAGACGGGCAGGACGTCAGCTCGCTGCGACCCAATCGAGCGAGTGCAATCAGATGCGGCAGGCCAACGCACCGACGCGGACGGCGGCAGCCATGCGAGCGAGTTTAGCCTGGTCCATTGTGAGGGAGAAGTAGGAGGGAAGGGGGTTGGGGTTGAAGATGCCTAGGGTCGAGCTGAGGGCTGCTGCAGCTGGGCAGAGTCGAGCCTCCCGCGGGCGCGGGATACTTGAAACCCGGTCGACGCAAGTATCGCAACCCCGACAGGCGCGGTCTACAAGCTGCTGGGCTCGGGCAGCCAGCGACGGCGAGTTGGACCGCACACCCGGGATTGACGAGAGGCTGCAAGCGACCTGATGAGCAGGGAGGAAGGCGCAAGAGCTTTGGGTCGGTGAGGCGCTCCCCGTGAACAGATGGAGAGCCGTCACGGGAGGGAGGACCCTGGCTGGGTTCGAACCGGGCTCGCTGCGCAACGGCAGCCGTCGCACAGAACGACGGGCTGCGATCGACGTCCTACCAGTCGTGCAGCTTTGGAGAATTCACGGTCGCATTGTGCGGGTGCAGCTATGCCCTCAGACTGGTGTACATCCTCCTCCCAGGCGCCGATCTGACGGGGTGGGCACTCGAGCTTCGAGCCACGGACGACTGTTGAAGCGGCTCCGACGGGCGGCCTCTCTCTCGGCCTTGGCTTCGGCCATGGCCAGCCGCGCGCGGGGATCGGCAGCCGATCGGGAAGTGCTGGCAAAGCAGCGGCCGGCTGCCTCGACCCTGCCAACGGCTTCCCTCCTCCTTCTCCTCTGCCCCCATCCCTTTCTCGCCCCGACGGAGACGACGATGTGAGTCTCGTCATCTGACGTAGCCGCTGCGGGACCGGGCGGCGACCCTCTTGTCGCTCGCAGCCGCCTTTCGGCCAGACCGGTCCGGGAAGGCCTGCGTGTCTCGCGACGAACGCGCGATGGGCTGACCGCGGTTGGCTCTCGCCCGGCAGGACGAACCCCAGGGAGACGAACGGTCTGATGGCTCGCAACCTGAACGGCAAGGAGGCCAACGCAAACGGCTACGTCCATGGCGGCGACGAGAAGCACGTCCAGGGCGGCGCCCGCGAGATCCCGCTCGTCTTCGGCCAGGACGAGTGCGTCCATCGGTCTCGCTGCCTGTGTGGCGTGCGACGCGTCGCGACCCACCCGGCCCTGTCGATCAGTGCTGACTTCGACTTACCTCCGCATCTCCTGCTGCTGCTATCTTCAGAGCTACCGAGCTGGAGGGCCACACGGCTTTCTGTACGTGTCGCTTCTTCTCGACCGTCCCGGTGCGGTAGGGTTGCCCGGCTTTCACGTGTTGACCTACCTCCCTTTCTCCATGGCTCGCCTCAGTCGACCGCCGCGGCGACGGCATCGTCTGGCCGACCGACACCCTCTGGGGCTTCCGCGACCTCGGCTACGGCTGGTTTGTCTCGATCGCCAGCATGTGCATCGTCCACGTTGTCTTTGCGTACGTCCTGCGCCCTCCCATCGCCTCCGGCACCCCGAGCGCCAGACGAAGCCTGCTGACGAGTCGTGCCGCTCTCTTCGCAGCCTCGCCCTGACGGAGCGGTGGTTCTTTGGCCTCCTGCCCGATCCGAAGCTGCGGCTCCACGTCAGCAAGGTACGTGAGGCTCGGCCTGATCTGATCTCGTCAGCCCCGGCCCTGACCCACGTCCCGCCTTTTCGCAGATCCACATGGCCAAGCACGGGTCCGACACTGAGTCGTACAACAAGAAGGGCGACTTTGACCAGTCACGCTTCAACCTGTGCGTTGACGTCGATGCGACCTCTGCTCAGAACCCCGCCCAGACTGATCCGTGTCGCTCGCCCTCACCTTCTCGCTTGCAGCGCGTTCGAGCTCTACACGCCCGCCCCGCACGACACGATGACCTGGTCGCAGGTCCGCGACATGATCTCGCGCCAGAGCGATGCCTTTGACTTCTTTGGCTACGTCGCTATGTACTTCGAGTGCGTCGTCGACCCCCGAGCTGTCCCGACCCTTACACGTGTGCGCGGCAGAACTGCTCTGACTGACCATCGCGCTTTCGCCGCAGGTGGGGCAACACGTACATCCTCCTCTGGCCCGAGGACGGCAAGATGAAGAAGGAGGACATCCGTGGCGTCTTCGACGGCTCCTACTTCTGGAAGTGCGCCATCAAGCGGGGCACGCGCGTCATGCCGACCAAGAAGAACCCGCGCGGCATGATCTCCCAGAGCAACGGCGTCAGCGGCAAGCGCATCTACTGAGCGCCCCGCGCGAGCCCGGGAGGGAAGAGGGGAAGGTCGATGCCGGAGGTCAGGGTCGAGGGGAGTTTGGGGGGGGGGCGTGCGGGTCTCATGTCGAATAGATGTCTTCGCTCACCTCAGGCTTCCTGACTCGCTGCCAGAGATGGGGCATGCTATCGCCGCTCACGCTGGCTCGACTGGCGAGGCCTGCGGGCCGGGCGTCCCCCATCGTCGTCATCATCGTCCTCCCAACGGCCGCTAGCCTGGTCGTCGTCAATCTCGCCAAGCAGCTGCTCGAGCTCGCTCACAGGCTTCCTCGACACAGACGGCGTGGCCGAGACTCGAACGTCGCGGTCAACCGTCGCCCGCTGATGGACGGCCGCACTCCTCGATGCTTCCGCCGCAAGCGACTTGAGGACCCGCGAGGGCTTGACGGGAGCCCTGAGGCGCTCCCGTGGCGGGGGAGCCGTCTGCCGCGTGTACTCGGGCTTGGGCGCCTCGACATAAACCTCGCCCCGGGCCTCCGCCTCCATTCGGGCCTCCTCCTTGCGGAGGATCCAGCCCGGTACGCCGCCCGACTTGCCGCCAGCCCAGTGCTTGACCTTCTTGAAGCCCTTGGCCCGCATCTTCTCGGCGAGCGGGCGGCCCTCGTCCGGCGGCAGAACGCGCGTCCAGCCGGGCTCGACTTCCTCCTCGCGCGAGACTTCGCGCAGGCGTGGTTTCTGCATGAGCGACGTCAGCGCCATCGCCGGCTTCTTGTGTCCCTTGCCCCGGTAGTAGGCCGGCGGTGGCCACTGGTCGAGATTGGCGAAAGGCTTGCCGAGCTTGGGCGAGAAAGCGCGCGAGGCCTGGCCGTACCGGTCCGAGAGGTAGTTGGTGTCGTGGTCGTTGCGCCGGAGGGATTCGACAAACTTGCGCGTTGACGGGCTGCGGAGCGGGTCTTTGACCTTGGTCTGCTTGAGCGACGTCGGCGAGGAGCCAAAGTGGCGGCCGGTTGCAGGCTTTGCCGAGGACGACCGCAGGAGCAGCGCCGACAAGCGGGTCGTCATGCCGGTGGGACGGGGGTAAGAGCCTCGGAGTAAGAGCGAGGTAGGTTGCGACCGAGTTGATGTAGAGAAAGCGACTGGCAGGCAGAAGACCTGGAAGTACGGCAGAGGGCAGGGGGTAGGGATGTGGTCGGAGGGTCGGCAGGTCGACTGCGAGCGACGAGCGACGAGCCGCCTTCTCTCGCCGTCAACGGTCACACCGACCTGCCTGTCTGCCCTTCTGCCTCCCCCTCTCTCGCTCCCGTCCGCTCGCCTCCTCCCTCCTCTGCCCATGGCCACGACAGCTCCCACCCTTCCGCCGAACGCCCAGCAGGTCATCGCCGCGCTACACGCGCTCTCGACCCCGACCGCCGCCAACGGCGACCGCTCAGTCCAGCTCGCCGCCAACGACTGGCTCACCTCGTTCCAGCACTCGGTCCGTGTCGCAGCGGGCTTACTCTCCTTCCGCTGGGCCTTTCGGCGACTTGATTGGTAGCTGACGTAGACCTCGCTTGACCCTACTGCAGAAGGACGCCTGGGAGACATGTCACGTCCTGCTGTTTGACGACCATGTCGGTCTCGACGTCAAGATGTTCGCCGGCCAGACCTTCCGGGCCAAGGTGCGTCGGCCCCTGCGCTGCTCCATGCCGGCCTCGTATCCTTGCTCGGCCGTCTGACGCTGGGCTTCTCTGACTCATGCGCCAGGTGATCTACGACATCGGCGAGCTCGACGAGGCCTCCCTCCAGGGCCTGCGGACGTCGCTCCTCACCGCCCTACGACGCTTCTCCGTCCCGGGCTTCCGGCCGATCCTCATCCAGGTCTGCCTGGCTCTGGCCGACCTGGCCGTCCAAATGATGTCGTGGACCAACGTCGTCCACGGCCTGATCGCCGACTACGGCCAGGACGTGGCGATGGTGCCGGCGCTGCTCGAGTTCCTGCGCGTCCTGCCTGAGGAGGCCGGCAACCCGAAGATCGTCGTTGCGAGCGATGAGATGGAGCGCCGGCTCGGTGACATGATGGGCAGCTCGGCTCAGGAGGTCCTTGGGCTGCTGGCGATGTACATCGTCGCTCCAGGTGCGTTGGCCTGGCCCTTTTTTGAGCTGCCGACGAGGAGCGCAGCACCGGCCGGCTGAGCTCAGCTGACGGCGACCGAACACTGTCCCCTCCCTTCGGCGAACAGGCATCGACAGCAAGATCCAGGCAGCCGTCTTTTCTGCTCTGCGGTCGTGGCTGGTCGCCGGCGAGTTGACGACATCGCAGATCTCGCAGACGCCGCTTTTCCAATTCACGTTTGAGGCGCTCGCCAACGACGCGCTCTTTGATACGGCGGTCGACGTGCTCGTCGATCTCATCCACGAGACGCAGGAGATTGACGACAACCTGGCCGTCATCCAGGAGGTCCTCCCTCGCGTCCTGGCGCTGGCCCCTCGGCTTCAGAGCGAAGACGTCCGGGACGACCCCGAGGCGCTCCGTGGCTTCTGCCGCATCTTCGTCGAGGCGGGCGAGACGTACCGGCCGCTCATCCTGCAGCACGCCGAGACCTTCTTCCCGCTCGTCCAGGCGATCGCCATCTGCGCCCGGTCCGAGGAGCTCGAGATCGTCAAGATCACCTTCAACTTCTGGTACAAGCTCGCCCAGTCGCTCGGCAAGCGGCCGTCGGACGCCTTCTCGCGGCCCTTTGCCGAGATCTACAAGGGCCTCGTCGAGGTTATCATCGGCCACCTTCGCTTCCCCGCCGATGAGGGCGAGATGAACGCGCAGGAGCGCGACGACTTCCGCAGCTTCCGGCACACGATGGGCGACACCCTCAAGGACTGCTGCTACGTCCTCGGCTCGACCGAGTGCCTCAAGCGCTCCTTCGAGCTGATCCAGGGCGCCCTCCAGACGGCGGCGGCGCCTGGGGCTGAGGCGGCCCGGACCTGGCAGGCGATCGAGGCCCCCCTCTTCTCGCTCCGGTCGATGGGCGCCGAAGTCGACCCGAACGACAACGACGCGGTCCCGCTCATCATGTCGCTCATGCCGTCCCTGCCGGCGCACCCCAAAGTGCAGTATGCGGCCATCCTCGTCATCGGCCGCTACACAGAGTGGATCGACCAGCACCCCGAGCACCTGGAGTTCTGCCTCCAGTACGTCAGCAAGGGCTTCGAGAGCTCAGACAAGGAGGTCGCCGCCGCCAGCGCCCAGAGCATGCGCTACCTGTGCAAGGACTGCAAGCAGGTACGTCGCCGCCTGGCTGGCTTGGGAGCTGCGTGTTGTTGACTCGCAGATACCTTTACTCCAACCCCCTGGGCTGCAGCATCTCGTCCCCTACCTTCCTCAACTCCACTCGTTCCTCACGACCATCGGACCGTCGCTCGCGCCCGAAGACGTCATCCAGGTGACCGAGGCTGTCGCTTTCGTCCTGTCGTACATGCCGGTCGAGGAGGTCGCGGCCGCCCTTCGCACGTTCGCGATGCCGCTAGTCCAGAACATCCACGACCTCTCGACGGCCGCCAACGTCGGCCGGGACGAGATCACCAGCATCTGCGGTACGTCCACAGTCTCACTCAAGCTGAAAGGGGGGGGGGGGTGCGCTCGAGACTGATCGCTGTGTCCGCTGCCACAGTCTCGCTCGAGCAACTCGAGACGTTTCTCGCCGTCTTGCGCACGCTCGGCTCGGGTCTGCCTGCGTCGTGCGCGGCGACCCCGGCCGAGATCTGGGCCGTCATCGACGGGCTCCTCAACCGCTTCGGGTCCAACTGGCAAATTGCCGAGCGGTCGTGCGCCCTCCTCCGGCGCGGTATCACCTTCTTCGGCCCGGCCGCGCGGTCGGTTGTGCCGGCCGTCATTGACCGCATGTCGACCTGCTTCGAGGAGAGCCAGATCAGCGGCTACCTCTGGATCACAGGGAAGCTAGGCACCAACTTTGGCGTCGCTGCCGAGGGAGGGCCCCTCGACGAGGAGGTCGTCGGCAAGGTCGTCCAGGCCTGGGAGCGCGAGACGCAGGTCTTTACGGCGATCGTCAATCGCGAGTCGGCGACGAGCTTCCCGGACGGTGCGTTGCCTCCGGTCGACCGATTTTCAATCGTCCAGCATTGAGCTGACGTTCCCCTCCCCTTCCGGCCCTCGCTCCCAGTCATGGACGACTATGTCCACCTCTTGCTCGAGTTGCTGCCGCTCCTGTCGAACCGCCTGATCTCGTCGCCAGCCTTCACGGCGTCCTTCAAGCTCTGCCTGGCGGCGCTGTCGCTCCCGTCAAACGAGATTGTCATGACCTCGCTCGACTTTATCCAAACCCTGCTCGACCTCCCGCCATCCGCCCAGCTCGGCGCGACCTTGACCGAATGCGGTCAGGACCTCCTTGCCCTCGTTCTCGGCGGCCTCGTCACGGGCTACCCAGAAGACAGCACCGGCATGGTCGTCGGCATCCTCCGGACGCTGGCCGGTCTCTTCCCCCAGCTCGTCGTCGAGGCGTTGCCGACGATCGTCGACCGCCTGCCGGCGTCGAGCGTGCCCGCGGTCGAGAAGCAGGCCTTCTTGACGAAGTTTGCGACGTGCGTCGATCGTCCAGAGCGCGAGGTTCTTCTTTACCAGCGCTGACAGCACCCTACGCCCGTCCTTTCCCAGCGCCATGTCGACACCGAATCCGGACCTCGTCAAGCCGGCCGTCCTTGCGCTGTACAGGGCTTCGCGCCGCTCAAGGGACCGACTGCGGAACGGCGCCCGACCAGATGGGAGCGACAGCCGATGAGCGTCCAAAGGAGGGCGGGCCTTGTCATAGAATGCGCCTTTCTTATCAGACGGACTTGAAGCGTTCGGCGAGAGAGGGGAACGGCCGCGTCAAAGCGAAGGGCGATCGTGCTGGACGACGGCTTCGTAGGACCTCGAGCGGGATCGTTGCGCGCGCTCGCGGAGCCGCTCTCTCTCTCGCCGTGCCAACCCCCATCATCAGCTCGTCCTGCCCTCCCTCTCGCCCATCACACCACTCCTTTCCGCCCGTTCCCGCGTCGGTCCTTGCCAACGATACAGGACCCGACGCCCGAGCCCGCGGCCGGTGCTGGCTCCTCCGGCTACTTGGACCGTCCGCCGTCGGCAGCACCGCCCTCGCCTTCTCCCCCCTCCGCATCGCTCGTCGCCCTCCCGCCCCTCGCCCCGCCGCTCGCCGCAGCCAACGGACGCCGACCGTCGGCGGAGGTCGGGCTGGAGCGTCAGCAGTCGTTTCTCCGAGCAGGCCTTTCGCAGCAGGCGTCCGGGCTGGTCCAGCGGAAGCGGCTCGGCTCCAAGTCGTCGAATGCAGGAGGCGCCAACGAGGGCCGGCCGCAACAACGGACAGGGCACGCAACCGGCCAGCAGACCGAGGAGCCCAAGTCCCTCGTCGGAAAGCAGACCGACGAGCCCAAGGTCCTCGTCGGAAATCTTATCGGCGAGGATCATGTCAACTACGTTCTCATGTACAACATGCTGACGGGCATCAGGATCGCTGTGCGTCACTGGCGCGTGCTCTCGAGGGGTCCAGCTCCGCCTGCGGGCACTGACGCGCTCTCCTCCAGGTCTCGCGGACGCAAGCCAAGATCTCGCGCCCACTGACGGCCGACGACTTCAAGGCCAAGCACAAGTACTCGTTTGACATGTGTGTCGGCTCTCGTCGACTGTCCTCTGCGAAGAGCTTGGGTGCTGACCGTCGTCGTGCTGCCCGCGCCTCGTCCAGCATCGGCAACGAGCTCACGCCTTCGGCCCGCTATGACTTCAAGTTCAAAGACTATGCGCCTTGGGTCTTCCGCGACCTCCGCGAGGTCCGTCGGCTTGCTGTCACGCCCCAACGGACACCGGACGGCTGACCGCTGGCGCGCTCTGCAGAACTACTTTCGGCTCGACCCGGCCGACTACCTCCTGTCGCTGACGGCCAAGTACATCCTCTCTGAGCTCGGCTCTCCGGGCAAGTCGGGCTCCTTCTTTTACTTCTCGAGAGACTATCGCTACATCATCAAGACGATCAGCCACACCGAGCATCGTTTCCTGCGGTCGATCCTCAAGGACTACCACGCCCACGTCATCGCCAACCCGCACACGCTCCTCTCGCGCTTCTACGGCCTCCACCGCGTCAAGCTGCCACGCGGGCCAAAGATCCATTTTGTCATCATGGTGCGTCGCTTTGACCGTCGAGACCCGTCCGCGTCCGACATGTACTGACACCCGCTTCCGTCCCCTGGCCGCCGCGCAGAACAACCTGTTCCCTCCGCACCGCGATATCCACGAGACGTATGATCTTAAGGGTTCGAGCGTCGGCCGCGAGTATCCCGAGGACAAGGCTCGGCTCAAGAAGGGCGCCGTCATGAAGGACATTAACTGGGTCCGCCGGAGCCGCGAACTGCGGCTCGGGCCCGAGAAGCGGGCGCTCCTGACCGAGCAGCTCCGACGCGATACCGACTTTCTCCAGCGGATGCACATCCTCGACTACTCGCTCCTGATCGGCATCCACAACATGCAGCGTGGCAACAGAGACCTCGTCCGCCAGAACACGCTCCAGGTCTTTGACGTACGTCTCTCGTCGACCACATGGCTAGTTCACGAGCATCCAGTGCTGACATGCGGGAGCTCTCCCTCTCTTGTCGCAGCCATCACATCCGGCCGGACCCGGCACGATGCGACGGCGATCCTCGGCCCTTCAGCATGCGGCGGACGCCCGGGAGCTGCGCAAGGCGGTCAAGCAGTCGGACCCGCAGGCGATGGACGGCTTTGGCCACGTCTCGCTTGATGCCCAGACGCTCGCCGACCGCAAGCACGTCATCTTCTACCGCGACGAGGGCGGCCTCCAGGCGACCAACGACCGCAACTTGCCGATGGACGTCATCTACTACCTCGGCGTCATCGACATCTGTACGCCCTACTCGCTCGTCAAGCGGCTCGAGCACTTCTGGAAGGGACTTAAGGAGGACAAGCATGCGATCTCGGCCGTCCCGCCGCCAGAGTACGGCGAGCGCTTCCTCAACTTTTTGCTCTCGGTCATGCCTGGTGCCGATCTCAAGCTGCGGCCGAGGGGCCTCCGGCCGGACGAGATCGCACCGATGGGCCCCGAGGACGAGACCACGACGCACGAGCACGTCGGCTCCTCGGACCCCAAGGCTCGCTACAAGGGCGAGTAGGAACGACCCGAGTCCTCTTCCCCCCTTCGTCTCTTGGCAGTCTCCACCCCCTCCCACTGCCTTTCCGCACTTCATCCTCCGCGGCTTTCCGCCCCGCTGACCACCTTCCGGCCGACCCTCGCAACGCTCTTTACGACCCCCCTTCTTGCTCCTCGATACCCTCAATCCCCTGCTCTGGCCCCCTTGCATGTCACCTGTCCCTTGTCCACTTTCTAGATGGCTCGTCCTCCCGGTTCGCTGGCAGGCATGAGTGATGACGACGACGGCAGGGGCGAAAGCACGCACGCCCGACGCGCACGGCCATCGCGTCCGCCGCGCAGCAGCGAAAAGCGCGGAGAGGCGACGACCGTTGGCCGAGCTCGAGCTTCGAGCTCCCCATCAACCACCTCAAGACCTCCTTTCAATCTCGCCGCCTGCCCTCTATCGCTCGTGGATCCTCTCGCCTCCGTCTCTCTAGCCTCCAACACATCGCAAGACCGTCCCGATGCCCGCCGTAGAGACGACGCCTTCGTACGAGGCGCTCCGGGCCAAGTACGAGGCCGCTGGCCAGGGCCATGTCCTGACCTTCTACCCGACGCTCGAGCCGGCCCAGCAGCAGGCTCTGCTCAAGCAGCTCGCCGCACTTGACGTCGAGCGTGTCAACCGTATCTACAGGCGCGCCGTCGAGAGCGAGGCCGTCCTCAACGGCACTGCCGCCTCCGGTTCCTCAGACGCGTCGCCCGCGGACGAGCTCGAGCCCCTGCCCGCGTCCGTCGCGGCGTCCGTGCTGAGCTCGGCCGAAAAGACGGCGTCCTGGCGAGCAGCCGGTCTCGAGGCCATCGCCCGCTCTGAGGTCTGCGTGCTGCTCATGGCCGGTGGCCAGGGCACGCGGCTAGGCTCTTCCTCGCCTAAGGGCTGCTTCGACATCGGCCTGCCGAGCGGCAAGTCGCTCTTCCAGTACCAGGCTGAGCGCATTGCCAAGCTTGAGCAGTTGGCCGCCCCTGCAGGCTCGTCTGGTCGGCCGACCATCACCTGGTTCGTCATGACGAGCGGGCCGACCCGGCGCGAGACCGAGGCCTTCTTCCGCGAGCACCGCTTCTTTGGCCTCCGCGAGGACAACGTCGTCTTCTTCGAGCAGGGTGCGACCCCCTCCCCCGCCATGAGTCTGACTTGTCCTCCCTTCATGCGCTGACCCAAAAGCCCTTCTCCCTTGCTCCCTCGCCAAAGGTACGCTCCCCTGCCTGTCTGATGATGGCAAGATCTTCCTCTCGTCGCCGGCCGAGCTGGCGGTCGCGCCCGACGGCAACGGCGGACTGTATGCCGCCCTCCGGACGCCGCTCTCGGCCTCGGACGACCGGTCGGTGCTGTCGATCATGAAGGAGCGCGGCATCAGCTACGTTCATTGCTACGGCGTGGACAACTGCCTCGTCCGGGTGGCCGATCCGACCTTCATCGGCTACAACCTCGCGCTCGAGGCCGAGTGCGGCGCCAAGGTCGTGCCCAAGACGGAGCCGACCGAGTCGGTCGGCGTGGTCGCCCGCAAGGCCGGCGCGTACGGCGTCGTCGAATACACCGAGCTGCCGGCGGCCCAGGCGGCGCTCCGCGATGCCGACGGCCAGCTCGCCTTCCGGGCGGCCAACATCGCCAACCACTTCTACTCGACCGCGTTTCTCGACCGCGTCGCCTCGTTCGAGGCGCAGATGGCCTACCACATTGCCCGCAAAAAGATCCCAACGGTCGACCTCGCGACGGGTGCGCCCCTCAAGCCGGCGACGCCGAACGGAATGAAGCTCGAGATGTTTGTCTTTGACGTCTTTCCCTTTGCCGAGCGCTTTGCCGTCCTCGAGGTCGAGCGCGCCGAGGAGTTTAGCCCGCTCAAGAATGGTCCGGGCTCGACGACCGACAACCAGCAGACGAGTCGGGCCGACCTGCTCGCCCAGCAGCGGCGCTGGCTCGAGCGCGCCGGCGCCCGCGTCGAGGGTGCCGCCGTCGGCGAGCTCGAGCTAGGCCCGCTCGTCACGTACGCCGGCGAGGGTCTCGAGGCGCTTGACGGCGTCGTCTTTACAAAGGGCGGCGTCCTCGACGGCCTCGCGGCCGAGGACCTTGCCAGGTTCACGTAAACCCAGCCCTTTGTAGCCCGCAGGCTCAGGATCGCCATGGTGTTTCTTGTGCGATCTCAGCAGATACGTTGGCCCGCGCCTGACAGCGACGCGGATGAGTCGTCGGCGCCTGTGCGCGTCTCCTCGTCGATGGGTTTCGTGTGCAGACGAACGCCTGCTGGTGTTGCGAGCGGTCGTGACAGGAGTCGCTCCCCCTGTTGAGCCACCGGCTGCCGCTCCGTCTCTCGCGCGGGGCACCCGCTACAGCGACCGACGGCCGGGGAAGGCGCCGCGCGGGGTGTGAGCGACAGGGGCCGGCTGGCGGGATGCTGGTCGCAGCGCGTTCGAGGACGACCGCCAGCATCGCCGGACGGTAAGACTGCCAAACTACGGTAAGAGAGCGATGACACGCGATCTTGCCTGCTGACGGGTGCTCAGACAGAAGGCGGCGGCGGCGGCAGAAGACAGGCTGGGCTGGCTTGGGGCGGGCCGGCTCGCTGGCTGATGGCTGCGCGCGGAGCGACGGGTCCGGTTGGCGATCGCGCGCCGCCCAGAGTTTGGCGGCGCGTGCGACGAGACCGCCGCCGCTGCCGACGTCCCAGCATTCGCCCCCCTCCCGCCCTGCCCTATCGGGCCACG
>Ga0308160_10003543_pt1 | contig 17499 bp, 17 predicted proteins | sample PhyFR1_FD_201036 | JGI IMG/M metagenome (GOLD analysis project Ga0308160, IMG submission 201036) | Phyllosphere microbial communities from UC Gill Tract Community Farm, Albany, California, United States - DLSLF.R1 | ecosystem: Host-associated > Plants > Phyllosphere > Unclassified | place: USA...
CAAGTATGGGAGTGAACGAGGTTTGATGATCCAAGTGAGTAGTGATGGCATGACAGTGATACCGAATCAGTGCGCGCGGTCCACGTCGAAGAGTGTGTGTCTGGGGGGTTAGTTGCCAAGGCTCTGACTAGACGCGTGATGCGCCTATTCGAGAAGCGGAACTTTAGGCGTCCTATGTGTATGTCGGTGTCGTCATCGAGAGATCTACTTTCTTTTGCTGAATGCAGCCAACGGTGATCCGCAAGACCATATACTGCTACTACCCGTCAATATCACAGGATCATAACCTCAAGCCATCCATACATACAAGCGACACAGCTCTATAGAACCCCTTTACATCACACAATGGCAACCTCCGCACTCCCCTTCTTTTCGGACAGATCACCCCGGACCCAAGTGATAGCCCATACATCCCTCAAGATGGCTCAAACAGTCTCCCTAATCGCACCCCCTCTCTATATCGCTACTGCAATCCTACGCCGTAATCCTCTCAAGCCATTCACAATCAAGCGGCTATTGAACACCACCATCGCCTGGACTGGTCTGGGAGCTGCTGCAGGAGGTGCATTGGGATATGGAAGATTGATTGACGAACCTGAGACTGCTATTCTTGCTAGGGTCGAGAAGTTGGTACGTCTCCCCATACGTTCAGAGTTATAGTGACTTATGTTTATAGCGATTCAGTGAAAGCCAAATTCGAGCAGACGACTATTCATTCATCGGAGCCGCATTAGCTGGTGTCATCGTACCGGCACTACTATTACGTCGAGCACCTTTCCCTACATTGGTTGGTGGAGGAGCATGTACAGGACTAGGTCTAGGTGCAGCATATCATATGGTCAAGTCAGCATCTGAAGGAGAAGAAATCAAGCCTACTGGTATCGTAAGCTATCTTCAATTTTAACATGGCATACCGCTAATGTCCAGCCTGGACAAGTCCCAGTAATTGGTGGAAACAAGTAACGCAAAGCGAGCGATACAAATGTAATAATCATGCAGCTATAATTCTCATCGCCACCCCGTATAAGCATGTTAAGCCTACACACACATATACACACAGTGCCTCGAGAAAGACCGCACAGCCCGAACAAGACGTTTTTGTGGCTGAAAATGTCACTCACAATTCACAGCTCACTCACTGCACCGCACACAACACTGATCCGCAATCATCGGGCGAGGTACCCGTTCGAGTCAATCAAATGCGGATGCGGATACGTGGTGAGTGTTGCCACCCGTTATCAGGTATATTAGGGGTACGTGCAGAATTGTTCTTTCTCTTCTCTCATCATTCATCACATCTTACATTGGACAGCGATCTTCGAGACACTCCACCCTGTTCAAATATCGATTTCGAGCCACTCGCTACAGCGAATACACTCAATAGTCTCGAAACTCACCGACGTGACAGCAGCACTCGCCATCTATCTTTGAAAACGCACGATTTTCCTTTCCTCGAATCTTGGGGAGAGGTTCGGCTTCGTATATAGCACACTCCACCTGGTACCTCTTCTCATTCCATCCATCATCAGTCCTACACGTGACTAAAGACTGGATCGAGCTACTCGAAGACCAATCACTGTATCGTATCTCGGCCTCTCGCCTGCACCCGACAGACATTCTCGCCTTACCCTTGATCCCAAAGCGTCATCACAATCACCCCTCTCAACAGCAATGGCATTTCCATACAATCTCTGGCAATCGCCTCAACATTATGCCGTTCCCGCCATCCTCCCCTCGTCGAACCCCCTCATACAAAATCCAGAAGGCGCTATCCGCGATTTCACGGAACATTGCACCAATGGCGACCGAACCTCGTTATGCGATGCAAATCAACTGAAATGGTTCGAAGAATGGGCCAAGAATGAAGACTATCGGAAGATCATCATGGAGGTCCTAAAGATCCGATTAGACCTAGGATGGCCCTACGCTTATAAAGCCCTGGACATACTAGCTGTCATGCCTTCTGGAGAATTGGTTGGGCTTAATGAAAAGCTGACCAAGTTGAACGAAGGAACAGGAGAGGGAAGTGTGGAAATCAAGAAATTGATTAAACCAATATTGGAAAAGATCAAGGTGGAATTAGGGAAGCAGGAAGTGGAAGAAATGAAGAAAAAGGAAGAAGCGGTGATGGCGATGTGGGGTGGAATGTGGGCTAATAATGGATTTGTACAACCCCAATTAGCTCAGCAAGGATGGGGAGGTTGGCCGTATCCTTATTCAGCGGCTGGGATAGCTCCGGGCGTTCCACATCCTCAGGTTGAATGGAAATCGAAAGCCCCAGAGGGTTGGCAGCCGTATGTCTATTTCTCTGATCAGACTGGTTTGGTATCGGTTCCATACCCATTCCCTTTTCCTCCTCGATAACGACGAATTGCCTCGGACGAGGGTTGAAACTTCATAATGTCCTTCCGTTGTAGATCATGTATCAATACTGTAATACGTGGCTGACGGACAGAGCATCAATAACACCCGTTCCCCAGATCTACCCATTCTCGCGAACAGGATACTACGGTTGGATTCCCGAACCGGTACCTCCTCCCGAGCCACCAAAACAAGCAGGACCAGGGTGGTGGGTAGGTGTTCATATGGGTCCGTAAGTAGTGTAGAACTGGGTCGATAAGTAGAGTTGTAGCTGAATAGTAGTCCCCATCTGAGGAAGTTACCTGTATTGAGGAAAGAAGTAGATTCGTTATAAATAATGAGGCAAGAAGCGGAAAAGGCAAGACTCGGCCGAGGGTGGTGAAATCGAGCAAGTAGATTGATGCATCAAGTAGTAATGATCGGATAGCAGAGCATAATAATTACCTACTCGTACCCCAGCCCACTTCTCATGGCTTCAGCATGATGAGCTCCTCCACCCTTGAACTCCACCCAAGGTAGTAGAGCAGCAATATCGTCAAAAGCGAGGGAAGCGTACATCCCCTGAGGACCCAAGTCTGGTGTAGGGCCTTCTCTAGCTCCTTCAGTTGGTCGATCACGCGAAGTTCGCGCGGCAGGATACAATTGAGCGACCAGGCTGTATGTCAGGATAGTGACATTGCCGAAGATGAAGAGCTGGAACTCACATCATTGGACCGACCCAACGTTCCCTCCTACTCCTAGCTTGGCTCCATTCGACCAGCCTGATATCGTCTCTATGGGTCGGTTCCTCATCTGCCCAAAGTTGACCTGTTGTATTATCTTCAATCTCCGGGTAGAGGTATCTCGTATCCCGCATCGTCTCGGTATTGGGGGTGATGGTGTAATTCGGATAATTGGCGTACCCAGTCGCGGGTAACGGTCTACGTATGATTGGGTAGGGTTTCGCATCGATCTCGTGATTGATAATCTCTGCTTGGCCGTCATGCTGGTCCGCTTTGGGTGGTTCAATAGGGACAGAAATCTGTTCCGAAACAGACGGCATAGTGGGCCCTGGCGCCTCCGCCTCCTGCTCGCTGACAACACTGCCCCCGGCTGCTAAAGCGTTCGAAGTTGATCCGGTCCTATTTCTGCCAAAAGCCCAGGACCGTCTCCTCACCTCATCAGGATCCCTCTGTTCCCGACTCCTAACTTGACTCAATAAGCTCCTTCCTGTCTCTTCTGTATTCCGCCTTCGCCTTCCAGGTAGTATACTAGCGATAGTAGAAGCTAGCGATGGTGATGACGGACCAGGAGATCGAGGGACCATATACCCCTCACCTAGACCGTATGAAGTCGTCCCTGGTGTAGATGGTGACAATGTTCTGACGAGCGGGAAATAGGCTTCATTGCTATTTGCCGATTCATTATAAGCAGCCATGGGGCGAGAAGCGGTAATAGTTGGATCGAACCATATGGGCGTCGGGGGCGGAGTATCTATATGCGTTGTAGTATCGCGCAATAGAGGTGGATGGAGCAGACGATGGGCATTCGGATTTATAAACAATGTTGGCTCGCTCGAAAGAACTCCGACAGCTAGGATTCGGACGTCTTGCAAGTGGACAACGACACGGACTTGGGTTGGAAAAGAAGCAAAGTTGTTCTGGGATCTGTAATCAGCGACTAATTCAAGAAGCAGACAATTAGAAAGGGGAGAGACGCACTTGAGCTCGTCGTATATCACATACGGATCGAAATGACGAGAGTAATATCGATTAATACCTGCTGACCCATTTCGATGTATCGTGACGAATTTCTGCTCGTCAGCTGACTGGCTCCTCCTCATATAGTAATGCGCCTACCGTCCACGATTCTTCATGTGTACACCCAATATTGCGATGCTCCAATCTTCCCAACATTCTGCCATTTAGCTCTTTCCTCTTTTCAAGTCCAGGCCTTCGATTCCCCTGACGCACCTCAAGAAAATAGCTCTCCAGGAATCATCAACCTTCTTGAACTCCTTCCAACTAGGTAAGAATCGCCTCTCAAATGCTTCCTTCCATATTGCCTGAGGCCAATGGCCCATTTCCATCCTCTCCAAGATCCACCTAGGTCTAGCCCTGACTAGAATATTGATGAGTAATCGTCCATGATCTTGTGGCAAGAATGACCGTAAGGTCGGAAGGACAGTGAGGAGGTGGGGATACGGTGGACCTGCATCTAGGAGTGTTTCGATGAGTCGAGGAAAAGGCGATAGGTGTGATTGAGTGAGAGATAGGAGCTTGGGGTGTATAGAGAGGAACGGAATGAGTTGTTGAGAAGGGAGGTAGCTGACGTGTGTGAGTTAATTCATTGATGGGGCAACGGGTAGCTCACGAAGCGATCTGACTCAAGATCTCTCCTGGTAGATCCAAGAACTGAGCACCGGGAGGCATGCTCATTGTCCCAGCTTGAGTTGCTATACCATGTACAGATGACTGATCGGAATCTACGAAATCTCGGATCCCAATACATCATGCGATCCGGTGGAGGTGACCGCTGATAACCGGGGTATATACACTATGGTTATGAAACGCTGAGAGGGTGATTGTTGTCATGCACTTAGCAGTATACTGTATTTTGCAGGCAATCGCGTACAAAATCACTGGTGATTCATCGTATTTCATATATGTCTGCGCTGTCTGCCCTTCAATCGCTTTGCCCCGCTGACCACTATATATCGCCAAACAGGGACCTGAGTACGCCCTGCCCCTCCTCACTTTCCTGGAAAGCCTCTAGCTCCCGCGACTCCCATTCCTCGAGTTCTTTGTCTGAGACAAAGATGCGCCCTTGCACTTGCAAGCTGATCTCCTTGGCCTGTCTATTCAAGAAATTCAGATCTCCCTCCCCCAGCTGTTTCACATCGCGACTTGAGATCGAAGTCGCACCGACGAATGTCCAGTCCGGATTGATGTTCCAAGTAGCCTCATAACCCCCATCAATAGGATAGAGATCGATGGTGTCATTCTGCCCAGTTCCAGCCGTCCTCGATTCCTCGATCCGGACCTCAAGGGTGTTGTACACCCGATAATTTTTGTCGGTGCGCGCCTCCGGGAGGGGACTTCGTCTGGCGTTTCTTGGAGGACCCCGAGATCTGATTTCGGGACAAGTGCCATTATCTGTGATCATGAACTCGCGATGCCATGGAATGCCCTCTTCGGAATGTCCACTATCTGTGGGAACCTGACTCGAGAATGCCCGCGTCGAGAGATTGGTTTCTTGGCGTTTGAGAATGAATTTCCGATTCGACAAATTTGACGTGTCACCGAGAGTATTAGGGGGAAGGTTGAGGCGAATCGGGACCCGATGTGCCCCGGAATTCGATGTTCGAGACGAATTCTGGACGGTCGACATTGATTGTGATCAAGCTGAATATTGAATAGTACAAGAAGTCGTGTGAAGGCCGAAATCGCTGACAGACCTGCAATTCTCGATTCTCTCTGCCCTAACACTTGACTTGTGCATGAATGGAGGATTTGCCAATATTTCCCACGACAAGGCGTACCATTCATACCAAGTCCCCAAAGATATGAGCAAGCGCTGCGAGACCTTTCATGCCAAGTCCCCAAAAAATGGTGAACAAAGGATCATGAAAGCTCCATGATTCGCCCGGCAAAGCTCGCAGCGCCCCATCCAGCCAAGACTATCGCAGTCGTCTCCCAAGGTCGAGTCGGGAGGATAACTCTCAAACCGAACCCAGCAGACATTCCTCCTAATAATCTCGTTCCAGCCCAGATCCTATCGGTTCGTTCCCATATGCTCGCTATCTCGCCGACAGTGTTGTCTATCGATAGCGCCATGTCGCGCGGGAGTAGCGTCACGATGAGCCCAGGTATGCCATTACTGTGCGACGCCGAGTCGACGGGATCTTGGGTGTACCATATACTGAGAACGAGTTGGAGGGCGAGCGGTAGTAGGGTTGTGTAGAACAAAGTGAGGGATATCATGATTGGCCTAGGAATTAGTCTTTTGCTTGAGCAGCCTTCGTGAATGAAGGTCTGACTCACGCAAAATATTCCCGACGTCCATCACGATGTCTATGCCCAGCAAACTTGTCGCTCGGATACCAGCCCTTCCACCTTAATGTCGCCATAACCAGAGCCGTGGTGACCGCATGCTGCACCGCCAGCTCCAGAATCACTATCCCCAGTAGACTGATTAGGTGAGCAGCATTGAAAGTCGCATGTTTGAACGAGGTATGTAGGCGAGCGATCGTCTCCGCAATGATAGTTGCCAAGGCCAGCTTCGCGAAGTCGCTTGTCAAGCGCTCGGCCCTCTCTTGGTCCCGTTGCACTGCCGGAACATCGGCGTCGACATCGTCGGGCCTTGATCCACGATTGAATAGAAGGTGTAGATATACTCGCGGCTTGAGGAGGATCAAGTCGAGTAGGAGCAGTAAAGGCGGATGCTCAATTAACGGATCGAGGAATTCTCCGCATTTTGCCTAGCCGTCAGCGATCAGCCCTACGAGGTTATTGCCTTACACAAACGCCTAGACGGATATTTGACTTTGTCTTGTACGTGGTATAGAGGTATTTCGCCGGGTGTGCGCAAACTGTACAGACTGGCATCTGCACTTGTACATACCTAGCTTGACAAGTATAAGAGCAAGCACGTTCAGGAGAGCCTTTGACTTTCGGGTATCACCGGGCGGCCGGATCTGACACCGTAGATCTCATTCTTCTACTTTGTTCAATACTTCGGTATACAGCTATCTTCATTATCACAACCGATTCATTATCAAAGAACACCTCATAAGCCCGACCTATACATCTTGCTCTTCCTAGCCCATCCAATTCCGATAATCCCTCAACAACCGACTGCCAAGCATTTGCACAAACTGTGTTAAGCTTACCACGTCATTAGCCAATCGACCATGTTACGTCCTTCTCTCCGGCCTTCGACTTCGTCACCAGGTAATTCAGCATCCGCCGTGCCTATGGCGAAATCGAACTCGACCGACAACGCCAAAGTTCAATTTAGTGAACGACCATCATTAACCTCTGCAATGTCATCATCTGGAGTCGGATTCCCAAGGACTAGTACCAAGGATAGTACCGATACTGGCAAATACAGGAGAAAGGTCGGATTCGAGGCTTTTGAAGCTGGACCAGAGGCGTTGTTTGCGTACACCTGTCAGGTGAGTAGTGCTTGATCGTGTGCGCCGCCAATACTGATGAAATTAGGCAAAGAGTGAGGGATACAAGCGATCGAGGAACACTCGAGTATTTGCTGTCGCTGTTTCCGACAACGAAGCAGGGGAGGATGCACTGGAATGGCTAATGACGGAGCTGGTGGAGGATGGAGACGAGATCGTGGCTATCAGAGTGATTGAGCTGGATGATGATGGTGAGCACATATCCCGATTGTATCCCTCGATCGATGCTGATGTTTGCAGAGAGACACAATCCCCAACAACAAGATGATTTCCGAGCACAGGCACACGAGCTACTGCAGGACGTGTTGACAAAGAACAATGAAGCGGATGAGCGTAAAGTGGGTCTAGAAATCTGCCTTGATGTAATCAAAGCTGATCAAACGTAGATCTCAGTTATTGTTGAATTTGTTGCGGGCAAGGTGACGGACATGTTGATGAAGATGATTGCTCTTTACCGACCGGATTGTGAGTACCTCCATGTTCCGAGAAGCCAATGCTGATTTCCCAGCCCTCATCGTAGGCACTAGGGGACGATCCAAACTACAGAATTGGGGAATGGCTTTAGGAGGTACGTACTTTGATTCGATGTTGATGAATGGTCGGCCTGACATTCAGCGCCGGGGATGGGTTCAGTATCGAGACACGCCGTTTCGCATTCTCCAGTCCCCGTCATTGTCGTGAGGTACGTTGGTCCGCCTATCTTCTACCAGTGTCATGCTGACTTGGCAGACCCGAACGAAAAGTCAAGAAGTCACTCAACAAACGGCAAGCCGACCCCAAACGAGGTCAATACGCCGCTCTACTCGGCTCAGAAGGTCTATCACTCAGTCGATCCAGGTCTCGAGGGAGTGTGGGCGGAGGCGACTAGATTCACACGCTAGATTCACACGCTTTAACCTCGTTCTCGACATGGATCGTCTCCAAAATCAGTTGTACACAGCCATTCCACGTTTTACCCTACTCTATGTGGAAATGCATCATTACTCGCTCGTATGTGCGCTCTTATTACTTGAATGTCCTGTACACGACCTCATTTCTGTTTGACTTGACGATACTAATCTAGACACCCGCGATTTATCACCTCTGCTGGACAGACTCATGCTGGACTTTGACCGCTCTTCGACGGTTCTGGAACTTGAGATCATCAGTGGCCGTTACCAGCTTATAGCGGAAGACTTACCCAGATCTGAATCGACCTCGAAGTCATCCCGAGCTTTCTTGAGAGTCGATCACGTTCTTCGGTAGACGGGTATGGTGACCTAGCGAAAGCTCGCGTCAATACTGACAACTGTGAGAAGTCGGCTACAGGTCAGCCATCTGTGTGAAGGCTGATACGGCTGATACGACTTACCCCTCTTCCTTGGAGACTTGAGACTCTTTCCATTTGGATAGTCAGGTGCAGAATAGGTAAAAGGCGATGCTTGATTTGGAGTTTGGATGTTCAAGTATGGGAGCGGGTGCTGTCGCCGATCGTTGTGCGGGTTAGGGCCCGACGCGGATATCGATGGGAATATCGGTCTAGAGCCTGCCGATACAGGTGGTTGTCGTAGTTTCATTTCTCGGATGGGAGAAATCGAGTCTGAACCCCTTCGATAAGATTCGAGCCTGGCCATCGGTACGGCGGTGTGCAAGGGTGGTAGGGAGATACTTGATCCTATGATGTGAGTGGGCATTTCGGTCGGAAGAAGGATATACTCACTCGGACCAGCGGAGCTGGGTGAACTGGTGTTGCTTACACTGGTGGTAGCCTGTGAGCCTCCACCGGGTGACGGGGAAGGCGACATGAGTGTAGCCCAGTGCTTTGAGACGGAAGACGTGGGTACACCGAGATTGGTAGTGTTGATTGGGGGTGTATACACCATGAGGCGAAATGAAAGAGTGTGTAGGTTGAAAAAGAACGTAGAGGAAGCAAGCAAGATTGATTAGTTAGTTGGGTGAGGAATGAGATATAGAATAGGTGGGAATGTTGTATGTATAACGAGCGCTATCGACTATCTACAAACCCGAATCTAATTCATTGATCAAAGGAGACCAAAGCTCATCAAGGAGTCATCTCCAAGTTTTACGCGTGCATCACCTCCAGGTGCCATCTCATACACTCAAAAAAGGGGTCATCTCTAGTGTCATAGCAGCGTTGGAAAGGCTACCGTATTTTCACACCTTTCATCCCCTATAACAAAGATTAACGTCCGAGTGCCATCGAAGGATATTGATCGCCAGCCTAGACTAGGGAGATGGAACAAAGGTGATCGACAGTTTGCGGTCTGTACAGGTTGCAAAGACACCTTTAGTAAGCCTTTCACGGCCTCAAGACTGAAAGCGTGAGACAAAGGAGGTTGAATCGGGTCGTATTCGGTTCCGGGATATACGGGCAGCGATCACCGTTTAGTGAAGCGGAACGCGCGGTGGCATGCGAGTAAGTATGACAGGTATTCATTCATGATATATTATTACAGCTCATACAACTCGAAAAATACATCCGGGGCGGGGGGGAACAACAGGGCATCGCGGGATTGGGCGGAAAGTGGGTTTACATGGTATGGTATGATGGGGCAGGATTAAAAACTGGAAGTCGGAAGTAGCAGTGTAGTCGTGATCTTATAGATGAGAGTGGATGTCATACTCTCAGGAGTAGAGGATCCCTGGAGACTTCCGAGATGACGGGTCGAACCGCATAGGTTCCTCGTTTCTCGGGCTGCTCCGTGATCAACTCCCTTTCCAGGATGAACCTGCCTTCTTTGTACTTCTGATCCGGCTCGTACGCAAAGTCCTGCATCATTAGCTACATCAACCAAGCTGATCAGGGGAGTGAATAAGGAAGCTCACATATTTCCAGCCTAGAACGGTATGGCAGACTTCGCAGTATACATCTCGGACCGTATGTCGACCAGTCCTCATGGTGCGTTCCTCTGCGTCGCCAGTGTAGATGTTGACTCTGATGATCAGCTTATCGCGGTGGCCGGATAGTGAGGAGAGACGTACGCATGTCGGATGAGAAGGGCCTTTCCGTGTTGACCCGTAAATTGCTGTTACAGTCAGCCTAGCCCTCAATCAATCACGACGTCGTGGGCATCACGCCCGGATGAGAAATATAGTACAGCAGTCTGATCTATATACCTAAGATCAAGCACAAAACGTATGTCATGAGTCATCGGCATGGGAACGAGAGGATGACGGGTGCACCAGAACGAAACTGGTGATTAAAGACCGGATGACTCACCTTTGAAAGTACACTTTCGCCCACAGCCAGATGATTATTGCAGGTCCGACAAGTGAGCAGACTCTCGCCTGCGAGATATGTGCGATAGCTGTGGCCCATGATCGTGTTGGGAGATGGGAATACGGCGATACGGGTGGCGGTATGGGGCTATATGCGATCGTATTCGGCGGAACTGGCGTTTGTATGTCGATGCTGATCGGATGGTACGGTCTCCAGGTATAAGATATCACATACGTTGTCCTTGAGTTACGAGTGTGATAAAGCAGTCATGACAGTGAGAATGACGGGAATCATGAACCACAGGATACACGGTCATACCCGAGCGGTTACCTCATACCTCTTTTAACCGAAGTTTAACAGGGTCACTCTCTCACGGTGCTTATCGACATCGCAACCACCTATCATCCGAGGTACTCCTTACCACTCAATCCACCCCCTTTCGAAGACTGTGCAAGGCCTTTGGAACATCCAGGAAACAAGGAGAGATCGATCGTCCTTTCTCACACATCCTAATATGAGAGCGGAATGGCGAGCTATGCTAATCGGCTTCCTTTCAGGAGGTCAGCCAATCCGACAAAGGAAATCAAGGAATGACCGCATGGACAGAGTCCAAGTGGGCGAGTTTGGGAAAAGAACTGCCGCCTTTGAGGGGAGCAAGGATCCTTGCTCTGATTAACGGCGCATCTCTTTGTCTCTCGCATAAGGCGTACTGCCCAATAGCATTCCCGCTACTCAATCGATTATTACTCGACACACTCTCGTCTGATTTTACGCCTTTTCCGCTTCGAACGGTATCGCTTCAATATCTTTAATCAAGCTTGACGCTTGCACACATTCCTTTTCAGACCGAACTATAACTATCGAATCAACATTCATCGATACCACTCCACACCTCTTTCAACCATGGTCCGCCTCGTTCTCCCCGCACTACTGCTGGGCGCTACAGCTCTCGCCCAATCTCCCGGTACCTGGACTATGAATGTCACGACGCACAGTACGGGTGCTCCCGGCTCAGGCTGTATCATTCTCGCTCAGATCGCCACATTATCTGCACCCCACACCATTACCGCCATGAAACCCATATGTCCACCTACAGCGCCGAATCCGACTCAGCAAGGAGGTGAGGTGGTGCCATGGCCTATGAGTGCCGATGGAGATGGAGCCTCGTCAGATATGGCAATCTATGGAAATCTACCTGGAGGAGATGGAGAAACTTGGAAACCAGGTTGTGTCATGATGGTTACCCAAAGACAGGTGACATATCTGCTAGGTCGTAGTCTCGAATGGGTCTCGGATATTGGCCAGGTCAACGACCTGACAGGAAAGGGCTATCTATTGGACCCCGTTACCTTCTTCAGGATGAGTTGGTACGTTTTAGCACCTCCTTTGAAACCATCTAGCTGATAATCCAGTCAATCTAATCATCCTTACATGGCTGGCAATATCAATTTGCCCAGTCCAAATGTGTACAAGGCGGACAATTCGATTTGGTGGACCTCAATAACGGTGGATGGGCTAGGAGAAGGGGAAGTGCCGCCTGCTCAGGCTCCTTCTTCAAGCGCTGTGATCGAAGGCAGTGCTTCTGAGACTTCTCCCCTTTCTTCCGAAGGACCGGCATCTACGACTAGCTTCCGATTCATCGATACTTCCAGCAGCGAGACACCACCGGTAGAGACTCCCCAGAGTCCACCAACAAGCCCTTCAACATCGATGGAAGAGACCTCATCAATTGTCTTGGAGCAGCCTACCGAGCCTGCACTCACAGACATACTACCCACCGAGTCTGTGCGACCAGAGGTACCACAATCGATCACGGATCAACCTTTACTAAGCAGTACCATACTGGTAGGTATCGAATCGCAGCAGTCGACACTCGCCGAATCGACAAGCCGTTCCTCCTCAACCTCAGTCTCGACTGTTGAACCTGCGAAGCCCACAGCCCTAATCGAGTCCAGTCAGATCAATATTTCAGATGCCTCGAACAGCGTCGAATATACTGCACCGACCAGTAATCTTCCTACCTCGGCCATACCTGGTGCTACAGACGCATCACCGACCGAGGTGGCCGTTCCATCCCAGACCTCCCCAGCAGCCGCGGCTGAGCCTACCACTCGGCCTGTACTTGGCGACTCGACCACATCGATGTCGGTCGACACGATCATCACGTCAGACTCGAGTATGCTGGCTGAGGCAGGCTCAAAGACTGTTTCTCAAGTATCCTTGATTACAGTAGTCAACGAGACCACAGCCCCCGCTGTCACTACAGGCGATGGCGCTGCGGAGACAGCTTCTCCCAGCCCCGACATCGAGCCTACGACCATAATGTCATCATCGGTGAGCTCGAGCGATAGCGATGCCATGCCTTCAGCAAACGCGACTTTTGAGTCGGGACAGACCGACGCCGCGACCCCGACACTCCAAATTCCGAATAAAATCCCAAATTTAGGGGCATCCAGCGATGTCTCGAGTGACCCCACTATAAACATCGATTCATCGACCACAGAGTCGACATCAGCCGGCGGGACGACAGCTTTCTTGCCTCAGGACTCCTCAGTTCCAAATTCGGCATCAATCACCCAAGGCAAAGAGTCCCCTTCGACGAGCGATGTAGGCAAGCCGAGGGTCACGACTTCCAGGTCAGGTCAAGAAAGCGGAGTAGAGGCAGATAACTCTGTGGATGTCACATCGCCATCATCCACAATTGAGTCAACGACCGGCCCGGAAATCACGCTTGAGCCTGTCCAGAAGGGCAAGATGACTGCCATTACAAGTCAGATTACAAACGTTGCAACTGGAATTGCCGGGTCAACAAGCTCAAGCGACAATACTGGTAGCCCAGCAATTCCAAGCAATACTGGATCTTCATCTTCATCGTTGTCCTCCTCATCTCCTGCCTCCAGATCGTCTTCCTACACGTCTTCCTCCTCTACTTCGGAAGAAGTCGCTAGTAGCTACCCAAACGGGGCCAATCTGTCCTCCCAGCAGTCACAACAGCCGAGCGGTGCGGTAGTGTCTTCAGATACCGTGCCGAAAGAGCCAGCCATCGTCACAACGGCTCTCAGACCGATCTCCTCCACGATCGACACTGCAATCATTCCGCAAGCTGAGGCTACCAAAGATGGAAACGTCCTCCTTCCAACAGATTCTGTGCTTCGTATATCATCGACTGTCTACGTGAATGAGACCCATCCCACTACCAGCGTTGTGTGCTGCTCGGAGAACCTCTCAGTCAGTGAGCGTGATCTGACAACAGTGACGGTAGTATCAACACAGACTTGTATTCCTTGCACATCGAGTACAAGCTCCTCAAGTCAGGTGTCACTCCAGACCAACGATAACGTTGAACCGACCATCGCCAACAAGCTTGAAGCCGGCTCGGTCTTGACTTCGGACTTGCCATCAAACGATCAGGAGGAGAATATTCCATCCGCCACTTCCAGCTTGGCGCTGCCAATCGAGACCCCTGCTTCGTCCAGTGACATTGACTCGACAGTGGTACCCAGTACAAGACCCCAGACCGAGGCAGCCAACACATCCGATATCACCCCTAGCTCCACTGCCCTGTCTTCAAGCTCATCTTCGAGTTCAGTAGCTGAGTCGCAAATCGAGCTTTCCTCATTGCCTCAATCTAGTCAATCTACATTCGGCCCTATGCCAAGCCCATCTACGAACAGCCTCCCTGCTTCGACCTCGCCCCCATCGGAAGCATCCCCCTCGCCTACAACCTCGCCATTCGATGTACCTGTCTTCGACCCCGCATCGCCCTTCCGAGAACTCGGTTTCTTTCCATTCTCCAGTTCTTTGAAGCTCAAACAGCGTCAAGGAGGTCGTCAGGGGCGAGGAGGAAATCGGGGAGGTGGCAACAACCACCAAGGAGGGTGGGGTCGGCCCGCTAACGGCCCTCCTGCCGATATCGCTGGAGTCGGAATCGAGGCGCCTTACATCGAGTCGGCCGCGACTGACGCTGCATGGGCAGAGCCTGCTGCTGCGGCAGCGTCGACCGAACAAGCTAGTGTCAGCGCTGCAGATGTCACTTCTGTACCTCCCCAGCCATCTGTGTCCGAGTTCAATTACGATTCGACATACGATCAGGAACCAGTATCTATACAAGGCGGCGAACATGCTTCCTCGACATGGCCTGAAGTAACCCCCAAGACTGGACAATATGCCAGCGAGACCAGTGCATCGACTATCGATCGCGAGACGGTCGCATCCGCTACCTCAGTCAGAACGAGTGCTACATCCGAAAGAGCAGCTAGTGCTAGTACCAGATCCGCTGTTTCAGCTACCCCTCGAGTGACTACTACTACGAACCCAAGCTCGTCGATCGGCTTCTCGAATGCCGCCAATGGCACAGACGAGACGAATGGTAACGACGATGGAGAGGATGAAGGTGAAGATGGAGACCCTACAATCTCAATGAACGATAGTAATACCGACTCGACTGGTTCCTCCCAAATATCTTCGCTCAATGGACAAGCAACCTCCTCTTCGTCTAGTATCATAACGAAGCCTACCTCCGGATCATCGCTCGCTGGTAAAGACACATTTTCGGTCGAGGTGTCATCGACAGGAGATAGTATTGGCTCGAGCGGTACAGCCGATGAGTCATCAAGCCAAGGATCGCTTACCTCCTCGAACACACCTTCGACTTTTGTCTCGTTGCAAGCATCAATCACCGAGCACACCAGCATCTCTTCCTCATCCAGCTCGGCGTTATCGGCTACTTCCATTCGGACAGATGAAGCGACAAGGGCAGCCACCTCGGAACCTACATCTTCTGGCTCTCAGGAAGCCGAAGCAGAATTATCCTCTATCTCTTCCAGCTCGTCGTCTGCTATTTTCTCTAGGCCGTTGAGTTCTAGTTCGGCTCTTCCCCTTTTACCTTCCAGCCAATCGATGAGAGAGACGATGTCCCAGCATACGACTGACCGGGCCGAGGTAAACAGCATTGTCTCGCCATCGCCGAGTGCCGGACGCTCTACGACTACGCCCTCCAGCTTCAGCTCATCCCCCTCAATGACCTCGGATCGCGCCGTACTTACGACTTCCTCCCCAATCTCTACCTCCCAATCGAGCTCGATTACCATCGAGGCGATAGGCGAATCGTCACCTACCACTACCAGCCCTCACTCGACCATTGAGACGACGTCGTCCACGACACCCTCATCGACGACTGCTCAGCCCTCTTCCTCTCCCCCTCCAGCTTACGAGCCATCTACCATAGCCTTTTCCTCAAGTCAAGAGAAGACGACTGAGCAGCCAATTCCGTCCACTAGCGAAGAACCCAGTTCAGAGCCTACCACTTCACCCACCACCTCGTCACAGGAATCCACGACAGATGAACTTCCGCCATCCACAACCGAGCGAGCCGCTGAGCCGACCAGCTTTGAGTCAGTCTCCTCCTCGTTCCAAGAACCTTCTTCCGAACAACCCCCTCCCTCGTCAAGTCAGGATAGCCCGACGATGCCTTCGTTAGAGCAACCTTTGTCGTCGAATCCCGTATTCACCAATGCAGGAGTCACTATTGGTCAGTTCCTCACTTCATTGCTATCGACTCCGAATAACCCATCTGCAGATGCTGCAAATGGCGGTGACGATGTAACGACAATTGGACAATTCACGCCCAGTGGAGATATACCCGGTCTGGCACAGGCTACACAGACTTTGGCAGTGATTCGGCGACGCGGAGAGCCTTTGCAGGCTAAGGCTACTTCGGCGACGATGAGAAGCAATCGTCGCCGAAGTCGATCAAGACGGCGTGGAGATAGACCTTAGAGATTGGGCGAGACAGTCAGAAAGATGTAGTCTGCCGGACATATCACAGCGCGGGGATATGAGCAGGTGATCTGGTTACACACACGGTGTGCTTGAAGCTCATCCGGACATTTAAATAGTGCTTCCTTCTATATTGCATGCATTCTGCTGCACACTATTTTATTCGACAACATGGTTTGGAGAGGGTGTTACCGGCGCACGCAACCAAAGGTGGGCGCAAGATATGTGCTGTATATGACGCTCGATGCGTGTTATGTCTTAGTGGCTGGGACCACTACCTCCTCTTCTTCCAGAGCCTGGGTACTCTCGCTGAGTTGGGCCTGCCATAGACGGCTATACACTCCTCCAGCGATGGCCACCAGCTCCTCGTGAGTTCCCTGCTCTGCAACCTGCCCATCACGTAGCACGATAATATGGTCTACGAATCAGCTTTGACCAAGATTTATATGTCAGAACATACCGGCATCCGATATCGTTCTGAGCCTATGTGCGATGAAGACACTCGTCTTGGTACCATCGATCAAAGTCGTGTTGATATTCCGCATCAACTCCGTTTCGGTATACACATCTAGCGCACTCGTGGCTTCATCGAAAAACAGAATGGGTGGATCCTTGAGAAGCAGTCGTGCTACAGCCAGTCTCTGCTTTTCACCTCCCGAGATCATGAGACCTCTTTCTCCGACTTTCGTGTTGTATTTCTCGGGAAGTTTCTGAACTGTCGCATCGACTTGAGCCTTCTTGCAGGCCTCGATAACTTCCTCGTCCGTGGCATCTAGGTTACCGTATCGGACATTATGTAGGATATCGGCGTGGAATAGCGGGGTGTCTTGGGGGACGACTCCAATAGCTTTACGCAGTGTCTCAAGCGAGACGGTCTTGATATCCTGCCCATCGATCAAGATACGACCAGAGTCCGAATCGTAGAATCTGAAGAGCAAGCGGAAGACTGTTGATTTCCCACAACCTG
>Ga0308160_10003544_pt1 | contig 17498 bp, 11 predicted proteins | sample PhyFR1_FD_201036 | JGI IMG/M metagenome (GOLD analysis project Ga0308160, IMG submission 201036) | Phyllosphere microbial communities from UC Gill Tract Community Farm, Albany, California, United States - DLSLF.R1 | ecosystem: Host-associated > Plants > Phyllosphere > Unclassified | place: USA...
GCTGCACTGATCCACGACGACATCATTGACCGCTCCGACACCCGGCGCGGCGGCCCCAGCGTGCACCGCCGCTTCAGCGAGCTGCACGGCGAACAGGGCTGGGCCCTCGATCCCGAACGCTTCGGCCACGCCGCGGCCATCCTCACCGGTGACCTGTGCCTGTCCTTCAGCGAGGAATCCTTCACCGAGATCGGCAACCGCGCCGCCGCAGGCAGCCGGGCCCGGCTCATCTTCAACCTCATGCGCGCCGAGGTTATGGCGGGCCAGTACCTGGACATCCTCGAGGAGGTCGCCGGGCCGCGCCGCGACCGTGCCGGGGCCGTCAGCCGGGCGCAGTCCATCATCCGGTTCAAGTCCGCTAAGTACTCCACCGAGCATCCGCTGGCCCTGGGCGGTGCGCTGGCCGGCGCCACCGATGCCCTGCTGCGCGGGTACTCGGCCTTCGCCCTGCCGCTGGGCGAGGCCTTCCAGCTGCGCGACGACGTCCTCGGGGTCTTTGGCGACCCGGTGACCACCGGCAAGCCCGCGGGCGACGACCTCCGCGAGGGCAAGCGCACCGTCCTGGTGGCCTTTGCCCTGGAGATGGCCACCCCGGAGGAGTCCGGGTTCATCGACGCCCGGCTGGGCAGTCCCGGCCTCGGGGACGACGACGTGGAGGAAATCCGCCGGATCATCGTCGAGTGCGGGGCCCTGCAGGCCACCGAGACCCTGATAGAGGAGTTCGGCCAGGCCGCCTTCGACGCGCTGGAGTCGCTGGAACTGGACGAGCTGCCGAAGACGGCCCTGCGCCGGCTCGCCGAGGCCGCCGTCAGCCGCGCGGCCTGACCCGCGATTGCGGCAATAACAGCGACCGACAACAACAGCAGCGTCAACAAAAGCGAAGGCCGTGCCCCGGGCAGAGTGACTGCCCCGGGCACGGCCTTCGCCGTTGACGCTAAAAGTGGATTAAGGAAACCCTCGGTCCGCTACCAGGCCATCGTCTGGGCGCGGCGGCGGATCTCGGTCTTGCGGCCCTCACGGAGGGCGTCGATCGGACGGCCGCGCAGGGATTCGTCCGCGGTGAACAGCCAGGTAATCAATTCCTCATCCGAATAACCGGCGTCGGAAAGCACCACAATGGTGCCCTTCAGGCTTTCCACCGCGTGGCCGTCCTGGATAAACGCCGCGGGCACCGAGCGGATGCGGCGTTCTCCGACCCGGATCGCCGCCAAAGCGCGCTCGTCCAGCAGCGCATGAACCTTGGTGATGGAGACATTCAGCAGCTCGGCAACATCGGGCAGGGGCAGCCATTCGCCTACAAGGCTTTCTACATTACTCACGCGTCAAGAGTGCCATGTCGGGGCGTATTGCGCCTAGTCAGCCGCGTCCCGGACGGTAATTCGCCCCGGTCCGCCGCACCCGTCCACGACACACCCACTAAACGGGTTTACGGAATGTCAAACAGTTCTTGTGCTATTTCCCAATTCATGAGAGATTCACATAGATCACATTTGTAACTGGGGTATCTAGAGTCACACTGGTAACACCAGTAACACCGGCCTGACCTGCAGCGTTCGCCGCTGAGAAGAGGATCTTTCCCATGACGACGTCCCGTGCGCCGAAGCCAACCCCTAGGCCCGGCCTCCCGCTGATCGCGGCCACGACGGCGGCCCTGCCCGCCGTCGTCCTGTCTTCGCTGGCGATCGCCCAGCCGGCCGCCGCGGAATCCCGGCCGCGCGCCATCCCGGCCACCCTGGCCGCCGCCATGAAGGCCCAGGCCGCCGGGCTCACCGCCCAGGCCCTGCCGTCCGCAGTCATCCCGGCCGCCGCCGTCTCCACCACCATCCCGGCGGCATTCCAGCCGGCCCAGGCGCCGGCCCCGGCCGAGTACACCATCGCCCGCGGCGATACCGTCAGCGCGGTCGCCGGCAAGTTCGGCCTGGACACCTACCAGGTCCTGAAGCTGAACAACATGCAGCCGAACACGATCATCTACCCGGGCCAGAAGATCAAGCTCACCGGCAACGCCGTGGCCTCCCCCCAGGCCCCCGCCGCACCGGCGGCCCCGGCGCCCGCTCCGGCCGGCGGCAAGACCTACACCGTGAAGTCCGGCGACACGCTCAGCGCGATCGCCGCCCGCAGCGGCGTCCAGCTCTCCGATGTCCTGAACTGGAACGGGCTGACCATGCGCTCGATCATCTACCCGGGCCAGCAGATCAAGGTGGGCGGCGGTTCCGCCCCCGCCGCCCCTGCACCGGCTGCCCCCGCACCGGTAGCAGCCCCCGCGCCGTCTGCACCCGCACCGGCCCCTGCCTCCGGCTCCTACACCGTGAAGTCCGGCGACACCCTCTCCGGTATCGCGGCTAAGAACGGCGTGAAGCTCGCCGACATCCTCTCGGCGAACCGGCTGACCATGAGCAGCATCATCTACCCGGGCAACAAACTGGTCATCCCGGGTGCGGGTTCCCCCACCACGGTCAACCCGAGCTCCAGCACGCCGCCGGCCACGGTCACGCCGCTGGTCCCGAGCACCTTCCTCGGTTTCAGCTACCCGGAAGCCGTGGTCAGCTCCGCCAATGCGAACAAGGCGATCCTGAACGCCTCGCCGGTGCCCAGCACCTCGCAGATGAAGCAGATCGTCGCGGACACCGCGCGCCGGATGGGCGTCGACCCGTCCCTGGCCATGGCCTTCGCCTTCCAGGAGTCCAGCTTCAACCAGCGCTCGGTCTCCCCCGCCAACGCCATCGGCACCATGCAGGTCATCCCGTCCTCCGGACAGTGGGCCTCGGACCTGGTGGGCCGCAAGCTGAACCTGCTGGACCCGTACGACAACGCCACGGCCGGCGTCGCCATCATCCGCCAGCTGGTCCGCACCAGCAAGGACCTGGACACCGCGATCGCCGGTTACTACCAGGGCCAGTACTCGGTGAGCAAGAACGGCATGTACGACGACACCAAGGCGTACGTCGCGTCCATCAAGCGGCTGCAGCAGCAGTTCAGCTGACCCCGGCTTCGCGCGGGGCTGAGCCCTCCGTCGCGTAACGATACGGGCCCGGATTGCATGTCAATCCGGGCCCGTTTCTGTGCAGAACGTAGGATCGAATGGTGCAGGACTACACTTCGGATGCTCTCGTCGGGACCCTCGTGGACAACCGGTACCTGGTTCGTTCCAAGCTGGCCAGGGGCGGCATGTCCACCGTCTACCTCGCCACGGACCGCCGCCTGGAGCGGGACGTGGCGCTCAAGGTCCTGCACCCGCACATGGCCGGCGACCCGCAGTTTCTGGACCGACTGGGCCGGGAGGCGAAGGCGGCGGCCCGGCTCTCCCACCCGCACGTGGTGGGCATGCTGGACCAGGGCGAGGACGGTCCGCTGGCCTACCTGGTCATGGAGTACATCAAGGGCCACACCCTCCGGGACATGCTCAAGGAACGCGGCGCCCTCACGCCGCGGCTGGCACTGGCCTACATCGACCCCGTAGTTGAGGGCCTCGCCGCCGCGCACGCCGCCGGGCTGATCCACCGGGACGTGAAGCCGGAGAACGTCCTGATCGCCGACGACGGCCGGATCAAGATCGGCGACTTCGGCCTCGCCCGGGCCATCACGACGTCGACCAGCACTGGGGCGCTGATCGGAACGGTGGCCTACCTCTCCCCCGAACTCGTGATGGGCCGGCAGGCCGACGCCCGCAGCGACATTTATTCCCTGGGCATCATGCTCTACGAGATGCTCACCGGCCGGCAGCCCTTCGACGGCGAAGTTCCCATCCAGGTGGCCTACCAGCACGTGAACTCCAGCGTGGGCGCACCCTCGCTCCTGGTGCCGGGACTGGCCGGCGAAATCGATGAGCTGGTGCAGTGGTGCACCGCCAACGACCCCGAGAAGCGCCCGGTGGACGGGCAGGCCCTGCTCTCCGAGCTGCGCCACATCCGGACCAACCTCAGCGACGCAGAACTCGACCTGCAGCCGCCCGCCGCCCGTCCGCTCTCCCCGGCACTGCCCGGCGCTGCTGCTGCTGCGGGTGCCGGCGCCGGCGCGAATGCCGCGGGGGACGGCGGGGCGCACACCGAGTTCCTCGGTGCCCTCCCTCAGCCCACCGAGGTGATCGGCCGCGGCGCCAGCAACCCCACCACCGTGATCCCGGGGACGTCCCGACCGCCGGCCAGGGGAGCCGCCGCGGGCGGCTTCGGGCCGCTGACCGCACCCGGCGACTCCGATGATGGCGGCTCACACTTCGGCGACTCCGATTTCGGGGCGGAGGCCTGGGCCGGGGACGCCGCCGCGCCGCCCGCCAGCAAACGCGCCCAGCGCAAGCTCGACCGGGACGAGGAGAAGGCCCGGCAGCGCGCCGCCGCCACGCCCAGCCGCACCCTGCGGCCCGGCAACCCCCGGCGCCGCGGCCTGGTCTGGATCGTGGTGCTGGTGCTGGTGGCGGTCCTCGCCGCCGCTGCCGGATGGTTCTTCGGGATGGGTCCCGGCTCGCCCGGCACCGTGCCGCAGGTGGGCAACAAGACCGTCGCCGAGGCCCAGGCCCTGCTGCGGACGGCCGGCTTCAGCTCCACAACGCGTGACGTCTACGACGACAGCGTCTCCCCCGGCCTGGTGGTCGGCTCGGAACCCCCGGCCGGCAAGGTCATCCGCAAGTTCGAACCGGTGTCGCTGGCCGTGTCCAAGGGCCCGGAGCTCTTCCCGCTGCCCGAACTGACCGGCAAATCCCTGGACGAGGCGAAGACGGCGCTCAACGGCGCCGGCATGGCCCTCGGCCCCGTTACCCAGACCTTCGACGAGTCCGCCCCGGCCGGTGCAGTGCTGGCTCAGGACCCGGCCAAGGGCACGCCCGCCAAGCACGGCACCCCGGTGGGCCTGACGGTCTCCAAGGGCCCGCAGCCCATCCCGGTCCCGGATGTGCGCGGCAAGGACCAGGACGCCGCCGCCAGGGCCCTGCAGGCCGCCGGGCTGCAGCCCGTCGTCGCCCCCGAACCCGTGTTCGACCGCTCGGTGCCCAAGGGCGCCGTCGTCAGCCAGGATCCCGTCGGCGGCGCCAACCTCACCCGCGGCGGCTCGGTCACGCTGACCATCTCCAAGGGCCCACGCATGGTGGACGTGCCCAGCTTCGTGGGCAAGCAGGCCAAGGAGGCCCGCGACGCGCTGGAGAAACTCGGCTTCAAGGTGCAGGTGGAGAACATCCTGGGCGGGTTCTTCGGCACCGTCCGGGCCCAGGACCCGGTCAACCGGAGCGTCCCGGAGGGATCCACCATCACCCTGACCGTGGTCTAGCCGCCGGACCGGACCCCGTCCCACCGGACGGCCGGACCGGACCCCGTCCGGATCCAGCCCGGACGCCGTACCACACGCTTCAAACACAAGGACCCCCGGTCGCCGAATGGCGGCCGGGGGTCCCTGTACTAAAGCTGGGCGGGTCCTAGCGCTTGGCGAGGGATCCGGCCACGAGGAACGCCATCTCGAGGGACTGCATGTGGTTCAGGCGCGGGTCACAGACGGACTCGTAGCGGTCCAGGAACGCATCCTGGTCGATCGGGTCCGCGCCGCCGAGGCACTCGGCCACGTCGTCGCCGGTCATCTCCACGTGCAGGCCGCCCGGGACGGTGCCGAGGCCGTGGTGGACCTCGAAGAAGCCGCGCACCTCGTCGATGACGTCGTCGAAGTTGCGGGTCTTGTAGCCGTTCGGGGAAGTGACGGTGTTGCCGTGCATCGGGTCCGTGACCCAGAGGACCTGCGCACCGGAGGCGGTGACCCGCTCCACAATCGGGGGCAGCTTCTCGCGGATGTTGCCGGCACCCATGCGGGTGATGAAGGTCAGGCGGCCCGGTTCGCGGTTCGGGTCCAGCTTGTCGATCAGCCGCAGCGCGTCGTCGCCCGTGGTGGTGGGGCCGAGCTTCACGCCGATGGGGTTGCGGACCCGGGAGAGGAAGTCCACGTGGGCGTGGTCCAGCTCGCGGGTACGCTCCCCGATCCAGAGGAAGTGGGCGGAGGTGTCGTACGGCAGGCCGGTGCGGGAGTCGATGCGGGTCAGGGCCCGTTCGTAGTCCAGCAGCAGCGCCTCGTGGCTGGCGTAGAACTCCACGCGCTTGAGCGCCTCGAAGTCGGCGCCGCAGGAGGACATGAACTTGATGGCCCGGTCGATGTCGCGGGCAAGCGATTCGTAGCGGGCGTGCGCCGGGTTCTCGGTGAAGCCCTTGTTCCACTGGTGCACCAGCCGCAGGTCAGCGAAACCGCCCTGGGTGAAGGCCCGGATCAGGTTCAGGGTCGACGCCGAGGTGTGGTACGCCTTCAGCATCCGGCCGGCGTCGTGGGCGCGGGACTCGGGGGTGAAGTCGTAGCCGTTGACAATGTCGCCGCGGTACGCCGGCAGAGTCACACCGTCGCGGGTCTCGTCGTTGGAGGACCGCGGCTTGGCGAACTGCCCCGCCATCCGGCCCATCTTGATCACGGGCATGGCCGCGCCGTAGGTGAGCACCACGGCCATCTGCAGGATGGTCCGGACCCGGGCGCTGATCTTGTCCGCGGTGGCGGCCTCGAAGGTTTCGGCGCAGTCACCGCCCTGGAGCAGGAACGCCTCGCCCCGGGCAGCGGCGGCGAGCCGTTCCCTGAGGATGTCCACCTCGCCGGCGAACACCAGCGGCGGCAGCACGGAGAGTTCCTTGACCGAGGCGTCGAAGACGGCAGGGTCGGACCAGGTGGGCTGCTGTGAGGCCGGAAGCTTCCGCCAGTCATCCAGTCCGGGATAGTTGGCCGCCCCGCTCTGGGAGATACCGGCAAAGGCGCCGGCAGCGAACGCGGGGGCCACGGGGGCGCCCGGCATCGGGGAGGAGGTGAGGGGGGACGTGGAGGGTGCGGATAGCTCAGTCACCCTCCTAGGATAGTTTGCCGGGAGCGATTCAACGGCGCCGGGGCGTCAAAGTCCGGGCCCCTCCCGTCACACTGTTCCCGGCGCCTCCGGGCCCGGGCCGGGCTCCTGCGTGGGCGCCTCGGTGGCCTTGCCGGCGAGCCGGAGCTTGACGACGGCGGCGTACTCGTCCACGTACTCCTGCCCGGAGAGCCGCATCAGCTCGTACATGATCTCGTCCGTCACGGAGCGCTGGACGAGCCGGTCGTCCTCCATGCCGTAGTAGCGGCTGAAATCCATTGGCTCGCCAAAGATCATGCCGATCCGGCGGATGTTGGGGACCCGCTTGCCGATCGGCTGGACCTTGTCCGTGCCGATCATCGCCACCGGGATCACCGGGACCCGGGCCTGCAGCGCCAGCCGGGCCACGCCCACCTTGCCGCGGTACAGCCGCGAGTCGGGGCTGCGCGTGCCCTCGGGATAGATGCCCAGCAGCGAGCCGTTCTTCAGCACGTTCATGCCGGCGTTCAGAGACTGGGCGGAGGCGGCTCCCCCGGACCGGTCCATCGGCAGCTGGTTGGTCAGGCGGAAGAACGCGGCCGTGAGCTTGCCCTTAACGCCCTTGCCGGTGAAGTACTCGGACTTGGCCAGGAACACCACCGGCCGGGGCACCATCAGGGGCATGAAGATGGAGTCGGAGAAGGAGAGGTGGTTGGAGGCGAGGATGGCGGCGCCGCTGGCGGGAACGTTGTCCAGGCCTTTGACCCACGGCCGGAAGAGCGTCTTGAGGACCGGTCCGAGGACGAACGTCTTCATGAACCAATAAAACACGTGGTGTACCTCTCCGGCAGGCGTCTGGCCGACCCTTCTTCGGGTCCGGCCAGGACTTCAATGACACCCTACTCTAGTGAGTTTTGTCCCGAACAGTGACACGATGGGCTCATGAGCGACAGCAGTACTCCCTCCCGGCCTGCTGCTTTCTCCTACCCCGGCCATGGCGCCAATGCGCGCACCGGCGTGGCCATCTGCCACGGCTTTACCGGCAGCCCGTTGAGCGTGCTGCCGTGGGCCGAACACCTTGCCGCCGCAGGCTACGCGGTGAGCGTTCCGCTGCTGCCCGGCCACGGCACAAACTGGCGGGACCTGGCTCGCCGGAGCTGGCTGGAATGGTACGGCGCCTTCGAGGATGCCTACCGGGATCTGGCCGCCACCACCGGCACCTGCTTCGTCGCGGGCCTCTCCATGGGCGGCACCATCGCGCTGCGCACCGCCGCCCGGAACCCGGTGGCGGGCGTCGCCGTCGTCAACCCGGGGCTGAGCTTCTACGACCGGCGCGTCCGCTACGTCGGCGTCCTTAAGTACCTGCAGCGCACCACCGTTCCGCTGCAGGAGGCGGAGTCGACGGCGTCCGCCACCGATGACGGCGACTACTCGCTCACGCCGCTGCAGGCCGTGCACCAGTTGCGCAAGCTCTTCTCGACCACGCTCCGGGAACTGCCATCGGTCACGGCGCCGGCCCTGGTGTTCAAGTCGGACACCGACGCCGTGGTGCCGGCCTCCTCGCTGGCCCTGCTCGAGCGCCGGATGGGCCCGTCCTCACCGGAGGTGGTCCGGCTGCCGGACAGCGGCCACGTGGCGACCCTTGATGTCGATGCGCCGCTGATCTTCGAACGCTCGCTACGCTTCTTCCAGGACCACACCCCCGCCCCCTCAGGAACCCCGGAGCAGCCATGACGCCAGCGCCCGACCACTCGCCGTTCAGCCACCCCTTCAGCGGGGAGGGCCCCAGCGTCGGCGTGGTGGTGTCCCACGGCTTCACCGGCAGCCCGCACGGGGTCCGCGCCTGGGCGGAGTCACTCGCCCGGGTTGGCTACGCGGTGCGGATGCCCCTGCTGCCGGGCCACGGCACCAGCTGGCAGGAGCTGGCCCGGACCCGCTGGCAGGAATGGCACGCCGGCCTGGAGGCCGCCTACCTGGAACTGGCGGAGGAATGCGAGCACGTGGTGGTGGCCGGACTCTCGATGGGCGGGGCACTGGCGCTGCGGCTGGCCGCCACCCACCCGGTGGCGGGCGCCGTGCTGGTCAACCCGGGCCTGGTCATCGACGATCCCCGGGCCCCGCTGGCCGGGTTCCTGCGCTTCGTCCTCAAGAGCACGCCGGCGATCGCCGGGGACATCCTCAAGGAAGGCGTCGACGAGGGCGCCTACGCCCGCACCCCCGTGGCCGCTGCCTACGAGTTGAACAAGATGTTCAAGGACACGGTGCGGCTGCTCCCCCGCGTCACCGCCCCGGTGCGCGTCTACCGCTCCACAGTGGACCACGTGGTCTCGGAGGCCAGCATGACGGCGCTGCGCCGCGGGCTGGTCAACGCCCCGCTGGAGGTGGTGCCGCTGAGGAACAGCTATCACGTGGCTACCATGGACAACGACGCGCCGCAGATCTTCAGCGGCACGGCCGAATTCATCCGCTCGATCGTGGCAGCCCACGAACCGGGCGCCAGCAGCAGCCAAGGAAGAAACGGCAGATGACCCACTCAGATCCCAGGTCCCCGGACCCTGATTCGGGCGCGAACCAGGACGACGCCGTCTGGCTGGACCTGGTGGCGCGGCTGGAGCAGACCGACTCGGGCCTGGCCCCGGAACCCGCCGCAGGCGCGGACGGGACCGCAGGGGAAAAACCGGACGGGGACGGGACCGTCGGGGATCCTGCCGGGCCGCGGCGTTTCAGCGACTTCGACCCGCTTGGCCTGGCCGCGCCGGGACCCGGCCCAACCCCGAGGTCTGCCCCCGCACCGGGCGGCGCCGCGGGCACCGGGCCGCGGGACTACGAGGCCGACGACGACGGGGACGGCGAGTTCGTGCCGGAGGAGCCGCCGAAGCTCTCGGACACGGACCCGCTGACCATGCTGGCGTGGATCGGCGCGGTGGGCGGTCCGATCGCCCTGCTGCTCTCGGTGATGTTCTGGCGCTCAGCCCCGCTGCTGGCGATCATCGGCATGGTGGCCGCGTTCGCGGTGTCCGTGGTCTTCCTGATCACCAAGCTCCCGCACGAAAAAGACGAGTACGACGACGGCGCCCGGGTCTGACCTTATTCGGGAACGCTAGCTCCGCATCCGGCTGCTGACCCGGGACAGGTCGGCGGCGCCGATCAGTCCCGCGTTGGGGCCGAGCGCCGCGAGCTCGATCCGGGCCGCCGGGCGGAAGCCCCGCCCGGTGAGGTTACGGGCGAAGGCCGTGCGGGCCGGACCGACGAGCAATTCGCCGGCGTCGCAGAGCCCGCCTCCGATCACGAAGGTTCCCGGGTCCAGGGCGGCGGCCAGGTTGGCCAGGCCCAGGCCCAGCCACTCGCCCACGTCCTCCAGCAGTTCCCGGGCGGTGGGGTCACCGGCCTTGGCCAGTTCGGTCACGGTGACGCCGGTGATGTCCCCGACGCGGCCGCCAACGGCCTTCAGCAGTTCCTGCGCCATCGGGGAGTTGGCGGCGGCAAGTTCACGGGCCTCGCGGCCGAGGGCGTTGCCGGAGGCATACTGTTCCCAGCAGCCCCGGTTTCCGCATTCGCAGCGGTGGCCGCCGGGCTGGATGATCTGGTGGCCGAATTCGCCGGCGACGCCGAAGCGTCCGCGTTCCAGCCGGCCGTCCATCACCATCGCTCCGCCGATGCCGGTGCCCAGGGTGATGCAGACCAGCCGGTCCTCCCCGCGGCCGGCGCCGAAGCGCCACTCGGCCCAGCCGGCGGCGTCGGCGTCGTTGGTCAGCAGCACGGGCCGGCGCAGCAGCCGCTGCAGGTTCTCCCGCAGCGGCTCGTTCCGCCAGGCGAGGTGGGGGCTGAAGAGCACGGTGGCGCCGTCGAGGTCCATCCAGCCGGCGGCGCCGATGCCCACGGACCAGATCCGGTGGCCCTGGCCCAGTTCCTCGACCAACTCCACGATGACCTGCTCCACGGCGCGGGGGTCGTTGCCGGGGGTGGACCGCCGGGCCTGCTTGAGGATCCTGCCCTCGGCGTCGACCACGCCCGCGGCCACCTTGGTGCCGCCGATGTCGATGCCGATCGCGAGGCCCTTGCGGCCCAGCCTCAGGTGTTCGCGGAAGCGGCCCGCCGGCTCGGCGCCCGGGCGGCGTGTGGTCCGGTGCCGCCACATGGGGCTCCGGCGGGACGGGGCCGGCTGCGGGCCAGGAAGTGGAGTGTGCATCGCTCCTCATTCTAGGACCAGGCCGCCCCGGGGCGGCGCGGCCCGCCGGGAGGGCCGACGGGTGGCATTCGGCCCCCGCCGGCCGTAAAGTTACTGGCCAGTAGGTGAAGTACGCCACACCCGTAACAAGGCCGCGTATTAGGCTTAGTCGTACCCCTCGGGGGTTTACGGATATCAAAGGAGCTATCGTGCGAGAAATTATTGTCCCGCCCCTGGTCACCGTCCCGCCGGAGACAAACATCACCGACCTGGTGCTGCGCCAGGCGGCGAAGCAGTCCAACCCGGCACTGTTCTCCCGGCTCGACGCCGCCGGGCAGTGGCAGGACATCCGCGCCACCGAGTTCCTGGCCGACGCCTCCGCCCTCGCCAAGGGCCTGATGGCCAGCGGTGTGGGTGCCGGCGACCGGGTGGGCATCATGTCCCGCACCCGCTACGAATGGTCCCTGATCGACTTCGCGATCTGGTTCGCCGGCGCCGTGTCGGTGCCGATCTACGAGACCTCCTCCCCCTCCCAGGTCGCCTGGAACCTCGGCGACTCCGGCGCCGTCGCCGCGTTCGGCGAGTCCGCCCACCACGAGGACATCATCCGCCAGGCCGCCACCTCCGAGGGCCTGACCGCGCTCCGCCACGTCTGGCAACTCGAGGGCGACGCCCTGGACGAGGTCCGCGCCGCCGGCGCCGGGATCAGCGACGAGGAGCTGGAGCAGCGCCGCTCCCGTGCCGGCCTCGCCGACCTGGCCACCATCATCTACACCTCGGGCACCACGGGCCGGCCCAAGGGCTGCGAGCTGACCCACGGCAACTTCGTGGAACTCTCCGACAACGTGCTGGCCACCTCCCTGGGCCTGACCGTCAACGAGGACGCCCGCACCATCATGTTCCTACCGCTGGCGCACGTCTTCGCCCGGTTCATCTCGGTCCTGGCCGTGGCGGCCGGCGTGACCGTGGCGCACACCCCGGACATCAAGAACCTGCTCCCGGACCTGCAGAGCTACAAGCCCACCTTCATCCTGGCCGTCCCCCGGGTCTTCGAAAAGGTCTACAACTCGGCCCTGACCAAGGCCGAGGACGGCGGCAAGGGCGCCATCTTCCACCGAGCCGCCGAAACCGCCATCGCCTACTCCCGGGCCCGGCAGGACGGGAAGGTGGGACTGGTGCTGCGCGCCAAGCACGCCCTGTTCGACAAGCTCGTCTACGGCAAGCTCCGCGACGCCATGGGCGGCCAGGTGGCCCACGCGGTCTCCGGCGGCGGCCCGCTGGGCGCCCGGCTGGGCCACTTCTTCCAGGGCATCGGCCTGCAGATCCTCGAGGGCTACGGGCTGACCGAAACCACCGCACCGGTCACCGTGAACACGCCCTCGCTAATCAAGATCGGCACCGTCGGCGCGCCCATCCCGGGCAACGCGGTGAAGATCGCCGACGACGGCGAGATCCTCGCCAAGGGCGTCTGCGTGATGCGCGGCTACTTCAACCGGCCGGACCTGACCGACGAGACGTTCACCGACGGCTGGTTCCGGACCGGCGACATCGGCCAGCTCGATGACCAGGGCTTCCTGACCATCACCGGCCGGAAGAAGGAAATCATCGTCACGGCCGGCGGAAAGAACGTGGTCCCGGCACTGCTCGAGGACCAGATCCGCGCCGACGCCCTCGTCTCCCAGGTACTGGTGGTGGGCGACAACCGCCCGTTCATCGGCGCGCTGGTGACCCTGGACGAGGAGGCCCTGCCGGGCTGGCTGCAGCGCCACAACCTTTCCGCGTCCGGCGTGGCCGAGGCCGCGGAGCTTCCGGCGGTCCAGGCCGCGGTGCAGGAGCTGATCAACCGGGCCAACCAGTCGGTCTCCCAGGCCGAGGCGATCAAGTCCTTCCGGATCGTCCCCTCGGACTTCACCGAGGCCTCGGGCCACCTGACCCCGTCGATGAAGGTCAAGCGCGCCCAGGTGCTCAAGGACTTCGACGCCGTCATCGAGGAGATGTACGCGGCGAAGCGTCCCACCCACGCCTGAGCCGCCGCGCACCGGCCACAGCGGCCGGTAGCCAGCAACCGGTAATCAGCAATCAGAAACCAGTAACAGAGAAGGGCTCCCCCGGCGTCAGCCGGAGGAGCCCTTTCTGGTGCGTGGGTCCTACTCCCCGATGACGAGCAGCAGGTCCCCGCCCTGGACCTGTTCGACGGCGCCGACGGCCAGCCGTGAAACGGTGCCGGCCACCGGCGTCGTGATGGAGGCTTCCATCTTCATCGCCTCGATGGTGGCCACCGTGTCGCCGGCGTTGACCTTGTCCCCGGCCTTGACGGTCAGGGTGACGGCACCGGCGAACGGCGCGGCCACCTGGCCCGGCTGGGAGGCGTCGGCGCGCTCGGCGGCCTTGACGTTGCTGACCACGGACCGGTCGCGGACCACGACGGGCCGGGACTGGCCGTTCAGGGTGCACATCACGGTGCGCATGCCCTTCTCATCGGGTTCGGACACGGCCTCGAGCGAGGCGATCAGACGGACGCCCTTCTCCAGCTCGATCTCGTGCTCGGCGCCGCGCTGCAGGCCGAAGAGGTAGTCGCGGGTGTCCAGGACCGAGAGGTTGCCGTAGGTGTCCACGCTCTTCTGGTAGTCCTTGGTGGGCCCGGCGAAGAGGAGACGGTTGAGGGTCTGCTGCACCGTCTTGGAGTCGCCCTTGAGCGCCGCGCTGTCCTCGGCGCTGAGCTCCACGTCCCGGACCTTGACGCTGCGGCCCTGCAGGGCCTTGGTGCGGAACGGTTCCGGCCAGCCACCGGGCGGGTCGCCGAGTTCGCCGGAGAGGAAGCCGATCACGGAGTCCGGGATGTCGTACTTCTGCGGGTTCTCGTTGAAGTCCGCCGGGTCGGCGTTGAGGCCCACCAGGTGCAGGGCGAGGTCGCCGACCACCTTGGAGGAGGGCGTGACCTTGACGAGCCGGCCGAGGATGCGGTCCGCTGCGGTGTACATGTCCTCGATGGCCTCGAAGCGCTCACCCAGTCCCAGTGCCATGGCCTGCTGGCGCAGGTTGGAGAGCTGGCCGCCGGGGATCTCGTGCTGGTAGACGCGGCCGGTGGGGCCCGGCAGCCCCGACTCGAACGGGGCGTAGACGCGGCGGACGGCCTCCCAGTACGGCTCGAGGGAGCAGACGCTGTCCAGGTCCAGGCCGGTGTCCCGCGGCGTGTGCGCCAGGGCCGCGACCAGGGCGGAGGCCGCCACCTGGCTGGTGGTGCCGGCCAGCGACGCGGACGCGACGTCCACGGCGTCGACCCCGGCATCCACGGCGGAGAGCAGGGTGGCCAGCTGGCCGCCCGCGGTGTCGTGGGTGTGCAGGTGGACGGGGAGGTCGAAGCGTTCCCGCAGCGCGGCGACCAGCTTCGCCGCGGCCGCCGGACGCAGCAGGCCGGCCATGTCCTTGATCGCGAGGATGTGGGCCCCGGCGTCGACGATCTTCTGCGCCAGCTCCAGGTAGTAGTCCAGGGTGTAGAGCTTCTCCTCGGGATCGAGCATGTCCGAGGTGTAGCAAAGCGCCACCTCGGCCACGGCGGTCCCGGTGTCGCGGACGGCGCGGATGGCCGGGGCCATCTGGTTGACGTCGTTGAGGGCGTCGAAGATGCGGAAGATGTCGATGCCGGTCTTCGCCGCCTCGTTGACGAACGCCACCGTCACCTCCTCCGGGTACGGGGTGTAGCCCACCGTATTCCGGCCGCGGAGCAGCATCTGCAGGCAGACATTCGGCAGCGCCTTGCGCAGCGCGGCCAGCCGGTCCCAGGGGTCCTCGCCGAGGAAGCGGAGGGCGACGTCGTAGGTCGCCCCGCCCCAGGCCTCGACCGAGAGCAGTTCGGGCAGCAGCTTGGACACGGCGGGGGCGGCGGCAACGAGGTCGCGGGTGCGCACCCGGGTGGCCAGCAGCGACTGATGCGCGTCGCGGAAGGTGGTGTCGGTGACGGCGACGGCGTTCTGCTCGCGCAGGGCGCGGGCGAAGCCCTCCGGGCCGAGTTCCTGCAGCCGCTGGCGCGAGCCGGGGCGGGCCTCGGCGTCGGGCAGTGCGGGCAGCTTGTCCGCAGGGTCGGTGTGCACGGTCAGTTCGCCGTTGGGCTTGTTGACGGTGACGTCGGCCAGCCAGGTCAGCAGCTTGGTGCCGCGGTCCGCGGAAACGCGGGCCTTGAGCAGCTCGGGACGCTCGTCGATGAAGGACGTGGCGACGTTCCCTGCGATGAAGTCCGGGTCGTCCAGGACGGCCTGCAGGAAGGAGATGTTGGTGGAGACGCCGCGGATGCGGAACTCGGCCAGGGCCCGGCGGGCGCGGGCGACGGCGGTCGGGTAGTCGCGGCCGCGGCAGGTGAGCTTGACCAGCATGGAGTCGAAGTGCGGGCTGATCTCGGCGCCGGAGTACACGGTGCCGCCGTCGAGCCGGACGCCGGCGCCGCCGGCGGAGCGGTAGCCGGTGATCTTTCCGACGTCGGGCCGGAAGCCGTTAGCCGGGTCCTCGGTGGTGATGCGGGACTGCAGGGCGGCGCCGCGCAGCCGGACGGTGTCCTGGGAGAGCCCGAGGTCCGCGAGCGTCTCGCCTGAGGCGATGCGCAGCTGGGCCTGGACCAGGTCGACGTCGGTGACTTCCTCGGTCACGGTGTGCTCGACCTGGATGCGCGGGTTCATCTCGATGAAGACGTGCTGGCCGGCCCGGTCCCCCACGGTGTCGACCAGGAATTCGACGGTACCGGCATTGACGTAGTTCAGGGCCTTGGCGAACTTCACGGCGTCACGGTAGAGGGCCTGGCGGATGCCCTCATCCAGGTTCGGCGCAGGGGCGATCTCGATGACCTTCTGGTGACGGCGCTGGATGGAGCAGTCGCGCTCGAACAGGTGCATGACGTTGCCCTCGGCGTCGGCCAGGATCTGCACCTCGATGTGGCGGGGCCGCAGGACGGCCTGCTCCAGGAACATGGTGGGATCGCCGAACGCGGCGTCCGCCTCGCGCATCGCGGCCTGCAGGGCCTCGGGCAGCGCCTCCCGGGTGTCGACGCGGCGCATGCCGCGGCCGCCACCGCCGGCGACGGCCTTGGCGAAGACGGGGAAGCCGATCTCATCCGCGGCGGCGATCAGTTCGTCGACGTCCTTGGACGGCTTGCTCGACTTCAAGACCGGGACGCCGGCCTTGCGGGCGGCTTCCAGGGCGGCGACCTTATTGCCTGCCAGTTCCAGAACCTCGGCGGGCGGGCCCACGAAGGTGATTCCGGCGTCCGCGGCGGCCCGGGCCAGGTTGGGGTTTTCCGAGAGGAAGCCGTAGCCGGGGTAGATAGCGTCGGCGCCTGCCTCCTTGGCGACCCGGACCACCTCGTCGACGTCGAGGTAGGCACGGACCGGGTGGCCCTCCTCGCCAATCAGGTAGGCCTCGTCGGCCTTTTGGCGGTGGATCGAGTTGCGGTCCTCGGTGGGAAACACCGCAACGGTCTTGGCTCCCAGCTCGTAGCTGGCACGGAAGGCGCGGATCGCGATTTCGCCGCGGTTAGCCACCAGAATCTTGGAAAACATACTTCTCCCTGCATCTTCGCGGGCGGTTCGGTAAGTGGTCACAGTTTCTAAGACGGTGGCGGCCAACACAAATCATTGTGGCCGTCATCACAGAATTATCCGTCATGTGCCCGGGAAGCGGCAGACGGCGTCCTCCGCCCTCCGGGGCGGGGTTGTCCCGCGGCCGGGGCGTGGGCGTAGACCCGGCCGGGGCACGATCTCCTTCCCGGGCGACGGCACGGCCCGAGGAACCGGACTTCCGCCTCTGCCGGGGTGGATGAGGCGGGTTTATCGTGCGCCGCCGCCTATGATGGATGGGTGGGTGGCGCATGTCCGCCCCGGCCCGGAGGAACGCACGGGCCGGCATGACCCAGTCTCGGCAACCGGCGTTAGGTATTGGTTTTCAAGTGCACGTAGTCAGCATCAGCAGCCTCAAAGGCGGAGTCGGCAAGACATCGGTGACCACCGGACTGGCTTCGGCCGCCCTTGCCGCCGGCATCCCCACCCTGGTGGTCGACCTTGACCCGCACGCCGACGCCAGCACCGCCCTGGGGGTGCGCGCCGGCGAGCAGCTGGACATTGGCCGCATGCTGAAGTCCCCGCGCCGCGCCCGCCTGGCCGAGAACGTGGTTCCCAGCGGCTGGCTGGAGCGCGGCAACGCCACCGCCGGAACCCGCGCCGTCAACAGCGAAGAATCCATCCTGGACGTCGCCGTCGGCTCCGCCTACACCGGCATCTACGACCGCCCGGACCTGGGCCGCCGCGACCTGCGCCGCCTCTCCACCGTCCTGGCGGGCGCCACGCGGTACGAGCTCGTCCTGATCGACTGCCCGCCGTCCCTCAACGGACTCACCCGGATGGCCTGGTCCGCCAGCGATAAGGTGGCCCTGGTGGCCGAACCCGGCCTCTTCTCCGTGGCCGGCACCGAGCGCACCATGCGCGCCATCCAGCTGTTCCGCCAGGAGTTCGCCCCCGGGCT
>Ga0308160_10003545_pt1 | contig 17498 bp, 29 predicted proteins | sample PhyFR1_FD_201036 | JGI IMG/M metagenome (GOLD analysis project Ga0308160, IMG submission 201036) | Phyllosphere microbial communities from UC Gill Tract Community Farm, Albany, California, United States - DLSLF.R1 | ecosystem: Host-associated > Plants > Phyllosphere > Unclassified | place: USA...
ATTTCTTGATCATATGGGTCCTTACAAAGGGCTGTGCGTACGAAATTCGGCGCAGTCTAATCAGGCCGCAGCCACCTTACAATGGCAGCTGCTGGCGTTGCGATGTCATCATAGAGAAAAAATGTCAGCGTAAGTTCCACTTATCTTACAAAGACCTTCCTACCGCCTTGGCAAAAATTGCCGGTCACGCATCATTTCCATGGTAAGCCGTCTTTTTAGCACGCTTTTTCAGCCGGAACACTGACTTGGAATAACTTACGCGGCTTCGTGAGATTTGGCGCTATCATTAGGCCCTTGAATCAGACCAGACGAGATTGTTAATAGATGTCAGAACCAAAAGGCGTGAACGGCTACCTGATCACCAAGCGAGCGGACGGCTGGCACCTGATCAACTTTCACGGAGACAGCGTCGCTGGCGTTTTCGAGACAGAAAGCATGGCGATAGCGGTAGCCGAAGTGTTCGTGGATGAAGCCGGCCACGCGTCGAGCAAGCGACCGAAGGGCAAATAAGTCTTCAGCCCCCGCGCAACAAGCCCCGTTTGACGGGGCTTTTTTTGTATCACTCTGTACCTTGATGGCAGTTCGCTATAACCTGCCGAAAACGCCCCACGATAGTGTCAGCGCCTTCCCACACCCTCGACGACGAACACCTATGAACAAACTCCTGGCACTGACAGCGGTTCTGGCACTCGCCGGCTGCACCACCACTTCCGATGTTTACCTGAAAAACGGCGAGCAAGGCCTGACCATCGATTGCTCCGGCGAAGCCAATTCCTGGGCCAGTTGCTACGAAAAAGCCGATGCCTCTTGCGCCGGCACCGGCTATCGCATTGTCGGCACCGAGGGCACGCCATCGCTTAAAGAAAGCGACAAGACCCTGGGCCAGGATGTGGGCAACTACAAAAGTCGCAGTGTGGTGGTGGTCTGCAAGTAACCCTCGCCTACAAGTGAATCTCGGCAAATTTGATACCCAGCTCCCGAAGTAGCTCGGTCAGCTCGTCAAGGCTGGCAAAAGACTCGACTTCGTCTTGCTCGTCCACCAGGAAAAAGCTGCGCCCGCCACTTTTCTTGAAGAACACGATCCACTCACCGAGGTGGGCAGGGTTCTGGATGACATGGGTAGCCGAGATTTCACCCTCGGCATGGCGCGCTTTGACGTGTTCACGCTTCATATCTGGTTTTTCCACGACGGCATCAGCCGGAAATGCACTCTTCCCCGGCTTTTTTCACATCGCCCGGGCGGATCGGCACGTTGGACATGCTCTCGTAAAGCTTGATACTGCTGCCACTGGAGCGCTCGTCAATCTCGAAAATGGCCGAAGGGTCGGCCGAAAATTTCTGCGGCACGATCACGCGCACACCTTCTTTGTGCGGTTCGATCTGCGGCGGACGGCGGGTAGCCGATAATTTCTGTATCACACACGCGGCGTATTCCTGGGGCTTCTTCCCGGAAATGACGGCCAACGTCGGCGGGGTCTGCTTGATATCTGCAACCGAAGCACACCCACCTATCGCCAAGGCCAGCACCAACACACTCCACTTCATACAAAACCTCCAATAAAGACCCTACGACAGCGGGGATGGTAATTTTCTCCCGCACACGTAGGATTTATCCCTGATAACTCGGTAAATAACTGTTTTAAATTGTCGACGTCATTGCAGACGGGCCGATAATAAACGCGCTGGGGCTGATAAACTCCATCTTAACCTACGTATCGTTCTGATTTTTCAGAAAAAGCCCTTCTGGAGACACCCTCATGAAATTCATCCACCAGCGCGAGCACCTCAACGAGGGAGATATCGTCGTCATCGAATGCTCGCAAACCTGCAATATCCGCCTGATGAGCGATGCGAACTTTCGCAGCTTCAAGAATGGCGGTCGCCACACTTACCACGGCGGTGCGTTCGACAAGTTTCCCGCCAAGATCACCGCGCCCAGCACCGGGTTCTGGAATATCACTCTGGACGTGGTCACGCGTCGGGCGATCAGCGTCACCCGCAAGCCTGCGTTGTCCCACAAGATTCGTATCGTTCGTCGTACCAGCACCAAGCTGAGCTGATCCGAACGCGCCATAGGAAATAGCCGTGACTGCCACTACCAAATATGTAATCAAGTACAAACTCAACGGCGAACGCCGTTTTGAGTTCGCCCAACTGACGAGCAATAGCCTGGAAGAAGCCAAGCAAGCCTTGGCGAAAATCCACGATGCCAGCGATGAAATCACTGACATCACCGTGAGTAAGGCGTTGTAAGGCATGCCCGGCCCCACTGCCGATCTGTTCGCCGACGACGCCCTGCAACAACCCGCCGGGCGCGAGCAAATCGGCGAACAGTCCTACGTGCTACGGGCTTACGCCCTGCCCTGGGTTGAGCGGCTTCTACCTGAGCTACGCCGCGTGCTGGCTCAATCCCCGTTTCGGCAAATGGTCACTCCGGGCGGCTTTACCATGTCGGCTGCGTTGAGTAGCTGTGGAGAACTGGGCTGGACCACCGATACCAGAGGCTACCGCTACAGCCCGCTGGACCCGCGCAGCCAGCAACCCTGGCCGGCCCTGCCCGACGCATTGCGCGAACTGGCGGTGCTGGCGGCAGCCGACGCCGGCTTCAACGATTTCGCCCCGGATGCCTGCTTGATCAACCGCTATGTCCCCGGCGCGAAAATGTCCCTGCACCAGGACAAGAACGAACGAGACTACAGCGCGCCAGTCGTGTCGGTGTCCCTCGGGCTGCCGGCAGTTTTTCTGTTTGGCGGCCATGCGCGTAGTGACAAGCCGCAAAAAATTTCGTTGTTTCATGGCGATGTGGTGGTGTGGGGCGGGGTTGATCGCCTGCGTTTTCATGGCGTAATGCCCATCAAGGAGGGCGTGCACCCCCGCATGGGACGGCAACGCATCAACCTCACCTTGCGCACCGCCGGCTGATTTGAGCGCAAGCTTCGGAGTGCCAGGTTTTTACGAGGCGGCTAATCTGCCCAGGACCTGTAACGAGTGCCTGCCATGACTACCGAACAAGATCCACGCTGGGCTGCGATCCTCACCCGCGACCCCAAGGCCGATACGCTGTTCGTCTACGGTGTGAAAACCACCGGCGTGTACTGTCGCCCCAGCAGTGCTTCGCGTTTGCCGCGCCCGGAAAATATCGAGTTTTTCGACACTCCCGCCCAAGCCGAAGCGGCAGGCTATCGGCCCAGTAAGCGTGCCGTCGGCGACCAGACCCAGCGGGCAGCGCAGCATGCGCAACGGGTGGCCATGGCCTGCCGCCATATCGAGCAGGCCGACACCCCGCTCAGCCTTGATGCCCTGGCCAAGTTGGCGGGCCTGAGCCCGTTTCACTTCCACCGTGTATTCAAGGCCGTCACGGGGCTGACGCCCAAGGCTTACGCCAGCGCACACCGCTCACGCAAAGTGCGCGCCGGGCTCAAGGGCCAACATACGGTGACCGATGCGCTGTATGACGCAGGCTTCAATTCCAACAGTCGTTTTTATGCCTCGGCCGATCAGTTGCTGGGCATGAAACCCAGCGATTACAGGGCCGGCGGCGCCCACAACGAGATTCTGTTCGCGGTGGGCCAATGTTCGCTGGGGGCGATCCTGGTGGCACAGAGCGCCCGCGGCGTGTGTGCGATCCTGCTGGGAGATGACCCCGAGCAACTGGTGCGCGAACTGCAGGACCAATTCCCCAAGGCCGACCTGGTGGGCGCCGACCGCCGCTTCGAACAGTTGATCGCGCAGGTGGTGGGTTTTATCGAAGCGCCCGCCCTGGGCCTGGACCTGCCGCTGGATGTGCGCGGCACCGCGTTTCAGGAGCGGGTATGGCAAGCCTTGCGCGAAATTCCGCTGGGCAGCACGGCCAGCTATGCGCAAATCGCCGAAAAGATCGGCGCACCCACGTCGTTTCGTGCGGTGGCCCAGGCCTGCGGAGCCAACCGCCTGGCAGTGGCAATCCCGTGTCATCGCGTGGTGCGCAGCAACGGTGATGTGTCGGGCTACCGCTGGGGGGTGGAACGCAAGCGCCAATTGCTGGAGCGCGAACGCGGCGATTGAACCGCACGAAAAGCCTGCGTCGTCCAGTGAATAAAACAGACTGGCCGCGCAGCGATGGCCCTGCTAAAACAGCGAAAAAACCGACTAACGCTGGAGACGCATCACATGGGCACCTGGCCAGACACGCGCATTCTCGACCTGCTGGGTATCGAGGTCCCTATCATCCAGGCCCCCATGGCCGTTGGCACCACCCCCGCCATGGTAATCGCCGCCAACCGTGCTGGCGCGCTGGGTTCCATGCCGGCTGCCGCGCTGAGTATTGAACAACTGCGTGACGCGCTGACCACCATCCGCCAGGCCAGCGATCGACCGATCAACGTCAATTTTTTCTGCCATCAACCGCCTTCCGTTGACGACGCGCGGGACCAACGCTGGAAAGCGCTGCTGGAACCGTACTACCGCGAATTGGGCGCCGATTTTGATGCGCCAACGCCGGTGTCCAACCGCGCGCCGTTCAACGATGCCGCCTGCCAGGTCGTCGAAGAGTTTCGCCCTGAGGTCGTCAGCTTTCACTTTGGCCTGCCGGAAAAATCCCTGCTGGAGCGGGTAAAAGCCACGGGCGCCAAGGTGCTGTCCTCTGCCACCACTGTGGAAGAGGCGGTCTGGCTGCAAGCCCATGGCTGCGACGCAATCATCGCCATGGGCATCGAAGCGGGCGGGCATCGCGGCTTGTTTCTCAGCGACGATCTCAATACGCAGATCGGCTTGTTCGCCCTGCTACCCCAGGTTGTGGACGCCGTGAGCGTACCGGTGATCGCCGCCGGCGGTATCGGCGATGCACGCGGGATCGTCGCGGCGTTCGCCCTGGGTGCTTCGGCCGTGCAGATCGGCACTGCATACCTGTTCACCCCCGAAGCGAATGTAACCGCCGCCCATCACCATGCGTTGCGCCACGCCCAGGCCAGCGAAACTGCACTCACCAACCTGTTCACTGGCCGCCCGGCGCGGGGCATCGCCAACCGGCTGATGCGTGAATTGGGCGCGATCAATCCGGCGGCGCCGGCATTTCCCAAGGCCGGCGGGGCGTTGATGCCGCTCAAGGCCAAGGATGAAGCGGGTTTCAGCAACCTCTGGTCGGGCCAGGCACTGCGCCTGGGCAAGGACCTGGCCACCTATGAGCTGACCCGCGAGTTGGCCGAACAAGCCCTGGCCAAACTCACGTAACCCAGCCACCTGCGGCAACATTGCGCTGTACCGGCAAAGGCCAACCGCTATATATTCGCGTAAATAGCGGTTAGCCCTTCTACCCACCTGCCGTACATCCCAAGGAGCTGCTCCATGATGATTCACGCCTCACGCCTGGCCGTGCTGGTCGCCGCGTTCGCGGCCGGCTCGGCCAGCGCCGAGGAAGTCCAGGTGGCCGTGGCCGCCAACTTCACCGCGCCGATCCAGGCGATTGCCGCCGACTTCCAGAAGGACACCGGCCACACGCTGGTCGCGGCCTATGGTGCTACCGGGCAGTTTTACACGCAGATCAAAAACGGCGCGCCGTTCGAGGTGTTCCTGAGCGCCGACGACGCCACCCCGAAAAAACTCGAAGACGAAGGCGCCACCGTCAAGGGCTCGCGCTTTACTTATGCCGTGGGCACGTTGGCGCTGTGGTCGGCTAAAGAAGGCTATGTAGACGCCAACGGTGAGGTCTTGAAGAAAAATGACTTCAAGCACCTGTCCATCGCCAACCCGAAAGCCGCGCCGTACGGCCTGGCCGCGACCCAAGTTGTGGCCAAAGAAGGCCTGACCGAGCAGGTCAAGGCCAAGCTGGTTGAAGGCCAGAACATCACCCAGGCCTATCAGTTCGTGTCTACCGGTAACGCCGAGTTGGGGTTCGTGGCCTTGTCGCAGATCTACAAAGACGGCAAAGTCAGCCGCGGCTCTGCATGGATCGTCCCCGCCTCCATGCACGACCCGATCAAACAGGACGCGGTGATCCTCAACAAAGGCAAAGACAGCGCCGCTGCCAAAGCGCTGGTTGAATACCTCAAAGGTCCCAAAGCCGCGGCGGTTATCAAATCCTACGGTTACGAGTTATAAATGCCGCTATCGAGTGCCGATTTTTCCGCCATCTGGTTGACCATCAAACTGGCTTCGCTGACCACAGTGATCCTCTTGGTCATCGGCACTCCGATTGCCCTGTGGCTGTCGCGCACCCGCTCGTGGTGGCGTGGCCCCATCGGCGCGATCGTCGCCCTGCCACTGGTGCTGCCACCTACGGTGATTGGCTTTTATCTGCTGCTGACCATGGGCCCAAACGGTTACGTCGGCCAGTTCACTCAGTGGCTGGGGCTGGGCACCCTCACCTTCAGCTTCACCGGTTTGGTGATCGGCTCAGTGATCTATTCGATGCCGTTTGTGGTGCAGCCGTTGCAAAACGCCTTCAGCGCCATCGGCACTCGCCCGTTGGAAGTGGCCGCGACCTTGCGCGCCAATCCCTGGGACACCTTCTTTACCGTCATTTTGCCACTGGCACGCCCAGGGTTTATCACCGCGGCCATCCTCGGGTTCGCCCATACGGTCGGTGAGTTCGGCGTGGTATTGATGATCGGCGGCAATATTCCGGACAGGACCCGCGTGGTCTCGGTGCAGATCTACGACCATGTCGAAGCCATGGAATATGCCCAGGCTCATTGGCTTGCCGGGGCCATGCTGGTGTTTGCGTTTCTTGTGTTGCTGGCGCTGTACTCCAGCCGTAAAACCAGGATGGGCTGGAACTGATGTCGACGATTGACGTACGCCTGCAACTCAAATACCCCGACTTCGCCCTAGAGGTCGACCTGCATCTGCCGGGGCGCGGCGTGACGGCGTTGTACGGGCACTCCGGCTCCGGCAAAACCACCTGCCTGCGCTGCATCGCCGGGCTTGCGCGTGCGCACGACGGTTTTATCCAGGTCAACGATGAGGTCTGGCAGGACAGCCGCACCGGGTTATTCGTGGCCCCGCATAAACGCGCCCTGGGCTACGTGTTCCAGGAAGCCAGCCTGTTCCCGCATCTGTCGGTGCGCGCCAACCTGGAATTCGGCCTCAAGCGCATCCCCCGCCAGCAGCGCCGCGTGGACATGGCCCAAGCCACCGAGCTCTTGGGCATCGGCCATCTGCTGGAGCGCAACCCCTTGTTCCTCTCCGGCGGTGAACGCCAGCGCGTCGGTATCGCCCGGGCTTTGCTCACCAGCCCAACACTGCTGCTGATGGATGAACCGCTGGCCGCCCTCGACAGCCAGCGCAAGGGCGAGATCCTGCCATATCTGGAGCGCCTGCACGATGAACTGGATATTCCCGTGCTGTACGTCAGCCACGCCCAGGATGAAGTGGCGCGCCTGGCCGATCACATCGTGCTGCTCAGCGCCGGCAAGGCCCTGGCCAGCGGCCCCATCGGCGAGACCCTGGCGCGGCTCGACCTGCCGCTGGCACGGGGCGACGACGCCGGTGTGGTGATCAACGGCACCGTCAGCGCCTATGACGCGCATTATCAACTGCTGACGCTGCAACTGCCTGGCAGCGCCCTGCCAATGCGCATCGCTCATGCGCCACTGGCCGTCGGCAAAGCGTTGCGGGTCAAGGTGCAGGCGCGGGACGTGAGCCTGAGCCTGCAGGCCGAAGAACACAGCAGCATCCTCAACCGCCTGCCGGTGACGGTGACCGACGAAATAGCCGCGGACAACAGCGCCCATGTGCTGGTACGCCTGGAGGCTGCCGGCACGCCATTGCTGGCACGTATCACGCGCTTCTCCCGCGATCAGTTGCAACTGCACCCGGGCCAGGCGTTGTGGGCGCAAATCAAGGCGGTCGCCGTGCTCGCATAACTATTTGGCACGACCGCACAGGGCTGCGGTCAATCAGACATACCGGCCTGATGTGTTGCCAAGGAACCCGCCCATGCCCGACTCTGCGTTGCCCGCCGATCTACCCCGCGATTTGCATTACGTTGACGACACCCAGCCCGGTATCCGCCGCAAGAAAGTACGCGGCAAGTTCCAGTATTTCGATGCCAAGGGTGAGCGCATCAACGACGCTGACCAAATCAAGCGTCTCAACGCCCTGGCCGTGCCCCCCGCCTACACCGATGTGTGGATCTGCGCCGACCCGCGCGGCCATCTGCAAGCCACCGGCCGCGACGCGCGTGGGCGTAAGCAATACCGCTATCACCCGCGCTGGCGTGAAGTGCGCGACAGCGATAAGTACTCGCGCCTGCAGGCGTTCGGCAAGGCGCTGCCCCCATTGCGCAAGCGGTTGCAAGCGCAACTGGCGGAACCCGGCTTTACCCGCGAGAAAGTCCTGGCCACGGTGGTGATGCTGCTGGACGCCACGTTGATCCGCGTCGGCAACACCCAGTACGCGCGCGACAACAAGTCCTACGGGTTGACCACCCTGCACAACCGCCATGTGGGTATCAAGGGCAGCGAAATCAAGTTCCAGTTCCGTGGCAAGAGTGGCGTGGAGCATCAGGTCAGCGTCAGGGATCGGCGCCTGGCCACGGTGGTCCGGCGCTGCATGGAATTGCCGGGGCAGAACCTGTTCCAGTACCTGGATGAAGAGGGAGAGCGTCACACCGTCAGTTCCCACGATGTAAACGCCTACCTGCACAGCCTGACCGGCGCCGACTTCACCGCCAAGGATTACCGCACCTGGGCCGGTACCGCCATGGCGCTGGCGGTACTGCGCGAACTGCAATGGCAGCCCGAATCCGAAGCCAAGCGGCACGTGGTGGCGATGGTCAAGGACGTCGCCAGGCAACTGGGCAATACACCGGCGGTGTGCCGCAAGTGTTATATCCACCCCGCCGTGCTAGAGCATTTCAGCCTGGGCGAGCTGTCGAAACTGCCCAAGCCGCGCAAGCGCAAGGGGCTCAAGGCCGAGGAAGTCGCGCTGGCCATGTTCCTTGAGCAGCTCGCCAAGGGACGTTAGGCGGTGCAACTTAAAGCTGTCTGAGATCATTGCGCACGTCAGCAAAGCGTCCTACCGTAGTGGCCGGATAATCTCACTTGAGGAGCACGGCCCATGCTGCCTTCGTCCCACAAGCCGTTCGCCAATGCCGCGCTTGCTCATCAACAGCGCTGGCGCGGTCGGGTCGGCTTGATGCTGGTGGCCAGCCTCTCGGTGCTGGCCGGCATGACCGACGCCATTGGCTTTATGGCCAGCGGTGACTTCGTGTCGTTCATGAGCGGTAACACCACGCGCCTGGCGGTGGCGATCAGCGCCGGTGATCTCGGTTTGACAGGACGCCTGCTGCTGCTGGTTGCCACCTTCGTTGTCGGCAATGCGTTGGGGGTGGTGGTCAGCCGCTTCGGGCGGCGGCATGCACTGCCATTGCTGCTGTGCATCGCCACATTGCTGTGCGCGGGCGCGCTGTGGCCGTTCGAGGATGCCTTGCCCGCTTTGCTGGCGGCAATCACGGCGATGGGTATGCTCAACGCGGCGGTGGAAGAGGTGAATGGTTTACCGGTGGGGCTGACCTACGTCACGGGGGCACTGTCGCGCTTTGGTCGTGGCCTGGGCCGCTGGATGCTGGGGGAGCGCCGCAACGGGTGGCGGGTGCAACTGATCCCGTGGGGCGGCATGTTTGTGGGCGCGGTGATCGGTGCGCTGTTGGAGCAGCAGATGGGCCTGAAGGCGTTGCTGGTCAGTGGCGTGTTGGCCGGGGCACTGGGGGTCTTGACACTGAAGATCCCTCGGCGTTGGCATTTGGGGTTTATGCCGCGCTAGAAGAAGGATGCTCGCCCGACGTGCTGGCCTCGACGTCCGTGTACTGGTAAAGAGCCATTACCTCGGGCGAGCGGTGTGAATAATAAGCGAATGTCCGGCGGCTGTCGTGCCGGGCATTTCCGAATATGCCTAAGGCACGGGATTACAGGCAGGTCGCCAATGCGGCCAAACGACGCTTGGCGGGCATGCCGTCGGCAGCGGCGTAATACTTGACGGACGATCCGCTACCGGCGCTTTGCACGTCCACGAAGTAATCGCCGCCCGTGGTGTACACGGTAAAACCGCCCGCCCCGCTCGGCTCCTTGAAACCACCGGCGTCCACGCCAAACACGCTTTCATCCTGCCAGCCAAACTGAACGCACTCGGCAACCACCAGGGTGGTTTTATCCGACGCCAGGGTTTTGTAGGGCGTGCCCGCGCGCGCGTCTTTCATCTTCGAACCCGCGCAACCGGCCAGTGCTGCCAGTACCAATGCGCCCATGACAACCTTTCGCATGCCATCGCTTCCTTGAAAAAAACGCGACTGTACCATTGCAATGGCGTTGACTGCCGCCTGCATGAACTTTGTTTCACTGTGAAGGAAGAACTCACCACCTATAGTGGCCAGGCTCATTTTTAGAAGTCTTCATTCTGCCCGCCCTCCCGCGGGCTTTTTTACGCCTGCGCGTCAGACCCACCAGCGAAACAGATAAAACAACGCCATGCTCAGCAGCACGGTAATCAACACACTGCGCGTCCAGTACATCAGGCCTATCGCGCAGATACCCGCCAGTAAATACGGATTGGCCGGGCTCAGGTTGAGCTGGTGATCGGGCAAAAAAATGATCGGTCCGCAAATCGCCGTGAGCATGCCCGGTACCGCAAACCCCAGAAACTCGCGCGCGCCGCGGTTGAGGCGCACCGGCAGGCGCGGCTCGATAAACAGGTAACGATTAAAAAACACCACCAGGCCCATGGCCACGATCATCAGATAAATCATGGCTGCCCGACTCCCAGTCGTTTGCAGGCAAACCCTGCGCTCATGCCCAGCACGCCGGACACCACCACCGCCGACTCCCAATGCAGATAACTCAGCCACACCGAACACAGCAGGGCCACGGCCACGCAGACCACCGTCGGCACATCGCGCACCACGGGCGTGATCAAGGCAATAAAGGTCGCGGCAATCGAGAACTCCAGGCCCAACTGGTCAAGCCCCGGAATGCTTTTACCCAGCACGATGCCGGCGAGGGTGAACAGGTTCCAGATGATATAGAACGTCAGGCCCACGCCCAATGCATACCAGCGGTTGAAGGTCTGGCGGTCAAAATGACTGACCAGCGCGAAGAATTCATCGGTGAGCAAAAAGCCCAGGCTCATGCGCCACCGGGTCTTGAGCGGCGAAAGAACCGGACGCAGGTGCATGCCGTAGAGCAAATGCTGGGAGGTCAGCAACAAGGTGGTGAGCACGATGGAAATCAGGCTGGCGCCGCTCTTGACCATGCCGATGGCTACCAACTGCGCCGCACCGGCAAACACGATGGCGGACAAGCCTTGGGCCTGCAGCGGGGTAAATTGCGCATCGATGGCCATGGAACCGGCGAGCAACCCCCAGGGCGCGCAGGCCAGGGACAGGGGGATAACGGCGATGGCGCCGCGAGCGAAGCCGTAATGAGGTAAGGCAGCAGGCATGGAAAACGACTCATCAACGAACAGTCGACGAGCATGCCAGCGCAAATAAAAGATGTCTTGAACGATCTTGCTCAGGCGAGTTTTACCGACACCTGCTCCACCGAATCACGCGCCTCACGCAGTTCATAGGCGTCCTGGTTGAGCCGGTGAATGGTATTGAGCAGGCGTTGACGCAACACTTCATCGGCGAGTTTCTCCACGGCGCGCATCAGGTCGAACGCCGCGGTTTCGTTATTTTCCGCGACGGAATCCAGGGTTTTGCGCAGGTTGCGAGTGGCTCGGGTCACGCGGGTCTTCCTTCATCAGCAATGGGCAGGCACTTTAGGACATTCATGTTTCAGTTTAATTTCAATCACTTGTGGTTGATTCGGCGACCTTTGATCCACGTCAACGCAAAACAGGATTTGACCTACATATACGCAATTCCATATATTCGCCCCCCCTCTATACCGACGTTGAACATGTCCGACTTCTTTTCCCCGCCCGCCCTGTTCAAATGCCTGGCGGACGCCACTCGCGCCCGGATCACCCTGCTGATTCTGCGTGAAGGCGAACTTTGCGTGTGCGAGTTGATCCATGCTCTGGACGACAGCCAGCCAAAAATCTCTCGCCACCTGGCGCAACTGCGCAAAGGCGGGTTATTGCTGGACCGTCGCCAAGGGCAATGGATTTACTACCGCATCAATCCGGCACTGCCTGACTGGGTCACCCAAGTGCTGGACACCACCCTGCAAGCCAACCAGCCATGGTTGCATAACGACGCCCAGCGTCTGGATGCAATGGGCGACAGACCACAACGGGCCAGCACCTGCTGCTGAGCCATCGGAGCGTTTATTCATGCTTGTCGCGATCGCGATTTTTATCGTCACCATCATTCTGGTCATCTGGCAGCCCAAGGGCCTGGGTGTTGGCTGGAGCGCCACACTGGGCGCGATCCTGGCCTTGGCCTGCGGCGTGATCAGCCTGGCGGATATCCCGGTGGTTTGGCACATCATCTGGAACGCCACCGGTACGTTTGTCGCGCTGATCATCATCAGCCTGCTGCTCGATGAGGCCGGTTTTTTTGCCTGGGCCGCCCTGCATGTGGCGCGTTGGGGCCGTGGGCGCGGTCGCCGTTTGTTTGCCTATATGGTTTTGCTCGGCGCGCTGGTGTCGGCGCTGTTCGCCAATGACGGGGCGGCGCTGATCCTCACGCCCATCGTGATGTCGATGTTGCTGGCCCTGCGCTTTTCCCCGGCGGCAACGTTGGCGTTCGTGATGGGCGCGGGCTTTATCGCCGACACGGCGAGCCTGCCGCTGGTGGTGTCGAACCTGGTGAATATTGTCTCGGCGGATTACTTCAAGATCGGCTTCAACGAATACGCGTCCGTGATGGTGCCGGTCAACTTCGTGAGTGTGGCCGCCACCCTGGCCGTGCTGCTGGGGTACTTTCGTCGCGACGTCCCCCACACCTACGACCCCGCCGACCTCGCCGACCCCGCCAGTGCGATCCACGACCGCGCCACCTTCCTGGCCGGCTGGTGGGTGCTGGGCATTCTGTTGATAGGCTGCTTTGCCCTGGAACCACTGGGCATTCCCATCAGCGCGATTTCCGCCGTGTGCGCCGTCCTGCTGCTGGTGATCGCCGCCAAGGGCCACAAAATATCCACGCGCAAGGTCTTGAAGGACGCACCGTGGCAGATCGTGATCTTTTCCCTGGGCATGTACCTGGTGGTCTACGGATTGCGCAATGCCGGCCTCACCACCTATCTCGCGACCTGGCTGGATACCTTCGCCACTTATGGCGTGTGGGGCGCGGCCATGGGCACCGGCGTGCTGACGGCCTTGCTGTCTTCGGCCATGAATAACCTGCCGACCGTGTTGATCGGCGCGCTGTCCATCGAGTCCAGCCACGCCGTGGGCGTGGTCAAGGACGCCATGATCTACGCCAACGTGATCGGCAGCGACCTGGGCCCCAAAATCACCCCGATCGGCAGTCTCGCCACGTTGCTGTGGCTGCATATCCTGGCGCGTAAAGGCATTACCATCACCTGGGGTTACTACTTCAAGGTCGGGATAGTGCTGACCGTGCCGGTGTTGCTGATCACCCTCGCCGCCCTCGCCTTGCGCCTGAGTATCTAAGATGAAAGTCCTGTTCATGTGTACCGCCAACAGCTGCCGCAGTATTTTGTCCGAGGCCCTGTTCAATCACCTCGCGCCGGAGGGTTTCCAGGCCTTCAGCTGCGGCAGCTTCCCCAAGGGCCAGGTACTGCCGCGCAGCCTGAGCGCGCTGCAAGCTGTGGGTATCAGCACCGAGGGGTTGTACAGCAAAGGCAATGACGCTTTTAAAGACAACCCGCCTGACATTCTGATCACCGTGTGCGACAGAGCTGCCGGTGAAGCTTGCCCGGTGTATTTCGGGCCTGCGGTAAAGGCGCATTGGGGGTTGGAGGACCCGTCTGACGTCAAGGGCGATGACGCCATTGTGGAAGCCGCGTTCGAGGCGACACTCAATACCATCGAAACCCGCTGCCGAGCGCTTTTCGACCTGCCTCTGTCCAGCCTGACCCCGGCGCAACTGAAGATTGAACTTGAGCGTATCGCCGTGTTGTAACAACGTTGCCAGGCTCAAACAACGGTCGATTTGAGCGCCCTTGCTGACGTATGCTCTGCCACTTTCTCGAAAGGAAGCGGGCATGCTGACGATCTTTTTTTACGCGCTGGTATTCGGTTTTGTGTTTTGCCTTTCGCCCGGCGCGGTGCTGGCGGAGACCCTGCGACGTGGCTTATTGCAGGGCTTCACGCCTGCCCTGTTGGTGCAGATCGGCTCGCTGGTGGGCGACGCAGTGTGGGCGGTGATCGGCCTGACCGGCATCGCCCTGCTCATCCAGCATGACGCCGTGCGCGTGCCGCTGACGGTGATCTGCGCGCTGTACCTGGCTTGGCTTGGTATACGCAGCTTGATTGACGCCTGGCACCTGCCAAAAATGGACGACGCAGCGGCCACTTCCGGGAAAAACGCACTGGCGGTGGGCGCCGCGATTTCCCTGGCCAACCCGAAGAACATTGTTTACTGGGGCGCGTTGGGCAGCGCCTTGTCCGGCATCGTGGGCGCCACGCCCAGCCATGGTCAGACGCTGATGTTTTTTGCAGGTTTTATGCTGGCCTCGGTGTTGTCATGCTTTTTGATCGCTACCCTGGTCAACCTCTTGCGCAAAAATGCTTCGCCACTGTGGCAGCGCGTCAGTTATGCCGCCTGCGGCGTGGTGCTGATCTATCTGGCGATTCTGGCCGCTCAGGGCATTTAAACCACATGAACCGTATCGAACAGATCGTGCTGATGGCCGCGTACAACCGGTGGATGAACCGCAAGGTCTATGCCGCCGCCGCCCAGCTTACAGAGGCGCAATTACGCATGGACCGCGAGGCCTTTTTCGGCTCGATCCTCGGCACGCTCAACCATCTGGCGCTGGGCGACACGGTGTGGCTCAAGCGCTTCGCCCAACACCCGACAGGCTTTTCGGCACTGGCCCCGCTGGAAGCCATCGCCATGCCCCGCGACCTCAAGCACTTCGCCTTCGCGGACCTGGAGCAACTGGCGACCCGTCGCGGTTGGCTCGACCAACTGATCATCGACTGGGTCGAGACCTTGCGTGAGCCCGACCTCGACCAGCGCCTGCATTACCGCAACATGCGTGGCGTCGCGAGCGATAAGCCGTTTTCGAGCCTGCTGCTGCACTTCTTCAATCACCAGACCCACCACCGCGGCCAGGTCACGACGCTTTTGACCCAGGCGGGCGTGGATGTCGGCGACACTGATTTGCTGGCACTGATCGACTGAACTCAGCCCTTACCGAACGCGGCATAGGCTTGCATCAAGCGTGGGAAGTCGTGGGGTTCGGGCAGTTTCGCGAAACTTTCGACCGCTGGAGTATTTGCCCAGGGCAGCTTTTCGCAGGTCCAGGTTTCCATGAACGGCCTGTACGCCCTGAAATTATCCAGCAGGCTCGCGCGCACATTGACGAACTCGTCGATGCCATGGGGCCGGGTAAACAGCCAACTCATGCAGCGAGGGCAAAAGTAGTGACGGTCGACGCCGTGCAGGCCACCAATGACCGGGCAGCCCTGGGTCACCGTGAAAGCACCGGCGGCATACAACGCACTGAGGGAAAACGCGCTGGAGGTCATCTTCTGGCAACCGGTGCAATGGCAGGCCATGGTGATCACCGGGGGCTCGCTCAGGCTAAAGCGCACCTCGTTACAGCGGCAGCTGCCTACTTGAAGCAGGGTTTCGGCGCTCATCATCGTGTCCTTTTTGTGATGGAAAGCGTGGCAGGGTAGCGCCCGCGGCTGGGGTTGAACAGGCCAGCAAACGATACCGAACCCTGCATCAGCGCCGGGGCAGTACGCCATACGCAAAAGCCCCGGCGGAACCGGGGCTTTCACGTGTCCTCACGCATCATTGGCTACCGGCCTGCCGCGCGCCTTGTACGCCGGCAGCGTGGCGGCGTACGCCAGTGCCTGTTCACGGGAATTGAAGGACGCCAACCGGTCGCTATGCGTACACACTCGCCAGGGGCCGTAATTGACCTGCACGATATGGTATCCATTCAGATGCAGCTTCTTCAGCATTGGAACGCTCATAGTCACCTCGCTTTCCTGAGATTTCCACGGGTTGCACGGCCTACCTTACACCCGCATCCGCCAGGAAGGCTGACCACATGTCGCGGGCTTCAAAGGCTCTTCTGTCATTTATAGACAGTACCCCCCGACTCGACCCCAGTACCGAATCGCCCCTCAAAACCGCGTAGCTCACTGATCTTCCGAGCTTTTTCATCCATTCCCGCGCACAAGAAAGCTAGCGTGCGACCTTGCACATACGCGCCTGGATCTATATATTCCCAACCCTGCTTAACCGCGCTACCGCCCGAATGGCGAAACTGGTAGACGCATGGGACTTAAAATCCCCCGCTCGTAAGGGCGTCCCGGTTCGATTCCGGGTTCGGGCACCATAGATATCAAGGGCTTGCCAGGGAAACCTGAGCAGGCCCTTACTTTTTTTACTCCGCAATTTTTCCCCCTGCACCGCAATTTCCATTCCTCGGCGTCCTGTCGACCTAAATCAAATCCAAGATTAAGACCCCTGCTAAGCTGTTCACTCCAAGGAGGAACAGACATGCCGAACACAGACCTACTCCCTTCCCTACTCTCCAAGCTCTACGAAAATCAGCTCGCTCTTGAAGCCTCAATCATGGAGCTCTCGAACTGGGTTGAGCAACGCGGTTCCGCAGATGTGGCCGAGAATATCCGGGGCGCTCTGCACACCATCGACGAGAACGAAGAGTTTATAAAGCTGACCCTGGCAGTGCTGATGGCTCCGGAGTAACTCCTACAGCTCGTCGCCTAAAATCGCGCCATATCAAAAGCTCGATTACTGTACGCGCATACAGTATTCGAGCTGACCCATCATGAACATCGACGAAGACACCTCGGCGTGGCTTGGCTGCCCTACGCCCCTTGAAATGTATAAGCATCAGTGCGCCCTGCTCGAGGATGAACTCATTCAGACCCAGGCCCAATTGCGAAAGGCTCGCGCGAACGTCGCAGGGCTGGTGCAGATGAATGACGCGCTGATCACCGGTAAGGCAGACGCTGAGTCGGCGCTCAAACTGGCAAGGTCAGAAATCAGCCGGCTAAATCTGGAAAACTCCCAAATGGGCCGCCGCATAAATGGCCTGATGGTCGTGTGTGAGCAGCGGGACCACCTGTTCAGGGAGAATCAGCGGCTGCTGCTTGAGTTGAAGGTGCTCAAGGGCCCTCAGCCTAATTCGTCAGCGTAGGCAGCTACTGCCTCTTCGCCTAACTCGCGCCACTCCCCTTCGTTGATCAAGCCCTGCTCCTTGAGATCGTCTGCCAGGGAAAGCCGTGTTTCGTATCGCTCTTCCGGCGTCGCCGAGATAAACGCGGGATCGTTGCGCAGCGCAAACCAAGCCTCAAGGGCGTCGGCCTGCTCAATGTTGGTCGTCATGATGATTGCTCGCTGCCATTGTCTACAGTGTAGAGATTGGCCGGTGACCGGCTGTTCATCGGCGCCGACGAGCGGAGAT
>Ga0308160_10003546_pt1 | contig 17492 bp, 16 predicted proteins | sample PhyFR1_FD_201036 | JGI IMG/M metagenome (GOLD analysis project Ga0308160, IMG submission 201036) | Phyllosphere microbial communities from UC Gill Tract Community Farm, Albany, California, United States - DLSLF.R1 | ecosystem: Host-associated > Plants > Phyllosphere > Unclassified | place: USA...
CAGCGAAGAATTCAAAAGAGTTTGGATTTTAAAACGCCAAATCAAATAGCAGAGAACTTTTATCGGTTAGCTGCCTAGCATATCCCAAGTGAAAGTCTCCTGCTAATTCAGCACATATCATTTCTCCAGAACTTTCAGATGAGTTTGTACCCTTTAAAGATCAGCCTGTGTTGGATAAAATTCGCGATACAATTAATGGCAACACCAGTAATGATACCGATTACAACGTCGCACTCGGTCATATGATTGCAGAGCCTTTTGGTGATTATCCGTATGGGCGTACTGCTCGCCTGGTGCAAATTTATAATCTGGGTATAAATAGTATTAAGTATCCGAACGTTTTATGTGCCGAAGTCACAAAGACAGATGCTGTAAAGACCCTTAAATTAAAAGACAATAAAGACAATTGCGTCATTCTGGATAAAACCTATCGCAAGGGTTCGAGCATTACCCAAACGGTCAATGGGGATACCACCACTTTGACTTTTAACAATGTGCGTTATGGTTCCAATGTAGATTTCAACCTTAAAGATGACTATCTGATTTCTGGTAGGATCATTCATAGTAAAATGAAAGATGCATCTGGTGCATCAGAAACTTATAAAATTGATCAGCTTGAGTTCCAGCGCGTAGCTGAAAATACCACTGCGCCTGCATCCGGAGCGGGTTTTAATGAAGACAGTAAAGAATATCTTCAGGTACTTAATTATAGCTACAGTTTGACAGATGATTATGGCAATGGAAGTAATGGCAGCCGGACTTTAAAGAGTCAGGGGACTATTATCGGTCAGCCTTATCTGGCGGATTTCCGTTACAAATTTGATTTTAATACCACGAATCCATTTAAGATGAATGAAACCGTATTGAACAATTATGAACATCTTCCGGTTGAGGGAGCATTAAAAATTACTGATCGTTATAATCAGGTGATCGAAGTGAAACAAAACCAGCCTAAATCCCTTAAAGCCACTGTTTACTTCAATGGCAGTGAAATTACAGACCTACTCTGGTCAACGATTATTGGCGATAAAAAATAAAGTCCGATGTAAAAAAAGCTCCGCTTATGCGGAGCTTTTTTAATGATTGAATGAACTGAATCATTAGATTTTTAAAATAAATTGAGAGGTTTCTACAATTATTTGAGAAATTTCTACAGTCATGCAAGTCACTTTATTATTCATACTGGGGCTTTCATTTTAAAAAACTTATAATGATTTTAATTGCTGTGAACCAATCCAGTGTTTAGAAAACTGATAGGCTGCACGCCCTGAACGCTGCCCACGAGCCTGACACCAGCGCAATGCTTCGGCACGTGTAGGCTCATCCAGAGGAATATTGGCTTTTGCCAAATAATGTTCCACAATTTCCAAATACAAATTTTGGTCCATAGGATAAAACGACAACCACATTCCAAAACGATCAGATAAGGAAATTTTCTCTTCAATCGCTTCCTGAGGATGTAATTCGTTATATTGTGGAACATCAACCCGCGTTACCGGTGTATTTTCATGCATGAATTCAGGCAGTAAATGACGGCGGTTACTGGTCGCATAAATAATAAAATTACTTGAACCAGATTGTAATGAACCATCTAAAACACTTTTTAGACTACGATAATTTTCATCTTCTGCGTTAAAGGCTAAATCATCACAATAGACAATAAATTTTTCAGGACGATCTTCAATCAGCTTCTGAATGAGGGGAAGGTCAGACAAATCATCACGTTCAATTTCAATTAAACGTAAGCCTTCTGCTTCGTATTGAGTGAGTAGGGCGCGGACAATCGATGATTTACCTGTACCGCGTGAGCCAGTAAGTAAAACATCATTGGCCGGTAAGCCCTTGAGGAATTGCAGGGTATTTTGAATTACTTTTTCTTTTTGTCTTTCAATACCTTTTAAATCATTCAAATACATTTTTTTAGGTTGTTGAATGGCTTTTAATTGTTGGTCTTGCCATTTAAAAGCAGATGCTGAGAAGTCGGTTTCCTGTTTCAGCTCTGGTAAATTTTGCTGTAGTTGTTGGAGTACATTAGAAAGTGCTTGTAAAATATGCTCAGGTAAATCGATTGTTGCCATGATTATTCAGCTTATACGTGTAAAAGTAAAAGGGGAGTTTTACTGAAGAACTGTATATCAAATAGTCATGATTTGCCACTGGAATAGGCATTTTTGCAATCCTCATCCCTTGAGTTTTCTGTCAATGTTATGTGTGATAAGCTGTCAGAAAGGCGAAATAAAAATGAAAGTGTTTGAGGGATAGGTATGCTATTTAAAGATTTCACACAGGATATTAATCCACATCAAGCGTATCGCATAAAAAAATTAAAGCGCCAACTTGAAACAGCTGAAACATATGAAGAATGGAAAAGTATCGCATTAGAAATAGATGAAGAAACGGGTGCTCAAGAATGGAAATATGATAACTGTTCACCTTATTTTGATGCCGAAATTATTTCCGAGCGATTAAGCCGCTTAAGACGCTACCGTTTTCAGAAACGTACTGAAGATCTCATGTACATATTACGTGAAGGTCTAAGCTATGATATTGCTAATATTGCAAATCCAATGTTGTTTACTGCCACATATGTGGGAACAAAAAGAATCATAGAAGATTATGTGGAAGAAGTCAGTGAAAGTCTGGCCTACATTGCTTCAGAATCGTGTTCTTGTTTATGTCGGGCCGAGAAAATTGAATTTTTCGAACATTGTAAACTGGCATATGGGCAACCTGCTATCATGTTTTCAGGTGGTGCGACCTTGGGGTTGTTTCATACAGGTGTGTGTAAGGCATTGCTGGAACAAGATTTAATGCCCAAGGTGTTGTCGGGTTCAAGTGCGGGCGCCATTATGACCGCGATGTTAGGTACTTCAAAACCGTCCGATATTTCAGGTCTTCTAAATGGTGAAAATTTTTTTAGTGAAGCTTTTCATTTTCGTAAATTTAGCGAAATTATGAAAGGCAACGGTGGCGTTGCCGATGTGAAATACTTAAAGAAATTCTTGATTGAGAATTTGGGTGATGTGACCTTTGAGGAAGCGTTTAAAATTTCCGGTTTGCATATTAATGTGGCTGTTGCCCCTTATGATGCTTCACAAGAAGCCCGGATTATGAATGCCTATACCTCGCCAGATTTGCTGGTGTGGAGTGCAGTATTGGCATCCTGCGCTGTGCCTATTTTATTTCCACCGGTTAAACTCACCAGTAAGCGTCAAAATGGTCAACTCACCCCTTATATGGCAAATACGCGTTGGGTAGATGGCAGTGTGCGCAGTGATTTCCCTCAAGAGAAAATGGCGAGACTGTATAATTTAAATTATACCATCGCCAGTCAGGTCAATCCTCATATTGTGCCGTTTATGCAAAGTGATGTTGAGCGTTACCGTCGAGATCTGTTGAGCTGGCCAGAGCGGATTATTCGCCGTCAGGGTAAAGTGATTAGCAAAGGGATTATGGACTTTGCCCGGGGGCGGGTGGGGAAAATTCCACCAGTGCGACGATTGCTCGATCATGGTTTTGGTGTGATTGATCAAGGTTATTATGGTGATGTAAATATTGTGGGTGATTATAGCTTGCGACATTATAGTTATATGTTTCAGAACCCGCGGCCATATTTGTTCAAATTGTTGCAACGTGAGGGTGAGCGGGCGACTTGGCCTAAAATAACCACCATTGAAACGCATGCCCGTGTAGGTAAAACCATTCTCCATTGTCTGGAACTTTTAAATTATCAAGATGATCCCGCACAGAAACAAGCAGAATTTATTGCGGTTTAATGCTGAAGATATTGCTTGCTTTAATTTGATTCTAAAGACCAAGCCCAAAAGTTTAACTTTTGGGCGTTCTTTATTTAGCTTTGAATATCAGAGGCAACTCTATTGGCTAAAAACACAAGCATGCAATGTAAACCAGAGTTATGAAGCTGGATTTTTAAATGAATTGGCTTTTTATCAGCAATATGCAGATCAACTTCATTCTTCCAATAACATGCCTGATTTTTTATTACCCTTTCAAGTGATTGCTCATTTAAAAACGGATGGGCAACAAGAGTCGGGCAGAGCAGCCTTGATTTTGAGTCATGCTGAACCGTTATTCAATGATTGTGCTGGCATGTCGCTGAATGAGATTAAAGAGACGCTGTTAAACGTTCTGGATGTGGTTGATCAATTGCATCAACTCGGCTGGATTCATGCGGATTTAAAGCGAGAGCATTTTGTTCAATACCAGCAGCGCGTGTGCCTGATTGATTTTGAACAGGTACAAAAAATTAATTCACCCCAGAATTTACAAAATTTGACTGCAACTCCGCGCTATATGGCCCCTGAACTTTTTCATGCCGAAGAAAAAACCGTACAGACCGATATTTATGCTTTGGGGGTTGTTTTTTATGAATGGCTCACAGGGCAGCGTTTAACAGCGGAAAATTATCAGGATTGGGCGTATTTACATTGCCAACGGTTAAGTATTGAACTTCCAGAACATTTCGCACCTTTTGAAAAGCTTCTATCTGGGATGTTGGCCAAGCAAAAAGAGCAGAGGTTTACCAGTATTTACACCGTAAAACGGGGCTTACTCACTGAAAATGTTCAATAAAAATACAAAAAAACTGTTTTTGTTTTTTATTTAAACAAACAAGTGGATTTTTCATAAAAAGGTCTTGTCAGGATGAATCGATCTCTATAATATACACAGCCATTGGGGACGTGGCGAAATTGGTAGACGCACTGGATTTAGGTTCCAGCGCCGCAAGGTGTGAGAGTTCGAGTCTCTCCGTCCCCACCAATTATTATCAAACTTGTTTGGTAATAAGGCTATAGAGGATTGGTGTAATGGTAGCATGACGGTCTCCAAAACCGTTCGTCAAGGTTCGAGTCCTTGATCCTCTGCCAAGTTTTAAAAAATCTAACATTATGTTAGTACCCTGATGGGGACGTGGCGAAATTGGTAGACGCACTGGATTTAGGTTCCAGCGCCGCAAGGTGTGAGAGTTCGAGTCTCTCCGTCCCCACCATCTAGATATTGAAGCAAGGTTATATACCTTGCTTTTTTATTGTCTAAAATAAATGAAAGATAAAATAAAAAAGCCCCAAGAGGGGCTTTAAAGATGATTCTGAAAAAATGTTTTGAAAAATATATTTTAAATAAGTTATTTTTATCTCGATTCAAACGTGAAATATATTTTTTTTAAGCTTTTAAGTGATCTTCAAATTCTTCACCGAGTTGCATCGCCAGGGAATTACCCGCCAAATCACAAGTCACCAACCCATATTCTTTTTTAAAACTAAAAGTAAATCCGCGATTGTCGGTTAATGTTTTTACCGAATAGCCTAATTTTTCTAGCCAAATACGAAATGCAATTAAATTTTTTGCCTTAACAACTTTCTTCACGAGAGAACTCCTTGTGTATATTAGATACATTGCAGTATTAAATTAATAATAGGGATGCAGTTTTTTTTTTAAAGGGTAGCTTTGTGTGGTTTTTTATAAAATAAATAATTTGTATTTTTTAGCAGCGATTATTGAATAAAAGAATAGCTAAAAATGAAGACCAAATTTATCAAAATGTTGATGAATTTTTTATATATTATTGATTTTAATATAATAATTTGGTTGTATGGGCGGGAAATATTTATACACAATTTTTAATGTAGCAAAATTATTTATATTTAAGCGATTTTTGAGGAATTCTTTAGCAATACCAAGCTGAGTCAGGAAAACCATGATTGTTTTATAAACAAATCGATAACCGTGAAAAAAAATGACAGTGCGTCTGGGTTGGAAAGACGCTAAAGTATATCGCTCTGTACAGGAAATTTTGAACTCCGCCCTGTGTAATCTTGATTAAGATAATTAGACTGAAATGACGACAGAAACCGTTGAACAAAATGTATTGAATCAAATTCAAAATATGCAGCAACAAGATTTAATTCCTGTTGCTGTCATGTTGGGACATGAAGACTGGCTGATCTTTGCGGAACAATCAAAAGTGTCTTATACGCCTTTTGGCAGTGCCAGACGTTATCAGCCTGCTTTAGGTGGCTTGCTCTTGGTTCGGGTGGATAAAATGAATATGACTCGTGTGGTGACTCAAATTGAGCTGGACGCTTACGCACAAACACATCAAATTTTATAAAGCTTTCATATTCGCTTCATATTAAAAATTATCTTTTAATTCTCGTAGACGTTGGAATTCAGCCACGCTTTCAACTCTTAAAAATGGATTGGTGTCCAACTCCAATTCAATTGTGCTGGGCAGCGTGCATTGACCGAGCATACGTTGTGCTTCGACTTTTTCAAAACGCTGTTGAATCGCCAGATTGTCTGGTTCTGCCTGCAAGGCAAATTTTGCATTGGAAAGGGTGTATTCGTGCGTGCAATACACTTTAGTTCGTGCAGGTAAAGCGGCTAAGCGATTAAGAGAATGATACATTTGCTCATATGTGCCTTCAAAAACCCGACCGCAGCCCATCGCAAACAGCGTGTCACCGCAAAAAAGAACATCTATGGCATCAATGAAATAGACGATGTGTCCGAGTGTATGACCCGGCACGGCAATAACTTCAATATCTAAATCATGGAAGGTAATATGGGCGTCATGTTGCAGAGGATGGCTAATAAAAGGAACTTTACTCAACTCATCACGTGGACCATAGACAGGAATATTGCGATTGAGTAAAAGCTCGGGTACGCCGCCTGTATGATCTTTATGCCAATGGGTCAGCCAGATCTGACTCAGCTTTAAATTGTTTTCTGCACAGTATGCTTCTACCAAATGTGCTTCGGTTGGATCAATCGCGACAACTTCCTTACTTGGCGTATGCTCTAATAACCAAATATAGTTTTGTAATTGATTTTTGACATCAATCATATGAATTTGAAAAGTCATGAGATGGGCGATCAATGAGAGAGATATGAATAAGCTAGCGTTAAAGCAGAATTTTTTCTAGTGCAAGATCGCAAATCAATAAGAAAACTTAATTTTCAATAAAGTCATAAATATCTGGGTTTTGTCAAAAAATGAACTATAGAAATTATTTTTAAATCTTTTTCTATATTCAGGTTTTTCAATCGCTAAAATGGCTACAAATAAAATGGGATAAATTGATATGAAAATGTATCAGGTGGATGCGTTCACAAATGAGCTGTTTAAGGGGAATCCTGCAGCGGTGATTGTGACTGAACAATGGTTAGATGAAACACTAATGCAAAATCTTGCCTTGGAAAACAATTTGTCTGAAACGGCCTTTGTGAAAATCATTGATGCAGAGAATTATGAAATCCGCTGGTTTACGCCGACTACAGAAGTGGACTTTTGTGGACATGCGACTTTGGCCAGCAGTTTTGTGCTGTTTAAAGATTTCACCTCTGCAAAAGTTATTCAATTTCATGTGAAAAATCTGGGTATCTTTGTGGTCAGCCAAGAAGCGGATGGCAAAATTAAAATGAATTTTCCTGTTCGCCGTGCAGAGAAAGTTGAGACTTATCCTGAGGTTTTAACTCAAGCTTTAAGCAAGCCCTTCAAAAATGTCTATTTGAATAGTCAGGCCTATATTGTGGAATATGAAAACCCACAAGATGTTATCGATGAAACGCCAAATTTGGAATTGCTGAAACAATTGGGGCGCATTCGAACTGCCATTACAGCACAAGGGACATGCGTAGATTTGGCCTTAACTGCACAAGCTGAGCAATATGATTGTGTTTCGCGTTATTTTGCCCCTGCCAATGGTATTGATGAAGATCCGGTAACAGGTTCAATTCATACCGCCATTGCGCCGCTATGGGCTGAAAAGCTCGCTAAAGTTGAAATTCTAGCGTATCAGGCATCAAAACGTGGCGGGGAATTGCATTGTGTTGTGCTTGAAAATGAACGGATTGAAATTTCAGGTTATGCAAAATTATATATGCAGGCAGAGCTGTATCTATAAAATCTTGTAAATAAATTTGCTACACAGCCGTTGAAATATACGGCTCTTTTTTTCAAAAAACCACTACTAAAAATCAAAAGCATTTTCTAAGATGTCGTGGGTTATAAAAATTCATATTGTGGAATAAAATTGGAATAATTATGTTAATGCGGTTTAAACAACTTACCATCTCTTTATTATTTGTCGGCATGAGTGCAACCGCTTGGTCACAACCTGTTTTAGTAAAATCTCAACAGAAGATTGAGGAATATAAATTAGATAACGGTCTGCGTGTCGTTCTTGCGCAAAATGACAAAGAAAATAAAGTATTTATGAATACCGTTTATCTGACTGGTTCATTAAACGATCCCCAAGGTAAAGGGGGATTGGCGCATTTATTGGAGCATTTGGCATTTAAAGGCACACAGAATATTAAAGGCGAAGAATTTCAGCGTCGTCTGGATCAATACACCTTAATGACCAATGCTAGCACAGATTATTATTCAACTAAATATACCAATATTATTCGCCCAGAACAGAATGCAATTAATGAAGTGATTCATCTTGAAGCGGAGCGAATGGATAAACTGGTGCTACAAGAAAAGTTCGTGCCTACTGAAATTTCGATTGTGAAACGTGAACGTGAAGTTCGAATGGACCAGCCTTTTTCAGTCCTGATGGACCAGATGTGGAAGTCGGCTTATGGCAATCGATATCTGGGGCGTTTACCGATTGGCGACTTAAACGAATTACAGTCCATTAAAATGGATGAGCTGAATAAATTTTACCGTACCTGGTACACACCGAATAATGCGGTGATGGTGATTTCAGGTAAATTTGATAAAGCTGAAGTGTTAAAACAGATTGATAAAAGTTTCAGTCCGATTGCAGCCCGCCAAGTTCCAGCCCAAACTAAAGTCCCGGTACTGGATTCAGCCAAAATTCAGAACAGAAACTTTCTGGTGCAAAAGGGCAGTGATCTGGCCAAATTCAATATTTATCTGAATGGCAGGAATGAAAAGATCAAGTCGGCACTCGCTTTCGCACCATATTTATATACCATGCAGCCGAGCGGGCATCTTTATCAAAGTGTGGTCGAAACCGGGGTAAGTACAGGTGTTCAGTCCACCACATGGTTGGATCAAGACTTTAATCTGGTGTTTATGGGCGCTGTTTATGCCCCCAATCATGATGCGAAGAAAGTCCAGTCGGCATTGGTTTCAGGGGTAGAAAAAAACAAGCCATTCAATGAAACTGAACTGAACCGGGTCAAAAATCTGATTCAGAATCAGGCAGACAACATCCAGACTAATGCCGCAGCCTTGGGTGGGCGCTTGAGTGATTATTACGTCTCTTATCAAGGCAATTGGTCACAATATTTTACTGACCTAGATAATGTAAAAAAACTCAAGCTCTCTGAAGTTAATCAAACCTTAACTCAGTTTTTAGTTCCTGAACATCGAATTTCCGGGGATATCAAACCGACTCCAGCAGATCAGAAAAAAGCATTAGAGCAAAAACAGGCATCTGAACAGCCTAAAACGCTTGATCAAAGCGATATCAAAGAAGAACCTTTAAAGGATAGTAGCGTCTATAAACAAGAGGTTGCCGAATATGTCAAAACCTCGAAACAGTATTTAGTCGATACTGAAAAGAAAATTCAACGCGGAACATTGCAGAATGGAATTAAATACGCATTATATCCAACAACGACACGTGATGACAAAACCTATGCCACCATTTCTGTCGATTTTGGTACGGAAAAATCCTTATTTAATAAAGGTGAAGTGCTCGATTTGATGGCATATTTATTATTGCGTGGTTCAGATCAATATAGCTTGCAGGATATTGCCGATAAATCCATTGAAGCGGGTGGTGGTGCCACTGCAACCGCATCCGCCAATAGTATTAGCATTCAGATTGTGGCGAAAAAAGAAAAGTTTGATGATTATTTCAAGTTTATGATGCAGGTTTTGAAAAATCCGAAGTTTGAACAATCTCAGTTTGACTTGATCAAATCGCAAACTTTATCTGCCTTAGACCGTCCTTATACCGAGCCTGAAACCGTTGCTGCACTCACCATGACCCGATTGCTGGAAACCTATCAACCCGGCGATTTGCGTTACCATTTTGAGCCGGATCTTGCCAAGCAACAAATTAAAGCTGCTACGGTTGAGCAAGTGAAGAAGCTGTATCAGGATTTTTTTGTCAGCAACCATGCGCAAATCGCGATTACCGGTGATTATCGAGCCAAACCCATGCTCGCATTAGTGCAAAAAGAGTTTTCGGGTTGGAAAGCACAGTTGCCATATCAACGTCTCAGCTCGGATTATCAAGCGTATCCGGCACAGAAAATTCATGCTTTATCCGAACAACGCGAGTTCGGCAGTTATCAATCTATTTTGACTTTCCCAGCCGGTGCAAATCATCCTGATGCTACAGCGTTAATCGTATTTAGTTATATTTTAGGAGATTCACAACTCTCTTCACGTTTAGCTCAGGAATTACGTGAAAAAAATGCTCTGGTATATGGCTTTGGCAGTAATGTTGAACTGGATGACTGGGTCGATTCTGGTGCCTTAACCATTGATGCCAATTATACTGCAGGTAAATCGGCGCAAGTTTCCCAAGGTGTGCGCAAAGTCTTAAATGACCTGCTCACTAAAGGGGTGACCGAGCAAGAACTGGAAGCAGCGAAAGCCAATATCCTGAAAAAACGTGTGACGACTTTGGAAGATGAGCGCAATATTCATCAAATGTTAACGCCGCAATTAGAACGTGATCGTGATTTATTGTTCCGTGAAAAGCGTGATCAGGCACTCGCAAAATTGACCAAAGCCGATGTGGATGCCGTGATCAAGAAATACATGAAACTGGATCAGCTGGTTGAAGTGATGGCGGATCAGTATGGTAAAAAAGTAAAATAAACTGCTCGAAATTTTCTTAAGCGAAAATTTTAAAATCCTCCATGAGTGGGGGATTTTTTTATTCTTGTTTCAATATTCTCAATTAGGTTGCCCGATAGCTAAAGCCAATTCCGCCGATGATACCTGCAACAACTGCCAATTGAGGATGCCATCCGTAGATTAAAAAGAAGAATACATAGACACCGCAGCCCATTAAAATAGAGCCAATGGTGATGTCTGTATCAAATGGATGTTTGATGATTTGTTGATAATAGTAGGAACTAATCCAACTGCCACCTAGAATTAAACTAACACCCCAAATTTTTTGACTTAAGCTGATATCGATAATCTCAAACATGACGGGGTGTTGGTTTAAAGCCGATAAAACTGCTTGGCATTATGATGAAACACCTGCTGCAATGCGTTCGGATCATAAGCTACCACTGCATCGCTAAAGGCATCAATAATATTCACCAAGGATGAGCTGACGCGATCCATCGGGAAGTTGGACGCAAACATCACCCGATATGTACCAAAACAGTTGAGTACATGGCTAATCAGTGGCATGGCTAAATCATAAATTTCCTGTTTACTGGCCAGGCGATCCTGCTTATGGAATTGATGACCTAAAACAGGCATCAACAAGCCTGACATCTTGGTATAGACATTTGGACATAGGGCAAGTTCGGCAATATCGTCTTGCCAGCGAATTAAAATATTTTCCCGGGCTATTTTTGTCATTCCTGTCAGGGTTCCGACTTGACCAAATAATCCGGCAGGTGTTCCAAAATGATCCAGCACAATCGAGGTTTCAGGGAATTGTTTGGCTAAGGCAATCACATCACTGAGCTGAGTTGAATAAACCCAGGCATCAAAAGTTAGCTTGTTTTGTGCTAAAGCTTCGAAGCCTTTGAGGAACTTTTTATTCAAATATAAATGCGGTTCATCCGCCCAGGCATGAATGTCTGTATCTTCATGTACCGCAGCCATTTTGCGAATGCCTTTAAAGCGCGGTGAGGCCTTTTGGTGTAGCTGTAAAATCTTCTTGAAATTGCTGTCTCGTGGGTCTGCTGTTGCAACAATACCACCCAGCTTCACCGTGCCTAAGTTAAAGGGCAGGGATTCAATGAACTTTGTTTCGCCTATCACGCCTTTGCCTTTATTTTTATGCCAGCTGGCTTCTACATGCACCACTTGTTCTACCTGATAATGCCCAATATCTTGCATATAATTTTCAGGTAAATAAGGCGCCGTAATGTGATTGGTAAGTCCCACTGTTTCAATGAGATCATCCGATTTCACCAGACGAACAAATTTATCCAGCAAGTAAGGATGCTTGCCCAATAATTTAACTGCCAAAGCTGCCCCATGGGGTGTGTTATAGGGATCCCATTGGTGAATATGCGCGTCAATAATTGCAAAATCCAGTTGTTGCATGGGGTTATCCTTAATTCATCGGTTTCTTTTATTCACCTTACTGCAAACTCATCGGGCTTTGAATGACCATTTATCCAAAAAGTGGCGCTATAAAAAAAGCCCTTGCGGGCTTTTAATTCAATGATCAGTGTTTGTGATCATGATCATGCTTATTGGCATGAAATTCTTCGTTATGACGGAAGCGAAGATAGTTTTCAAACTGTTCACAGTATTCGTCATAGTTGTCTTCAAGCATCATCTGGAACTGCTGCATGATGTATGACATGACCTGGTCTTTGGCATCACGCATTTCATTGCCGTCTTTAAAGTTATTGGCTGCTACCCAGGTATTAAAACGTGCAGTACCAAACAACATTGCAGCACTGACTTGACCGCGTATTTCAGCGGGTTTTACTTGTGAACCTTTTTCAACACGACAAAATTCATTTGCTTGTTTGATAAATTCATCGGCACGTTCAAAAAAAGCAGCATTTAACGCTTCTTCCTCGGTTACATCTGTTGCTTCAATCTTTTGAACCATGAACTTTTCCTGCAAAAACGATCTAATGGCATATTATAGGCAAAGCCTTGCAGAAACTAAACCTTTGGATTAATCTAAAAATAGCCTAAGTATAAAAATGGATAGTCCAATGCATGATGCCATTGCGGTACAAAGTTTAAAAAGTGACATTGCCTTATTGCGTCAAAACATTTGGCCAGCTGCAAACTTGGCCAATGTGGAAGGCTTGCCGATTTATTATGGCTCGAAGTCAGAAGTCGAGGAATATTACCAGCAATGGACGGGGCTGATTGAAAGGGCACAAGATCTGTTTCAACCTTTTATGGAAGATGAAATCCTCGATGCGGTTCATTTACCCAGCCATTTAAATTTGCCGTTGTTTTATTTTCATGTGGATCGCATCCGGATTAACAAAACCCGTGCCAAAGAGTCAAAAACCTTTCGCGGCATTGCCAGCCTGATTGATAAATGCGGGCAATTTGAGCCTGAACAAATTCAGGCCATGAGGCTCTGGTTAGACAGTGATGATACCGCTGCGCTGGTTGCACACCGTGAATTTGTTGATTTGCGAACTTATGTGTTTCAGCATGGGCAAAGTGAATACACCCGCACCCGATTTTATGTGAATGGCATCGTGCTCAGTACTGAGCCGCACTTTGAATTGGTCGATGCCCGAGATAAGCCGCGCAAACAGCGTAATGACAGTTATAGCGACCCACTGGCGGATAATAATACCTGGAAAATCTTTGGCAAATATCGCTAAGCAAATGTGATGTCGAAAGTTTAAATTTTCGTTGTTACCAGAAAGTGTCAGCTTTAGCATAAGTGTCTAAATGCGCTTGAGCCTGCTCTAGAATGTATTTTTTCTCATTCGCAATCCAGCCCAATATAAACCACACTTTTTGTTTGCGTTTAACCAGGTCTTGAAACATGGCTTCAGCCACATTTAAATCATTAAATTGACCCAAACTTTCTTGTGCGGGTTTCAAATCTTTCAAGTAATTCTTTAGCTCTTTGCCCGGATAGAGCGAAGCAATAAACTCGATGCAATAACGCAAGCGCTTGACCCGTTTACGGGTGCGATGCTGTGACTCAATATCCAGCTCCAGAAAATGATCGGCATCTTTGCAAATTTGTTGATGCAATTTTTGAAGTTTTTTTGCGATATCTTTTTTTAACGGAGTCTTTTGCTTAGTTGCGCAAGGCTGATGCACGAATTGCAGTAAAGCCAATATTAAGTTGACTGAGTCTAAAGAACGCAAAGACTCCTCAATCGGGATGCTGTTGTCCTCAGGGGCATCCGGAAGTTGTACAAAAGGTGCACCTGCCTGTTGCAGTTGAGGTAAGAGTCCTTCACTTAAAGCATCGCGGTCTCGGGTTGAGCCGAGTTGACGAAACAGGGTTCTGAGTTGTTCCTGCCATTCAGGATCGGCATCCGTTGACCAATCTCCAAAAATACGTAAAGCACTTCTTAAACGGCGAATCGCGACGCGAGTTTGATGAACATGCTCGCTATTATATTGTTCAGACGCAATAGCGGTTGCATTCGGCAAAAGGTGTTGCAAGGCATTATTGACGATCTGTTTTAAGGTACAATCCGTTGAATCTTTTTGTTTTAGCTGTAATGGACTTGCAAATTGAGCCGGAGCAATCTTTAAATCCTGTGCCAGTAAATTGCCGCGCTGCGCTTTACTACGTACATCTAGCCACAAATGATATTGTTTAACCCAAGGCTGAATAAACTTGATTAGGTCTTGGATTGATCCTTGTTTAAGCTCAAATTCAATCTCGTAAATTGCCAGAGTTTGATCAGCATGACGGATCTCACCGCGATCTAGACTGACTTCAATCTCTGCACGATTATAATGAACCACATACACCAGACGTTCTACATCGGTTTCAAATTGCGTGATTAAATTTTTGGCCTGTTTGCCTAATATCTGTTGCAGCAATTTTTTGGCTTGAGGATTGGATTGATAAATCTGCAGATCTAGAGCGGGATTATCCATCTCGCCTAAATCTATTTCCAATTCAAAACGTTGTAAATGATGGCCGCTCGGAGCTTTTAAGGTCTGTATCCAGTGCGTGTCTTCAAGGCGTTGACGCAATGAGATTTTTTGCTCGGCGAGATGCCGCTCTGGCGTATCGTAGTATTTTGCATATAAAGAAATCGGACGTGCATTCTTGGACAAGAAGAATTGATAGATTTGCTTTTGATGTGACAGCGGGATCTGAAATTTTAATTCTACTTCTAGCATGTTAAAACTCCTGACGCTTTACAATCAAAGTGGTGATGACCTTGATTTTAAGCCAGCCTCAATAAAAGAGTAGGAGAGTTTTGCTCAAAATTTTATACAGCGTATTACAAGATATGTCATCACAATGCCTGAAAATATCCTGTCATACGCTTAATTTTATCTACTATTTAGTATTATTTATTATTTAATGAATTTACGGCTCACTAGAAATTGTTCTGTGGCTTCAAGTAAATTCTGTGCATAAACTTCCTGTTTTGCCGTTAGCCAGCCCAACACAAACCAGTCACTGGCTTCAAGTTCGGTTTGCTGAATGTAATCCGCAGAGGACGCCAAAATTTGATATTCACTGGCAGCAAGTTGCGCGTCATTTAAAGCTTTGCTGTATTTCTGCAAATTTTTGACATCATAAATAGAGGTCAAAATAGGGAAGCTAAACTTCAATTCATGAATCTTGCTGGCTAATTTATTCAGGCTCTCAAAATCAGCAATATCTGCACTGGTTAAACTGTCTTGTAAATTTTTATATTGATTTTGCAAGGTATTTTGCGCAAACCATTTTAAGTCGTGAGATTGAGGTTTTTCTTCATTGTCTAAACCAAACATCAATAATTCTAAATAGTGATGCACGTTTTGAGTTGAGCGAACCAGGTTGGACAACTTTTCTTTGGCATACAAAATATCTTTGGTTAAGTTTGATGCGGTATTCGGGTTTTGTAAAAATGCACCCAAAGTTGTCTGCATGTGTTCCAAATGCTGTAAATGATCAAACTGCTGTTTAAATGCGCCAAGTTGCATCGCCCATTTGTCTGAAACAGCCTCATTCCAGTCTTTAAATAGCGATAGCGTCAAATTCAAATGATCTAGGGCAATCTGTGCCTGCTGAATATGTTCTTTTTCAGAAACCACCGCTGAAATGGCGGCAATGTTAGGTAGCAAATGCTGTAACTGTTGGGCAATCAGCAGGCGTAAATTTTTATTGGCTGGATCTTTTTTGCTTAAAATAAATTCGTTGGCAGATTTTGCCGGACTGACTTTTTGAGCCGTTGCCAAAAGGTTGCCAATTTCAGCTTTACTGCGCACATCGAGCCAAAGCTGGTATTTTTTAACCCATTCAAAGCTAAAGGCCAAAAGTGATTGTACAGAACCTGCCTTAAGTTCGAATTCCACCTCATGCACTTCGCGTTGCTCGGTTGCAGTGCGTACTTCACCGATATCTAAACTCACTTCAATGTCGGTTTCTTCAAACTGAATCACGCGAAAGGTGCGTTGAATATCCGTCTCGAATTGTAATTTGAGTTGTTCTTGGGAGTCAGCTAAAGCATTTTTTAAGATTTGCTGGGCTTCGGCATCTTGCTCATAAATACTTAAATCTAGTTGTGGCGCCTGTTCAAGTTCACCCAGGTCATAATTATGCTCAAAGCGGTGTAGATGGCTTTTTCCCGCAGCTTTTAAGGTTTGAATCCAGCGTGTTCCTTCCAGCCGTTGGCGCAGGGCAACGCCATGCTGGGAAAGCAGGCGCTGTTCAGTGTCATAATATTTTGCTTTAAGTTGAATAATTTCCGATTTTTTAGGATCTAACGCTTTCAGTAAAGCATTACGTCTTGCTTCAGGAATCTGAAATTTTAATTCAACTTCGACCATGATCTTTCATCCTAATTTTTTGACGCTATTTCAAAAAAGAAACGCGCCACTTTACGGTACAAATGCGTTATGAAATCTATTCTTTTATAGCGCTAGAATTGTATTCTTAATTTTAAGTCCCCGATTGTAACGAAAATGAATTTTCATGTAAGACTTGACGAAGCAATTCTTAAGTAATTGCTTTTGAAATGAACAGAAAGTAAGAGCAAACTCAGCTTTTATTTGGACAAAATATACGCTAACGTAAACAAAAATAATTGGAATGATGACCATGAAGGGACTTGTAAAGCTAAACTTCGAACACGATCCTGAACCAGAATTTCAGCTTCCGATTCAAAACTATCATGAATTTTATCGGTTTTATTTGACCGAGCACCGCAATATCAGCAGCCGCCGTTTGCATGCATTTGGAAGCAGCATTGGCGTGTATTTCTTTACTCAGGCCATTCGTCAAAGAAAACCAAAATATTTGGCTTATGGTTTATTGTCTGGTTATGCCTGTGCATGGGTGGGACACTTCATGTTTGAGAAAAATAAACCTGCCAGTTTTAAACAACCCCTGTATAGCTTTATTTCGGACTGGCGTATGCTCTCTGATGTGTTGCGTGGTAATTTGAGCCTAAAAGACCGTTCACTGGATAAAATTCCAAGTTAATGAATTAGATTTTTTATGGATAATAATAGCTGTATCAAAACCCAAGTTTGACTTGAAGATAAAATAATATGGAATTTGAACGACTAAAGCTTGCAAAAATAGAGTGAATATTCTATTAATGGATGTGTGCTTATTCAATTCATTTCTAGGATTGAATAAAGCATGTAATCTTTAAGTTTTCCAAGCCTA
>Ga0308160_10003547_pt1 | contig 17491 bp, 25 predicted proteins | sample PhyFR1_FD_201036 | JGI IMG/M metagenome (GOLD analysis project Ga0308160, IMG submission 201036) | Phyllosphere microbial communities from UC Gill Tract Community Farm, Albany, California, United States - DLSLF.R1 | ecosystem: Host-associated > Plants > Phyllosphere > Unclassified | place: USA...
CGACGAGGTCGAAGCGACGGGCTCCTCGATGACGACCGCCGTCGTCTTGTCCTTTTTCTCCTTGCGCTCCTTTTTCTCCTTCTTGTCCTTCTTGTCCTTGGGCATGGCGAGAGCGTCGAATGCGGCAAAAGGGGGGTGTATGCGGGTGGCCCTCGACCTGACGCCTGCTTGCGCGCGAGGGGAGGGGCAGATTTGGGCGCGCGCGCGCGCCGCCTGCGCCTGCGGAGGCCCTAACCCTAGCTGGCAAAGACGACCGGTGTCGTCCCCTCCATCAGCCCCGACCTCCCGGACGACCGAACGACCGCAACAACGCACACACACCGCGCCCTCGCTTCGATCTCTCATCTCCACCTCAAAGCGCCCTCGTTTCACGATGGCCACTTCTGCCGACCCCGTTTCGACCGAGCAGCCGACCGAGCAGCCGGCCGCGGCCGCCGCCGAGTCCTCGACCTCGACCTCAGCCCCTGCCTCGGAGAGCAAGGAGGAGAATGTCATGCCGCCCTCGTCGATCGAGGCCGCCAACCAGGCCCTGACGTCGGCCCTCGAAGCGGCCAACATCTCAAAGGACGACGACACGGCCGACGTCCTGGCCCCCGGTGAGGAGACGGGCGCGGTCAAGACGGTCTTCCACAACGCGACCCAGTTCAACGTCAAGGTGCGCCGCCCTCCCATCCTCCGCTGTCCTGCTCGGGCCAGGCGAGCTGGCCGGCGTCCAGGCGGGTCCGCTCGAGGAGCTCTCGAGCTTCGACCCTTCGATCTCCATGCTGGAGATCCTCATTGCCGCTTCTGCACGTCGCTGACGCTCTCCTCTTTTTCCCTTGACCTCCCTCGGGCCACCCAGCACCCGCTATACTCGCCGTGGACGCTCTGGTACGAGTCGCCCCAAACGAAGAACCTGCCGAAAGCCGCCCCGCCTGTAAGTACTCCACCCCATGTCCTCGGTCTCGTTCACGCTTGGGACAGTGCGGCCTGTCAGCCTGCTCGGCAGCGCGAGGCTATTCCGACAGGAGAGCTCCAGAGACTGACCGTCTCCCTTGCACTCGCTCGCTCTCCAGGCCGGCGGTGCGCCCAGCCACGGCGGCGGATGGATGGACAACGTCCGGCCGGTGGTCGCGTTCAACAGCGTCGAGGAGTTCTGGGGGTCCGTCCTCCTACCTTCTTCCGCCAGAGGTCGCTGGGCGAGTGGCCGACGACGGCTGCCCGTTGCAACCCGACCTCTTCCGTCCTCTCACTTCGTTGCGCCGTCTGTTCCCGCTGAGCTGACGAATGTTCATCTCCTCGCTATCTCGCGCGCACGACCAGTCTCTACAACAACATCGTCCCGCCGTCGCAGCTGCCCCCGAAGGCCAACTATTACCTGTTCAAGGTCCGTCGTCCCCCCCTTCCACGCTCGTCGCCCGGCTTTCGCCTATCCCTAACCCTCCCTTGCCTTCGCCTGCGGTCACTACGTGTCTGACCGTATTGCAGGAGAGCATCATCCCCGCCTGGGAGGACGACGCCAACAAGGACGGCGGAAAGTGGTCGATCCAGATGCCGCGAGAGAAGAACCGGCCGGTGATTGACCAGCTGTGGCTCAACACGGTGCGACCCTCACCGATCTCCCTCTCCTCGTTCAGTAAGATTGGCTCGCTGACGTCCTGATTGCCCACCCTTCGTCTTCCTTGTCTGTGCAGATGCTGGCCGCGATTGGCGAGACGTTCGAGACGCCCCTTGCCGTCGCCGACCCTTCGCTCCCCTCGGGCCCCCCTCCGACGGCCGACCTCATCACCGGCGTCATCTTCTCGACCCGGCCCAACTTCTACCGCATCGCCATCTGGACGCGTGCTTCCCCCGGGCCCGAAGCCGAGGCCGCGACCGACGAGCTCCTCAAGCGCATCACGCTGGTGGGACGGAACTTCAAGACGGCGGTCATGGGCTACGAGGAGGGGAAGCCGCTGGTCGTTGGCAGCGGCGGGTTCCAGACCGAGGTTGAGTTCATCAACCACCGCGACTCGGAGAAGAAGGACAAAAAGGTGCGCCGCTCCGTCGCCCAGCCGGCCCCCTCGTACTCAGGCTCGAGAAGATTGACGCTGACCCCCTACTTTACGGCGACGCTCGCGCAGAGCATTCGCAAGATCGTCGTCTAGGCGAGTGTCCACACATGCGGAGAAGGGCTCCGGGACGGGGAGGGGGACCGCCGATGAAAGATGGATGTCCTCATCGCGATCGGTCGCTTGCTCCTCCTCCTCGTCGCGCGCTGCCTGTGGAAGGGTGGAAGTCGGAAGCGAGACGGCTGGCGCTGCTGGACGAGCTCTTTCGACCGGGCTGAAGGCAGGCGGATGGATAGCGATGACAGCTGGGCCCCTTGCCGTCGCAACGGGTATTGCAGCGCGCAGGTCTAGCGAGCCGAGAAGAGTGACCGAGCGCAGAAGCGTGTGCTGGTCTGGCGCGGCGGGCTCGTCTCAGTATGCGATGTCTGGCAGCGCGTTCGGTCCCGGTAAACCAGCGTCAATTTTCCAGCACCTCGTTGCCGCGCGCATGAGTGAGCAGGAAGGAAGACCGACCGTCGACCTTGCCCCTCGTCAAGCAGAAGCCGGGCGTGATCCAGGCCTTGCACCCGCACTTCTGGCCGGCCCAGTCAAAGTTGCCGAGCTTGGCCTTGCAGCGCGTGTTTGGACAGATGAGCTTGCCAGCGACAGTCGAGCCGTCAAAGAGGGGGTCCATCCAGCCCATCGGTTCGGTGAAGTAGCCGGAGCAGGTCGACTTTGGGTCGAGGATCGGCGGCGGGGTGTAGATGGTCGTCTGCGTGTGGCCGGCCGTGATAGTCGCCTGGTGGCCGAAACCCGAAGTCGCGTCGCCCGCGTTGTGAGAAAGCTCGTCGTCGGCTGCAGGTGCCGATGTCGAGGGGGGCAGGTGGAGAACGTGTTCGCGGAGGGCGAGCTCACGTCTGGAGGATCGCGCCGGGAATGGGCCCGCGCCAGTTAGCATCCGCGCAGGAGTATTGGAGGAGGGAGGGACTAACCGGCAGCTGGCGCATCGTAGCTTGCGTCTCCGGTTGATTGTCGATGTGCTGCCCGAAGGGTTGGAGGTCGTCGATGACGCCTGCGTCGGTATCCTCGCGAGGTGCGACGTGCTCGAGCCGAAGCTACGTCCAGCTGGGAAGAGGGACCACACCGACGCGCGTAACAGAATCAGTCAACGCCAGCTTGCAGACGGGAAGTGCAGGATGCGAGTGAAGGACGACCGACCCATCATGTCGCTCATCATGCGCTCGCGGTAGAAGGCTCGCGTTCCCGCATCGTCGGCCGAGACGCGGTGGCCAGCCTTTGCGAATACGTCGAGCTGGGCGAGGAAGGTCGTTGATGGCCTGAGGAGAAAGGCAAGAGAATGTCAGACGGCGGACGAGCTGGAGAAAGATGGGATCTGGCTCGCTCGAGGTGACGCACTGAATGCAAGGGCGCGCAGTGCGGATCAGGCCGACGGCCTCGTCGGGCGTGAGCTTGCGGCTCGCCATGAGGTAAGCAGCGACAACCGTCGCCGATCGACCTGGGGCGAGAGTAAGGGCGTTCCTGATCAGCCTTCTGCGGCAGTACGATTAGCCGGGAGCTGCGAGGGGCGCGACGAGGACTAACTCATGCCGGCTTGGCAGTGGACGAGGACGCCCCCGCCGCCGTCCTTAGCGCGGCTAGCGCGAATGGCCTCGACCGCTCTAGGCAGGTGCGTCAGCAGGTCTGCGAGCTCATCGTCATCGACCGGAATGACATGCGACTCGACCGCCTGGACGAGCGATGATGGGCACGGGCCGGGTCAGCTCGGTTGCAAGAAGCGCGACGCGAGGGAGGCGAAGGACGGACTGCGGGCAGCTCGACCGAGCCCCGGACGACGCTGACGACGGACCGGATGCTGTGCGAGGCCAGGAGCGGGCCGTCGGTCGCCGCTCGGATGTCACCGATCCAGAGGCCGGGCTCGACCTCGTCCATGCGCGACACGAGGGGCGTTGCAGCGGCGGCAGGCACCTCAGATGAGGAGGAGGATGCGGTGGTGGCGGCCGCGGCTCCGACAGCGACGATGGACGCCGTAGCTTCGAGCGGCATGGCCGGGCTCTCAGCAGCTGGAGAGGGCATCTCGTGTGGAATGCGACAGCCAGCGGAGGGGAGCTACGGGGCTGTACGAGCGAGATTGAAGATGGTCGGGTTGTGGCGAGGTCGAGCGAGGCTCGTGGTCGTCGGTCGGACGACTCCGACCGTCGACAGGCAGTCGGCGCCCTTCGCACTTCGAGAGCACGCCCTCACCGGTCGTCCGAAGCCGAAAGGGGTCATCAAGATCGTAAAGAAAAGCAGCGTCACGTCGCCTCACAAGGACTATCGCTCCCGCACATTCGCGCCAGCCTGCCGGGAGGGGGCAGGCCCAAGCGCCCGCGTCCTCATTCGAGCTTCTCGAGGTAGTCGAGCCGGTCGAGGACGACCGTCTTGGACGTCTCCTCGATCTCGCCCGCGAGGAAGATTTCGTCGAGGATCGCATAGACCTTGTAGAAGTTGAAGACGAGGTCGAGTTCGCAGACGTTTTGGAAGAAGGCGTCTGAGCGTTTGCGGGGTCGGGGGGAGGGCACGTCAGCGATGGTGGGCGGCGCGCGCGCGGGGGAGAGCCCAAGTTGAAAAGGGACGCACCGAGGACCTCGACAAAGAGGTGGATCGCCTCGAGGTAGGCGAGCTCATTGTCGTTTGAATCGACGCAGATGCAGAAGAAGAGGCCGGCATATCGTCTGCGCGTCGAAGAGCGGCAAGGGTCAGAAGGGCAAGTGGCCGATGGGAGCTCGGTGGGCAGCGCGCACCGGTAGACGATCTTGCAGTTGCGGAACTGGTCACCGCACAGGAGCGTGATCCCGTCAGCCCGATTTCCTAGCTGTGTGAGCAGGCGCTTGACTGACCTCGACGAAGTTGGACTGGTACTTCTGGTCCCTCGGCGCGATCAGGCGATGGACCTCGCCGCGTAGTCGGACCTGCGACGGGGCAGCCTCGATCCAGTCAGCCGGTCGACCTGCTGACGATGTAAGAGCCGACAGGGGAAAGCGCACCTTCTCATCGTCCTCGAATGGCACGTACCACTTGCTGAGCCGCGTCTTGCCTTGCCTGCGAGCGAGGAGGGTTGAAAGCGGACGGATAGGCATCCATCAGCTGGGGCGCGCGAGCGAGCGCCCAGAGTCGCTCCTTACCCGTGCGAGCGAGGGCGCACCTGTTCTGAATGAGGATGAAGCGGATCATCCTGTGCGTGGTGTATGCGCCTCTGCTTGTCGTGATTGAAGGAGAGGCGAAGGCGGAGGAGGAGCAGGAGGAGGCGGCCGTCTGAGGACAAGGGGCGGGACGACAACCACGGCGGGGGCGTCGCGCGCCCGCGCAGCCAACCATCAGGGCAGCAGCTGCAGCGACCGAGCCGCTCGCAACGATGGGACTGTGGCCTCGTTGCTGCTGCTGCCTGTGTAGGCCCAGCCTGTGTGGCGAATGGACCCTTCTGCTGCATGCATGGTATAAGTGCTCTGGTTGGCTGGAGGCTAGGCAAGTGTGCCATTGACACCGCCTGCTGCCGCTACCTCCGCTAGACCGTGCGTGCGGTCGCGACGGCCGAGGCCGACTCGCCCGAGCCCGCCCAACCCCACTCTGCTCACCCTCATCTTCACCCTCTCCCATCCTTCGTCAAGCTCCTTCAGTCTCTATCGCGCGACCCATCCAGACTATCACGCTCGTCTGCGACTCAAGGGAGGGAAGAACGCGGCGCTGTGGATGGCTCAGCCGACGCTGCACATCCCTCAACGGCCTCCGCCGCTGCTAGCAGACGACGCCTCGCCGCCTGCCATCGCCTCGACCGGGATGGATCGCTCGAGCTCTGGCCCGAGCCCGACCGTGTCTGGCTCGCGCTCGGCACCGCCGGCACCGCTCGCGACCTTCCTGCCCTGGTCGCCCGCCGCTCCGTCGGGCTTCCCGACGCCTTCGTTTGAGCACCAGCAGCAGCAGCAGCAGCAGCCTCAACTGCCCCCGGCGCAATCGCAGGGGATGTCACCGACGACGTCTGCCTTTGCGCCGCCGAGCAGCCCGGCCCGGTCGTCGCTAAACGTCTCGCAGTACTCGGCCGGGTCCGTCTCGTCCTCGCACTCGTTCCGGACGCTCAACGAGCTGCCCTCGCCGCCGCCGTCGCGGTCCGGTCGGGGCTCGTTCGCCGCCGGAGCCGGCACGAGCCCGCTCCTCCGTCTCAGCCCGTCGACGAGCTTCACGACGCTCCCGCCGCCCCTCACCCAGCTCTCGCTCCCGCTACCCGTGGCCGACCACCACCAGCGGACCGACTCGACCCTCTCCAACGCCTCGTCGACACGGACGTCATCCTTCTTTGCGACGCGCGTCTCGGTCCCGCCGCCAGCGCCGCCGCCGCCGCCAGGCGCGCTCGAGCCGGGCAAGGCGCTCGCCCGCGCCGGCAGCGTCGGTCGGGCCGGCCTCGACTCGGCCACCGTCGCCCGGCTCGGTGTCGGCCTCCCAGGCGGCAGCCATAACGGCAGCGGCGGCGGACGTCGCGCGGATCATCCGCGCAGCGCGAGCGACGCCTCCTCGGGCCCTCGACCGCTTCCGCTCGCCAGCGGCAGCGGTGCTCAGATGCGCGAGACGTGGGCTCACAAGCCCTTCTTTGCGTTTGAGCGCGACCAGCAGGCCGCCCGGGCCGTCTCGGGCCCGGTAACGCCCCGGTCTGGGCGGGTCGCCGGTCTGCCGCCCTCGAGCAGCCCGCCGGCTCAGCACGCCGGTCTCCCCCACTCGCAGCTCGCCCATGCGATCGGTAGCGCCCCGTCGATAGCGGAGCCGAGGGCGGGCGAGGTGCTCGAGGAGGAGGAGGAGCTCGAGCTCGACCCGGATGGCCGCGAGCTTGACGGCCGGCGCAAGCGCAAGCGTCGGCGCTGGCGGCTCGAGGGCGCTGTCGTTGGCCGGGGTGCGTTCAGCGCGGTCTGGGGCGCGCGCGAGCTCGCGGACGGCAAGGACGAGCCGGTCGAGGGTAGCGGCATCGTCGCCGTCAAGATGATGTCGAAGGAGGCCTGCCGCGAGAACGACCGGACGTTTACCAGCTTTGCGAGGGAGGTCTCGATCTTGAAGGTGCGTTCGCTCGCTCGGTCGCTCGCTCGTAAGCTCAGGTTGCGCTCCGACGTCCTGACATCGATTCCCTCTCAACAGCGCCTCTCGCATCCGGCCATCATCCCTCACCTGACCTCCTTCACGACGCCGACCCACCACTGCGTCGTCCTGCCGCTCATCCGGGGCGGCGAGCTTTTTGCCGTCATCGAGGAACCGGCCCGATGGGAGCGCATCGGCCGGGGCTGGGTCAAGCGCGTCTGGAGGGAACTGGAGGCGGGCGTCGCCTACCTCCATAAAGCCGGCGTCGTTCATCGCGATATCAAGCTCGAGAGTGCGTCTTCTTCCTTTGATGCGTCCGCATACAGCCAGAGAATGGCATCATCGCTAACTTTGACCGCCTTTACCCGCAGATATATTGCTCACTCGGCCCTTTCCACCGACCTCGTCCGGCCCGCTCAACCGCTCCGACCTGCCACCGATATCTGCTCCCTTGATCCAGCTGACCGACTTTGGCCTCGCCAAGGAGGTCGGCCCGTCGGATCCGCCGCTGACGACCCGCTGCGGGAGCGACTCGTATGCCGCACCCGAAATCATCATGGGCCGCGAGTACGACGGCCGGAAAACCGACAGCTGGGCGTGCGGCGTCGTTCTCTTTGCGCTTCTCGTGCGTTTTCTCGTCCGGATGGTCCCGCGTTCGCTCTCAAATCACGTTGACGCCTGGCTCGCTTTGACACTCGGGCAGACCCGGGCCCTTCCGTTCGGCTCGCCGCCGGTCGACGATCCGTCGCTCGAGTCGTCAGCCTCGCGACGCGCACGTATGCTCCGGATCGCCAAGGGCGACTACACCTGGCCCTCGCCTCCGCCAAAACCCTCGTCGTCGCCGTCGTCGGCAGCTGCCCCGCCCGCAGCCGACCCACCCGCCGTCGTCGCGCTCGCTGCGGTCGGTCCCGCGCCCGGCAGCCCGCGGCTTGTCAACGCGAGTGCGCGCCGGCTCGTCGATCGGCTGCTCACGCGCGAGCCGCAGAAGCGGGGGGTCGTTGGCGCGCTCGGGTCGGATGAGGGTTGGGGCGACCGGGAGGAGGCGGGCGACTGGCCGGCAGAGTCGGCCGGTGGGTCGAGGTGACCGCTCCAGGGGGCCGGTGCACGGGAGGGTCCAGCAGTCGATCTACGGGGACGATGCTAGCATGGTCCCGTTTTCTTGACGACGGCGCACAACAACTGTCAGCGCATCTCGATCTCTCGTGCGCGCACAAGTGGAGCCGGTCCCATGAGTTCGTGTGGCTCAAGAGCTGAGGACGCGCTGCGCGTCGTCGGCCCGCCGCCGCCGCCCCTCCCCCTTCGCGTCCATCCCAGGCCCATTCTCTCTTGTCAGACCCTCACGCCCACCTCGCCTCCCGCCACCCTGTAGCTGCCTGCAGCGATGGGTCCCAAGAAGGCCGGCCAGCCCGTCAAGGCCGGCTTGCGGCGGACGCCCTTCCTCGACCGCGTGCGGTCCGAAGCCGACCTCTCGCACGGCCACGCGCTCCAGTTCGCCGGCCTCGCCCCGGCCAGCGGCTTCACGCTCGGCTCGACCGCGACGCCCTCTGGCGTCAGCAGCACACCGCCGCCGACAGCTGGCCCGAGCTATTCGCGGCCGGCTAACAAGGGCAAGGGCAAGTCGACGTCGCCGATCGAGATCTTGGACTCGGAGGGCGAAGGCGGCGGCAGCGGGGCTGGCGGGGCTAGCGACGACGACGACGACGACGGTCAGGCCGCTTCGGCTAAGCCGCACGTCTGCTCGCGCACCAATTGCGCCGGCAACCCAAACTGCCTGCGCTACCTGAATCAGGAGAAATGGACGGCCGACACCGGTACGTCCGCGCCAGGCTGCGACAGGGCAGGTCGAGATGGCGGCCGCTCGCGACGCTGCTCACGCCGCCGAGCGGTCGAGGCGTCGGCAGTGGGTGCGCTTGCTGAGATCTCGCTCGGCCCTCCTCCTCCTTCTCCTCCTTCTCCTCCTTCTCCTCCTCCTCCTCCTTATTCTCGACCGCCTCGCTGCTCAATAGACAAGGCCCGGGAGCTGTTCCTCAAAGAGGCCCTCGTCGGCGGCAACCCGCTCAGCCTCGCACGCGACCAGGGCGCGCCGTGCGGCCTCCGCGTACGTCTCCGTCATCTCTGACGTACCTGAGCTTCCGTCCCTCGAATGCTGACCCGACCGTCGATGACACGGTCTCTTCGGATAGAACGTGAGCTCTGACCGTAACCGGGTAAATCTTCTGCCAAGTCGGCTGACCCTGTTGATCTGCTCGGTCTCGCCTTCCGCAGCTCGGCGCAACGTGTTACGCCAACGCGCTCCTCCAGACGTGGCACCACAACACCGACTTCCGGCAGATCATCTACTCGCTCGAGCCCTCAGCGACTGACAGGGCCGGCCTGGAGGTCAGTCAGCATGTCAGCAATGCGTGGCGCTCGCCCGCTGATTCGGCCATCGTACTCCCACTGCTTTGCCCTGGCGCGCAGTCGACGCCGCTCTACCAGCTCCAGACGGTCTTCCATGGACTCGAGGCGTCCAATCAGAGCCACTTTGACCCCAAGGGGCTCGTCGAGACGCTCCAGCTCGAGCAAGGCGAGCAGCAGGACGCCCAAGAGTCGGTTCATGCCCGAGTGACGACGTGACCAGAAGCGCCCAACAGACTGACCCCTTCCATCATCTTGCTCCCGGCTCAACCAGGTTCTCCAAGCTCTTCCTCGACCTCATCGGCAAGGCCGTTCCTGCCCTTCCAGACGCGACGGGCCAGAACGTCGTCGAGGCGCAGGTGCGTCGTTATTCGACGCAACAACGCCTGCCTCCCCTCTCTGACCCGTGCTCCCCGCCTCAGTTCGGCGGCGGCCTTGAGTATGTCACGCGGTGCCGGACGTGCAAGTACGAGAGTCGGCGCGAGAGCACCTTTACCGAGCTCGATCTTACTATCCAGGTCAGTTTCCCCGAGAAGCCCGTGAGATCTCGATGAGCTGTCGCTGACGTCGACCCACCTCGCGCGGCCTGTCTGCAGCCTGGCAAAGACGTCGACTACCTGCTCCGCGGGCTGCTCGAGCACGAGATCATGGATGGCGCCAACCAGTGGGTGTCGCTTCTGCAAGCTCACATGAGGGCCACGCCGCTGACGCCGTACTTGGAACCCGTCAGGTACGACTGCCCGCGCTGCGCCAAGCATCGCGACGCGCTGCGCTACACCGAGATCACGAGCCTGCCGCCGGTCCGTCTCACCTCTCCTCCCTGACCGCGTTTCACGTTCGCTAATGACGACCCACGCTCACCTGACCCTTCCAGACGCTTAACCTCTCGCTGCTCCGCTTCGTCTACGACGCCGAGGCCGGCGAACGCGTCAAGACGACGCGGATCGTCCGCTTCCCGCCGTCGATCGACATGCGTCCGTACATCACCGGCGGCGACGAGCAGGACGAGCTGGTCTATGACCTCCGTGCGGTCCTCGTCCACAAGGGCGAGTCGGCCAACTCGGGCCATTACTGCGCTCAGGTGTACAACTCGCTGTGAGAACCACGCTCTTTCATCTCTGCCGATCTGCAGGCGGCCCTTCACTGACTCGTGCTCGCTGGTCCCCTGTCTCGCTCCAGCGACGACTTCTGGTACGAATGCGATGACGAAGCTGTCCTCGAGATCAAGCCCCTCACTCCGCCGTCGGTGCAGGGCAGGAAGCCATCCAAATCGCAGTTGCCCGTCAAAGCGTCACAAGATCTGCCTCGGCCACCGGCCGCTGGGTCGCAGTATTCACCGGTGAAGGCCTTTCAGAAGCTTTTCGACTACACCAAGCGCTCGGACGGCCAGAGCGCCACGTCGCCCGACGACAATCCTGCGCAGCCGATGAGCACCGAGGCGACCCTCGACCGGCTCCTGCCAACGTCGAGCTCGTCGCCGCTCAAGAAATCGTTCAAGAGCGATGTCCCGCCGTGGGCGGCTTTCGGAGCGAAGCCAGACGAGCCGATCTCGCTCGATGTGTGCGTCCCGCACGCTCGCCTCGGTGGACACAACGAAACTGGAGCTGACGATCGTGCATACCTTTGACTCAAGCACGACGGACGAGGAGGATGACGGCTGCCTCGAGGTCAAACCACGGCCTCACAACTGGAAACCGTCCTGGAGCCACACCGTACCTGAGCAGGTTCAGCCGGCACGTCCGCCCCCGCAATCGTGAGTCGCACTTTGTCGGCTTCGGCAACAAGAGCTCAGCTGACGCAGCCGTGTGGCGCCTGTGATGCAGAGAACGGGATCGGTTCAGCTCGTCCGCGACCATCTCGCACGCGCAGGCCGGCTCCTCGCAGCGCACCTACGGCAAAGGATCCGCCAAGGGCTGGCTGCCCGAGAGGCCCGACCTCCAGGCCTCCAAAGACGCCTACATGCTCGTCTACCAGCGCCGGCAGCCGCCAAGCGCTATGGAGGTCGAGTCGATCCAGGCGCCGGCCTACGTCCGCAAGGAGATTGAGCGCCGGAACCTCAGCTGGTCGACCGCCTGTCGGTTGTGGGAGCTCAAGTGCGTTCGCGCCCCCGCTCCTGTCTCGCGTCGCTCTAGCTGATGTCCTCACGATCCTGGCCTCACAGACAGGAAATCGCCGTCGAAACGTTTGTGGAGGTCCTCGAGGCCAAGAAGGCCGTCTTTGACAAGTGGGAGGTCGACAGCTTCGACGAGGTGCGGCCTGATTTGCAGCCGCTTTCCTTGTGACCATCTACCGCCGCTGACTTTGTGGCTTCATTGTCGCCTCGCACAGCCGGCCTACGTTCTGGAGGCGACCGATCTGACCGCCTGGGTCGACCAGGGCCTGTGGGAGAAGCCGCCGAAGAAGGGCGACGACAAGAAGGTGCCGAGCCCGTCCGGCGAGCCAGGCAAGGATTGTAAGGGTGCGTGCTGCCGGCGCTCAAAAAAGCTAGTCAACTTGAGGGCTGACGCGACTTGAACCCTATTGTACCAGGCTGCTCGGAGCCGTCCACGATCGTCATCGACAACAAGGAGCCGAATGCGCCTCTGGTCGGTTCGACGAGCCCTACCGACGACGGCGACCTCCTCTCGCTCGAGCCAGAGCAAGTGACGCCCGAGCTGCTCGCCGACGTTCCCACGGTCAAGGCCGCCCGGGAGGCCTTCAAGAAGCGTCTCCGGGACGGAGCGCTGGCGCGGTCGCTCGGGGCCGGCACAATCTGCACGCACGGCAAGATCCGCTCGCTCCTGCCAGAGGTGCTGAGCATCAAGCGCGTCAGCGCTGTGCGTCCCAGTGGTACCGCCCGGTCCTTCCGTCGTCGGCTGCGACTGACTCTGTCGCTACTCATCTGCGCTTCGATACCAGATGGCCGTCGACCGGCTCGTCCGCCTCGGCTGCACTCTCGAGCCCGGGGTCGAGCGCATCTCGCCCGCAACTCTCTGTCTGGAGTGCACGCGCGAATACTACCGCGGTGCGACCTCGTCCTCGTACGCAGCGCCGAGGTCTGACTCGCTCGCTGATGCCGTCTCGGACGCTTGTCCCTTTTCAGCCAGAACGACCCGGCGCGAGCGCGAGGAGAGCACGGCGACATTCAAGGAGCTGGACAGCGAGGATGGTGGCGGCTTCTGGGTCTCCAAGGCCTGGTACCGAGACTTTGTCGGGACCCAGTCCAAGGGCCCGACCCCCATCGCCGACCCGACCGACGAGAAGTACCGGACGCGTCTGTTCTCGCATCTTCGTCATCGCGATTTCGTCTAGCCGTGACTGATGGCGCGTACGCGGGCCTGCCTCTTCCAGACGTCTTCTGCGAGCACGGCGAGCTCGCGACCGTTCAGTCGGCCCGCCGGCTGATCAGCCCGAAGGTGAATATGACCTTCCCTGAGGGGCGATGTCGTCGGTTATTGCTACGTCGCTCGCTGACCTTGCCAATCCCCTTTCGCCCCCAACCATCCGCAGGCATTTCACTTTCTGCGCACGATCTTTGACTGTCTCGTCGCGCCGGGCTTCGAGGCCGACGAATGCGAGACCTGTCTGCTTGGCATGCGGCCCGACCTCGAGAAGGCGAGGAGGAGAGGGTCCGTCGCGGACGATGTGCTCCCCCTTGTCTGTCGGACGATTTGCTGATGCACGTGACGATGTCACGCAGCGGGACCTCAACAAGCTCTACAAGCGGTGCCTGGACCATGTCGCCAACAAGGAGAAGTCCCTGGTCCTCGGCGCTCTCGTCAGTCGTCCGCCAAGGCGCTGAGTAAACGGCGCATCGTCGCTGACGCATCACTTGCCCTCGCACGCCTTGTCCTGCCAGGCGATGGTCGACACGGAGTTCCTGCTGGTCCGTCCGCGACCTGCCTTTGCCGATCGTAAGTGCGGCCGACTGACGACAGGCTCTGACGGTCCGCGTCCTGCAGAAGTGGTTCCGCTGGTCGCACCGGCCGGCGAGCGAGTCTCGGCCGACCTCTATCGCCACGCAGCAGTTCATCTGCGAGCACAAGAAGCTCCGCTATGACCTAGCCGACCCCCGCGACTTTGCGGACGATTCCTTCGCTTTCATCCAGATCCGCGAATGGGAGACGCTCGCGGCGGTGTGCGTCTGCCCGGCTGTCCAATCTCCAATCGCACGCTGCTGCTGACCTTCTCTGTCGGCCGCAGGTACGATCACGGGCCGGAGATTCGCGTCGAGTACGACGATTTTGATCTCGGCAACCCATGGGACGTTGAGCCCAAGACGTGTGAGCCGTGCCGCCGGGCCAGGTGCGTCGTCTGGACTGCTTAGCCTCCTGTTGGCCTTGGTCCTGACGCAGTAGTCTCCTCAACAGGCTGCGCGACTTGCACGAGGGCCCCATCGATGTCATCGTCGTCAAGTCGTCGGAGGAGATCGCCTCTGCCGCCGAGAACCGTTCAGTGTCGAAGGCCCTCGCTCGGACGACCGCTGACCGCTCTGGCGGCCGCAAGTCGAAGCGCAAGCGCGGCGGCCAAAAGGAAGAGCTCATTGCTGTGGTCATCGAGCCCGGCGACACGGTCAAGGACGTCAAAGTCGCAGTGCGTGCCGATGCCGGTTCTTTCTGCGCGGTGACTGAGGGCTGATCCGACCTGTCCTGCCAGCTCGCTGAATCCCTCGACACGAGCGTCCTCTACCTGACTCTCTACAGGAGCTTCCTTAGGGGTCACAAGGAGCTCGACGACGCATCAAAGTCGCTCAGAGGTCCGATGACCTGCTTTGATGGTGGAACCTACCCTCTCCGGCTGACCTGTCCGACGCTTGCTTCCTCAGAGCTCGACATCGTCGTCGGCGACTGCCTCTTTGTCTTCTTTCAAGGGGAAGACATCGACGAGGACGAGCAGGAGCAGCTGGCCATCGCCGGCGTCAGCACCAAGATGCCGCGCCGCTCGGCCGCCGACCGCGGCGCCGGCTTCGGCGGCACGCTTCTCTCCGGCGGGCACGGTCCAGCTCCCCCGGCAGCCTCATCCAACTCTAAGCCGACGAGCGGATCGACCTCGTCGACCCTCAAATCCGCATCGCCCGAGTCCGGCGTAGCCGTCGATGGCCATCGCGCTGCTACTGGCCGCTCGATGGCGGCCATCGGGGCCGATATTGAGGCCGGCGTCAACGTGACCGCAGCCGAGATGGAGGCCTTCTTCCAAAGCACGACCGGCGACGATCCGGTCGAGGCCGGCAGCAACGCGTGCGGGCAGTGCAGTACGTGTTCTGGGGCTCTGAGGTTGGCCAACACTTGCGCAAGCCGCAGCTGACCCCTTTTTCCTTTGCCTGCTCATCGCCAGCCTTCGTCAATGGTGCGTTACTTGATCGCCCTTGAGTCTCTTTACCCACCGAGCTGACCGACCCCCTTCTTGCACCCCGCATCACTCACTCGACGTAGAGCCTGACGCCACGGCCTGCGCCATGTGCGAGACCGCGCTCTAGGCTGATTCTTGCCCTCTCGCTCTCCCTTGACGATCCTTCATCCTGCCTCGCCCTCCTAGACGACCCATCACGCCCTTCACGATCGCCGACTTCCTCCTAGCCGAATCTACCATGATCTCACGACCCCTATCCGCAACGCTACGTTACCTCATGCTCGCGCCCAGAAAGGCAGCGAGCCGACGGCGACACTCAGCAGCAGGGTGCCGACGGTCGCCGTGAGCGACGGCCGGGCAGACTCGAGCGAGTCCTGTTTGCGACCAGCGACGAGCGCTTCGAGCCCTACAACCGCTTCGATATCCTCGACCCGGAGGCCGCCGCTTGGCTCGGCGCGGGCGCTCAGCGGGCAGACTGACATGGCCGTCCAGGACTGCCAGAGCGCGTCAATCTTTTGTGCCGGCGCCGGGTTCGGCAGGCCGGGCACGTCAATAACAAGCACCCAAAGGGCGTCGTAGCCGCCAGCTACGGGGATGACGAAGAGGGAATGCAAGGTTAGTTCGCGTCGAACAACGTCGCTCTTCGGACGTGGGACGCACCTCCGGGAACGCCGCAGCCAAGGACGCCCTCGCACGCCAGGCACGCGTCGAGGAGCTTTGTCTGGCTGTCGGGCTCGATCGGGACGCCGGCGAGCTCGCCCATGCCCTTCATTGCCGCGCGGACCATCTGTCGCCGGGGGGTTGGCGGCCGACAGGTATTCAGCACCGAGCTCGACGGCAAAGTACAGGCAGACCGACGCACCGAGGTCCGTGCTCGAGCCGACTTGAGTGCCTCGACGACCGGCTTGAGATGTTCTGGCGCAGCAGGCCGATCCTGCACGAGCGTACGGGCATCGAGGGGTGGTCAGCTTAGCCCTCACTGCTGGCACCGAGCTGCGGTGAAATAGCCGCACCTTGGGCCCGGCGAACCACCGCAATCCTTCCTCGTACGCGCTAGGGTCCTGCTCGGCGAGCGTCCTCAGCGTGCCAAAGCGGCCCGCAAGGTCCTCGTTGAGGCGCGATAGCGTACTCCAGCTCAGGTTGGCTGCGAGAGGGGGACGAGTGCAAGACAAGCAGTAAGCGCGAGGCACGGTGCGGTCGAGCAGCTCGATCCAACAGCGACTGACCGACGTCGCTGCTCTCCTTGCGCCACTTCAGCACCTTGCCGACCAGCGAGGGCGTGTCGGATCCGGCGTCGACGTCGGCGAGCATCAGCCGCGTGTGCGGTGGCAGCTCAAAGGGCGCGACCTCGTTCGTCCAGCGCGAGTTCTCCGGTTGCAGTGCCGGCAGTAGCGACCTCGAAGGCTGGTCGACGACGCAAGGAGAAAGTACGTCAGCCGGAGAGGCGGTTGGCGGATCCGAAACAGAGCGGGGGAGACGCACCGCGCTTTCGTCCATAAGCTCGTCGAGTGCATCCGGCCCGAATTTGCGGTAGACCTGGCTGCCCCAGACCGCGCTACTGACGTCGAAGCCACTGCCGACCTTGCCCTGTGCGAGACAGTGGCAGTACTGGGCGACGTTGTGGACGAGCGCCATGGGGCCGTTCTCGGCCGGCGACGCGGTGGAACCGAACGCCGACTCTGGCACGGCGCCGAGGTGCAGGAGCAGGGCCGAGCAGAGCGACGTGATGAGCGCCGCCGACGAGCCGAGTCCCGTCTTGTGAACGTCGGCGAGCGTTGTCTTGGTCTCGGAGAAAGGCGGGAGCGATGGCAGCGACTTGGTCGACAAAGGGAGTCCGAGCGCTTCGAGCTGCGGGGCGGGACCCAAGCGAGCTCTGTCCGTCAGCTTGCGACTTCCTCCTCAAAGATCAGAAGGCCAAACCCGAGCTCTCGCACCTGGGCCCGCTGCGAGTAGAAGTCATTGTCGCCGGCGATGACAATATCCATGCCGCCCTCGAGCGCCTGACGGACGACCGCCTCGCCGACGAGCTCGCCGGCGACGCGGAGCGTCTTGTCGAGCGCGATCCGGACAAACTTGTTAGCCTTTCGCTCGGCACCATCGGCAAAGATCTCGACGAGCAAGCCACCAGCTTCCAGCCGATACTCCCACTCGGCCGCGATGAACTGCGGCGACCGGACGGTGATCGTCCCAGCAGCCGCTGGCCGGGCAGCCGGCGTGAGGACGGAGGTGAAGAAGCGCGAGCTCGTCGAGACGACGAGCCCGCGGTGGGCCGGGTCGAGCACGAGGTAGCCGCCGGCGAGTAGGACCTTGCCCGGAGCCGAGACGGTCGTCCGTTCTGACGTCCGCTGGGAGCTAGAAGAGGCGGCCATGCTTGGAGAGGGAGAGGGAGGAAGAAAGAAGTGAGAGGAGGACCGGAAGACGCTGCTCGGGCCGCCGCCGACGCGTCGTCTGCGCAGCCGTCGGGCCGTCGCTCGCCCGGCCCGCTCGTATCGCTCTAGGGCTGCCTCTCGAGACAATGGTGAGCAAGGCTCGCGATGCATTTATCGCTCGCTGACGCAATTTTCGCTCGCTGACACTCTGCGCCGATCAGGAAGCAAAGTGTATGGCATCGAGAGGGGCGCGAAGCCCGTCTGACGTCCGCC
>Ga0308160_10003548_pt1 | contig 17486 bp, 14 predicted proteins | sample PhyFR1_FD_201036 | JGI IMG/M metagenome (GOLD analysis project Ga0308160, IMG submission 201036) | Phyllosphere microbial communities from UC Gill Tract Community Farm, Albany, California, United States - DLSLF.R1 | ecosystem: Host-associated > Plants > Phyllosphere > Unclassified | place: USA...
GTGCCAGAAGCTCGGGTCCGCGCGTGTCGAGCCACTTGCCGCCCAGCCGGACACCGGCCAGGAAGAGGATCAGGCCCAGGACAATGCCCGCCGCCAGGGTGAGCCAGCCGAACAGGATGTTCCCGGTTACTGCGTTTGCTATCAGCAGCGCGGCCTCGGGCAGGACCAAAACGATCAGGACCAGCATTCCGACGAACTGCACGGCCATGGTCTGCCCAACGTTGCCGGGGGGCTTCTTGAACGGGCTGTCCCCGGGCAGCGGGACAATGACCGTATAACGGGCGGACACCACCGAGGACAGGCCCAGGCCGGTGAAGAGAATTCCCAAGCTGAGCCCCAGCTGCCCGGGCAACGACACCCAGTTGCCGGTGAACGCCGCGTAGCCCACCGAGAACACCAGCACCACCGGCAGGGCGAACGTCAGGCACGCCAATGCCCTGCCCAGCCTGTCAGCCACGCCGCGAACGCCGGTGGCGAGGTGCAGCGCAAACGCCGTGTTGTCATAGGAGACGTCGGCGGAGATTGACCAGGCCAGGATGAAGGCGGCCAGCGGGGCCAGGAAGGCCAGGCTGCCGTAGCTTCCGGTTTGTGTCCCTTGGAACGCCAGCACCACTGGCAGCAGCGGGATTACCACCAGGGAGCCGGAGTAGCGCGGGTCCCGGAGCCAGTAAGTGAGCGACCTTGCCATCACGGCACCGGCGGGTGTGGCAGGCAGCACGCCGAACAGCCCCAGCCTTCCGCGCCTGCGCTTCCCGGCGCCGGCGTAGGGCGGCATGACCAGCGCGCGCTCAAGCAGCAGCTTCCAGCACCAGGCAAGGGCGCCCAGGACAGCCACCGAAAGCAGCAGCTTCACTCCGGCCTCCGCAGGCCGCCCCGACGCGATGTCACCGCCGAGGGCCCAAGGGGCGCCAAGCGGTGTCCAGGACAGGGTCCGCGCGAACTCGGGCAGGAATCCGGTGGAGGCGGAGATGCCCCGGCCAACGCCTGCCACGATCGGGCCCAGCAGGACCAGTGGCACCATGAACGCGATGGCACTGATGTCCTTGAACCGCCGGGAAGCGGCAAGGCTTGCCGTAGCTGTGGTGACCACCTTGGCGAGGACCACGCAGGTCACGACGCCAAGGAATGCGCCGATCAGGGCTGCGAGCGCGGGCAGCAGCCCGCGGGACCAGGTGGCCACCGTGGACAGGGCCACGAGCATGGTGGCCAGCCCCGGAATGCCGATCAACCCGCCGAGCGCCAGGCCGGCGAGCATCTGCTTCATGGGTATGGCGAAGGTGGTGAAGCGGGCCGGGTCGAGGGTCATGTCCGTGGCCGAGGCCACCACCGGAACCACTCCCCAGCCCAGCACGGCGGCGGAACCGCCCAGGACCACCGCCGTATGGGCGGTCACGGGTCCGGCCGCCCTGAGCAGCACGAGCGCAATGACCAGTGTTGCCACGACTCCCAGCGCGTAGAGCCCCGCGATGGCCATGCCCACCAGCTGCCAGGGGCTCCGGCGCAGTCCGTTGCGCAGCAGCGTGAGCTTGAGCCTCAGAAGGTGCGCAACCATTCCAGCCCTTCCGTGTGGCTGTGGCCGCCCACAAGCTGCACAAACCGGTCCTCGAGGGACATGCCGGCACGCACTTCATCCACGGTTCCCGCTGCCAGGATCCGGCCCCCGGCCACCACGGCGACGTGGTCGCACATGCGCTGCACCAGGTCCATCACGTGGCTGGAGACGATGACGGTTCCACCGGAGGCGACGTACCGGTCCAGGATGGAACGGATGTTCGCTGCCGACACCGGATCGACGGCTTCGAAGGGCTCATCCAGTACCAGGAGCCGCGGGGCGTGGATCAGGGCGGACGCCAGGGCGATCTTCTTGGTCATGCCGGCGGAGTAGTCCACCACCAGCGTGCCGGCATCCTGGGTAAGGTCCATGGCTGCCAGCAGCTCCCCCACCCGGGCGGCCACCACCGCCTTGTCCATGCCGCGCAGCAGCCCGGCATACGTGATCAGCTGCTCTCCGCTGAGCCGGTCGAACAAGCGGACACCGTCGGGCAGGATGCCCATGAGCCGCTTGGCTTCCAGCGGGTGCTGCCAGACGTCCACACCGTGCACCACGGCGGTGCCGAAATCGGGGCGCAGGAGGCCGGTGGCCATGGAGAGCGTGGTGGTCTTGCCTGCACCGTTGGGTCCCACGATGCCGAAAAACGAGCCCGCCGGGACTTCCAGGCTGATGCCGTCCACCGCGATTTTCCCGCCAAACCTTTTGGCCAGCCCGCGGATGGAAAGGGCCACCGTTGGCCCGGGATTCGGCGCCTGGCCGGGGATCGGAGCAGTCATGAGGCCAGCCTAGTCGGCGGACCACCGCCGCGGGGGTGCGAAACTTACGGAATGGACATCGCGTTGGGTTTGCTGGTGATCGTTGCCGTGGTGTGCGCCGGCAGCGCCCTGGGCCGCAAACTGAATATCCCCGTTCCCCTGCTGCTGGTGCTGGCCGGGGTGGCGGGATCGTTCCTGCCGCTCATTCCGCCGGTTGAGCTGAACCCGGAGCTGGTGTTGGTTGGCCTGCTCCCGCCATTGCTGTATGCGGCGGCATTCCGCACGTCGCTGTTCGACTTCAAGACCAACCGGCGTTCCATCGGACTCCTGTCCGTGGGATACGTCATCTTCGGAACCCTGGGCGTGGGGATGGTGGTGTGGTGGCTGTTTCCGGAGATCCCATTGGCGGCCGCCTTCGCCCTGGGCGCCGTGGTGGCGCCTCCAGACGCGGTGGCCGCCACGGCCATTGCCCGGAAAGTGGGAATGCCCCGCCGGATCGTCAACATCCTGGAAGGCGAATCGCTGGTCAACGACGCCACGGCGCTGGTGTGCCTGCGGGCTGCGGTGGCGGCCATCGCGGGCTCGGTCTCCGCGCTGGACGTCGCCGGCGGGTTCGTGGTGGCCGCCGGCGGCGGCCTGGCGGTGGGCCTCGCCGTCGCGTATATCCTGACTGAAATCCGGAAACGGATCAGCAACGTGGCCATCAACACCTCCACGTCGCTGATGGCCCCTTTCGTTGCGTACCTCCCGGCCGAGGCCATCCACGCGTCCGGTGTGCTCGCCGTCGTCGTCACCGGCCTGGTGATGGGAACCAAGGCACCGTCCATGCCCAACGGCGCCGCGCGGCAGAGTGCCAGGAGCAACTGGGACACCATCCAGTTCCTGCTGGAGAACGCCGTGTTCCTGCTCATCGGCCTGCAGGTACGGACCATCATCGAAAGCGTCCAGGACGATTCACTGGGCGCGGGCAGGGTGTGGCTTGGCTGCGCGGTGATCCTGCTGACGGTGCTGGTGCTGCGGCCCGTCTGGGTCTTCCCGGCCACCTACCTGCCCCGCCTGATCCCTTCCGTGCAGCGGGCGGACCCGGCACCGCCCTGGCAGTTCCCGGCCATCGTGTCCTGGGCCGGCATGCGCGGCGTGGTCACCCTGGCCGCCGTCCTGACCCTCCCCGATGATTTGGAGCACCGCAACGTGCTGGTCCTGGCGGCCATGGTGGTGGTGGGTGGCACGCTGGTGCTGCAGGGATTCACGCTGCCCGCCCTGGTGCGGGCGCTGGGGATGCCGGGGCCGGACCGGCGGGAGGATGCCCTGAACCAGGCCTCGCTGATGCAGCTGGCCACGGCGGCGGGAATGGAGCGGCTGGAACAGCTGCGGCGCGAGAGCGACCCGCCGGAGGTCATGGACATGCTCCGGCGCCGGACGCAGGAACGCGGGCTGGCAGCCTGGGAGCGCCTGGGCCGGCCGACGGCCGAGGCCACCACCCCCAGCCAGCGCTACGCCCAGCTGCGGATGGCCATGCTGGAGGCTGAGCGGGAAAAGGTGCTGGAGCTCAGGCGGGGCGGGGACTTTGCCCATGAAGTGCTCAGCGAAGCCCTGGAACGGCTGGATGTGGAGGAGTCCATGCTCGATGCCTCCCTCAATGAGCTCGATTCCGCCGCCGAGGGGGGCGGCGGCGAGGGGTTGTCCCAGCCGGGCGGCGTGTGCGACCACCTGACGGCGGCCATGCCGGCGCCGGTCCCCGACAGCCCGGCCTGCGCAGGGTGCGAACGGGAGGGCACCTCGCCGGTGCACCTGCGCATGTGCCTGGCCTGCGGGACCATTGGCTGCTGCGACTCCTCCGCGGGCCGCCACGCCAGCCGCCACTTCAAGGAAACGGGCCACCCAGTCATGCGCAGCGCAGAGCCGGGCGAAGACTGGCGCTGGTGCTACGTGGACGAGCTGCTGGGCTGACCGGGTGCAGTTGCTCTCATCCCGCGCCGATGCGGGCTACTGACTCCTGGTTCAGCGTGCCTTGCGGATCCGGATGGGGCCTTTTGCCGTGGCGGGATCGACGACGGATCCGCCCTGGGTGATGTGCACCTGGCCTTCGTCAACCAGGCGCCGGGCAGCCTCCCGCGCCGGTTCCATGAGGTGGCGCCAGTCGTCGCCGCCCACGGCCCTGGCGGCATCGGATGGGCAGATGGTGGAGGTTGCCGCCCTTGCCGCCAGGAGTTCCAGGATCTTCGCTTCCAGCTGCCCTTCAACCGGGTTTTGCTGATCATTCCCGCCGCTGCGCGCCATGCCGGTCTCCCTGGGTCAACAGATACGGCTTAGAAGGTGCGCCGCGGGACAGCCCGCTCGTACTGGGGCGGCCACGGTAGGTCGTGGCCCAGCTCGAAGGCGGCGCGGAGCCACCAGTGCGGATCGCGCAGCGCGGCCCGGGCGATGAAGACGCCGTCGGCCTGCCCGGTGGCAACGGCGTGCTCCGCCTGGCCGGGCGTGGTCACCAGGCCCACCGTGCCGGTGGCGATGCCGGCCTCTTCACGGATGGCGGCCGAGAAACCGGTTTGGTAGCCGAGCCCCGGCTTGATCTGCTGGTGGGCAACAGCTCCCCCGCTGGAGACATCCACCAGATCCACACCGTGGGCAGCTGCCTCCCGGGCCAGCCGGACCGACGCCGCCTGGTCCACGCCGCCCGGCGCCCAGTCGGTGGCCGAGACCCGGAGCAGCAGCGGCATGGAATCCGGAATTACTGCCCTGACGGCATCAACCACGGCCAGCATCAGCCGGTTCCGTCCTGCCTCATCCCCGCCCCATTCGTCCTCACGCTGGTTGATCAGCGGACTCTGGAACTGGTGCAGGAGGTAGCCGTGCGCCCCGTGGATCTCCATGGTGTCAAAACCGGCATCCACCGCACGGACAGCGGCGGCGGCAAAGTCGTCGATGACGCCGCGGATCTGCTCCACCGTCATGGCCGCGGGCGCCGCGTAGCCCTCAAAGGACGTGGTGGACGGGCCCACAGTCTCCCAGCCGCCCTCGGACGCCGGAACGCTGCCGTGCTTGCCGGAAAAAGGCCAGTACGTGGAGGCTTTCCGGCCGGCATGCGCCAGTTGCACGCCGATTTTGGTGCCGGCCACGCCGTTCCGGTGGACGAAGGAAATGATCCGCTCCCACGCCGCCGCCTGCTCGTCGTTGTAGAGGCCGGCGTCGCGGGGACTGATCCGGCCCTCGGCGTTCACTGCCGCGGCTTCGGTGAGGATCATTGCCGCGCCGCCCACGGCAAAGCCGCCCAGGTGCACCAAGTGCCAGTCGTGTGGAACGCCGGGGGCGTCGTCGGGATCGCAGCTGTACTGGCACATGGGCGACACCCAGCCCCGGTGCTGCAGCTCCATGGAGCGCAGGGTCAGCGGCTGGAACAGGGCCGGCATTAGAACAGCACCCGTGCGAGCGCCTGGCGCGCCTTTGCCACGCGCTCGTCACCGGCACCCACCACGTCGAAGAGTTCCAGCAGCCGGACGCGGGCGGCCTCGCGTTCGGGACCAAAGTTCCTGCCAATGAAGGCCACCAGGCGGTTCAAGGCGTCCTCCACGTGCCCGCCGGCCACGTCCAGGTCGGCCACGCCAAGCTGCGCGTCCAGGTTGTCCGGCTCATTCGCGGCGAGTGCGCGCACCGCGTCGCTGTCCTGGGCGGACACCGACTGCAGCCGGTCCATCAGCTCCACCTGCGCCAACCCCGCCTTGGCTTCATGGTCCGACGGCATCTCCTTCAAGGCCTGGCGGTAGGCTTCGGCGGCCGCTGCGTAGTCGCCGGCTTCGATGGCGTCGAACGCGGCCTGGTGCAGCGGTGGCAGCGGCGCAGGCTCCTGGGCGCCGGACGCACCGGCGTCCAGGCTTCCGTTGACCCCGTTTGCTGCGGCGACCTTGAGGAGTTCGTCGAAGAGGCTCCGCACCTGCTGCTCGTCCGCCGCGCCCTGGAAGAGCGGCACCGGCTGTCCCTTGAGGACGGCAACGGCGGTGGGAACGGCCTGCACCTGGAAGGCCTGGGCAAGCTGCGGGAAGGCTTCGATGTCGGCCGCGCCAAGGACCAGGCGGCCGCCGTAGGAGGCCACCACGCGGTCAAGGGTGTCAAGCATCCTGCTGGACTCCGGCGAGTAGGGGGCCCACAGGGCAAACACCACCGGCACCTGCGCGGACAGCTCAACCAACTGCTGGAAGTTCGCTTCGGTGACGTTGACCTTGAGTTCCGGTCCTTCGTCAGGGCCGCCAGGCTGCGCCCCCTGGGGAGTCCCGGCCGCGGGCCCGGAAGGAGCCGGGCCGGACGGAGCTGCGGGGCGCTTCAGCGAAGAAAGGTCGACGGCGCCGCGCAGGTTAAGCAGGTTGGCAGCGGCAGGAGGGACTGGGCGGGAAGCTGGCGAACTCATGTTTCCCACTCTAGCCACTCCGGCCGCTGCCGGTGGTAATACGGCCAGGCCCTACTTGAAGCTGGCGCCGACCAGGCCGCGGGTGGCGGCAATGAGCTTCATGGGGTCCGTGGATCCTGCCGGGGGCACGTAGACCGCCATGGATTCGGCGAAGCTTAGGACCATCCCCGTGGTGGTTTCCTTGCCGCCGGCCAGGGCTGCGGCGTCGTCACCGATGCTCAGCTTGTCGCCGGCTGCCTTCGGGGTGCCCTCGAAGCCGAAGTTGATCCGGCCCAGCACCAGGGCGCCGCCGTCAGCAGTGCGGAAAACCACGGTGCTGTCCGGAGCCACCTTGTGCGTGAAGGAGAAGTTGCCGTTTTCGCCGGACTTCACCACCTCAGCCTGGTAGGACAGGGTGTCCGCGATGTACGGCGAGGACTGGCCTTCGACCAGCTTGTCCTTGAAGGGCGAGTCCGCCGAGGTCAGGCGGTCTGCAAGTCCGGACATCGCTTCCTCCCCGCTGTAGAGCAGACCGGACTTGTCCGACGCGGCAAGGGTCTCGGTGCCGCCGCGGTTGATGTTGGGGAACGTGGTGCCCGGCTGGAGGGGCGTGGTTTCCGTCAGCTTGTAGTTCTCGCGCGGCGACTGCTGGACCAGCGTCAGGATCTGCGGAACCACGTTGCCTTCACCCTGGGTGACGGCCAGCACCGAACGCGGCCAGTCCCGGTCGCTGGTAACCACGTAGGTCAGCAGCTTGGTGGAGCGCACCGGCATCCGCGGTTCGTACGAGCCGACCTGGGAGCGGATCTTGTAATTCTGCGTGCGGATCTCCAGTTCCGGTCCGCCCACCCGGCCGGCAAGTTTCGCCGCGTCCTTGGCTGCGTCCCCGGCATCGGTGGCGCTGGAGACCTGCTCCAGGATCCGCCGGAACTGGGCGTCGAGCAGCACCGGCACACCGGCTGATTCCTTCGCCGGCGACGAGGCACTGCCGGAAGGCTGCGGGCTGGGGCTGGCCGCCTGGGCGGCGGTGGCGGAACCTGCCAGCACGGCGGCAGCAACGGCGGCTGCCACCATGGTGGCCTTGGAGGAGGAAGAGGACGACGACGGCGCCTGGTTTTGGCTGCCGGCGTTCGGTGTCCCCGGGTTCAGTGCGCCATCGTTCTGTGAGCCGGCATCGGCGGACTTGGCATTGCGTGCACGGGCACGGCGGGCGTAGCTGCTGCTGCCGCCGTCGCTGTTGTGATCATCGCTGCCGTGACCGTCGCTTGCGCCGTTCTTCCGGCGGGCTGCCAGCAGCGCCAGGACGATTCCGGCCACGATCAGCAGGCTGCCCAGGACCATCAGCGGCACAGCCCAGGGGGTGGAGGTGTCATTCGGGAACGTCATGGACACGGAGGCAGGCGCCGGCTTGGTGCCGTCGGAGGCGAGCAGGAGGGTCCACTCGCCGTCGGCCGGCGGGGTCCAGGTGTACTCAAGCTCACCGCTGGCGTTCTCGTTGGTCACCCACAGGTCCGAGCCGGCCGGGTTTGGGGCGGCAGCCTCGCCGTCGGCGTGGTCAACCTGGAGGGACTTTTCGTCCTCGGAAACCCCGGTGATGGTGTTGTGGGCCGTCTTCCCAACCCAGGCGCTGACGTCGTCGGGCCGGCCTGATGCCAGCACGAAGTTTCCGTCACCCTGAATGCTGATCTTGACGGTTCCGCCGTGCAGGGTGCGCAGCTTCTGGTCAATGACCGTCAGCGGTGCGGCGGCGGCATCGGCCGGCGCGGAGGCGGTGAACGTCTCGGATGGAGCCCAGATGGTTCTCTGGCCGATACCGGCCAAAAGTGTCAGGAGGCCGAGCAGCACAAGTGCGGCTGCAGTCTTTAAACGCAAGGGAAACACCTATCATCAGCGGGGGTTTGCCTTCAATAGTAACCTTTTTGTTACCAGGGGCCCCTTTCCGGATCTTCCACGCCTTTCCCTGCAGGTCCCCGCGCAGCGCCTTCGGCGGGTGGTGGCAAGCCTGCTGATAGTGTTTGCGATGATCATCACACCGGCCCGCGCAGGCGGAGCCACGCACGGAACAGGCCCCTAGAACCAGTGACTGACAAGACGGACCCGTCCTCGGCGGCAGCCGCAAATCCCGGGGAACCCAAGGGCCCTGCCCCCGCTCCGGCGCCTCCCCTCGGCATGGCGGCAACCGCCCGCCGCAGGGGTACTGCCGCGGCCGCCCTTGGCCAGGTGGTCCGCCGGCTTCGGCAGCCCCTGCCCGGGGCGCAGCCCAGGCTCCGGTTCGAGATGCCCCCCGAATACACGGGGCAGGTTCCGGAGGCGGAGCACGGCGGTGACGAGGAGCCGCAGTTCGGCCACCCCGGTCCACGCATGTCACCGCAGCATCCGCTGTACATGGGCTTCATGGGGACTGTCGGCGTGGGCCTGGCACTGCTGGTCTACTGGATCGGCTCCCACACCACCCAGCTGCTGCTGTGGATCGTGGCGGCGCTGTTCATCGCCCTGGGCCTGGAGCCCGTGGTGGGCTGGCTGGAGAACCGTAAGATTCCCCGGCCCGCCGGGATCCTGGTCTCGGTGGCGGTCCTGATGGGCGCCGTCGTCGGATTCTTCGCCACCCTGATTCCCACCATCGTTGAACAGGTCTCGGAAATTGTGCGGCAGGCACCGGACTGGATGCACAACTTCATGGATTCGGATTTCTTCCGCAGCCTCGATGACCAGTTCGGCGTACGGGACCGCATTACCGAGGAGGTCAACAAGTTCGTCAACGACCCCGCCGCGATGGGCGGCATTTTCGGCGGCGTGCTGGGCTTCGGATCCACCGTGGCCAACGGGCTCTTCGGCGCCCTCATCGTCCTGGTACTGAGCCTGTACTTCCTGGCAGCGCTGCCGGCCATGAAGAAGTGGGGCTACCGCCTGGCGCCGCGCTCACGCCGCAAGCGCGTCGCTGCCCTCTCGGAGGAAATCACCCGTTCAGTGGGCAACTACGTGATCGGCCAGGCCTGCGTGGCCCTGCTCAACGCCACCTTCGCCTTCGTGGTGATGTCCATCGTGGGCGTCCCCTTCGCGCTGCTCCTGGCGTTCGTGGTGGTCCTGCTGGCCTTCATCCCGCTGGTGGGCGGCATGATCGCAGGCATCGTGGTGACCCTCGTATCCCTCACGGAGGGCTGGCAGGTGGCAGCCATCTACGCCATCTGCTACTTCGCTTACCTGCAGTTCGAGGCGTACTTCATCTCACCCCGCATCATGCAGAAGGCAGTCGCCGTGCCCGGTGCGGTGGCGGTGATCTCGGTGATCGCCGGCGGCAGCCTCCTAGGCGTCCTCGGGGCCCTGATCGCCATCCCCACCGCCGCCGCCGTCCTGCTGCTGGTCCGGGAAATCTACATCGTCCGGCAGGACCAGCACTAAGGGTTCGGCAAAACCAGTACTGAAACGCGGTGTCCCCTGACGCTGGCCGTGGAGCTGTCCCGGGGCGTGCGGGCTAGGCCCCGGCAGTCGCCGTCGGTCCGTCCCATTCCTGCGGCAGCTCCGCTCCGGCCTGGCCGGGACTGACCTGGGCCACGATGTCGTTCAGGACCCGGGCAGCGTACTTCTCCCCCACCCACAGGTGCTTGGCCCCGGCCACGCCCACCACCCGGGCCTGCGGCACCATGCTGAAGCGGGCAGTGGCCTCCGCAGGCTGCAGGAAGTCATCGTGCTCCGGCACCAGGACAGTGAGCGGCTTGCCCGATTCCGCCCACAGCTGCAGGTGCTTGTCCGTTGCGCGGTGCAGCGGCGGCGACAACAGCACCGCACCCTCGATCTGGGCCGCCACGGGTTCAATGGCGCCGTACATCAGCGCCAGTTCCGTGCCGAAGGACCATCCCACCAGCCAGCGGTTGGGCAGGCCGCGTTCGACGGCGAAACGGACCGCCGCCTCCACGTCATGGCGTTCGCCGATCCCTTCCTCAAAGCCGCCGCTGCTGGTGCCGCGGGGAGAAGCGGTACCGCGGGTGTTGAAGCGCAGCACCGCGATGCCGGCCAGCGCCGGCAGCCGGTAGGAGGCCTTGCGGTACACATGGGAATCCATGAAGCCGCCGTGCGTCGGCAGCGGGTGGAGCGTGATCAGCGTGGCTTTTACCGGGCCCGATTCGGGCAGCGCCAGCTCCCCCACCAGGGTGTGGCCGTCCTCGGTCTGCAGCTCGATGTTCTCGCGCCGGGCAGGCAGGACCGTGGAGGCACGGATGGGAACGGGGCCCTGGGCCTGGGTGAACTGGTACGACGCCGGATCAAAAGTCATGCCTGCCAGCTTAGCGACAGCGGGGGCATCCGACGTTCCGGCCACGTCAGCGGTAGCGGTAGCTTCTCGTCAGCCAGCAGTTGGTGTGCCAGTGCCGGCGTTCGGCCAGGCCTGCGGCGGCGCCAAAGAGGTGGTCGTCCTTCCAGACCACGAGGTGCGCGACACCGGGCAGCACCGCTGTGGAGCACTCCGGGCAGATGTAGGTCTTCTCGGCGTTCTTTGCGGTCATGGTGCGCACCATCCACTCACCGTCCGGGGCGCTTTCCCGGCGGGCTATTCCCGCCCGCGCACGTTCCAGGTCCAGTTCGGGGACGTCGCTGTTGCTTTTCCGCCCTGCGCCCTTGCCGGAAACGGGCCCCCGGCCGGAAGCGGGACGGCGGGGACGGTTGGAGCGCGGCATGTATCTATTCTGCCCCAGCCGCGCCACTGATCCTGGACCGCTTCCCGCAAGCTGCGTCCCGCCGTCGGGCACCACCTGCCGGACCCCACGCGATAGTCTGTACGGCGTGCGTCTTGTCATAGCCCATTGCTCCGTTGATTACGTCGGCCGGCTCAAAGCCCATCTCCCCCTCGCCACCCGGCTCCTGCTGGTCAAGGCGGACGGCTCCGTGCTGGTGCATTCGGACGGCGGTTCCTACAAGCCGCTGAACTGGATGAGCCCGCCGGCTTCGCTCCGGGTATCATCCCCGGACGAGGTGGACTTGGAGCTCGGGGTGGTGGAGCAGTGGACCGTGCAGTCGGCCAAGACAGATGACCGGCTCATCATCAACATCCACGAAAAGATCAGCGAGTCCTCGCACGACCTCGGGGTGGACCCCGGGCTGATCAAGGACGGCGTCGAAGCGGACCTGCAGCGGCTGCTGGCCGAGCAGATTGAAACGCTGGGCCAGGGCTATTCCCTGATCAGGCGCGAGTACTTTACCGCGATTGGCCCGGTGGACATCCTGGCCCGGGACGCCGATGGTGCCACGGTGGCCATTGAACTCAAGCGCAGGGGGGACATCGACGGCGTGGAGCAGCTCACCAGGTATCTGGAACTGCTCAACCGCGACCCCCTGCTGGCACCGGTGCGCGGCATCTTTGCCGCCCAGCAGATCAAACCGCAGGCAAAGGTGCTGGCCAATGACCGCGGGATCGACTGCGTAACGCTTGACTACGACGCGATGCGCGGAGTTGACGACAGCGAATCGCGGCTCTTCTAGCCATTTCCTTTGTTGCTTCAGGCACCTAAATAGCAGCATCCGAAGCAGGTCTCTTCGTCACCTGTTTTTTACCTAAATTTTCGCCTTTTTGCTGTTCGGGCCGTTGACCTGCGGGAACAGGCATGAAATTCTTATCTCAGTCTTTGTGTAGGTGTTTTTCATGCTCGCAAGACATGTTGCGAGCGCGAAGCTCCTGCAGCGCCGGGCCCCTTTCCGGGCGAGGCAATCCAGGATTCTTCTCGCGGAGTGACCAAGGGCGGCACGAGGTGTGCCGGTCTTAAAAAGTTCCATAATGAGGAGAAATAAATGGCACAGGGAACCGTCAAGTGGTTCAACGCTGAAAAGGGCTTCGGCTTCATCACCCCGGATGACTCCGATGGCGATGTCTTCGTTCACTACTCCGAAATCCAGACCGGCGGCTTCAAGACCCTCGACGAGAACCAGCGCGTTCAGTTCGAAATCGGCCAGGGCGCCAAGGGCCCCCAGGCCACTGGCGTAACTGTCGTCTAAGTAATCCGCCCGGCCGCTTTCCGCGGCTGTCAGCGACAAATGGTCCCCGGCAATTCTGCCGGGGACCATTTTGCATTTGCGGAAATACCGCGGCGGAAATGCCACATTACTGCCGGGCACTTTCCGGCCGGGCATTTGCAGGCCGGGCATTTGCAGGCCGGCTGGACGGCCTCAGGTGACCAATTTGCGGACCAGGCGGGCGCCCTGTGCCAGGGACAGGCCCGGGAGGTAGGCCCGGGTCAGCGCGCGGCCGATGGCGGGCAGGTGCAGCGGGTCCTGGTAATACAGGTAGAGCGCCCGATACTCCGGCTTGAATCTCGATTTGAACGCCGCCAGGGAGCGGAAGCCATAGACCGGTTCAAGCGCGTGGCCTACCAGGTCCAGGATCCTGACGAGGTTCTGCGCGCCCTCGTCGGTGGCGCCCGCTTCCGTGCTTTCGTCCGCCGTCCCCGTATCGTCCACGGCGTCTCCCGTCCCCGGCTGCATGTCCGGGCGGCTGGCCAGCGGGGAGCCGGACAAGGAGATCATGTCCACCGAGTCCCGTAGCTCGAGGACAGCCGAGGCGATCAGGAACTCCATCACGCCCGGGAATCCCTCGCTGCCGCGGCGCATGACGTCCAGCGTCCGGCTGACCAGCCGCCCGCCGTCGTACACGGGCAGCCAACTGGTCACGCCGTGGACCGTGCCGTTGCCGTCCACAGCCAGGCAGCAGAGGACTTCCTCGTCATCGAGCTCGTCCACTCCCCCAAGCGTGAAGCCCATTTCCGGAACCGATTTGGTGGCCGCCCACTCCTCGGACACTTCGTTCAGCCGCGACCGCAGCGCCGGCGGCAGCGAGTGGTACGAGCCCCAGACCGCGTGGACGCCCAGCTTCGCCGCGCGGTTCAGGGCGGTCCGGACGTTCTGCCACTCTTTGCCCTTGAACTCGAGCTCATCCAGCGCCAGCCGGGTCTCCTGGGCAACGGCCACGCGGGAAAAACCACGTTCCCGGAGCGCCGGCCACATGGTGTCGTCGCAGGAGTAGAGCGCCGGCACCAGTGCCTGGCTGCGGCAGTAGTCCAGGAATCCCTCGGTCACTCTCTGCTCAGCCCCGCGGTCGCCGATCGCACCGCCCAGGGTCAACGCCACGGTCCCATGCTGTTGGAACGCCATTCCACCTGCACCGTCGGGGCTGAACCAGTAGGTGTTGGGCTCCCAGAGTGCCATCCATGACAGTGGGCCGCCGCCCTGGTGGAGCAGGTCCCGGGCGCGGTCCCGGTCCTGCCGCCCGAAGTTGAGGCCGTGGTGCCGGCCCACCAGAACCCACCACACGGCCACCAGGGCTACCAGCCAGAACACCGGACCCGAGTAGGCGAACAACAAGGCTTCTGCGCTGTCCTGCTCGGGGAAGACCCGCCGGAAATGCTGGGGAATGGGCACCGGAACGTACTGCCGGGCCAGCTCGGCGAAGAGCCCCAGCAAGCCTCCGTCGCGGGCCAGTCCCCCGGACCAGAACCAGGCCACGGTGTAGGAGCCGGCCAGGGCAAGCCAGGTTCCGCAGACCACGGCACCGAGCACGCGCCGGGCGCCGGGACGGGTCTGCACGCGGAACTGCCTCCGGTTCAGCCACAGGACGACCGCCAGCAGCAGCGGGACAACCACCAGGGGAAGCACGTGCGCGAAGGCCGAGGACAGCGGCGTGGCATGCGTGCCCTGCAGGCGGGACGGGACAAGGGCGAACAGGGCAAGGTAGACGGCGGCCAGGGCCGTAACGGCCAACTGGATGGCCAGGGCGATGTTGAGGGCAAGCCGGCGGCCGCGGCGCATGCCGTCCGCGCAGATCAGCAGCAGGATGACCGGCACCACCGCCAGCGCCAAACCGAACGGTCCGGCAAATCCCGCCCGCCCTGTTTCCAGGCAGGACGCGTCAACTGTGGCGCCGCAGTTGAACACCAGCTGGCTGAGGGTGGGCATCGGACTCAGCACAACGTCGCGCAGCAGGGCCAACGGTCCCGTGGGCGCCCGCGTAATGCCGGTCAGGATCGGTCCCACGGCAAAGACCGCAACGGTGAGGGCCAACAGGTTCCTGGTCTCACGGCCCGTGGACCGGTGGCGGTGCAGGCGCCCCTGGTCCCCCTGGATCCACCAGCCGGCCAGGAGGCCAAGGAGCGCGCCGATAAGGCCGATCACCGTCTCGGCATGTCCCACGTAAAGAACCAGGAGGATCGAAATGGACAGCACCACGGTGCGGAGCCGGCGCTGCCACAGCAGGGTGATACGGGCGCTGGCAGCCAGGCCGGCGGTCAACACCGGGGCGTAGGGGCCAATCAGGTTGTCATCGGCCATGGCGTCCAGCCAGCCGTCCCCCACATATCCCGCCAGCTGGGTCACCAGGAGGAACACGGTGACGGCCGCGAACTGGCCGCCGAAGAACAGACCGACGGCGGCCCGCCAGCCCAGCTTGCGCTCGGCAAGTCCCAGCAGCAGGACCATCATCAGCGACGCCGCGATGTAAGCCAGCGGGTTGGTGGCGAAGAAGAGGCTGGTGAACAGCGACCACCACTGCCCGCCGCGCAGGCCGGGGCCGCTGACGGAGGCAAGCCCCAGGAGCTGCTCCGGCGGGCCGTCCAGGAAGCTTCCGGTCAGGGCGGCGGTGGCGAGGAAGGCAACAACCACCCCAAGCGTGAACGGCATGGACTTCAGCGTGCGCAGCGTCTGCTGCACCGCAGGGCGTCCGACGGCGGCCCACATCAGGGCGGCCGTGCGGTTGGGGTTCCTGGTGGTCACCACTGCATCCCCCACTGGCTGCCAAGGAACTGCAGGGCGTCGGCAAAGCGCTTGGATGAAGTGTCCCAGGAGTGGCCGGTGTGCTCCACCACGTGTGCCTGCACTGTGAAGCCGGCGCCCTGCGCTGCCGCGGCAAGCGTCTGGAGGTTGGCCACGAACTCCGGATCGTTCTGGCCTGCGGTGAGGTACATGCCGTGGGACTCGAACCGTTGGTGTTTCATAATCTCCAGTGGAGTCTGCCGGGTGAATTCGTCGGGGGTTCCGGGGAAGGCTGCGTCGATGGTCTTCTGGCGTTCCTTGGCAATTGCCGGCTCCGCTTCGCTGGAGAAGGCCAGCACGTCCGCGTAGATCTCAGGATGCCTGGTTCCCATTTGCACCGCGCAGGTGCCGCCGAAGGAGAAGCCGCCGATGGCCCAGTGGCTGTGGTTGGTGTCCACCGCCAGGGTGGAACCTATCCACTGTGGCACGTCCTGTGAAAGGTACGTGTCCGCTTTGGCGATGCGGCTGTCCATGCACATGGTGTTGGCGGACTGCGAGCCATTGGGATCCGGGATGACCACCACCGGTGACACCCCGCCATGGGCGGCGGCAAAGGAGTCCATATGGCCGCGAATTGCGCCGCCGGTGAGCCAGTCGGCGGGACCGCCGGGCTGCCCTGCCACCAGGACCAGCACGGGCAGGGCGGGGCGGTTGGCTGCAAAGTAGGCCGGCGGAAGATAGATGTAGGCGTCGCGGGTGTTCATTCCGGACAACGTTCCTGGAATCGTGGACTTGCGCAGTTCGCCTCCGGCAGGCAGCTCCCCCTGCGGCTTCCAGCCCTGCAGCGGCACGCCGTCGGGCCCCCCGGGGTGGCGCATGAGGTCCTGCTCCAGCACGGGAATACGCGCCAGTGCCGTGCCCAGCAGGTCACTGACGGTCCTGTTGAGGCCGAAGTAGGCGTTGATCTGGATCGCGGACAGCAGCACCACCAGCAGCGCGGCGAGGACCCCTCCCCCGCGGCCGCCCCAACTCGTCCGGGGCAGCCGGAGCAGGCACAGGAGCAGTGCCGCCACACCCGGAACCAGCCACAGCAGGACGGGGTCGGGCAGGTCCTCGGGGAAGATGGTGAAGATGTTGATCAGCGCCCAGTGCACCGTACCAACCAGGGCGAAGGCGGCTGCCGCGGCGATGAGGATGCGGACAGCCCAAGCCCGGACGCGATGGACCGGAACCATGGCGGCGCGCCAGGGTGGCACCAGGAGATAGGCGGCGCCGCCCATTCCCAATACCAGCACGGTTCCGTAGAGTGGACCGTCGGTGAGCCGGATGTCTAAAAGCCAGTCCACGTTGGCTAGCGCCAGGTCCCCACGCCAATGACAGGACCTGCTTCCAGCCAGGATGACAGTCCCGTGTAGGCGTCGAACTTCATGGCCAGGTGCAGGTCCTGCCCCTCGTAGCGGAGTTCGACGATCACCACGTCCGGCTGGACCTTCACCGCCTCCGCTTCGGTAGGCTTCCGGCGGCCCAGCAGCTCCAGTGAGCTGCGTTTAAATGTGTACTTGGGGCGGACGCTCAAGGAGATGAGCCTGAACCACTCGAGGTCATTGTCCTGATAACGACAAACCCCCATCTGCCAGCTGTTTCCAGCTACGCAAATGGAGGCGTCCACCGTGCCGAGGGCACGCCGCAAGTTGAAGCGGCGTACCCCCGAAAGGCACAGTGCAAAAATCAGCAATCCGAACGCGATTGCCAGTGCGATGAACGAAATACCCGGTGCGTCCATCAAGGTCGTGCTAGCGGATCCCAGCGGTAGCCGAGCCGCCCAACTGGGCGTTGTCAGCAACGATCACCACGCGGTTGTTGTCGACGGAGAAGAACCCGCCGTCGACGTCCACCGCAATACGGTCCCCGGAAACCGGCTGGATTGCCAGTTCACCCTCGGCCAGGATCGCCAGCAGGGGCGAGTGGCCGGGCAGGATTCCGATTTCACCATCGCTGGTGCGGGCCTTGACCATCTTGGCCGCTCCGGACCACACAAAGTGGTCCGCTGCGACAATCTCAACCTCAAGCTCAG